>Ga0181535_10002465_pt1 | contig 22559 bp, 19 predicted proteins | sample PEATcosm2014_Bin_44_FD_119774 | JGI IMG/M metagenome (GOLD analysis project Ga0181535, IMG submission 119774) | Peatland microbial communities from MTU Mesocosm Facility, Houghton, MI, USA - PEATcosm2014_Bin17_30_metaG | ecosystem: Environmental > Terrestrial > Soil > Wetlands > Peat | place...
GTCAGCTCGTCGATGGACTTGACCGCATCGACCGGTATGACGGCGGAAATCTCCGAAATCAGCGCATTATGGGCACGGCGATAGAGATCGGGCGATTGCGGCACGAGGAGAATGTCCGGGCATCTCGCGCGCGCCTCGGCAATGGTCATGACGTTTTTGACGCCACGCAGCTTGGCCTCGCGGGAGCAGGCGATGACGCAGGTGTGCTCGGCTCCCGCGAACGGCACAACCCCGACCGGACGCCCCCGCAAATGCGGACGCGCTTGCTGTTCGACGGAGGCGAAGAAGCCGTCGAAGTCGAGGTACAACCGTTCGATCTGTGCCGGCCGCCGCATGCCATTGGCTCGCGAGAAGGAAAGCCAGCTTAGAACATATAGTGAACATAAAAGTCAAGGCAGCGCGGCTTGTCAGCGAAACTTACATTTCGGATGTCTTACGGCAACGGTTTGGGCAAGCGCAGCGGCGCGGCACACACTTGAGCTAGACTTCAAAAAATCGGCCGATCTTACCGGATCGTAGCGAAGCGGCTGTCTTCGGCCTTGTAAGGTTTTAGGCTTCAATCGGACAAAACTGTTTCACGTGAAACACTTTGGTACGATTGACGCTGCCGGGAGCAGGCCCGCTGATGTGGGTTTGGCCCCGCCTATAAAGACGGCCGCTCAGGCGTCTTCGCCCGTCGGATTGACCTTCCGTGGCGGTCCCATCAGGGCCGGCTGGAACAAAATTGCTGCCGCCAAGGTGCAGAGAAGCGACAAGGCCAGCAGCTTTCCCATGCTGGAGGTGCCCGGATGCTTGGACAGCCAAAGGCTGCCGAAAGCGGTCGCGGTGGTCATCGCGCTGAAAAAGACCGCGCGCGTAAGACTCGATTGCAAAAGATTCGTGGTTCCCGCGCGCCACGCCATCACGAAATAAATCTTGAAGGCAACCCCGAGACCGAGGAGGAGCGGCAGAGCGATAATATTGGCGAAATTCAGCGGCAGGCCGATCAGGACCGTGATTTCAAGCGTGACGACACCAGCAAGCAGCAAGGGAACCAATGTCAGCAGCACATCGCTGATCCGGCGCAGCACGATGAAGAGAAGCAGGCTGATTGAAAGCAGCGCCCAAAGCCCCGCTTCGATGAAAGCCTTGACGACCGTGTTGCCCGATTCCTGAACGGCGATGGGCTCGCCCATGGCGGCGGGATCGATCGTTCGCACGGCCTTGGCAAATTTAAGAAGGGTGTCATTATCGTTGGCGTCGCCCGCAGGCGCGACCTCGATGCGGGCCCGGCCGTCGGCGCTCACCCAATTGCGCGCCAAATCTGGAGGAATCGAAGCAATTGTTACTTTTTTAGCCGTGAGCGACGCCCGCAACAAATCGAGCATCGTATCCAGGCTCGGAATCAAGGCCTCGCGCGCCGCCTCGCGGATAGGCGGTGGCGCCGCCGCCATTTTGTGGAGCAGCTCGGCCAGGCGGCGGGCGTCGTCGGCGCCCTTTCCGGTTAGTCCGGCGGCCGTCGCGTCGAATGCGGTTGCGGCGCGCTCCAGGGCCTCGACGTCTTCCGCATCGGTCGGAGGCTCCTTCTCGCGGGCGGGATCGAGCAAAGGCAACAAGGATGCCGCGACAGGCTTGATGAGCGCTAGTTTTTTATCCTGATCCTGGGGAATAAAACTCTCAAGGCTCGAGACCCTGGCAACCTCCGGCAACTGTTGCAGGCGCGCCATCAGCGGCGGGGCCTCAGCGAGAGAGGGAGCGAGAACGTCGATCGTATTGGTGTCGGTGTTCGGATCCTTCATCAAATCCAGCAAGGTTGCAACGGATTCGACCTTGGAGCTGCGCAAGTTCAGTGGATTGAAATCGAAATGCAGGTGGCGGAGCAAAGGCGTTCCGGCCAAGGCCACAGCCAATGTCCCGGCGACGATCGCATACCGGTGATTGGCCATGAAACGATCGACGGGTGCCAAAAATTTATAGCCGACCGGCTCCTGTTCCGCCGGTGGCTGCAACAAAGTGAGTAAAGCCGGCAAAATCGTAATCGCGGCAAAAAATGCAATGAACATTCCGGTGCCGGCAATGAGGCCCAATTCGGAAACGCCGCGATAATCGGTCGGGAGAAACGAGTAGAAGCCGGCGGCGGTTGCCGCGGCGGCAAGCGCCAAAGGCCGCCCGGCCTTACCCGCCGCTTGCACAAGGGCCTTGCCGAATTGGGGCTCCTTATAGCGTTCGGCGCGGTAACGGACGCTAAACTGAATGCCGAAATCCACTCCTATGCCGACAAACAAAACCGCAAAGGCGACCGAAATCAAATTGAGCGCGCCGACCATCAAGAGCCCGACGGCCGCCGTGGCAGCAAGACCAATGACGACGCTCAAAGCGACAGCGAAAACGATACGGCCCGATCTCAAGGCGCACCAAATAATTAATAGCACAATCAAGCCGGTCACCGCCGCGTTGAGCCCGGCGCCATCAGCGATGTTCCCGAATTCCTCGTCAGCCATCGGCACGAGGCCCGTCAGCCGTATCGTCACCCCGGATTTGGGGGAAAGCCCAAGCTCGCGCGCGGTGGCGCGGATGAAATCCGACGCCTTTTCGCCCGGCCTCAAGGCCGCGTAATCGAGCACCGGCTTGATCTCGATGAAACGGCGCAGTTCGCGCGAATCCGCCGGTTGCTCGGAGACCAAGCCGCGCCAGGAAAAGAACACCGGCCCGCCAGCGAGCACCCCCTCGAAGGCATCACCAAGCTGGGCCATCGGGCGGTCGAAATCATCGAGCGTTCCGGCTTTCCTGCGGACTCCCTCGTTGATAAAGGAAACAGCCTTGGCGATTCCGCGCAAACTCGGATCATAGGCAAGCGCGGCCAGAAACGGCTTCGCCTGGGAAAGCCCGTTCAGGGTCTGCTGGAGATCGGCAACCGGCTGAAAGAGAAGACCGTTTTGATTGAAATAAGAGCCGCCCTCGGGACGCATCACCGACTGGTAGAGATCGGAACGGCGCTTTAATCGATCGGTCAGCGATTGCGCCGCCGCCTCGGCAAGCTCGGGCGTGGCACCATCGACGACCACGACAATTTGATCGGTACGCTGGGGAAATGCTTTATCCAACGCGATAAGATTTTGCCGCCACGGCAATCTTGCCGAAATAAAATCATTCGTATTTGTGTTAATGGCGAAATGAGTAGCCGTGTAATAACAAGCGGCGATGGTCACTAAGGCCGCCAAGGCAAGCACCGCCCAGGGAAAACGGCTGCAGGCCGACACGATCGCGACCACGAATCTTGCGATGGGGTCGGAAGCTATTGATTTCACGAATGATTTTGTCGCCTGAGGTGTTGTGGTTGTTGCCATGCTTTGCTATCGCCAATCGGAAAAGAAGCCCGCCAAGGCTCCATTACAGGGCTTTTCGATCCCGCGGAATCCTGTGATCGAAAAAGAATCGTTCAGATTCAAAGAGTTGGAGCACGTGCTGCTGGAAAAAGCCGGTCAACTCTTTTAACGAACATGGGCTAGACCATGTTCGCTTCAAGGTGGATGGCCCATGGTCTCCATCATGTTTGTGTTCTCGCATGATCGGACCCGAACAGTCTGGCCCTCTTTGGGATCATGCTGCAGCACAGGACTACGGCAATTCGAGGGAAACCAATATCGCATATAAGATTCCCGCAGGTGTGGCAGGGCGCCACGGTGCTCGCCCTGGCTGTGAATGTCAGCCGATGGATTGGCCAGCCGGGGGCGATTCGGTGGCGTCATCAGATCATCGAGGATCACAACGGCTACACCCCACGCCCGGCTAAAGGAGGGTATATTTGCCAGAAGGTTCTGCTTTTAAAGGAATATCCGCCGTGGTACCAGGCAAATTTGAGGCAAGGCATTTTGGCGCGACCTCCCGGATTTTGTGCTGCTGTCATGCGAGAGATAGAAATTGTGGAACGCGCGCTCAAAAAATTCGGCGCCAAGAACAGTTCGAACCCCACACGGTTGCGCGAAATCAGCACTGAGATAGACATCCCAGCCTCTCCCGTCGCAGATCGGAGCGAGGGCGATCGCGAACTGCCGCGCACAGCGAAAATTGCCGGCGTTACCGCTGGCGCCTCAGCGCCGGACATTCTTGTTGATGACGTGTTAGAAGCTTTATGCAGCCTCGGCCCGGTGCATTTGACAACCTTGCCTGGAGTTGCAGAAGATATAGAGTTCAAGCTGCCGGCCGAACTCAACGAGCGAACCCGCGAAGGCTGACCGGCAAATGGCATCCATTTTAAGGAGCACGTGCATTGGGAATACCGATTCTGCAAATGGCTCAGATCGGCGCCTATGTGGTTCGCCAGCGCCTGGCGGGACACAAGCGCTTTCCGCTCGTCCTGATGCTCGAACCCTTGTTCCGCTGCAATCTCGCTTGCGCGGGGTGCGGCAAGATCGACTACCCAGACAAGATTCTCAATCAGCGCCTGCCGGTGGCCGATTGCCTCGCGGCGATCGATGAGTGCGGCGCGCCCGTCGTCGTGATCGCAGGCGGCGAGCCTCTACTGCACAAGGAGCTCCCGGAGATCGTGCAAGGCGCGATCGCGAGAAGGAAGTTCGTGACCGTCTGCACCAACGCCCTTCTTTTGGGAAAGAACCTCGACCGCTATGCGCCGAACCGCTACTTCAACTGGTCGATCCACCTCGATGGCGATGCCGAAATGCACGACCAATCGGTCTGTCAATCCGGCGTCTACGACCGCGCCCTCGAAGCCTTGAAAAGGGCCAAGGAGCGCGGCTTCCGGGTCACCATCAATTGCACACTCTTCAACACCGCGGAAGCTCCCCGTGTCGCCGCGTTTTTCGATCAAGTGGCGGCGCTGGGCATCGAGGGAATCACGGTGTCGCCTGGCTACGCCTATGAACGCGCGCCCGACCAGCAGCATTTCCTCAATCGTGAAAAAACCAAATCCCTCTTCCGCCAAATTTTTGCATTGGGCCAAGGCGGCAAAGCGTGGCCTTTCTTCCAATCGAAACTTTTCCTCGACTTTCTCGCCGGCAATCGAACCTATCAATGCACGCCTTGGGGCAATCCGACACGCACGGTGTTTGGCTGGCAGCGGCCTTGTTATCTTCTCGGTGAAGGCTATGCGGCGAGCTTCAAGCAACTGATGGAGGAGACCGATTGGGACTCCTATGGCACCGGCAATTACGAAAAATGCGCCGACTGCATGGTCCATTGCGGCTTCGAGGCGACCGCGGTGGAAGATGCTTTCAATCACCCGATTCGGGCTCTCGGCGTCGCCCTGCGCGGTATTCGAACCAAGGGTCCGATGGCCCCCGACATCCCGCTACACCTGCAGCGTCCCGCCGAGTATGTCTTCAGCCGGCACGTCGAGCAAAAACTCGCGGAAATCGGGGAAGCCGAGGGTTCCGGCAACCAGCTTTCGGCTGCGGAATAGAGCCATAAAGGCCGCCTGCGCATCGTGGGCGATCCGCAGCAATTGCGGGACCTGGCCAGGGTTCCGCAAAATCGATCCCGCGATCGCACCGAGCGCGAGCGTGCCATCCGGGTTCAGCGCCACAAGCGCGGCATGCGGCAATCGCCGGTGCACGGGATCGGCCACGACGCGAAACGCCGCGAAGGGCAGCTTGTGGGCGGCGGCGATCCTGGCGGCAACATGGGATTCCATATCGGCGGCATGCGCCCCTGTTTTCCTATGCAGGGCGTGTTTTTCTTCATGGCCAGCCAACGGCGCATTGATCCCAGCGATGTCGGCGATCGTCGCGCCGTGGAGCGCATTGGCAAGCCGCTTCGACCAGACCGGATCGCCGTCATAGCGCGTGCCGTCTTCGTCGATGATCGTGCGGGCGATTAGCTTCGAGCCCGGCGCAAGACCCGGCGCCAACCCGCCCGCGACGCCAAAACTTATGATGGCCGATGCCTTCCTCGCGACGGCCGCTTCTATGGCGAGCGCAAGACCGGCGGCGTCGCCGCCGCCCGCGATAGCGAGGACTCGGGGCCCGGCGACGATCCTCGCCTCCGTCCGAAGGCCGGTGACGGCGATGACCAGGGAGCCGGTCACATTCCCACCAGCACGGGATGCAGATTGCCAATTTTGAGATTGCGATAGCGCGCCATTGCCCAAAGCGGGAAATATTTCGCGTAGCCGTGATAGCGCAAATAAAAGACCCGGGGGAAGCCTGTCGCGGTAAAACGCTCTTCCTTCCAAAATCCATCCTCCGCCTGCGTCCGCGCAAGATAGCGCACCCCTAAAGTGACCGCTTTGTCATCGCCCCGACCGGCGGCCATCAATCCAAGCAAAGCCCATGCCGTTTGCGACGGCGTGCTCGGTGCCGGACTGTAGCCCGCATATTCCAGCGCGTAACTCTCCCCGCCTTCGCCCCAGCCGCCGTCTTTGTTCTGGATCGTTTTCAGCCAGGCAACGGCTTTTTGGACCTCCGCGCTTCGCGGATCGCGCCGCACAGCGTTCAATGCGCACAGCACAGACCAAGTTCCATAGATGTAATTCATTCCCCAGCGGCCGAACCAGCTGCCGTCTTTCTCCTGGGTGCGCAGCAGATAATCAACGCCGCGCGCGACGATTGGATTGGCCGACGGGACCTCGCCGAGCTGGCCCAGCATGGAAAGACAGCGGGCCGTGACATCCGCCGTCGGCGGATCGAGCAAGGCACCGTGATCGGCGAACGGGATATAATTCAAATAATCATAGTCATTATCGGAATCGAAGGCGCCCCAGCCGCCGTTGGCGCTTTGCAGTCCTTCGATCCACTCGCGTGCACGCGCGATCGCGGCCTTGTAATCTGGTCTTGAGTGACCTGCTCCATGGCCGGCCGCGGCGCGGTCCATCGCCATTACGACGACAGCGGTGTCGTCGACGTCAGGATAATAGGCGTTGGCATATTGAAAGGCCCAGCCGCCCGGCCGCACATGCGGCTTATGCACGGCCCAATCTCCTGCGACATCGGTTATTTGCAAGGGTTCGAGCCAGTCGAGCCCGGCGCGCACGCGCGGCACCTCGGCTTCCCCACCAGCTTCCATCAGCGCGTGCGCGGCAAGCCCCGTGTCCCACACCGGTGAGAGGCAGGGCTGGCAATAAGCCTCGTCTTCCCGGACCACGAGCAGCTTGTCGATCGCGTTCAGCACTTGAATCATCCGGGGATCTTGGCGGCCATAGCCGAGCGTGTCGAACATGATCGCAGAATAGGCCATCGCGGGATAGATCGCGCCAAGCCCATCCTCGCCGTTCAATCGCTCCTCGACGAAGGCAACCGCTTTATCAATGGCCCGCTTGCGCAAGCTTTTGGGAAAATATGGCTCCGACCAGCGTAAAACCTTGTCCAGGGCGCCAAACAGCGCGGTCCAGGGAAATTTTTGCTGCGGCCCGCCGGGCCATTGGCGCACCCTATCCGGCGGTTCGACGAAGAGTTCATCGATGCTGACGTTGCGTGGATTTCTGGCACGCGGCTTGAGCGCGTTCACGACCACGAGCGGCGTGATCACCGCGCGGCTCCAGTAGGAGACTTTGCTCATATGGAAAGGGAACCAGCGCGGCAGGAGCAAAATTTCGACCGGCATGACCGGCACGCCGCGCCAGGGCAGCGCGCCGAAAAGCGCCAGCAGCGCCCGCGCGAAAACATTGGCGTTCGCCGCTCCGCCATGCGCGAGGATGGCCGCGCGGGCGCGCCGCATATGATCCGCCTCCGGATTGTCGCCAACCGCTTTGAGCGCGAAATAGGCCTTGACGCTGCTCGAAATGTTGAAAGCGCCGTCGGTAAACAGCGGCCAGCCGTCATGCGCCGCTTGCTGGCGCCGGATAAAGGCCGCGATCTTTGCTTCGAGCGCGGGATCGGCCGGCTCCCCAAGAAAATGCTTGAAAAGAATATATTCCGCCGGGATCGAAACATCGGCTTCGAGTTCGAAGACGAAATGCCCATCAGCGCGCTGCGTGGCCAACAGCGCTTGCGTGGCCCGGGATACCGCCGCTTCGATTTGGGCGAGTTTTGGGTCCGCCTCGGCGGCTAGCTCCGTAACGCCGTCCATCTCTTCCACTCGCATAGCCCATTTCCTACTGTCATGCCATGATCATTGCGGCCGCGCGATGGCCGGACCGGATCGCTCCTTCGATCGTCGCGGGCAAGCCTGTCGCCGTCCAATCGCCCGCGAGCAGCAGATTGGCGTAGGCCGTTGCCGTGCCGGGACGGCGTGCATTATCCGCAACCGTCGCGGCGAACGTCGCCCGCTTTTCCTTAATGATCTGCCATGGCGGGAGCGGCTTTTCAATCTGTGTCACTTCTGCAACTTCTGCCCAAATCCGTCCGGCGAGGTCTTCGCGCGCGACATCGAGAAGGCGGTCGGCGCCGCTGATCGTGACTGAAAACCTATCTTGAAACGCAAACAGCCATTCGATGGTGCCGTTCACAATGCCCATCAGGGGGGGGAAATCGGAAGGCGGCACGATGGTAAAATGCGCATTGACGATCGCGCGCGTGGCTTTGGGCGTTTGCAGTCCCGGGATGAGGCTCTCGGCGGCCGCGGGCGGCACCGCGAGGATGATGGTGTCGGCCACGCCGAGCGGCAGCACATCGCCGCCGAAATCGAGGGCATTGGCCCGGCCTTTGGCAAAGGCAATGGCGCGCAGCCGGTGCTCAAAATGGATCTTGGCGCGCCTTTTTGCGAGATAATTGAGCGCCGGATCGATGAAGGCCGCTGACAGGCCTTGGCGGGCAATCAAGGGACGGCAGGCATGCCCTCCCTTGGCCAGGGTTTCGCGCACCACGGCGGCGGCAAGTTTTGAGGAACCTTCGATAGGGTCGGTATTCAGGGCGGCGAGAAAAAACGGCAGCCACAGCCTTTCGTAAAGCGATCCGTCGCAGTGCATCACCGTACCGATTGGAGCGTCCTTGCCAGGGGCAAGAAGGCGCAGGAGATGCAGATAATCGAGCGGACGGGTTGCCGGCACGCGCCGCTGGGCTGAGAAAATCCACCAAGGAAACGGCCCGTCATTCGGGCGCAACCGCCATCGCTCCTTGGTCGCAAGATCGATGAAGGCAAAATCCGCTTGGGCAGGCCCGGTCAGTTGATCCTCGGCCCCAATACGCGCAAGGAATTCCCGCGCATGGCGATTCCCCGACAGCAGCAAATGATTGCCATTGTCGATCGTCAGCCCGAGCGCCGGGTCATAATAGGACCGGCAGCGTCCACCAGCCTGGCGGGCGGTCTCGTGCAGCACGATGTCGCGCGGGCCGCCAGCGAGGCGCACCGCCGCCGCGAGCCCGGCAAGACCAGCGCCGATGATATGGACAACCGGTGTCCCCACTAAAATAGCCCATACCGCAAAATCGCCAAGAGGACGCGGTGGCGGGGGGTGCGAATGCGCTGGCGCGGCGGCGCGAAGCCGCGGCTTTCCAGACTGCCGAGAATGGCGCGGTAGACGTCCGCCATGATTCTTGGTGCGCACACGCTGGCGCGGGGGCAGCGTGCCATGATCCGGTCCGCCGCGCCGAAATGCTCTTTTGCCCGAGCGATGGTTGGCGCGCAGGCCTGCGCCAGCGACGGATTGGCGAGAACCGCGCGCGGCTCCTCTTCGCCGATACCTGCGGCGCGAAGGTCCTCGCGCGGTAGATAGAGCCGGCCGATCAAAGCGTCTTCATCGAGATCGCGCAGAATATTGGTGAGCTGCAGCGCGCGGCCAAGATGATGCGCGAGGCTTTGGCCTTCCGCCTCGGGCATCCCAAAGGCACGTGCGGAAAGGCGGCCGACCGCGCTGGCCACCCGGTCGCAGTAAAGATCGAGAGTCGCAAGATCAGGCGCCCTTATGTCGGCCTCGACATCCATTTCCATGCCGTCGATTACGGCACGAAAATCCTCGCGCCGCAGACCAAAAGTATGAATAGCCTTATCGAGGCCTTGCAACGTCTGATTGGGCGGGCCAAAGCTGCTGTAGAGCGCGTCAATATCGCGCCGCCAATCCGCCAGCGCTTGCCTGCGGGCCTGATGCGGCCCGGCGCCATCAGCGATGTCATCAACGGAACGGCAGAAGGAATAGATTTCAAACATCGCCTCGCGGCGGGGCCGCGGAAGAATACGCATCGCCGCATTGAAGGAGCTGCCGCGCGCGCGCGCGGACGCATCGGCAGGCGCCGCCTGCCCGGACACGCCGCTCATACACCACCGATCGGAGTCGCTGCGGCCCGCCTCGGCCGGAAAAATGCCAGCAACCCATCGGCAATGCCGATGCCCAACCAGATGAGAGCGCTAGCCTTGCTCAAATGAACCCTTTCGCTCAACGGATCGCGTTCGCGCAGCAGGGCATTGAGCCTACGGGCGAGGCGCCCGATCACGGCGGTTTCCAGGCACAGGCGGAAATCGCGGACTTCTGCCGGAAGCGAGCCGCCCAAAGCGACCAGCGGCGCATTCTGCTCTGCCAGTGCTCGCAAAACCGCACGCAGCGCCGGCGAGGCTTTCGAGGCGCCGAGCGCCTCCGGCCCAAGGCCTTGCCCGGCAAGCGCGTCCTGCGGCACATAAATGCGATCGAGGATGCGATAGTCAGCGCCGCAGTCTTGCAGATGATTGATGATTTGCAGCGCCGTGCAAAGCGCGTCCGAGGCGGGCCAAGTCGATTCGCTTTCGCCATGCACATCGAGAACAAAACGCCCGACCGGCGCCGCCGAATAGGCGCAATAATCCATCAGTTCGGACCAGTTCGTGTAACGCTGGTTGACTGCGTCCATGCGGAAGGCGCGCAGCAAATCGAGCGCGTGCCGGGGCTTAAGTTTTTCTGCGGCCAAAGCGTCACGAAGCGGCAGAGCGGCCTCGATTCTATCGCTCCGCCCGGTCAGTGTCGCCTCGAACAGATCGAGCATGGCGAGCTTAGCATCCGGCGCAAGCGAAGGACTGTCGGCGACATCGTCGGCGCCACGGGCGAAACGGTAGTAGGCAAGGATGATGGCGCGATGTTTTGGCGCGATGAGCAAGGAAGCAACGGGAAAGTTCTCGCCCCGGTGAGTCTTCGAAGGTTCAAGCGACAAATCCAGCGTCATCGCAATTGTCCATTGTCGCGAAACCAGGCCAAGGCCTCCTTGAGCGCTTCGGGATAGGGTCTCGCCTTGTAGCCAAGGCCGCGTTCAGCTTTGGCGGAACTGAAGAACATCCGGTATTTCGACATGCGCAATCCGTCGATGGTCAGGAAAGGCTCGCGCCGCGTTACATGCGCCATGACTTCCGCCGCGACGGCGCAAGGATAGAGTAATGGGCGCGGCAGGCGGAATTTGGGCGGCGGCCGCCCGCACATGATCGCGATCTGAGCAAGAAATTCCGCCAGCATCACATTTTGACCGCCGAGAATATAATGATCGCCCGGATTGCCTAACCGCAGGGCGGCGAGATGCCCGCTTGCGACATCGTCGACATGCACGAGATTGAGCCCGGTATCGACAAAACCCGGAATACGGCCGGATGCCGCCTCGACGATGACCCGCCCTGTCGGCGTCGGTTTCTGGTCGCGCGGCCCGATCGGCGCCGTCGGATGCACGATGATGGCCGGCAAATGCTCGCGATCGATCATCGTTTCGACGACCCGCTCGGCGGCGACCTTGCTTCGTTTATAGGCCCCGATCGCACAGGATTCACTCAGCCGCATCGTCTCGTCGGCCTGCCCGCCATCCGCCGTGCAAGCGATGGTCGCCACGCTGCTCGTGTAGACGACGCGCTCCACCCCTGCAACGAGCGCCGCTTGCATCAGAAGCCGTGTCCCCTCCCGGTTGTTGAACAAAATCTCTTCCGGCTTGCGGGCCCAGAGCCGGTAATCGGCGGCGACATGGAACAAAAAACGGGTGCCCGCCATGGCCCGCGCGACCGCGGCCGCGTCGCACATGTCGCCTTCCACGATCTCGACGTCAAGGCCCTCGAGATTGACCCGCTTGCTGGTTTTCCGCAACAAGGCACGGACATGATAGCCGGCCCCGATCAGCGCGCGTGCCACGGCGGACCCAACGAAGCCCGAAGCTCCCGTGACCAGAACCTTGTCCGCCGCCACTCCGTCCGACCTCCGCTAAAATCGCTGAACTTTGTATCTGCTTAGGCGGGCTTGGAATATCCCTTAATATTGAGGTTTCATCAATCCGCTCAATTATTACGAATAATTCAGATTTCGCGCTGCCGCCCTCATCCCGAAGATACGATTGCGGCCTGGGAAGATGAAATTTTCGCATTCCCGGACCAAAGATCTTGCTATAGTCGCGCGATGATCGAACCTGCATCTCCCCTCACGGCGCCATCCGCCGGACCCGAGAAGAAACCCTCCCCGCGTGCGCTTTTGCAGCTCACGCCGTATCTTTTGCGCTACAAGCCGCGCATTGCCGCCTCGCTGCTCGCGGTGACGGTGGCGGCTGCGGCAACCCTGGCGGTGCCACTGGCGATCCGGCGCATGATCGATTTCGGCTTTTCGGCGGAAAGCGCGGGCTTGATCAACACATATTTTTTTGCCCTCATCGCGGTTGCCGGTGTTCTCGCTCTGGCTTCGGGAGCACGGTTTTATTTCGTAACGACTCTCGGCGAAAGGATCGTGGCCGACCTCAGAACTGACGTCTTCCGGCATCTTTGCACGCTTGACGCTGAGTTTTACGACACCGCGCGAACCGGGGAACTCCTCTCCAGGCTCACCGCCGATACGACGCAAATGAAGGCCGCCTTCGGCGCCACGGCTGCGGTCACCTTGCGCAATTTCTTCTTGTTCGTCGGCGCCATCGGCTTGATGGTCTATACGAGCCCCATGCTGTCCGCCGCAGTGCTCATCGCCATTCCAATTATCGTCTTGCCGCTTGTTGCCTCCGGCCGCCTGGTGCGCAAGCGATCCCGCACGGCGCAGGATACGCTCGCCGATGCCAGCGCCTATGCCTCTGAAAGCCTTGGCGCCGTCCGCGTCATGCAGGCCTTTGGCGCCGAGCCAGCGACAAGCAGCCGGTTTGGCGCCGCCGCGGAGGAAGCCTATGCCGCCGCGCGCAACGCCGCGCTTTCTCGCGCGGCTCTCACGATCACGGTCATATTCCTAGTCTTCGCGAGCATCGTGGGCGTCCTATGGTTTGGCGCACGGGACGTTTTGGCAGGCCGCATGACAGGCGGGCTTTTGTCGCAATTCGTCCTCTATGCAATTTTGGCCGCGAGCGCCTTGAGCGAATTGAGCCAAGTCTGGGGCGAAATCGCCGCGGCTGGCGGGGCCGCCGGCCGGATCGCTGACATTCTTGCGGTGCGGCCGAAGATCGTTGCCCCGGCCAAACCCGCCGTTCTGCCCGTGCCCGGCCGGGGCGCGATCGTTTTCGAGAATGTCACTTTCGCATATCCAACGCGGCCGCAAGACTCAGCCTTGCACGGCCTCACCTTCAAAATAGTGCCCGGGGAAATGGTCGCCATCGTCGGGCCTTCCGGTGCCGGCAAGACCACTTTGTTCCAGCTTCTCTCGCGTTTCTACGATCCCTCCTCTGGCCTTATCCGGCTTGACGATATCGACATCAAAAGCGTCGATCCGGCGGAGCTGCGGTCGCGAATCAAGAGCGTTCCGCAAGACCCGGTGATCTTCGCCGCCTCGATCGCCGACAATATCCGTTACGGCCATCCCGAGGCGAGCGATGACGCCGTGCGCCACGCGGCAAAGCGGGCCGCCGCCGACGATTTCATCCGCGCCTTGCCGCAAGGCTATGCGACGCTCGCCGGCGAGCGCGGCGTGACATTGTCGGGCGGGCAGCGGCAGCGGATTGCCATCGCGCGGGCGATTTTGCAGGAGGCGCCCGTGCTGCTTCTCGACGAAGCGACGTCCGCGCTCGATTCCGAAAACGAGGCCGTGGTTCAGGAAGCCCTCGCAAGAGTGATGTCGGAACGCACAACCCTCGTGATCGCGCATCGCCTCGCCACGGTCCTCGAGGCCGACCGGATTCTCGTTCTCGACAATGGCCGGTTGATCGAGGAAGGCACGCATAAGGCCCTGGTCGCCAAGGATGGCCTTTACGCACGCCTCGCCAAGCTGCAATTCGAAACCGGCGCGGACGGTCTCAACACCGGTGCGACAGCCGCCGCGGAGTGAAAGAGGCTGAATTTGAACTTTATTGATCGGTGGCTGGAGCTACCCCTTCCCGCCCTCTGGCTATACCTGGCAGGTTTCTATGGCACCTCCGCGATTGTCTTGATATTTTTATCGTTCAGCCGCCTGACAGGCGGATGGGTCCAAAGTTTCAGAGGCGTCGTGGCGCCTTATTTCTCCGGGATCGTCGTGATCTTTGGCATCCTTGTGGGATTTCTTGCCAATGACATCTGGGATCGCAGCCGCCGCGCGGCGGCCACCGTGCGCAGCGAGGCCGTGAATCTCACTTCGCTTCATGACTTAATCACGACCTCTGGCCTGCCTGCGCTTCCAGTCGACCAAGCCATTCATAACTATGTGTTGATGGTCGTCGAAAAAGAATGGCCAGCCATGGCACGCGGTGAAGCCGCCCCGGAGGCGGAAAGCGCGCAAGACAAGCTGCTCGAAGCGGTCGCGGACTTAGAAGCTGAGCCAAAGAGCAGTCCGGCAATCACGCGCGTCATGCTCGACACAGCTTTGAAAATTCGCGATGCCCGCTACGAGCGGCTCCTTGTTAGCGCGGACTTTTCGGAAAGCTTCAAATGGATGAGCGTCTTGGTGATTGCCTTGACGGGCCAGATCAGCTGCGCCGTCGTGCATCTCGAGCGGGCTCGCCCGCAAATTGCGGCCATGGTGATATTCACGACAGGTGTTGTCATTGTGCTCGGTTTGATCGCCTCACATGAATTTCCTTTCAGTTCGGCGCTTGCCGTCTCGCCGGAACCGGTCGCTTACGTCCTCAAGATCGTTCCAAATGATCGAGACCAAGGTGTTGCCCCGTCGATCCCGCCGGAATGATGCTCCATCGCATGTGCCAAAACCGGCTGCTGGGGCGAGTGGCAAGCCGCAGCACTGCCACGTGCCGCGGCAAATTCCGGTCAAAAGGTCATGCGCATACTCATAATCCACGCGTGATTGTACTGGGGTGTCAGCGGGCTCGTTATGTGATGATCAGGCACGACCGCATCTTGATAGGCGATGCCGAAGCTAAACTTCACCCGGTTGTAGATCTGAAACCGGCCAAACACGATACCTGGGCCGATCAGGAGCTGGTTTCTGTTGACGCGCTCGCCGCTCGTCCATTGCGTGTCATTCAAAGCAAATTCCGGCCAGAAATATTCCAGAAAATGATATTGCAAGGACGCGTTGCTGACGAGTGAGTTGCCGAGGTGGTTCACCTCGTCCGTCGGGAGTGTGTAGCCGACCGTTCCCTGGACATCGAAATCACCCCAGCCGATGCCACCTGCGAGCGTGGCCGTGACTATCCAAGACGGCCTTTCGGTAAAGGCGGTGGTGCCGGTCGGCGCCTGGGCTCCCACAAAAGCGGTAAAAATATAATTTCCATTGTCTTCGTTGGCGCTGAGAATCCGCTGTTTGATGGTGAAGAAATTTCCATCGGTGAAACCCGTTGCGCTAGGCTTTGCGTTCCATTACATAGGGCGCCAAATCGAGGGCGTGCGATGGCCAATGCAGAGGCAGAACATCCCAAGACAACCGCCGGGCCAGGGTTGGCGACCGATTTGGCTCCCGAAATTCCGCTGAGCGGCACGGACAATCAACTGCCGAGCGAAGCGGATGAGGCTCAAGCAAAATCAGAAAACGAATCGGAAACATTTCCGGCACCGCCGATGGAAGCTGGACTATCAGCACCCGTCTTGCCTGGACCCCACGTCCAGAGCGAGCCGCAAATCCCTACGAATGTCCATGTCGCTGCGGATGCTGACGATCTTGCGGATGAAGATGACCCGGCGGAGGAAAGCGATTCTCGAGATGATGCCTCCGTGGTTGAAGATGATGCTGTGGATGGAGGTGACCCTGTCAGTGATGATCCAGTGGATGCAAAGGAGCCGGAGGTTGCTGGCGCGTCCGATGTGGCGCGCCCCGTGCTAGAAACGGCTTCCGCTCAGACTCCCGTGCAACCACTCTCACCTACCGAGGCGGCCGGAGAACAGGCCAAGCCGCGCTCCCTATTTCTTGCGCTTGCCGCCACCGCTATCGCAGGCGGTATTTTGGGCTTTGGCGGAACATTCGCTTTGCGTTATTTCGAGGGCTCTCAGAACAGAGGCGGCTCCGACGACCGTGTTGCCGGATTGAACGCGCGCATCGATGCGCTTGAGGGCAAGGACGTTGCCGCTGCCACCGCCGCCCGCACGGCTCTCGCTGCTCTCGAAAGCCGCGTGGCAGCCACGGAACATGCCGCGAGCGAGGATAAGGGCGATACCAGCTCTCCCGTTTCCAGCACGGCTCTTGCGGCGCTGGAAACCCGCGTGGCTGCCGCGGAAAGCGCCGCGAATAAAGCCGCCGATTTGGCGAATGCAGCTGAGACCAATGTGCAAACGCAGCGCGCCGGGCAGCCGGCGGCACAAGAACCCGCTTCTGGGTCCAATTCTGCCGAAGTTGCCGATCTTGGACCGCTGAACGCGCGTATCGGCGCCATCGAGCAGAAGATCACATCGCTCGAATCCGCGCTCGCCGCTCCCAAAGCCGAGCTTCGTGCGCACCAACAGGATCGCGAGAACCAGGCGGCCAAGCAAGGCGACCGCTCGCAGGCGATCGCCATTGTCGCTGAAAGTCTATTGCGGAAGCTTGACAGGGACGAACCGATTTCGGGCGAACTCGCAGCGCTTGAAAACCTAGGCGTCCCAGAGAATACGCTGGCATCGCTTCGCGTGGTTTCCGTCTCGCCCGTTTCGAGCGAACGGCAGCTCACCGAGCAATTTGCGTCACTCGCTCCGGCGATTATCGCCAACGACCCTGCCAAGCAGGCAAGTCCCGATGAAGGTTTCCTCGATCGCGTGACACGCCATGCCAAGGACTTGGTGCATATCCGCCGCGTCGGCGAGGGCGAGGCCGAGGATACGGAAGGTCTTGTCGAGCGGATTGAAAAGGCCCTTGCGGACCATGATCTTGAAACTGCGTATAAAGCATGGATTGATTTACCGAGCCCCGCCACAAAACTATCAGAAAGCTGGGGTAATGCCGCCAAGGCGCGGCTCGATGCTTTAACTGCGGCGAGATCTGTTGAGGCCGACGCCGTGGCGGCCGTGGGCAAGTCAAAATCCTAATTTCCGCCCGCCGAGACCTAAATCGAAGCGCTCACCGAGAAAATGATGTTCCGGGTTCCTCTATACTTTCTCGCTCTGCTTGCCCTGGCGTTTGGTATTGCTTGGCTTGTCGACAGGCCTGGCGAGATCATGCTGACTTGGGAAGGCTACCGGATCGAAACTTCGGTTTTGGTCGCGGCCGGGGTTGTGCTCGCCCTGATCACCACGCTGATGATCCTTTGGAGTCTTCTGCGTTATGTCTTTTGGCTCCCTCCCGCCATATCGGTTGCCAACCGGGCGCGACGCCGTGAAAAGGGCTATGCGGCCCTTTCACGCGGCATCATCGCCGTGGGCACAGGCGACGCAAGGCTTGCCAGCAAAGCCGCCGCCGAGGTCCAAAGACACCTGCCGGGTGAGCCGTTGGCCTTGCTGCTGAAGGCCGAGGCCGCCCAGCTCGAAGGCGATTTCCAGGCGGTGGAGGTGGCCTTCAAGGAAATGACACGGCGCAATGACATGCGTCTGCTCGGCTTCCGCGGTCTTCATGCGCAAGCGCACCGGCAAGGGAATATAGACGCGGCCCATCAGTATGCCAGCGCCGCGCATGGCATTGCGGCCTTGCCTTGGACGGCTTCGGCAGTTCTTGAAAAACATGTCGCCGCGAAGGATTGGGAAGCTGCGTTAAGAGCGCTTGATACCAGCGGAAACTTGATCGGCAGGACAACAAGGGACCGGCAGCGCGCCGTGCTCACGACGGCGATCGCTCTAGACAAGGAGCTAACCGAGCCAGACGAGGCTCTCCGGCTTATACGCTCGGCGATCAAACGCGTCCCCGATCTCGTGCCGGCGGTCGCGCTCACTGCGCGGCTCCTGTCCCGGCAAGGCAGAGTCCGCAGAGGGGCGAAGGTGATCGAAGCAGCGTGGCCGCTGGCACCACATCCGGACCTCGCAAAGGTCTACCTCGATCTGAGCCCCGGCGAGTCCAATGTTGATCGCCTGGCAAAAGCGCGTACCCTAGCCAAGCTTGCGCCACGCGATCCCGAAAGCCGCATAGCGCTGGCCAGCGCCGCGATTGCCGCTTGCGACTATGAAACCGCGCGTGAAACCATGCTGCCGCTCATCCAAGGCAACGAGCGGCCGACGGCACGGATATGCCTCATTATGGCGGAACTCGAAGAGGCGGAGCATGGCGAAACCGGCTTTACGCGCGATTGGCTGGCGCGGGCGACACGGGCGCCGCGCGATGCGACCTGGGTCGCTGGCAGCGTCATGTCGGATCAATGGTTGCCGGCGGTGCCTGGGACTGGAAAACTCGATGCCTTCGTATGGCAGAGACCGCACGAACATTTGAGCGCTGATGCTGAAGCGGAAGAGGCGATTTTCAGGCCGGTGTCAATTCCGGTGCCAGAGCCGCCGATCCTGATCGAAAAACCGCGCATCGCCATTGCGGCGACGGAACCGCAAGTTGAGCCCCCGACAGCAGCAGCAGCCTCTCAGGACATCGCTATCGAGGGCGCTCGTGCTGAGGCTGAGGCGCTCCCCGAGGTAGAAAATGAGCCAGGCGCCTCAATTGCCGTAGCTTCGATGAGCTCTTCTGTACCCGGCACGCAACAGCCGCCGAAACCGCAAGGTCTTAGCCGGTTTTTGAAATGAATGCGGCAGGCATACGGTCAGCCTATAACCCGGCGGCAGGCATGCGATAAAGCTCTCCATATTTGCTGCGAAGATAAGCAAGGTAGGGCTTCGTGCTCATGGGAGCGCCCGCCGCGCGCAGGACGAGTTCCGTCGGGCTGAACTTTCGCCCATGCTGGTAGAGCTGCTTTTGTAGCCAGGCGTGAAGCGTTCCGAACTCCCCTTTTGCAATCTCGCGCGGGATACCGGGATTTGAGTCGAGCGCGGCGGCATAGAACTGGGCGCTCAGAATATTGCCAATGGTGTAGCTCTGAAAGCCGCCGCCAATGGTCCCGCCATACCAATGCACATCTTGCAGACAGCCATCGCGGTCATCGGTTGGAGCGAGACCGAGATCGGCATGCATGCGGGCGCGCCAGGCCTCGGGGAGGTCTTTCACGCGCAAATGGCCTTCAAGCAAGTCCAGCTCCAGATCGAAACGCATCATAATGTGGAGATTATAGGTGACCTCGTCGGCATCTGTGCGGATCAGCGAGCGTTGCACCTTGTTGATCGCACGGTAGAAACTCTCGAAGGTGATCTGCCGGAACTGGTCCGGGAACGCATCCCGCAGCGCCGGATAAAACCTTTCCCAGAAGGCGCGGCTGCGGCCAACGACATTCTCCCAAAGCCGCGACTGGCTCTCGTGGACGCCCGCCGATGTTCCCGATCCGAGCGGCGTGCCCTCAAACGCAGCGGCGACTCCCTGCTCATAAAGCGCGTGACCGGATTCATGCATGGTCGAGAACAGCGCATCGCCAAAATGATTTTCGTCGACACGGGTGGTAATCCGGACGTCACCTAGGGAGAATTTGGTGCAGAAGGGATGATGGGTCTTGTCCAGACGCCCGCGCTCGAGGTCGTAGCCAAACCGCTTGACGACCGCCAGGCTGAAATCCAGCTGTGCCCGCTCGCTGAAAAAACCATGCAAGCAATCGTCGCCGATCTCCGGCTGATCGGAAATGGCACGCACAAGCGGTATCAATTCGCTCCTGAGCCCGGCGAAAAGCGAGCGGATCGAAGCCGTCGTCATGCCATCCTCGGCGGCATCGATCAGCGGGTCGGCGACATGCTCATAAGGCGCAAAAAAGCCGGCGTATTCACGGCTGAGATCGACGGCCCTCTCCAGGAAGGGCACCATGCTAGCAAAGTCATTGCCTGGCCGTGCCCGAGTCCACGCATTATAAGATGCGGAGCGGAGCTCGCTCGACCGGACAACATAGGTGCTGGGCAGCTTGATGGCTTTCTCGAAATCGCGCCGGGCGATACGAATGAGGCTCGCTTCGTCCGATTCATAGGGAAGACTCGCGGCATAAGGCGCCAGAGCGTCGAGCAGTTTGCCCAAGGCCGGATCGACCGACTGTTGATGGGCAAGCCTGCTGAGCATCGCACTTTGACGAGCCCGCGCCGGAGCCCCGCCTCCCGGCATATAGGTGGATTGATCCCAGTCGAGCAGAGCCTCCGCTGCCATCAGATCGCTGATCTCGAGCAGGCGGTATTTGAGTTCCGCGAGTTTGGCCTCGGCCGGCTGGCTGCTGTTCCGTGGCTTGGCAGTCGCCGTCCGCGTCTTTGCCGCGCCAGCGCCGGCCTTTGTCTCGCCGATCTTGCTCATGGGCGTGGATCGTTGCAGCTAGAGCATGATCGCGCGATCATGCAAGAAACCAAGAATGAGACCATGGGAGATTCCTCTTGAAGCGGTCATGATTGAGCTGATCACGGCCTCCGCGCGGGGTTTCTCAATCCGGCCGGACCCAACACACTTCCCCCGACAGCTGCACGGCTCGATATTCCGCAAATAGCTATCGATCTTAAGCTGATCATAGCCTTGTTTGATTGAGATCGCCCAAAAAATCTGCACAGGACTCCAAGCCGATTTTCCGGCCGCCACCAGCAACCCCCATGGCCGGGGGTGGTCCCGGCGGGCTTCTCTTCTGTAGGAAACAAATTGGCACCGGGATCTAATATTCTTGGACTTTGTTCTTATATATTATTTTGGCACAGCTCTTTTCGTCAGCACATTTCGATCTAAACTTTCTCGTAAACTTTTAGGACTGAGTAATCTCGATGACTCTTCATTTTCCCAACGCGAGCCGAAATTACGATGCGGCACGCCATTGTGTCTGCTTCTGGGGCCATGATTCCACGTTCGAGATCACCTTCTCTTTGGACGAGGAAGCTCTAAGTAAGATTAGTCCCTATGCAGATCGCGACGAAGCCTCGCTGCTGCATGTGTTCGATGTCAATCGCACCCGAATCGAGGAAGCCGCCAGCGTCGCCTATTCACGGTCACAGCAGCGGCAGAGTTATCATCGATTGTCGGCGTCGGATTTATTGAAACCGGTCCATCGTGGAGGAAATCATGGCAAGAGGTGACAAACACGGCAATCGCGAAGCCAAGAAGCCGAAAAAGCTGAAACCGAAGGAAGCCGTGCCTGTTTCGACCTTCGCGTCGCTTCAAAAGAAGGCGCTTGAAGGCGCCAACCCAAAGAAGAAATAGAGAAAATTATTATGACAGGCCCGATCCTTGGACGTGGCTCCCGATCATGTGGGGAAGCGTTCGCGCCTCGGCGCCGCCTGGCAGCGCAATCTCCCAAGAACGGGCTTTCGTGTTCACGAAAGCCCGGCGAAAACGCGTGCTGCATTTTTATCGACCTGCGACAATCGCGATTCCCCTGCAACGATCGGCGTTCCTAGCTCCGCGACATGGAGTTCATGCTCGCTCGCGACGCGTTCATAAGCTTCCCCCTCGCTCTTGACGCGATATTGCAATTCGGTGCCCGATGGGGGCAACAGCTTCGTGACGGTAAAGACACCAGCCCGCTTCAGATATGTTCCTATTCGTCGATCGAAGCTGACTTGCTGTCCAATTGCGTAGATATGACTGGTCATGGGTTTATCCTGCGGTTGGGTATGGCAAAGCGTGCGAGGCGGGTCGCCTCACATTAGGTTCTGCCGATTCGATCTTTTTCCAGAAGTGTTACGCCGCGCTGTTGGGCCAGCCACGACAGACCCTCGATCGGTTCTTCATCCGTGGCGAGAAGAGTGTCAGCGGCCATTTGGCACGCGTCGCGATCCCAGAGTTTGAATGGCTGCCAAAGCAAAATTTTAGCGCGGGCTTTGCGGACGATCATCGGCTTCCTCTGATTTGCCAGACAATCCATGAAAATGGCAGACTGACGAGCGCACAAAAGCCGCCGGAAACAATCCCAGCCTTTTGCTGATCGGCCAAAAAATTCTCGCTCATTCGAGCCCAGTAGCCGGAGATCTGCGCGCTTACAGGCTCGCGACGAGGCAATTTAGCTTGTCACGGGCCAAAAAATCAACGGCCACGAACGAAGGAGCACGCGTACATCCGGCGTTGCTACCACGAATCGCGACCGTATCAGGCAACGGAGCCCTACAGGCATCGACGTCACCTCAACCACATGGGGCCCCAAATACCCATTACAAGGATGGAACAAGCAAGAATTGCATTCTACCCGCGCTATATCGTCCGCTTCCGCCGCTTCCGCCGCCAGCGAAGGAACCCGGTGACGTAAAGAGTCAGTGGCACGAAACCCATGAGCATAATGAAGGCGCGGCCGATGGTACCGAAGGCTTCGCCGCAATGCAGCGGATATAGCCATTCCAGGAATGTGTCTCCCGCGGTAAATTGATGCGGATCCTGAATATACAGAATCTTTCCGCTGTATTGGTCGACCACGAGCCGGCGCTGTGCATCGGCAAAGTTGACTTCATCCGGCGCCCGCTTGCCAACCACATAGACGTCGTCGTCA
>Ga0181535_10002466_pt1 | contig 22556 bp, 20 predicted proteins | sample PEATcosm2014_Bin_44_FD_119774 | JGI IMG/M metagenome (GOLD analysis project Ga0181535, IMG submission 119774) | Peatland microbial communities from MTU Mesocosm Facility, Houghton, MI, USA - PEATcosm2014_Bin17_30_metaG | ecosystem: Environmental > Terrestrial > Soil > Wetlands > Peat | place...
AACCGGCCATCTATTTTGCGGGCAATGGCTACGCCGTTCCCGAGATCATGGACGACTACTGGAAGTCGAGTGTTAAGCCGCTCATGACGAATCCGGAGAGCCGGCGTGTTTTTTTACCCGGGGATCAGGCGCCCGAAAAAGGACAACTCTTTCGCAACCCCGATGTTGCCCACGCATTGACGCTGATCGCCGACCGAGGCGAGTCCGCTTTCTACAAAGGCGCGATTGCCCAGGCGATTCTGAAAACTTCTGGAGAACTTGGCGGGACCATGACTTCCTCAGACCTTGCGGAGTATTCGGCCGAGTGGGTCGAGCCTATCTCAGCGAGCTATCGCGGGTGGACAATCTACGAACTCACGCCCAACGGCGACGGCATGGCCGCGCTGGAGATGCTCAACATCATGGAGCAATCCGAACCGGATCCCAACGGTCCCTACAGTCCTGCTGAACTACACAAACGCATCGAGGCCATGAAGCTGGCCTACGCCGATGTGAAGGCCTATGACGGCGACCCGCGCTTCAACAAGATTCCTGCGGAGGAGTTGCTTTCCAAGAGCTACGCGGCAAAGCGGTCGCTCCTGATCGACCCAGGCCGGGCGAACTGCGAGGTCGCTCCCGGTGCACTCTCCAGAAGCGACACAACCTACTTCACCGTTGTCGATCGCGAAGGCAATATTCTCTCCATGATTCAAAGCAACTCCGGCGCCTTCGGTTCTGACATAACGGTAGACGGGATGGGATTCGTGCTGCAAAACCGTGGGGGCGCCTTCACGCTCGATCCCAAATCGCCCGACGCTCTCGCCGGCCACAAGCGGCCCTTCCACACGATTATCCCCGCGTTCATGCAAAAGGGGGATCAACACATCGGCTTCGGCATCATGGGCGGTATGAACCAGCCGCTCGCCCATGCTCAGTTCGTGTCCAACGTGGTTGATTACGGCATGAACATCCAGGCTGGGCTCGAAGAAGCTCGGTTCACCGTCTCAGCGGCTCTGGGTTGCAAGATCCTAATCGAATCCCGCGTGGGCGCGTCAACGATCGATGCGCTCACGAAGATGGGTCACCAACTCGAAGTTCACAAGGAGTACACGGCAAACATGGGTCGAGGCAACGTAGTTGAGCACGATAGCGCGACCGGCATGAACTTTGGAGCTTCCGACCCACGCGGCGATGGGGCCGCCGTTCCAGAGTTGCCGAGTGAGCTGGCGCACTAACCGAATCTACGTTCATGCGAACTGTCGAGTTGGCTTCAGTTTGCGAACTGCCTGTACTGTGGAAACACAACGTTTCGCCGTCCAGTATAGCGGCCTCGAGGACTCATCCAGCGACGTGCATTGCCGCTGTTGCGTACCATGGGGCACGCATCAAGACGCACTCTTCCAAACTCGAAATGTTTCGCAGGGGCGTTGGTTGGGCGGTTCAGATTTTCTTTTATACCGTTTCGATCGCACTCGGCTTGACGGTGGGGGTGTCCTTCGCAGGCTGGTTCTCGGGGTGAGCGAATCCGGCGAGCATCATGGCGCCACCGGCGACGGCGACATCCTTCATTGTGTTGGTCAACTCGCCGTAGCTGCCCAGGTGGGCCGCCATTCTGAATGCGTAGGTCAACGCTGCGACGAACAGAATCATCAGGCCCATGGAGGCGGCGGCCAGGTCCATTCTTTTTCTCAGCAGGATCATGGAACCACCGATGAACAATCCCGCTCCGGTCAGGTAACCCCAAACTTCATTCCAGGGAATCCAGAAGTTGACGAAGCTCCAGGAGGGGATGCCGGGGGTGTATTGGGTGAAGTAGAAGTGCTCGGCGCCAAACAAGAGCATGACGATGGCAAACATATTGATGAGTGCTGCGAGCACCCACTGGCGATTGCGCTGCAGGCTTGATCCCGATAAGGCGAGGATGAAGGCGGACAGGGTGAGCGCAAGGTCCTTCAATGCATTGTTGATGCCGCCCGTCCCATTGAAGGACCAAAGGACGCGCATCTCCTGGGGAGCATGCGTGACGCTATGGGCCATGCTGGGGAGATGGATGAACAGCACAAACGAACAGAGCAGCACAGCGAGGAGGGGCGCGGCGACGCGGGTGAATCGATGGACGAGGATGCTGACGCCTGCGGCAAAAAGCGCGACGCCTGTGCCATAGGCCCAGAACAGATGCCAGGGCAACCAGGAAGGAACAGCTGCAGCGACATAGGTGGCGAACTTGAAGTGCATGACTCCGGAATAGATCATTAACGCGGCGAAGAGACATTCGCCGAATCGGGCAATTCGCTTCATTGGTCAGCTCCGCGCACGCCGGGGGAATGGCATACGGAATGGGGAAACACCGCCCATGTTACGGCGAAACCCTTCGCTCTGCTGCAACTTGCTTTTGACGGATTGGTTGAAGCTTTTTGTGAGTGGCATCCTTCCTCCGGTTTGCGCGTTTTGTATTCCCGCCAGAGGGCCTGGGCGCATTCGATGTCTGTGGGTTGACGTTTCTTAGAGCCACCGCCTAGAAGGATGACCAGCCGTTCGCCATCCCAGCCAAAGTAGATCCGATAGCCAGGCCCGAAATTCAGGCTCAATTCGAAGACCCCCGCACCTACGCTCTTTGCAGCCGAGGTGTTTCCCCGTTCGAGCCTGACGAGAGACACGGTAACCCGCGCTTGGGCGTCGTGGTGCAGCGTGTTAAACCAGCGACTCAGGCCAGCGATCGAAAGGATTGCGCCCAAGAAGGTCGAAATACTGGCGAATTTCGATCACTTTTTTAGTGGTACCACAAAAGACACCATCATATGGAGATTTTGTCGACTATTGGGGGAGGAGGAACAAACAAATAAGGACCTTCGACGCCTAGCTCAAAAAACGAAAGAAGAAGAAAGGTCCTTGCAGGCATGATTTCAATAAGAGAACGGACAGTTTATTTGTCGGGCATGGTGAAGGGTTTTACGCTGCCGCAGTCGGGGCCTTTGTAGACGGATGTGGAATCCATGGAGTATTCGACGGGGGTCGCGTTGGGGCCCATCTGCATGGAGCCGAGGAAGTGGACCTTGGTTGTGGCGTGATCGGCGTCGGTCCAGGAGGTGGCTACCGATCCTTTGCCGGACATCATGCCGGAGCAGACCCAGTCGGCGGTCATGCTGCTGGGGTTCATATGCACGTTGGACATCTGACACTGGTTATTGCGGCTCTGCGGGGGCGGAGCGCCGTACTTGTCGATCATGGCCTGGGTGACGCAAATCTGGGAGGTGTGGGCGCCACCGCCGAAGGGCGAGTTTGCGCCGGCGGGCATGGTCATTCCAGCGGGCATGGGCGATTTTTGCCAGGTCATGGTGGTGGTCGACTCCCAGAGGCCGGGCTTTCTGTTGGTTTGAGCCGAGGCGCTGAGAGCGATGAAGAAGAGACAAAATCCGATGGCGAGCCAAACACGGGTCTTGTTCATGATTCCTCCAGATGGATTTGGCAGGCAGGCGCCCACGCGTTTTCACTTTATACGAGGATGGAACGGGTGGGAAAGGGAAAAAGGTTCGAGCAATTTGAGGATCACAGTCCTGGAGCCGGCTTAGCCGCGCGCGAGATGGGCGGCACGGCCGAGAGCGAGCAGGGCACCGGTGACGCGGCCGGCGGCGTGACGCACAACGGATTCCTCACTGGCGAAATCGCCGGCGATGCAGCGAACGCCGAGAGCCTGAATGCGTTCGACGTCAGCGGCGATAGGCGAAGCGCCTTCCGCTTCGTAACGGGCGATGGTTTCCGGCGAGAAGGGGGCGGTGTTGACGAGGGCGCAGTCGAAGATGGGGGCGCGGGTGTGCTCGTAGATGCGCTCGATGTGGTCGGCGGCGGTGAGGTTGAGGCTTTCGTTGGCCTGGGTCATGAGATTACAGACGAAGACGCGGAGGCCGCGGGCGTGGGCGAGGGCGGCGGGAAGGCCATCGACGAGCAGGTTGGTGATGAGGGAGGTGTAGAGGGAGCCGGGTCCGACGGTGATGAGGTCGGCGCGGCGGATGGCTTCCATGGTTTCGGGCAGGGGCGCGGGTTTGGGAGGATCGAGCGTGAGTTCGACGATGCGGCGATGGCTGGCGGTGATGTTGGTTTCGCCGCGGACGAAGGAGCCGTCGTCCATTTCGGCGACCAGGGTGGTGTTGACCGTGGTGGCGGGGTAGATGCGGCCGCGGGTGGCGAGAATCTTGGAGGAGAGCTGGATGGCCTGGACGAAGTCGCCGGTAATCTCAGTGAGAGCGGCGACGAAGAGGTTGCCGAAGTTGTGACCCTGGAGGGCATCGCCGGCGCGGAAGCGATGGTTGAAGAGGCGGGCGAGCAGCGCTTCTTCTTCGCTGAGGGCAACCATGCAGTTGCGCAGGTCGCCGGGGGGAAGCATGTTGAAATCCTTGCGCAGGCGTCCGGAGGAGCCACCGTCGTCGGTGACGGTGACCACGGCGGCGAGGTCGGAGATGGCTCCCTGGGGGCCGTTGCGGGGGCCGGGGGTGCTGACATGGCGGCGGAGGCCGCGGAGCAGGGTGGAGAGGCCGGTTCCGCCCCCGATGGCGACGACGCGCATGGGAGGAGCGGGCACAGAAGGGTCTTCGCCGGAGAAGGGCGTTCGAAGAAGCTTGCCGTTTTCAAAGTTCGTAGCGTTCAAAACGAGCCTTACGGAATCTCAGGATACAGCAATTCAGTAAAGCGAGGGTCGTCCAACATGCTTTGAAAGTCGTTGTCCACGCGCGCCTGGAGGCGGTTTTTTGGATTCAACTCGATGGCTTTCGCAAGGTGGTCGAGGCACTCCTGAGACTGACCGGTGATGGAGTCAAGCAAGGCAAGGCCATAGTAAGCGTAGTCGGCGTTTGGATGGCCGGTAAGTATGTTGTTGAACTGCTCGCGCGCCTCTTCGTAGTAGCCGGTGTTCAGTTGCGAGACGGCGTAGTCGTAGTGTTCTTCCGGGGTAGCGAAGGTCAGGTTGGGGCGCTCAAGCTGCCGTTGGCAGGTGGCGACGTACATTTTGCAGCGTTCCCTGATTTCGAGAGGCGCGGTGGGCAGCATTTTTTCAAAGGCGGCGAGGGCGCGCTCGAACTTGCCCTGTTGGAGCAACTGGACGGCAGCCTGATAGTGCTGGAAAGATGACGCTGCGCCCGAGGTCGAGTGACTGTCGGGCTTGGCAGCGATGGCGGGAGAGTTATTGCGGCTGTGCGCCGCGGATCGGGCCTCTTGCTTCATGGTTTTGCCTGGAGAGCGTGTTCCTCTGCACACGAAAAAACAGGATCGTTGCCGGCTTAAAGCCTGCGCTCGGGAATAACGCTGCTCAGGCCCCTTTTATACGCATAACCCCGTAAGACGTCAATGGGGGAGTCTGCACGGGAAAAAACTGCGGGTTGGGTTGAAGGTGGAGTCAAGAAGGAGTTAAGGAGTGTTTTGGGTGGGAAGATTGCGGTAGATGGCTGGGTTCAGCGCGGGATCGTTGTACATTTTCAACTGGCGGTAGAGCTTGAATTGCCGTGTTCCGGCGAGGGTTTCGCGCCATAAGGCATCGAGGCAGGCGGCCAGATCGGCGCGCTGCGTTTCAAGGATGGCGAGGCGCTCCTGGTTGCGGACGGCGTGGCCTGCGGGCGCGTCTGCTCGCTCGGCCTCTTCGCGGGTGTGAAAAATCTTGAGGGACAGAATCGAGAGCCGGTCGATGATCAGGCCCGGGGACTCGGAGTTGAGCGGGGCGCTGGCGTAGGGCAATGCCTGTGGCTCAAGCCAGGTGAGCAGGAAAACATCCAGTTGTTCGGCCAGGTCGTTGCGGAGCTGATTGGTCTTGTCGATGCGACGCTTGACGCCGGCGAGAGCGGCGTCGGTTACGCCGGGCATGCGAGCCTCATCTTCAATGTGCCAGAGGTCGAAGTTGGCGCGATGCTGGTCACTGACGGCGCGGAGCCAGGGGGAGAGACTGGCGGTTTCTGGGCTGCCGGGCGCCCGATGCCAGGAGGCGACGAGGTGGTCGTGGACCTTTACGATTTCGATTGCTGAAAACATTTGGACGCCGGCCTTTGGCCCTTCAGGATCTGCCGGCTCGTTGAGAAGCGCTGAGCCGGCGGAAAGCCTTTCCGATGAGAGCAGCTAAGGCCCAGAATAGCAAGAAATAGAAGAAGAAGTTCCAGAGGGACGCGAGCCAAAGATGAAAGACGCGGGCGTTGCCGGCCAGGGCGGTAGCGCCCAGGATCCCAGGAAGGAGCAGCGCGGTTCCTGCCTGGCCAAACGTGGCAGCGAAGAGGCTGGTGAAGGGACCGTAACCGGATTCCAGTCCAAGGGTGAGAAGGGCTGGGATGGCGGCGAGCAGGGCAGCGACGAGCAGGTTGATTGATTTGAAAATCCTCAGTCCTTCCTTTCAGGTTCGTCCGGTTGCAGCGTCTATGGTAGAACTATCCTCGCCGGGCAGTCCAAGGCAGGGTGGCCTATGTTGGACACTACCGAGCGATTTCTTTTGATCGCGAGCTACGAGAAGGGGCAGGACTTTCTGCGTCAGTCCGCGGAGATGGGCGTGCAGTCCACGCTGCTGACGCTGGACAAGCTGCGGGAAGGGGACTGGCCGTGCGAAACTCTGGAAGAGCTGGTGACGATGCCCTCCGGGCTGAACCGCGAACAGATTCTGAATACCGTTTCGTGGATGGCGCGGAGCCGGCGCTTCGATCGTGTTGTGGCTCTGGATGAGTCTGACCTGGAGACGGCGGCTGAGATCCGCGAGCATCTGCGCGTTCCGGGGATGGGCGTGACCACGGCGCGGTGCTATCGAGACAAGCTGGGCATGCGGGTGATTGCGCGCGCGATGGGGTTCCGGGTTATCGAGTTTTGCCGGGTGCTGAACTACGACGAGCTGCGCGACTTTATGAAGCGCGTTCCAGCGCCGTGGCTGTTGAAGCCGCGCGCAGAGGGATCGGGGCCAGGCGGAGGTAGGATGGCCACGCGCAGAATTGAAGAGCCCGAGCAATTGTGGCGCATCCTGGAGGACCTGGGCGACGCGCAAAGCCACTACTTGCTGGAAGAGAATGTGCCGGGCGATGTTTTTCAGGTGGACTCGATTGTGAGCGAGGGCGAGGTCAGGTTTCAGTCCGTGCACAAGTGCGGACGTTTGCCGATGCCTGCGCTGTGCGACGGCGGGGTGTTCACCATGCGGACGGTGGATCGGGACAGCAACGACGAGAAGGAGCTGGCCGCGTTGAACGCGAATCTTGCGCCTGCGCTGGGTTTGCTTCGCGGCGTGACGCACACGGAATTCCTCCGAGCCCATGGCGATGAACGTTTTTACTTTCTTGAGGCCGGGGCGCGGGTCGGAGGGGGATTGATTGCCGGCCTGGTGGAGGCGGCAACCGGTGTGAACCTGTGGCGGGAGTGGGCACGGCTGGAGGTCGAGAACCTGCGCGGAGAAGCCTACGCTGTGCCGGACGCATTTGAGGCCTATGCGGGCAGCGTGGTGTGCCTGGCTCCGAACGCAGAACCCGACTCGACAGGGTTCGAGGCTGCGGAGATTGTGACGCGCTTCAAAAAGCATCACCAGGCGGGGCTGATGGTGCGCTCAAGCCGGCCGGAACGGGTGGGTGAGCTGGTGGACGAGTACGGCGCGGAATTTGCACGGCGGCTTCTGGACTCGTTGCCACCGGAGAGCTTGCTACGAGGGTAGGGGCGCTGAAAGCGTGTGGGGGTTGGCCTGCGAGAAGGGGTTGACAGGCATACCCACCAATCGGTACGGTAAAGCCAATCGATCGGAATGCGATGCAAACGACTGAGACGCAACGAGAAGCGCAACACGAATCGAAGACGAAGCTTTTGGATGCGGCGCTGCGTGTGATCCGCGCCAAGGGGTACGGCGCGACGCGGATTGATGACGTTTGCGCGGCGGCCGGGCTGACCAAGGGCAGTTTTTTTCATCACTTCGACAGCAAAGAGGAGCTTGCCCTGGAGGCAGCCGAGCACTTTGGCGTGCTGGCCGACGCGGTGTTTTCCGCGGCCCCTTACCAGCGCTTGCCGGATCCGCTGGAACGGCTTGTGGGCTATGTTGATTTCCGCAAGGCGCTTCTGCAGGGCGATCTGCCGGACTACACCTGTCTGCTGGGGACGATGGTGCAGGAGACTTATGGGACCCATCCGGAGATCCGGAAGGCCTGCGACCGGCTGATCTGCGCCCACGCGGCAACCCTGGTAGCGGACATTGAAGCGGCGATCCGCAAGTACGGGATTCAGCCTGCCTGGACCGCGGAGAGCCTTGCCTACCACATCCAGGCCGTGATTCAAGGGGCCTTTGTTCTGGCCAAGGCCAGGCAGAGCGCGCAGGTGGCCGTGGTTTGCCTGGATCATCTGCGGCGCTATTTGAAGACACTGTTTCTGTATTCCTCAAACACATAAGGAGAGGTCGGGAAACCGACGGAAGACGCCGGCGCGCGCGTGTTTTGGAGGGAGCTGGGAGGGGCAAGCGGCGGGCGATGGAGTGGTGAGCTCGCTGGGATTCGAACCCAGGACCCACGCCTTAAAAGGGCGTTGCTCTACCAACTGAGCTACGAGCTCACATCTTATTCAGCTTATTTCGAGTCAATAAGCTGAAGGCTATTCGATTTTCTGCTTCTCATGGTCTTTTTGGCGTTGGTAGCCAAAAAATAGCCACTTTGTGCCGAAACCGATCCTGGAAGTACCAGAGTCTCCAGCGCCTGCGACTTGTGGGTCGGGGCGAGGTGGGCATACAGGGCGGTCATGGCGATCGTCTTGTGTCCCATCAGTTCCTGCACTGTTTTTAAGTCTACCCCAGCCATCACCAAACGGCTAGGGAAGGTAGGCCGGGGTGGTGTGCCCCGGTGACGCGCTTGATCGGGGCCTGTTTGAGGTCAGCCGCGAATCGCTTGCGCGGATTCTTAATCAGCCCGTTACGTTTGGAATGAAAATCGGTGCAGGCCAGATGCGTTTTTGAGGGCGGCAGTTCTTCCGTTTCACTCTTGACAAGCTCCCGGACCTCTTCGGTCTCAAGCCACTCGCCGGCCAGCAGGTAACGAGCTGCCTGCTTCCCCACGGGTAGAAAAGTTCCCAGGCACTCGGCTGCCAGCCAATCGAGAAGGCTCGATCTAGCGGAAATGGTAGGTGGGACCAAACGCAAATCCGTTGGGATTGAGAGTGTGGTGCTGCTCAGTGACTGGGCTCAAGAAGTCCGGGAACCCATCGTAGGTGTAGTCGACGCGCGTCCAGAGATGTTTCCAGACTTTTAGTTCAACGCCGCCGCCCAGTGCCCATGTGGTCCGGGTGTCGTGCGTGTAGGTGCTTGTGGGCTTGTGGGGAAAACTCAGGCTGGCGAATCCCTCCTCCGCCTTGGCGTAGGGGGAAATTCTTTTGAAGTGGTGATTGGTGTACATCACACCTCCCTCGCCAACCCAGTATTTGTAACGAGGCGAGGGAGGGCCGCCACCGAGAATCATCGAGTGCCCCTCCATGTTGATGCCGATCCCATGCCAGATTTCGGTTGAGAACCACGCCGAAGGACCGAAGCGCGTGACTCCATTCCAATCGCCCTGCCAGTAATCAAACCCGCCGCCAACGCTGAAATTTGCCTGGCTTCCTTGGGCGGCCGGCGCCACTTGCCCCAGACACGGTACAGATAGAACCAATGCGGCAATGAATACGAGTAGCTTCGAATGCATTCGGTATCTCTCCTAATCACAGTCCGGCTACACAGGAACTGCCCAGAGTAGCCAGTACAGAGTTGAGCTTGCGTACGCAAACAGAAAGTTAGCCGGAAAACACGAACAGGTCGGGGAGAAAAAGTCCTTAAGCCAAGAGACACACCTTGCAGGGGAAATGAACAAACTTGCTGCAGCACTTCCAAGAAGTCAATGAATCTCCTGGTGTTGACCTTGGGTCCGGTACAGTGGCCAGACTCATAGGTCGAACTTCAAAAAGAAGGCCTGGGGTGCGCCTCCTGTCGCGTTGCACGATCGGCATCCAGGTTCTGCATTTCAATCGAGTTCCTGAAACCAGGATTGCCGAAGTTCCTTGCCCGGAGTGAACCGAATCTTCGAAGCCACAATCGAGTGGATCGACGGGGAAACACGGAGACACCCAACGCTTCTCTCAATCTTAGACACTTTTGTGCAGAAATCGCGCGGATTCTACCCTTTTGGGTGCACTTTAGTAATACCGCACTTTCCGGATCAGGCAACTGGAATTGAATGCGTGTACACACAAAGGAGAATCGATAAATTGGCGTCAACTGAGTCAGTGCATACAACAGTTTGCCCTTCCTTGTTCAGAAGACGCTCCAGGGCGAGGGCCGGCGCGGTGGCCTTGCCAGGGCTGAAATCTCAGGGATCTCCGATTTTTGCCCTGCGGGGGTGTCTTTTATTGCTCAAGATTCCTTCGCAGAGCCATTACTTTAGTTTTCATTGGTAACCTCTATTCTCTTGACTGTGACGAAACGGGACACTAGGCTAATCTCAGGCTGGGATTTCCACCGACCAGTCAGACTGAAAGCAGAAAAAGTCGAGGTCGTGTTTGTTAGTTGTGACTTCAATCGGATGCAAAGAAACTGAAGACTTCCCTTGTTAGCCGTGGCTTCATCCATCCCCGATGTGCCCAAGACCGAACTGAAGTTGATAGCTAGGGCCCCTGATTAACCTTGTTGGACGCCCAACAAAGCAAGCAGGTTGCAGCGTTGTTGGCCGTCAAGCATTTCCTATGCAAGTGCATTTAAATCAACGATTTGCAAAAATGTTAATCAGAGACTCTAAACGCCAAGTGAGACTTTTAAGCCACACAGGGCGAAGCTCTGCCAGAATGGATCGCTTGAGTAAGGATGAAGCTGCCCGTGAGCCATCACGTGCATCTTCTGTTCGATATCTACCTGGGGTCTCGTACGCCATTGTTGGACCAGTTCAAGTGAGACTGCTAAGTCACACAGGGCGAAGCTCTGCGCTTAAGACTGGTACCTGGTTAGCTTTCGATGGAGTTTCGAGCATCATGCGTTTATTTGGTTACTTCACCTGAGTCCAGCGGGAACCGGAAGGGATTTATGTCGACCTCATACTCGCATTTATCTAATTGGCCAACCTCGCCCGACAATCAGGCGGTGCTTGCGAACGAGCGCTCCAGCGAAGTGCGCAGATGGTATGCAGTCTTTACCTTGTCGCAAAATGAAAAATCCGCGGCGCGCTACCTTGACGGCTGCCAAATTGAATCGTTTGTCCCAACCTGCGAAAGCATTCGAGTTTGGAAGAACCGGCAACGCGTGAAGGTGGTCCAGGCGCTGTTCCCAACCTATATGTTCGTTAGGATCTGCCCGGCGGAACAGTCCGTGGTCCTTCAATCGCCGGGAGTACGCCGTCTTGTGGGAAATCACAAAGGACCGGTACCACTTCCGGACGCGGAGATAGAATTCTTGCGCTCCGGCCTTGGCAGGGAGAGGGTTGAAGCGTTCCATGATCTCGTGGTCGGTGAGAAGGTCCGCATCAAACGCGGTCCCATGCAAGGCCTCGAGGGGGTTCTGGTGCGGAAAAAGAACAACCTGCGCTTCGTTCTCACTCTGAAGTTGATTAATCAGAACGCGGCTGTCGAAGTCGCAGGGGACGAGCTGGAACCAGTCCCGGCATTCCAATCGATGCGATAAAGCGCTAGAAGCTTCTAGATCGTCGCACCCGCTCCAAATCTCCAAATCCTTCAAGACCTGACCACATTCATCCAGGAATCGCCTGCGAGCCACCCAGGATTGCAGGGTCAGCGCTCGGAACTGCCTTTAAAGAAAGGATTCAGAGTCATGCTCTCGCCTAGACCATCAGAAGTCCGGGCCAGAATCGTCAAAGCCGCGGTTGCCTTGTTTTCACGTCAGGGTTTCCACGGCACCAGAACACGGGAGATCGCGCGTCTCGCAGATGTCAGCGAGGTCACAGTCTTCCGTTATTTTGATCACAAGGATGACATTTTCTGGTCGGCACTCCAATCCTGTTTCAGCTCAATCAAGCCGCGCCTGAACTTGCTTGTCTCAGCCTCCCGGGACGAGAGTCCGGAAATCATGCTTCCGGAAATCGTCTGCCTTCTAGTCGACGTCGTTACTTATAGCCCGGAACTGATGCGCCTTATTGCAGTTGCACTGCTCGAACTGCACGGGCCGGCAGAGGAAATCTGCCGCGAGAATCTGACCCCGCTCTTCAAGGCGATTTCTGAATACCTGGCCAGAAATATCGAAAGCGGCAGAGTGAGGAAACTTAACCCCGCGATCATCACCACGGCCCTTGCACTTACTGTGATTATGCAACCCGAACTCTCCAGAATTGTGGATGGAAGCCCATTGTCGAAGCTGGGCGGGCGTGAAGCGATCAACCAATACTCTGAATTCTGGCTGAATGTTCTTGTGCCGCTCCAGGCCGAGAGTTTCCCTCGCCTCACCCCGCCCAAAGTAGCCGAGCAGCCTCTGACGCCGGCTCAGCCGTTCGGGAGGGACTCGCGATGAGCTTCTCCGGTACACAGGAATCCCGGGGCTTCGTAGAACCGAAGACAACCGGCACAGCCACCGCCACCGGTGAATTCGAGGTTTCCATTGGGAACCGCTTTGAAAGGATCTTGACTGCCTTCGAGCTCCTAGCCGACTGGTTAACCGTGGTCGTTGCTGTCAACTTTGGCTACTTCGTTTCCCATCTATTCGACCTGGGCGGAAGAGTTGACTACAGCCTCGTCACCGTCGTCTATGTGCCCTGCGCGATTGCGGCGCTGCTGGTGGCTTTGCTCGATCGCGACGGCGCCTATCGCCCCGGGAACAGCCTATTGAGAATCAAGGAGACCGAGCGCTCGCTCCGTGTATCCGCCCAAGCGTTTATCCTCATCCTTCCCGCGACGGTTTTTTTCGGCAAGGTGTTGCCGTTCTGGGTATTCCTTATCGCGATGTTGTGCGCTCCGGTGCTCCACGCCATTGAGAAGCACACGCTGTTTATCGTGGTCGGTGCGCTCCGCGTCAGGAGCGTCGAAGCACAGAAGGTGCTTATCTATGGCGCGGGCTCGAGCGGAAGGCGCGTGTTGTCGGCGCTGCTTCGCTCGCCCAAGCTTGGGCTCAAGCCGGTTGCCCTGATCGACGACGATCCAGAGATAGAAGGGCAGGAAGTCTTCGAGTATTCCTATCGGCGTGGCCGTTCGGTGAACGTTATTGCGGGCCCGGTGACACCGGAACTGCTGCATCAGCATGCCTGCAAAATGCTGATCATCGCCATTCCGAGTCTCGGACGCGAGAAGTTTTCCGGTGCAGTGAATGCTGCTCAAGCTGCCGGCGTGCGGCTTGCCTATGTGCCTGGCCAGGCCATCGCCGCCGAGTATTGGACGGAGTACGCCGACATCGACGGTATTTTGCTCAGCGTGTTTGGACACCCCGCCAGCAAATGGCAGTATGAACTGGCGAAGAGGCTGTTTGACCTGTCGGCGGCGGCGGCTCTCATTGTGGTTTTTATTCCTCTCTGGGCCCTGATTGCTTTTGCAATTCGGCTGGAGTCATCGGGCCCGATACTCTTCAGGCAAACGCGTGTTGGAAAAAATGGAAGGCTCTTCACTCTCTATAAATTCCGGTCGATGCATGTCGATGCGCCAAAGTACGAGATATCTCCGACAGAAGCTGCCGATCCAAGGATCACCCCAATCGGGCGTTTCCTGCGGCGCGTGAGTCTGGATGAACTGCCCCAACTGATCAATGTCGTGAAAGGGGATATGTCGCTGGTCGGGCCTCGCCCCGAGATGCCCTTCATTACCGAGCAGTACACCGCTGTCCACCGTCAGCGCCTGCGCGTGATGCCGGGAATCACAGGGCTTTGGCAACTCAGCGCCGATCGCGCATTTCAGATTCACGAGAACATTCAGTACGACCTCTACTACATTCGCAATCGCAGTTTCTTCATGGACTTTGCCATTCTTCTTCACACAGCTCTGTTTGCCATGAATGGCGTTTGATTCCCGACTTGCTTTTCCCAGGTGCGGATAGAGACCTCAGTTTTTTTCGATCCCCGACCTCGTGAGAGATGCACCAGTCAGAGCGATCCGCTCGAGAAGTTGTTTGCCACTGACCAAAGGAGCTAAGACATGAGCACCGCAGCAGTGAGACAAGAGATCGAGGGCGCGCCATGCGCGCCAGTTCCTCGGACCAACATCCTTGGAGTCGGAATCAGCGTCATCAATATGGACGACGCCCTCCGGTATAGCGACGCGCTCATCTGCTCCGATGAGCGGAGCTATATCTGCATCACCGACGTGCACACCGTGGTTGAGGCGCAGGGGGATCCTGAATTCAGGGCGATTCTCAACAATTCGTTCATGACCACTCCGGACGGGATGCCGCTCGTCTGGGTTGGCAAGACGCAGGGCCATGAGAGGATTCGCAGAGTCTACGGTCCCGATTACTTGATGGAGATGTGCCGTGTTTCGGTGCGGCGAGGCTATCGCCACTTCTTCTTTGGCGGAAAACCCGGCGTAGCGGAGCGTCTTGCTGTGTCGTTACTGGAACAATTTCCAGGTCTCGAAGTGACCGGCGTGTATACGCCTCCGTTCCGGGCACTGAATCCTGCAGAGGAAGATGAGCTTGAGGCGCTGGTCGCGAGGGCAAAACCCGATGTGTTCTGGGTGGGGCTTGGATCGCCGAAGCAAGAGCGATTCATGGCAAAGTACTGCGGACGGTTTGACGCCAAGCTCATGGTAGGCGTTGGCGCAGCGTTTGACATTCATTCGGGCGCTGTCAAAGAAGCACCGAAGTGGATGAAGTCCGCAGGATTGCAGTGGCTCCATCGCCTGGCCCAGGAACCGCGCCGTCTCTGGAAGCGCTATCTGATCTGCATTCCCAGCTTCCTGGGGATGATCAGCCTGCAGCTTCTCGGCATTCGCAGATTCAATTTCGATAGTGATTTGACCGGACGCGGCTCGTCGTCCAAGCGGGCTTCGATACGGTCGGGTCAGCACCGCGTTGAGGAGATGCAGACACCTCACGAGCAGCATCAAGAACTCTGATTTTCATCCCCCTGGCAAAGGACCTATCTCCCTATGAAAAAAGCACTCATTACCGGTTGCACTGGTCAGGACGGCTCCTACCTGACCGAGTTCCTTCTGGCGAAAGGCTATGAGGTGCACGGTCTCAAGCGCCGTGCATCGAGCTTCAATACCGATCGCGTCGACCACATCTTTCAGGACTTTCATGAGTCCGACAGCCGATTCTTTCTGCACTTCGCCGACCTGACGGACGGCAGCTCGCTCGCATCTCTACTGCACAACCTTGAACCAGACGAAATCTACAATCTCGGCGCACAGAGCCACGTAAAGGTGAGTTTTGAAGTTCCCGAATTCACTGCCGATGTGGTGGCTCTGGGCACTCTGCGTCTGCTTGAGGCCATGCGCCTCACCGGCGTGAAGTGCCGCTTCTATCAGGCCTCATCGAGCGAGATGTTCGGCAGTGCACCACCTCCGCAAAGCGAAGAGACAAGGCTGCACCCGCGCAGCCCATACGCATGCGCCAAGGTCTTCGCGCACAACATCACGGTGAACTACCGCGAGAGCTATGGGGTTCACGCCTCCAGCGGCATCCTATTCAATCACGAGTCGCCACGCCGCGGCGAAACCTTTGTGACGCGCAAGATTACGCGTGCAGTCGCCCGCATTCGTCACGGGATCCAACACAAGCTCTTTCTCGGCAACCTGGACGCGCGCAGGGATTGGGGATTCGCACCCGATTATGTCCGCGCCATGTGGCTCATGCTGCAACAGGACACGCCGGACGATTTCGTGATTGGCACGGAAGAAGCGCACACGGTTCGCGAGTTTGTGGAGCTTGCGTTCGCATCTGCCGATATGGATTGGCGCGAATTTGTTGAGATAGACCCGAGATATTTTCGGCCGGCCGAGGTCGACTATCTGCTCGCAGACGCCCGCAAAGCGAGAATGATTCTGAACTGGGAGCCAACCGTCACCTTCAAGGAGCTGGTTCGCATCATGGTTGAAGCGGACATGCTCGAATTGGAAACCCGCATGAAAGGCGGCGCTGAGGCGTTGCGGCTCTCCGCTTTCGCGGAAGGAAGGCACGGATGATCAACCTGACGAACAAGAGAATCGTCGTGACAGGCGGCGCCGGCTTCCTCGGCAAGCATCTGATCGATCGGCTTCAAAAAGCGGATTGCCGCAACGTGAGCGCTCCGACTCACCGCGACTATGATCTTACGCGCGGTGATGCAATCGGCCGGCTCTTCAGCGACGAGAGACCGGAGGTTCTGATTCACCTGGCGGCTGTGGTCGGCGGGATCGGCGCCAACCGCGAAAACCCAGGCCGGTTTTTTTACGAGAACGCCATTATGGGCATTCAGCTTATCGAAGCGGCGCGGCGTTTCGGAGTAGAGAAGACGGTGGTGCTTGGGACGATATGCGCCTATCCGAAGTTCACGCCGGTTCCATTCCATGAGGATGCACTGTGGGATGGGTATCCGGAAGAGACGAACGCTCCGTACGGCCTGGCGAAGAAGATGATGCTCGTGCAGTGCCAATCGTATCGCGAGCAATACGGGATGAACGCTGTCTATCTGTTGCCCGTCAACCTCTATGGGCCTGGCGATAACTTCGATCTTGAGTCGTCGCATGTAATCCCGGCTTTGATCCGCAAGTGTGTTGAGGCCGTGAGATTGGATCGCCGAGAGATCGTCTTATGGGGCGACGGTTCGCCTACACGCGAGTTCTTGTATGTTGAAGACGCGGCGGAGGGCATCTTCAGGGCCACTGAACAATACGACAAGCCCGACCCTATCAACCTGGGCAGCGGCATGGAGGTCCCCATCCGCGATCTGGCAACCACCATTGCCGAGATGACCGGGTTCAACGGCAAGATCATCTGGGATACCTCTAAACCAAACGGTCAGCCCCGGCGTTGTCTCGATGTCGCGCGAGCGGAGCAGGAATTCAAATTCCGCGCCACTACGCCTTTCGATGCCGGTCTTCGTAAAACAATCGACTGGTATCTCCAGGCGACAAATCAGCAGGAGACGGCTTCGGTACCGGCGCGTTAGCGCATCTGGATGCTGCTCTTCGCTGTCAACTCACGCTTGATTTGAAGTGATATTGACGGTTGTCTTATCCGACAGAGTGCCGATGCAAATTGATTAGAAGCTGGTAATGCAAGGAGACCTGAAAATGCGGATTACTGTTGTTGGTTCTGGTTATGTTGGTTTGGTTGCCGGTGCTTGCCTTTGCGAGATTGGCCACGATGTAGTGCTCGTCGATAAAGACCCAAAGCGCTACACTGCGCTGGCCGCCGGTGAATGTCCAATTCATGAGGCTCATCTGCCAGAACTTCTTGCTCGGTATCGTGAGGACAAGCTGAGATTCTCATGCGACCTGGCCGAAGCGGTCCGGTGGAGTCAAGCGGTGTTTGTGGCCGTTGGGACCCCGCCCAACATCAATGGAGAAGCTGACCTGTCGTATGTGGAATCTGTCGCGAGGGAGATCGCCGGTTGTATCTGCGACTACAAGGTTATCGTCGGCAAAAGCACGGTACCTGTGTACACAAGCGAATGGGTACGAAAAATTATGGTTCTCAACGGCGCTCCCACCGACCTGTTTGAGGTTGCCTCTAATCCCGAGTTCCTTCGAGAGGGAACAGCCGTCACTGACTTTCTGTATCCAGATCGCATCGTCGTGGGCACTGACACGCAAGAAGCTGCCAGCGTTCTGCGCAGGATTTACCTGCCACTTCTGGACGGCACTTACTATCGGCGAAGAGACGCAATTCCGGGCCCACCCTCTGCCGCCATTCCCCCGCCGCTTCTGGTGACGAGCGCGAAGTCTGCCGAGTTGATCAAGTATGCATCGAACGCGTTCCTGGCCATGAAGATCAGCTTCATTAACGCCGTGGCCACCATCTGCGATTCAGTGGGCGCTGACGTTGACCAGGTAAGGCAGGGGATCGGTTCCGACAATCGCATCGGACCGCGTTTCCTTTACCCAGGCATTGGCTATGGCGGCTCGTGCTTCCCGAAGGATCTGTCGGCGTATCGGGCCGTAGCGCGTGAGTGCGGCTACGACTTTCGCCTTCTCGAAGAAGTTATGCGCATCAACGAAGAGCAGCAGGAGCGCTTTCTGCGCAAAGTTCGCAGTGCGCTCTGGACCATCAAAGGCAAGCGCCTGGGCGTCCTTGGCCTGGCATTCAAGGGAGGCACGGATGATATCCGCGAGTCTCCGGCGATCTCGATTGTTGAATGGCTCATCAATGAAGGAGCCCATGTCCAGGCATACGATCCAGCCGCGAAGGAGCGGGCTCAAGAGGTGCTGCCATCGAGGAACATGCTCTTTGTCAACTCGCCTTATGAAGCGGCCGAAGGAGCTGACGCGCTGCTGGTGTTGACGGAGTGGGACGAATTCAAAGATCTCGAATACGCACGGATCCGCCGCTCATTGCGGTATCCAATCATTGTGGACGGCCGCAATCTTCTCGATCCTGAAGAAATGCGCAAGCTCGATTTCATCTACCTCAGCATTGGCAGGCCCGATGTTAACCCGACTGAGGGGAACCGCTGCATCGCTGCTGAGGCCGTGGCCTAAGCAGATTTCCATAAAAATGTTGCACCGAATGTAAGTGGGCAGATGGGTTTAGGAAAGATCCATCCACTGCGCACGAGAACACGAGAGGAAAGTTAGAGTTATGCCGTCAACCACGACTTCACCGCAGTGGCCCTCATCCGTGAAACAAGGGACGCCGGGAAATGGGTTGCTTCAGAATGGTGATCTTGAACTCCGCGACATCGCCGTCATCCTCAGGAGACGGAAGGCGATTGTGCTCCTGGCATGCGTTGTGGGAATTGTTCTCGCTGTGGTGGTGTTGCTCTTCTCGCAAAAGGAATTCAGCTCGACCGCGACAATCGAGATCAACAAGGAGAGTGGGAACGAACTGGGGATGGTCGACTTGTCCGGGATCGCATCCGGGCTCGGCGGCGACAATGAGGCCAACATGGACCTGCTCACGCAGCAGGCCGTGATCATGAGCGAAAATACAGCCTTGAATGTCGTCGAGCGGCTCAAGCTCGATGAAACTCCCCCGTATGCAATTCCACCCGATACGGGTGGCAAGGAATCCGACCTTGGGCGGGAGCGTGGATTGCCGCTTGAGAAAGCCCCGCTGCAGCGCGACCGGCTCCTCGGTATGTTCAAGAGCAGATTACGCGTCTCGCTGATCAAGGGAACTCGCCTGATCGACGTTACGTACACGGACACCGATCCAGGCCGAAGCACGGCCATCGCAAACGCAGTGGTCGATGCCTACATGAACGAATATACCCAGGCCCGCTACCAGGCCTCGTCCCGCGCATCTTCGTGGCTGGCCAACGAACTCACCGACCTGAAAGACAAAGTTGCGACGAGCCAGGCCAAGGTCGATCAGTTCCAGCGCGAGTCCGGCCTCACGGGAGTGGCGATCTCCACCTCACCGAGTTGGAGGCCCGGAGAAGAGGGAGCCGTTCAACCGTCGTCCGAGAACGTTCCACTCGAGCGTCTGCTGGAGCTCAACCGCGACTTGACGAATGCAGAAGTCTCGCGCATTGCAAAAGAAGCCATCTATAAGATGGCCGAAACTCAAGACCCCGACGTCGTTCTTGGAATTGGATCAAGTGCTCTGGCGAACGGTCCTGGCGCCGACTCATCGCTTGCGCACGGAAATTCAGACCTGGCGCTTTTACAGGTGCTACGCCAACAGAAGGCGCAAATTGGGATCGATCTTGCAGCTTCAAATGTGAAGTATGGCGCCAAGAACCCTGCCATCACCCAGCTGCAAGATGAGAATACTTCCATCGATACGCAGATTCATGCCGAACTGGATCGAATTCGCGCAAGAGCGAAGAACGACCTGGACCTGGCTCGTCTGGCGGAATCCGGGATTCAGCAGCAGATCTCCGTACAGGAGCAGGAAGTGAACAAGGTCACCGAGAAAGGTGACCAACTGGTGCTGCTGCAGGAAGAAGCTTTCTCAAACAAAGAAATCTATCAGGACCTTTATTCAAAGCTCGAAGAAGCAAGCGTGACCGCCGGCATGAAGGCCTCCAACGTGACGCTCGTCAATCCGGCGCGAGCACCGTCCCGGCCCTCGTCTCCGCGCAAGACACTTGTGCTCGGGCTTGGCGGCTTGCTCGGGCTCGTGTTCGGCCTCATCGGCGCTTTCCTCTGGGACTACTTTGACGATTCGATCAAAACACCGGAACAGGTTGAGCAAATTACGCCGATCCCGATCATTGGTGCGATTCCCGACTTCGCGCAGAAGCAGAGCGCCGCAGAAAAGTATGGCCGAACACCGGCAAAGGTGGCGGGCGCGCCGGAAGAGACTTCAGCCTCGTGGCTGCTCCGCGCTCCAAGGTCTCATATCTCCGAGGCGTACCGTACGCTTCGAACAGCACTGCTGCTGAGCAAGATCGACAATCCACCCAAAGTGATGTTGATCATGAGCGGCTCGCCCGTGGAAGGGAAATCGACGACCTGCCTGAACACAGCCGTCGCATTCGCGCTGCGCGGGGACAAGGTTCTTTATCTCGACGCGGACCTTCGCCGTCCCCGGGCCCACACGACATTCAATTGCTCGAACGACGTAGGGTTGAGCAACTGCCTTACAGGTGGGTTGAACTTTGAAAGCGCGCTGAAGCCGCATCCGGAGGTCGAGACTCTGTTTCTTCTGCCAGCTGGTCCTCATCCGCCCAACCCATCTGAACTGCTTGGCTCCAAGCGCTTCGCAGAACTCCTCGGCGAGTTGCGACAGAATTTTGACTATATCTTCATCGATAGTCCACCTGTCCTGCTTGTAACCGATGCGCAGCTGCTTTCGTCGCTCGTGGATGGTTACATTCTGGTCCTGCGAATGAACAAAACCACGAAGCGCGCACTGCAAAGAAGCCTCTCGCTGATGAAAGCTACCGGAACATCAGCGCTTGGAGTTGTGGTGAATGCCCTCAGCGCCAACTCGGCATCTTACTCAAGCTACGGCTACTACGGCAAAGGGAGCGCCTACTATGCTGATGAACAGGAATAAACGTACGGGCCGAGCGGCTCTGATCGGCGCACTCGCGGGATTGATGTGCAGCGTGGCAGCGCCACTCCCGGTCTTCAGCCAGCAGAGCTCGCCGGCTGTGGTTTCAAACATCTATGAAGGAAGCCGATCGACAAGCCGGCAATCACGGCAGATCACTTCTGCTGGAGTGGTCGCGATCCCGGAAGGATTTGAGAATCTGACGCTCTCACCGGGCTATCTCCTGGATATGAACATCTACAACGTTCCGGAGATGTCGGCGCAACTTCGGATTGATGCGCAAGGCTTCGCAACCGTCCCACTGATCGGGCCCGTCCATATTGAAGGGGATACCGTTCCAGAGGCGCAGAAGGCAATTGCCGCCATGCTCGTCGAAAAAGAAATTCTGAAAGACCCTCAGGTAACTCTCAACATTCTTGAGTTCTCGTCGAGGAACATCTCCGTCCTGGGCGAGGTGCAGAGCCCGGGTCGAATCGAGCTCCTCGCTCCCGCGCCGCTCGATAAGGTTCTTGCCCTGGCCGGCGGCGAAACTATCGAGGCCGGGAACGATATCGAGATCGAGCACCCATCCAGCAACGGCGAACTGAACAGTCGCCATGTTGAGTATGCACAGGGCAAGGACTCTGCCGCACTGCGCACCACGCTCGTGGAACCCGGCGATACCGTTCTTGTGCACAGGGCCGGCATCATCTATGTTCTCGGCGCCGTAAACCGGCCAGGCGGCTATCTGATGGTCAACGGCGGATCTCTGAGCGTGATAGAAGCACTTGCTCTGGCTGGTGGAACAACACTCCAAGCTTCTACGCGCTGGGCCGTCGTGGTGCGCAAACAAGGCAGTGGCGTTACACAGTTCAAGGTTCCGCTCTCCCGCATTGAAATAGGCCAGGCCCTGCCGCCTCAACTTCAGCTAGACGATGCACTCTATATCCCTGTGAGCACGTGGAAAGCAGTTCTGATCAACGGATCCAATGTTCTCAGCGCGGCAACATCGGCGGCAATCTTCCGCGTTCCGTAGTCGACGTGGGGCAAATGGCGGCAGCAATTTGGAGAACATCGATTGAGACGCGTACTGCATGTGATGGGCAGCCTGGAACGCTCAGGGATGGAAGCAATGCTCTTGAGCAGCTACGACGAGTGGCTTCGGCTCGGGTACGAGTGCGACCTTGTGGCAACCGCACCAACGGTTGGTCCACTTGCACCGCAATTGCGCGAGCGGGGATACGGGGTATTTCATACTCCATTTCGAAGCAGATGGCGTCTCCTGCCGCGGCTTGGGTTTATCCGAGATTTCTACCGGCTCTGCAGATCAGGATACGATGTGGTGCACGTTCATGTTGAAGCGGGACGGCCGGTATTTGCCTTGTTGGCGAAGCTTGCCGGCGTCAGGCAAATCGCCGCGACCCCACATAATACCTTCAGGTTCGAGAGCAGCCTCCGCATCCGCAAGTTTTGCGAAAGACACCTGATCCAGCTTCTCGGGGGTCGTTTTGGAATGATTAGTGACGGTGTACAAACGTGCGAGTGGGATCAGTATCGGATTCGTGGGCCTCGAATCTGGAACTGGTTC
>Ga0181535_10002467_pt1 | contig 22550 bp, 21 predicted proteins | sample PEATcosm2014_Bin_44_FD_119774 | JGI IMG/M metagenome (GOLD analysis project Ga0181535, IMG submission 119774) | Peatland microbial communities from MTU Mesocosm Facility, Houghton, MI, USA - PEATcosm2014_Bin17_30_metaG | ecosystem: Environmental > Terrestrial > Soil > Wetlands > Peat | place...
TATACAGAAGCTTCATTTCAGCACCGGAGTTGCACTTACCATGTGAACTTATGTGCGCCACTTATCCGGGCGGCCATCCTTCGTGTTGTGGACACGCTCGATCATCGGCGTCGCTTTCGGATTGTGCGCCTTCGCCCACGCAATAGCTTCGGCCTGAGTCGGCAAAACAGCGCTTGCCCGCGCCGAATCCGGCTTTCTCACCGCATAGTCGCCTTGATCGCGGCGTTCAATGAACAACTGATTTTTATCCACGTGATTACCCCCATATATTGCGTCATTTAAGCAATAACCCCATATATGTGGGAAATCACAAAGCGACGCTCAAGGGGTTGCCAGACGATATTTTACGCCTGCCATCCGGAATTCTTGGCGCTGCTCTTCCTCATCGGCTAACCAACTGTCGCGAAAGCCCTGTTGTGGGACCTCGGAGTTGGCCGACGGGCAAATGCCGGACTCCGCTATTCATCTCTCGGCGACCATTATCGGCGAGGCGGAGTCAATCCTGTCAAGGATCCGGAGCACCAGCTGCGCTGGCGCGAGCGAAGCTCGCGTCCTTGACAGGCTCGATCCGCTCGCCACACTCGCCGTCGTGAGATAAAGGGCAAGTTGCTATCTTACATGTATCACCTGCAATCCCAGTGCGATAAACCTTGACCTTCACAACATAAAGACTCGTCAGCCAGCCCAGCCTCAGCTCAAGAAAAGCCACGGCGGGCTTTTTGGCGCATAATGCGGGCGTCGCATGATTCGCTTTCGCGCGGGCGCATACCCATTTGACCCTGAGGGGAGCCGCAAGTCCTTGACCAATGCTCTGTTATTTCAGCCGCTTGAGGCGCCAGCGCCAGCCGGAATCGCCGCCCGGGCGCGGGCGGGCGCGCGCCGCTATCTCGATGGGCTGAACGCCGAGCAGCGGCAGGCGATCGAGGCGATCGATGGGCCGCTTCTCGTGCTGGCGGGCGCCGGCACCGGGAAAACCCGGGTTCTCACCACCAAAATCGCCCATATCATCGCCGAGGGGCGCGCCCGCGCCCATGAAATTCTCGCCGTGACCTTCACCAATAAGGCAGCGCGCGAAATGAAGGAGCGGATCGGCGCGCTTGCCGGGCCGGTCGCCGAGGGCATGCCCTGGCTTGGCACCTTCCATGCGATTTCGACGAAGATTTTGCGCCGCCATGCCGAGCTTGTCGGTCTGAAGCCGGGCTTCACCATTCTCGACACGGACGATCAGCTGCGCTTGTTGAAACAAGTACTGCAAGCCGAAAATATCGACGACAAGCGCTGGCCCGCCCGCGCCCTCGCGCATCAGATCGATGCCTGGAAAAATCGTGGCCTCGATGTTGCGCATGTGCCTGCGGGGGAAGCGGCGGCTTTCGCCAATGGCAAGGGCGCGGCGCTGTATAAGCTCTATCAGGAGCGGCTAAAAATTCTCAACGCCGCCGATTTCGGCGATCTGCTGCTCGAAACCCTGCGGCTCTTTCGCGAAAATCCGGAAGTCCTCAAACTTTATCAGGACCGCTTCCGCTATATGCTCGTCGATGAATATCAAGACACCAACACGGCTCAATATTTATGGCTGCGGCTGCTCGCGCTGGGGCGCCAAAATGTCTGCTGCGTCGGCGATGATGATCAATCGATTTATGGCTGGCGCGGCGCCGAGGTCGATAATATTTTGCGTTTCGAAAGCGATTTTCCGGGTGCGAAAATCATCCGGCTTGAGCGCAATTACCGCTCGACCGGCCATATTCTGGCGGTCGCCGCGGGCTTGATCGCGCATAATGAAGGCCGCTTCGGCAAAACGCTTTTCACCGATAGCGTTGATGGCGAGAAGCCGACCGTCACCGGCATTTGGGACTCGGAAGAAGAAGCCCGCGTGATCGGCGAGGAGATCGAGCAATTGCAGCGCAAGGGCCATGCGCTCGACGAAATCGCAATACTGGTCCGCGCCTCCTTCCAGATGCGCGAATTCGAGGAGCGGTTTATCACGCTTGGCCTGCCCTACCGGGTGATCGGCGGCCCGCGCTTTTACGAGCGCGCCGAGATCCGCGATGCGCTTGCCTATTTCCGCTGCGTCGCGCAGCCCGCCGATGATCTGGCCTTCGAGCGCATCTTCAACCTGCCCAAACGCGGCCTCGGCGATGCCACCTTGCAGCTCCTGCACGATCATGCGCGGAGCGCCCGCATCCCCTTGATGCAGGCGGCGCGCGGCATGATCGAGACCGAGGAGCTGAAGCCCAAGCAGCGGCAGACGCTGCGTAGCCTGCTCGCCGATTTTTCGCGCTGGGCCGGATTGATCGAGGAAAAACCGCAGGGCGAACTTGCCGAGATGATTTTGGAAGAATCCGGCTATACGGATCTTTGGCGTAAGGAGACGACCGCCGATGCGGCGGGCCGTCTCGAAAATCTGAAAGAACTCATCCGCTCGATGGAGGAGTTTCCCGATCTCGGCAGCTTTCTCGAACATATTTCACTTGTGATGGACGCGGCAAATACGGACTCCGGCGCCCGCGTGTCGGTCATGACCTTGCACGCGGCGAAGGGGCTTGAATTCGAGACCGTGTTTCTGCCGGGTTTTGAGGAAGGCTTGTTTCCGCACCAGCGCTCGCTCGATGATCAGGGCCGCGCGGGGCTGGAGGAAGAGCGCCGCCTCGCCTATGTCGGCCTGACGCGGGCCAAGCGCCGCGCAAAAATTTATTTCGCCACCAACCGGCGCATTCACGGGCTTTGGCAGACGACGATTCCCTCGCGGTTTCTGGATGAATTGCCGGAGGCTCATGTCGAAGTCGTCGAGGCGGCGACCGGCTCGGCCTATGGCGGCTATGCGCAATCGCGCTTCGCCAACATGGATAGCTACGGCTCGTCCTATTCGACACCCGGCTGGCAGCGTGCGCAAAAGCGCGGCGAGGAGGCAAAGCAGCAGGGTCAGAGCGGGGGTTATCAAGACAGCCGGACGCGGCGGGGGCCGTTGCACATCGAGGGCGAGCTTGTCGCGAGTTCGAACGCGGGCTCGGCCTATGCGAAAGGCGCGCGGATATTTCATACGAAATTCGGTGCCGGAACGGTGGCGGCGATGGATGGCAACAAGCTCACTATCGATTTCGACAAGGCCGGCCGCAAAATGGTGCTGGAGAGTTTTGTGAAGGCCGTGTGAGCGCGACCGGTCTTGCACCCTGTTGATGGCTAGCCCATCAGAAATGTCCGATTTTAACCCTCAATCGGACAAAACTGTTTCACGTGAAACACTTTGGTACGATTGACGGTCTGCGCCTTCGCACTTTCGCCAAGCGCGGCGCGGTATGAAGCGGGGATTTGGGGCAAGCGTGAGAATGCGGTAGGGTTTATCTGGGGGGTTGTGGCCCGCTGCCCGATTCCAGTTCAATCATGACGAGAGCGAATTTTCTGAGCTTCCAAGGGCTCTGATATGCGTCGAGCCTGGTTCGGGTCCGGAGATTAAAATAGATGCCTTTTCCTCGCGAAAATCTCGCATGGTTTCTCATTCTGGCGGCCGTTCTCTTGACCACCCCAGCGGCGTTCGCGGATTGGTACGCCCGCCCTGAGACCGTAGTATCGGGGCATCCGACATGGATTTTCATGCCCAACAGTGCTTTGCCCAATGGGAAGCATGGCCTTATGGTGGTGTTGCACGGGTGCAATCAGACCAGTGATCAACTCAAACAGTTCGGGAATCTCGAAGCGGCGGCGAATGCATACGACTTGGTGATGGCCGTGCCCTCCGTCGGCGATAATCCTTGGCCCGATCCTGCCGGAGGCTGCTGGGATTACAATGCCGGTGTCGACGGCTGCCAGCATGCCGCAAATATGATCAACCTCACCCGAATCCTTCGGGGGCGAACGGCTCTGAACATTGACCCGGCGCAGGTCTATGTCGTGGGCCTGTCTTCGGGAGGAGCCATCAGCTTGCTGCTTGGCTGCATGGCCCCGGACCTTTACGCCGGCGTGGGTGCCATCGCTGGTCCCTCGGTGGGGAGTGCGCAGCCCGAGGCGACAAATTCTGTCCCGGACACAAACGCCGACGAAGCCATTCAAAAATGCAACGCTCTGGCAGGCGACAAAAGCCCGTCCTTTGCGACACAGTTAGCAATTATCGCATATGGCGACATGGATAAAAACGGTCCTGACGCCGACTTTCCTTATACTGGCGACGATATCACCCACCCGGGCCAGTATGCCGTAGTTAGCGTGAACTGGAGCGACGACAACATCCGCATCTTACGATCGATTTATGGAGCCAGTGCCCTTGGTGCCGCGATCAACATTCAAAGCAACTTGGGCGTTGAGCGGGATGCTACCGCCAACGGCCGGACCCAACTCGCCGAGCTAGTTGTCTTAAATGTTGGACACGCTTGGCCTGCCGGCACAGGCCAACCCAATAGTGCGAACTCGGGTGGGCTTTGGATCGCTCAGTCAGGCCTCAACTATCCGCAGTACATTGCCGGATGGTTCCTCCGGAACAATTTGCGAGCCAAATGAAAGCTCTCCGGTTCGGCGCCGCAACGGCGGCTAACATCGAAGGCAACAAACTCACCATCGATTTCGACAAGGCGGGACGGAAAATGGTGCTGGAGAGTTTTGTGCGAGCTGAGTGAGACTACTCTGCAAGGAGGCGTTAATGTCGGATACACCTACCGTGCTACGCATTCCAGCGCATCAGACGCCTCACCATGCCGATCCGCAAAATGCGAAAGAGTTTTACGCAAGCCTCGGCCAATTCACTGTCGCGTGGGGACGCTTCGAAGGGCACATGATCGGAGCGCTGCTCGTGATCCTCAACCTTCCTGAAGCCAATGTAAAAAAACTGAAACTTGTGGAGCCCTGGACAGAACGAGAGAAGCTATGGAATAACGCGTTTAATACCTTCTCAGCTCTAGAACCGTATAAGGATCGCGCTCTCGCATTCATGAAGCGCATCATGATTGAAGTGAATAACCGACATTTTGCCGCCCATGCAATTTGGGACGACTTTGTCCTAACGGCAAGCGAGCCAACGATTCGTGTGAGAAGGATCAAATCGAGGAACGAAACAAGTATTGATGTCATTGATGATGAGATATCACTCACTTCACTACGAGAAGCGCTAAGCGAGGTAAACAGTCTAAATGTTGAATTGCTAGAATTTTCAACGTTCCTTAATTCATTGCGGCCGCCCCCACCATATGTTCGCACGCTTTAAAAACGTCGGCTAACCCCGAATGACTCACTATATCGCAATCGTCGAAGAGGAAGACGGCAAGGCTTTCGGCGTTTGGTTTCCGGATTTGCCGGGCTGCGTCTCGGCGGGCGACACGCTCGACGAGGCCATGCTGAACGCGGCCGCGGCGCTCGAACTCTGGGCCGGGGCGATGATTGAGAGCGGCCAGAAAATTCCCGCCGCTCGCAGCCTAACGGATCTCAAGGCCGATTCCGACATCGCCCAGGACTTGGCCCGCTACATGGTGGCGCTCATCCCGTTTCCGCAGGGCTTACGTCAGCACGCCGCGGAATGATCTTCGCGCAATCGACGCGAAGCCATTGTCGCGAATCGCAGTCAAAATCCATGCCGCGATAAAGGATAGGGATGTCGTAATGCGTCACGGGATTGCCGGATGAAATCATGACCCCGCCCTTTACCGGCGGGATCATGCTCTCATTTACGCAAGGATACCATTTGCGAACCGAAACGCCGTCAGCGTTTGGTGGTACCGCCAACTCTATAGTGCGTGGAGCCAACACTGCGTCCCGTGTAGAGACCGCTATTGTCAGCCGCATTTTGCCTGCCTTGCTCATAGCCATAGGGGCGCTTATGAGAAGCGGCCGGCGCGGCTGAGGCCGCCACAGTGAACGCGAGCATGGCCGCACCACAAACAGTGGCAAATATTTTCATATCCATAACACATCTCCCATAAAGCCAAGCGAATAGCCGCCTGGCTAACGTGTTGTCTGGTTTAGCGAGATGCGTATGCGCTCTTACTTCGTATAAAAACAATGTGCGTTGCTGCCCTGCTTCATGAAGGGCGTATAAAAACAGGCGCGATCTCTACGTTTGGCGTTGAATTATGGAAAAGCGGCGCCTTGGCATTTACGCATATTGCGCGATACCGTTGCCGAACGACCAGTTTTCCTTCGGCACTTCCAAAAGGTTCACCAGGATGTTTTCAGGACGAATACCGGGTACCTTGGACAGAATCTCGGCGATGCGGGCGAAGAGCGCTTTCTTTTGGTCGGGGCCGCGCGTGTTGTTGACGGTGATTTGAATGATCACGAGATCGTCGTTCCGGGCGATTCCAAGATAATTTTCGCCATAGAGAAAATTGCTTTTGTCATATTCCTCGATGAGCATGAAGCGGTCGCCCTCCGGCACCCCGAAAGCCTCGCGCATCGCTTGATAAAGACCATCCAGAATCGCCTTGCGATATTCCGGCGGCTTGCCTTTCAAGAGGGAAACACGGGTGAGTGGCATGGTTGCTCCTCTTTGCTGAACATCTTCGGCGATCAGATTTTTGCGCGCCCATATTTTCGTGGATCATGCCTAGGGCTGCGGAGAAGCGCCGCCGCCGCCCATACTATTGTTTCCCATGCCGCCGCCGCCCGTGCCGCCACCGCCCATGCCTCCGCCACCCATGCCTCCGCCGCCACCGCCCCCGCCGCGTTTATGACCGCCGCCTGAATGATCGCCCTGATGGGCCTCGGACTCGGCCGCGTTCTGATTGATGTCGGCATCAACCGTCCAGTAGCAATCAAGCCCGCCCGTGGGGCGCACGCAGAAAAGCTTGGCGTCCTTGGTATCGATGTCCACCCCCATGTTTTTCGATAGCGTCATGCAATCGCCTTTGATAAGTTTTGGCGCACTGAATTTGTCCAGCCCTGCTTTGTCGTTCTTGCCGAGGAATTCGAGAATTTTTTTCGAATCGGCCTCGTCCCGGCAGGCGACGATCGGCTTGATGACGCTTGCGGCTTCCGCCATTGACGGCAAAAGCAGCGCCAGAATCGTGAGACACCAATATTTGTTCATGAGCTGCACCATAGTTAACAGAACTGCCTGGGCTTCAGTCACATAAGGTCATCATAGCACTTTGCCGGGGTTCAAGATGCCCTTCGGATCAAGCGTTTGCTTGATCGCGCGCATGAGTTCCATCGCGACTTTATCCTTTACCTGCGGCAACAGATCGCGTTTCAATTGGCCGATTCCATGTTCGGCGGAAATCGACCCCTTACGCACCAATACACTCTTATAAACGATGGCATTGATCTCGTCCCAACGCGCCAAAAAGGCTTGTTTGCCGGCGCCGACGGGCTGCGAGATGTTGCAATGAATATTGCCGTCACCAAGATGACCGAAAGGCACGAGCCGGGCGCCGGGGATCGCCTGAATCACGGCGCGGGAAACCTCATCGAGAAAATCCGGAATGTCGGCGATGGGAACGCTGACGTCATGCTTGATCGAGCCGCCTTCATGGCGCTGGGCTTCCGGTATCAGCTCGCGCAGCTTCCAGAAATTCTCGCGCTGATCAAGCGATGCGGCAATTGCCGCGTCCCCGATGATATGATTCGCGCGCGCGGCCTCAAGCACTGCCAGCAAGCGGTCAGCCAGCCCTTCCTTGCTTTGCGAACGCAATTCGAGCAGCACGTACCAGGCATGTCTGCTGGATAAAACCTCGCGCGCGTTGCTGATATGCGCCAAAACGAAATCGAGCCCGATACGCGGAATCAGCTCGAAACTGGTGATTTCACCGCCTGCCATGTCACGCGCGAGATCGAGCAAAGCGAACGCCGCGCGAGGCGTGGCAAGACCAATAAACGCCGTCTCGATGGCGCGGGGTTTTGGAAAGAGTTTCAGGACCGCAGCGGTTATGATCCCGAGCGTGCCTTCCGAGCCGATAAAGAGATTTTTGAGATCATAGCCTGTGTTGTTTTTTTTGAGCTTCGACAAATCCGAAAGAATCCGGCCATCGGCGAGTACCACTTCGAGGCCGAACACGAGATCGCGCGCGCTGCCATAGGCGATTACATTGATACCCCCCGCATTGGTCGCGAGATTGCCGCCGATGGTGCAGGACCCCTCCGCGCCAAGCGACAGCGGAAACAGCCTGTCCGCGCGGCTGGCCTCTTCTTGAGCGGCGGCCAAAACCATGCCGGCTTCGACGGTCATCGTGTTCGAGGCGGGATCGATCTCGCGGAGCCGCCGCATGCGGGTGAGCGAAAGCACGATCGCACCTCCCCCCGCGCCAGGAATCTGGCCGCCGACGAGCCCGGTATTGCCACCCTGCGGCACGACCGGAATGGCGGTCTCATGGCAAAGTTTGAGTACCGCGGCGACCTCTTGCGTCGAACCCGGCCGCACGACGCAAAGCGCGTTGCCATGAAAGAGATCGCGCGGCTCACGCAAAAACCCTTCCATGCCGGCCGCATCGGTGATGACGTGGGTTTTGCCGACGATGGCTTCAAAGCCAGCAATCATGCCGGGGAAAGCCGCTTTTTGCGCGGGCGGAGTGTTCACGTTGAAAATGATGCCCCATTTTTGCACAAGGAAATGATAAGAATAGGCTTGGGCTCGCGGCGGTAAAGCGAAATTATCGTGAGCGGCCAAAGGGCGAGGGCTTTGCCCTAGTAAAGTTGAATTCCTCGACCAGATTTGCAATTGAACCCGCGACAAACCTCTCTGTTGCAAAAAATGTTACGTCTGGATGTGATCCAGTCTACCGAGGCTTTCCGGCGATGATCGACAAGGAGATCTTATGGCGGCGCTCGACACGGTCCTGGCGAAGATCGATGCCAATCTCGAATCCGCCCTGGGGCGGCTCTTTAAACTCGTCGAAATCCCTTCGATCTCGACCGACCCCGCCTATGCGGGTGAGTGTAAGAAGGCGGCCGAATGGCTTGCCGCCGAGCTTAACAGCATCGGCTGCGAGGCCTCGGTGCGTCCGACCGCCGGTCATCCGATGATTGTGGGACAGGTGAAGGCCAAGCGGCCGGATGTGCCGCATGTGCTTTTTTACGGCCATTATGACGTGCAGCCGCCGGACCCGCTCGATTTGTGGGAAACCCCGCCCTTCGAACCCCGCATTGCAGAGGTCAAAACGGGCAAGCAGATCGTCGGGCGCGGCGTCGCCGATGACAAGGGTCAGCTGATGACTTTCGTTGAAGCCTGCCGCGCCTTCATGGAAACCGGCGGCTTGCCCTGCCACATTACATTTTTCCTCGAAGGCGAGGAGGAAAGCGGCTCGCCGTCGCTGCCGGCCTTTCTTGCCGCCAATGCGGCCGAGCTCAAAGCCGACGTGGCGCTCGTTTGCGACACCGGCATGTGGGACAAGGAGACGCCCGCGATCACCATCATGCTGCGCGGCCTCGTCCTCGAGGAAGTGGTGATCCATGCGGCCAGCCGCGATCTTCATTCAGGGATGTTCGGCGGCCCCGCGGTCAATCCGATCCATGTGCTTTCCCGCATCATCGCCGGTCTGCACGACGATAAAGGCCGCATCACCTTGCCTGGCTTTTATAATGGCGTCACCGAGCTTGCGGAGGAGATCGCCGAGCAATGGCGCGACTTGCGTTTGCGCGGGAGCGACTTTCTGGCCGTCGCGGGCCTTTCAGTTCCGGCGGGCGAGCAAGGCCGGGATATCCTTGAACAGGTTTGGTCGCGGCCCACTTGCGATGTCAACGGCATCATCGGAGGGTATACAGGCAAGGGATCGAAGACCGTGCTGCCAGCGCAAGCGAGCGCCAAATTTTCGTTCCGGCTCGTCGGATCGCAAGACCCAGACACAATCGCCGCATCCTTCCGGTCTTACGTCAAGGAGCAGCTGCCTGCTGATTGCCGCGCCGAATTTATTTCGCATGGCGCATCGGGTGCTTTGCAACTCCCCTTCAGTTCGCAGGCGCTGTCGCTGGCGCGGCGGGCCTTGCTGGCGGAATGGGGCAAGGAGCCAGTGCTTGCCGGATGCGGCGGCTCGATCCCGGTCGTCGGCGCTTTCAAACAGGATCTCGGCATGGACACCTTGATGATCGGGTTCGGCCTCGAAGACGATCGTATGCACTCGCCCAACGAGAAATATGAGCTTTCCTCGTTTCACAAGGGCGCCCGGAGCTGGGCGCGGGTGTTGAACGCGCTCGCGCTTTGATTTGGAACCCGCGGCACGGTTAGAGCCGCGGCCGTCGCAGCTTGACGCCAGCGATCCGCAATCCGGCGAAGAGAACGAGCAAGTAGACGAGCGCTCCGGAAACACCAAGAAACAAAAGTTCAAACACATTGGCGAAACGGCCGAGGCCAGCCGTCAAACGCTGGGCGGGCGCGGCGGCAAAGAGCGCGAAAACCGAGAGGAGGAAGGAAGCCAGGGTCACCGCCGTGGCCGACTTCCAGAAAAACAGATCGATCCTCATGGCGTCGCGACGGATCGCGAGAAAGCACAAGGCGGCAAGGTTGATCCAGGCTCCGGCTGCGGTCGCCGCAGCAAGACCGGCCGCGCCCAAGGGCTTGAACAGCACGATTTTCAAGGCGACATTGATCGCGACCGCGACGAGCGCGACGAGCATCGGCGTTTTCGTATCGCCCTTCGCTTGAAAACTGGCCACGGCCGAACGCACAAGCACAATCGCAACAAGCCCGAAGCCATAGGCCGTGAGCACCGCGGCGGAAGCGCTGGCGGCCTCCGCCGTGAAGGCACCGCGCTCGAAAACCCCGCGCATGATGGCATCGGGAATCATGATGAATGCAATGAAGAACGGCGCGGTCAGCGCGAGTGACAGCGCCATGGTTCGATTTTGTGCATGCAGGGCGCCGCCCGGATTGTCCGCCGCGAAAAGCCTGCTCATCTCCGGCAACAGCACGGTTCCCGCCGCTATGCCGATGACGCCGAGCGGCAATTGATAGATGCGGTCCGCATAATAGATAGAGGATACGCCGCCGGTCGGCAGCATCGAACCAATGATGGTATCGGCGAAAAGCGCGATCTGAGTGCCAGCCGAGCCGATCACCGCCGGACCCAGCGTGACGAGAAAGTGTTTGATGTGCTTGGTCATCGCGGGGCGCGCGAAATGCTCGAAAATTCCAGCGTGATAGGCGGCCGCCGAGGTCAGCACGAGCTGCAGCACGCCAGAGACCGTCAATCCCCAGCTTGCCGCCAAGCCAGGGTTGGCGAACAGAAAAGCAAGAGAAAGGAAAACAATCATCGACACATTCATTACGACCGGCGTGAAGGCCGCGGCAATAAAATGGCCATGTGCGTTCAGGGTGCCGGACTGCAGCGTGACGAGGGTGATGAACAAAAGATAGGGAAAGGTGATCCGCGTCAGCGTGACGGTGAGGGCGAATTTTTCCGGGTCGGCGCGAAAGCCGGGCGCCAAGAGATCGATGACTGAGGGCATGAAAACAAAGGCAAGCGCGAGCAATAGGATCTGGGATGCGAGCAACCCTATGAAAATCTGCCCCGCGAAGAGCCGGGCGCTGGCGAGACCTTCCGATTTAAGGACCCTTGAATAGCTCGGCACATAAGCGGAATTGAAAGCCCCTTCGCCAAAAATCGTGCGAAAATGATTGGGCAAGCGCTGGGCAATGGCGAAAGCATCATTGAGCAACCCAGCGCCGAGCACGGCGGCAAGCAAGATGTCGCGCAGAAAACCAGCGCCGCGCGAGAGCAGGGTCAAGCCGCCGACGGAAACCAGGCTTTTGTACATCAGTGTTTTCGATTTAACCGGAACGCTGCCGGGTCACAAGGTCGTCCGCCGCGGGCGGATTGATGCCGACGCGCTCCTCGATCAGATAGAGCGGCCGCCTTTTGACTTCGGCGAAGATGCGGCCGATATATTCACCGATGATGCCAAGCGACAACAACTGAATTCCGGCAAAAAACGTGATCGATACAATCAGCGAGGCAAAGCCCGGCACATCGATGCCGGAAATGAGGGTCCGGATCACATAAAAGCTCGCCATTGCCAGCCCCAGCAGGGATGTGGCCAAGCCGATATAGCTCCACACCTTGAGGGGCAATGTCGAAAAAGACATGAGACCATCGAGCGCGAGATGTGTCAATTTACGATAGCTGAATTTGGACACGCCATGGAGGCGCGCTTCGACATCGAACGGCACGCCGATCGATTTGAATCCAATCCATGCATAAAGGCCTTTGGAGAAGCGCGCGTGCTCTCGCAATGTGCGCAGCGCCGCGACGGCCTGCGCGTCGAGGAGCCGGAAATCCCCGGCACCTTCCGGCAGGCGCGTCTCTCCGACCGAGCCAAAGAGCTTGTAGAAACGCTGTGTCAGCAGCCGCCGCAAAGGACTATAGACGTCTTGATCGACGCGCTGGGCAAAGACATTCTTGTAGCCTTCCCTCCAGCGCGCGACAAAAGCCTCGATCAGTTCCGGCGGATGCTGCAAATCGGCATCCATGATTATGGTCGCAGCCCCCCTGACATGATCGATGCCTGCCGTGATCGCGATCTCCTTGCCGAAATTCCGGCTCAGCGAAAGCGCGAGTATGCGAGGGTCCGCCGTATGAGCGGCGCGCAGGAGGTCGAGCGTATCGTCGGTTGAACCGTCATCAACAAAAATGATTTCGAAGGAGGCCGCGCACCGCTCCAGGACCGGCACCAGCCGTTTGAGCAAAGCCTGAACATTCCGGGATTCATTGCACACCGGCGCAATCACGGAAAGCTCCGGCTGTTTCGTATCCACAGGCCCGGTGTCGTGGTTGTTAGGCAAAGGGACCCCATAAGTTGAACCCGCAGCTATGCCATTCTGCCTGGATAAACTTGACAACTTGCTTACCTTCGAATCCTTATCGATTTACTCATCGGGAACATCTCCAAGACACGTTAATGCTCATGAACACAATTCAGACTTGAGGGCCGGAACAAGCGATTATCGCAACCATCGCCGGGTCCGGCTTTGGAAGGAACCGCCGTGTTCGAAGGATTTAGACAATACATAGGCCAAAACCCCAACGCCTTTCAAATTGCGAGCACATTTGTCATTGGCCTGATTGCCTTTGCAATCTGGACCTTTGTATTCAAGGAGCCACCCTCAAAATGAATTCGATAGCTTATCATGGGCATGGCCGGAACGCGTTTTTCCTTTTGCCTCTGCGCCGATGATTTCGCGCTGTCGCCTGGCGTCAGCCGCGGTATTCTGGAAGCTCTAGGCGCGGGCCGCCTGAGCGCGGCAAGCGTCATGACAACCCGCCCCTCATGGAAGATAGGCGCGCGTGAGCTTCGCCCTTTCAAGGCCACGGCCGATATCGGGCTCCACCTCAATCTTACCTTGGGAAGACCGCTGGGAAAGATGCCAGCCTTGGCGCCGTCTGGTCAGCTGCCGGAAATTCGCCAGCTGGTCAAGGCGGCACGGAAAAGGGAGCTGCCGGGACTTGAGATTGCGGCCGAAATTTCGCGCCAGCTCGACAGTTTTGGCGAGCATTTCGGCACCGATCCCGCTTTCATCGATGGGCATCAGCATGTCCAGATTCTGCCGCAGATCCGCGACATTCTTTTCGCCTGCCTCGAACAAAGGGGATTATCCGGCAAGCTCTGGATACGAACGAGCGCCGATCGCCCTTCGCGAATCGTGAGGCGCGGCGTCGAAGTGGTTAAGGCGCTCGGCATTGCCTGGCTCGCGCGTGGTTTTGCAACGGAGGCGATTGCGCGCGGCTTTCACACCAATGACGGGTTCGCTGGCTTTTCGGCATTCGATTCGGGACGCGATTATGCCGCCGATTTTGCCAATTATCTCCGCGCGCCAGGCCGGTGCCATCTCATCATGTGTCACCCGGGCTATTGCGACGATGAACTCGCGGCGGCCGACCCCGTCACCCTTAGCCGGGAGCGCGAACTCCACTTTCTTCTTTCCCCGGCCTTCACGGACATGCTCGACCGCAAAGGCGCACGGCTTGCACGGCTTTCCAGAGCTCATCCCGATCAAATGGAATCATTTGATCGATAGGGCGCAGCTCAAATTCAAAGAGCAGGAGCCTGTGCTCATCGAAATAGCCGGTCAACTTTATCGGGATATGTTCTAAGGCGCCGATTTGACGGCATTCGACGGAAGGACAAGGCATGTATCGCGCACATCCTAAGGACGGCATTGCCTGGGTGACGGGGGCAAGCTCCGGCATAGGCCGCACGGTGGCGCTCGAACTTAGCCGGCGGGGCTACAAGGTCGCGGCGACGGCACGCAGAATCGCCGAACTCGAAGATTTGGCCGCGGAATCACAAAATATTTATAGCTTCCCCAGCGATATCACCGATCGCGCGGGCATGGCGAGGCTTGCCGGCGAGATCGAAGCGGCGCACGGCCAGATTGCGCTCGCCTTCTTAAATGCGGGCGTCTATTTCATTGCCGAACGCGATAAATTTTCGGCTGATGTCGTTTGGCGCACGTTCGAGATCAATGTCGGGGGAACGGTCAATTGTCTCGATCCGGTGCTCGCGGCCATGGAGCAGCGCGGGCGCGGCCAGATCGCGCTCACCTCGTCCCTGGCGGGCTATGGCGGCATCGAAGGGTCGGCTGCCTATGGTTCGACCAAGGCCGCCTTGATCTATATGGCCGAAGCCCTGAAGCTCACCTATGAGAGGGCCGGTCTCACCATCCAGATCGTTAATCCTGGTTTTGTCCACACCGCGATGACGGCGCAAAATGACTTTAAAATGCCCTTCATCATGGATGCCGACCGCGCCGCCAAGATTATTTGCGACGGATTTGAGAAGGGCGGTTTCGAAATTGCCTTTCCGCGCCGCCTTGCGTATCTGTTCAAGGCGGTGTGTTTTTTGCCGTATCCGCTCTATTTCGCCCAGATGCGGCGGTCGACGGAGCGAATACGGCGGTGATCGCCGCGCATGGGCGTTGCTCTGCAAACAACGGGTTTCAGCTTCCTCGACAACGAAGAGAGCGCCGGCAAAAGGCAAGCAAGCCAAAGCGTCCGCCATCCAGAGTTTATGATACAGGCGAAGCTTGCTTCCCCTTGAGCCGCTCTCTGCTTATCTATATCTTCTCGAATAATTATAAAAACCGGTGTTTTCCGGCCTGCGGCATAGGGAGGTCACAATGAGTCTGCCAACGAGAAAGCCTGATAGAGGGATACCGGTTGGCCGCTTGGTTATCATCCTAGGCATAGCCCTTGTCATTGCTCTCGGCGTCTATGGCGCGAGGGGTCTCTTTGGCATGGTCAAATTCACGGACTTCCCGATTACCGGGGAGTGGCATGCCAAAGGCAAACCCTGGCACCTTGTGTTTCGCGCGGACAAGTCTGTTGTGAGCTCCACGGGACCATCCCAATCAGGCCCCGCACAATCAGACGCTTCGCAACCGGTGGCTTCGGAAACGGGAACATACAAGGTGAATATTTTCGGCAACCTATGGGTCATGCTCAAAAACGGCAAAACCTACTCGGCAGAATTGGCGCCAGCCCCGGAGGAAATGGTGGCCACGCCGCAAAACCGGTTTGACCTCATTGAATCCGGTACCGAAGCTGTGACCGTCTTCGAAAAAGTGCTGCCGGAAAAGCCAAAGCCGCCAGCTTCTCCAACGGAACCTCCGGGCACCCGTCCCTGATGGGGAGGCCGGCCGCACTCGCGCATGATGGGCGGAAGAAACATAGAGACCATGAGCGATTCATCTCGAAACGATCATGGTCTTGAGGCGCATCTATTCGCGGACGATCCTCGGCGCAAAATGAGCGCGCACCGGTGTCCCGAGATTTTGCCGCTGATCGGAAATGGCATGGCGCACCTGTGTCAACGCCAGGCTCACGGCTCCCATCCGGTTGACGTTCGAGACATGAACCGCGTCAGGCGCTAGAGACAGTGCGAGGAGCTCATCGGCTTCCTCCTCATACTCATCAAGCTGGGCCATGTGTTCGGCGCCGCGAACCGCCTTGGTGATTTCGATGAGACGGCGCAGGATTCTATCGGCTTCCGCGGTGCTGGCGCGCGTGAACCTTGCCGCGGCCGCCGCGAGCCCGGTGCCGAGCACGCTCAGACACATCGCGCCGATATAAAAAGCGTCGCTGTATTTGTCGAAAAAGCTTTGCTCTTCATCGTCAAGAAAATCGAGGGAGCCGGGATGCACTGGGAGAGCAGCGCCCTTGTCCACGGGTGGCGCTTCGATGCGGTTGGCGATCGGAATCCGTGCCGCGATGGCGGGCCGCGCCGCCAGCATGAGCCGTGTCACCGCACCCGCCATTTCGTTGCTAAGCGTGTTGCGCGCGACAAGTCTTGTGCTCACCCCAAGCGTGTCGAAATCCACCGCCGGTTTTGGCTGGGCCCCGCCGAATGAGCCGCGTACCACTTCGACCCCTTCGAAAGCGGGCGAGCGTTGCGCGATCGCCTTGGCTTCCGCGATGGGAAGGAAGACCGGTTGTCCGTGACCGGCCACGGCAACCATGTTGACCGCCTCTGTCAAACCATCCGAGCCAGGCACGCCGACAGCGAAAACGGCGTCGATTTCCTTGTGCTCAATCGCCCGCGAGAGGTCCGCGACGGCAAGCGGGATACGCTTTACCGAGGCCAGCGGGACATCATATTGGGCAAGCGCCGTATCCAGAAGATGTTGATTGTCCACCTTTGCCGCTGCCGCGGCTTGCAGAATGCCAACCCTATGCCCGCGCAGATCGTCGATCCGATGCAGCCTGCTCTGCGCCGGAGCAAATAGCACAGCCGCGTTCCGGCGCATGATCAAAACAGTCTGGCCGCTCGGCGGCATCGCAATATCGCTGCGCACGATCGCGAGATCGGCATGGCCTTCCTCAAGCACGCGCGACGATTCAGTCAAGCTTTCGACCAGGATCAGTTTGAAGCGGATGTCAGCTTGATCCTTGACGAAGTCAAGCGCCGCATCCGCCATGATCGCCTGGTCGTAGCTGTCGCGCGGAACCGCAAGACGCAAAACGCTTGGGCGTTCAAAATAATAGATGGCTGCCCCAGCAGCAGCGGCGGCGGCGGCGGCCAAAATTCCAATGATCGTTCCGAACATGAGACGGCGCATCCGATTCTCTCCGGCTGATCCAAGGGTACGATGATTTTGAGGCGAGCTCCGTTTTTCGTGGCTCTCTTCTAAGTAACTCTCCACGATGCAACAAATATACCGCTGCTGAACCGTGACCGTTTCAGATCGCTTAGCTCACGGTCTCGCTCTCATTAATGTTGCCGCATGATCTTGACCGAAACCTCTGCACCTTTTCGGGATCACGCTCTAGCGGGAACGAGCCAGCGCTTCCGGGTCGCTTTCGAGTTTGACTTGCATTCGCGGCAAAGAAAAGGCGTTCGCGAAGGCTTCGCCAATGAGTATGACGCATGGACCGGCCGGTTCCGCCATGGCGACTTTCCCGGCGAGATTTCCGATTGTGCCAAAAATGCGGCGTTCGTCCGGGCAGGTCGCCCGCTCGACCAACAGCGCAGGTGTCGAAGGGGCCATGCCATGGCTAAGCAAAAGCGCGGCCAAGGGCTCGAGTGTTTTGACGCCCATGTACACGACGGTCGATGCCCTGGGATCGCAAAGCGCTGCCCAATCCATGTCGCCAGGAAGCTTACCGTCATGCGCATGGGCGGTGATGAATTGCAGCCGTCTCGCTTTTTCGCGTTCGGTCAGGGAGACTTGCAACATGGCGGCAGCGCCAAGCGCGGCGGTGACGCCTGGAATGACCTCAATCGGAATACCCGCCGCCCGCAAGGCCGCGATTTCCTCATTGGCGCGCCCGAAAATCATCGGATCGCCGCCCTTGAGGCGAACCACGCGCTTGCCAAGCGAAGCAAGCGCGACCAGCTGCGCGACGATATGATCCTGTTTACAAGACGGCCTGTAGCCGCGCTTGCCGACCGGGAATTTTTCTGCTTCGCGCCGTGCCATCTCGACGATGGCCGGAGCCACAAGATCGTCATACAAAACAACATCGGCGGATTGGAGGGCGCGCAAGGCCTTGAGCGTCAAAAGCTCGGGGTCGCCAGGGCCAGCGCCGACAAGGGCAACCGATCCCTGGACAGCAGAAACCGCCGTCGCGCCCGCCTCGGCGAGCAGCATGGCAAGATCACCGTCTTGCGGGGCACGCCTGGCCGCCAGCGCCCGACCGCTGAACAGTTCCCAAAAGCGCAGGCGTGTCTTCAAGGGTGCGTCAAGGCCCGTTAGTCTTTCGCGCCAAATCTTGGCTGTTTGAGCCCAAAGCTTGAGCTCACGCGGAAGCAGCGCTTCGAGACGGCCCCGCAGCGCCTGCGCCAGCTTCGGCGCGCCTCCGCCGGTCGAAATGCCAATGACGAGCGGCGAGCGATCGACGATCGCGCCGAATTGAAAATCCGAGAACAAGGGCTTATCGACGATATTGACCGCGACGCCAGAGGCGCGCGCGGCGGCCTGAAGCGTGGCGGCTTCGGTGGCACTCTCCGCTTCGGCAATGGCAAGCGCGGCGTCGCGAAAATCCGCAGGCTCTATTTGGCGCGAAATGATAGATACCGCGGGGCAACGGCTGGCGAACGCCACAAGACCCTGGCATGGATCCGGGCTAAACACTTCGAGCTCTGCCCCCGCCGCTTGGCAGAGTTCGGCCTTCCAGAGAATGGCACTGGAATTGCCGGCGAGAACCACCCGTTTGCCGGCAAGAGCAAAAAATACCGGCAAGCAGGCAAGCTCCCGCATCAGAGGGCCGCGATCCTCTTCCCCTTCGCTTCGGCTAGAAAAAAGCTCGTTCATCCGCGCGTTTTGTCCTATGCGGGTCCGTTGCCGCTGTTCATCATCGCCCCAGGTTGAATTGTGCCAGGCTGGGCGCCGGGATATGAGCCAATCAGGCTGCATGATCAAGGCGCTGACTCGGATGCGTTCCAGTCCAAACAGCTCTCAGGCCGAACCGCAAGGGTTCTATCGTGCCAAGGATCCGCAACGCATTGCGCCACCATGCAAAGGATAACATATGGTTTTCTTACCAGCTAATTGGACCCATGGTGGAACGGAGCGCCGCCTGGTTCCGTTCCAATGCAAGATAGGCTTCCTTTTAAGGTCCATTGCGACACTTCTTAAAGGTAAGCTTGTTAATGGTAAGCTTGGCTTAGCGGCCCTATTCGCCTTGGTCTTGCTGGCTCCGCAACCCTTGCTTGCCGGAGGCGGCGTGTTCGTGCCGGGCTTTTGGGACCCGCATCATCGCGTCGACAAGCCGGACTTCAGCGGTCTACGCAGCCTGCGCTTTCTGACCGAGGACGATTATCCGCCATTCCATTTCGCGCTGCCGGACGGAACACTCTCCGGCTTCGATGTCGATCTCGCGCGCGCCATTTGCGAGGAACTGAAAATTATTTGCACGATCCAGGCGCGCCGCTACGATACCTTGATCGACGCGCTTAATGGCGATCAAGGCGACGCGCTCATGGCGGCGATCCGTATCGATCCGCAAACGCGCGCCACGCTCGATTTTTCCGGGCCGTACTATACGACTCCGGCCCGTTTCGTGGCCCACTCCGGCCTCTCGGCGGAGCCCGCAACACCGGAAAGCTTGCGCGGAAAAACCGTCGGCGTCGAAGCCAAAACGGCGCATGAAGCCTATCTCGAAACCTATTTTCCAGACACGGTCCGCAAACCCTACGACTCGCAAAAGCTGCTGCGAGAGGCTCTCGTTCAAGGCGAGATCGACACGATTTTCGGCGACGGAATATCGCTCAGCCTGTGGCTCGACAGTCCGGATGGGCGGACATGTTGCGGCTTTCGCGGCGGACCTTTTCTCGATCCGCGGTATTTTGGCGAAGGCGTTGGGATCGCAGTAAAAAAAGGCAATTCACAATTGCGCCAGACGCTCGATTACGCACTCGCTAGGCTCAGCACGCGGGGAACCTATACCAATCTTTATCTGAAATATTTTCCGCTTGGATTTTTTTGAGACTGGAAACCGGTTGCCGCTATCCCCTAGACCAGGATCGATTTAAGACAAAGCGATCGTGCTTTAAAGATAGGCTTCAAGTTCGCGCGCGGCTTGCTGCGGCGGTCTTTGCAGATTGAATGCGCTCACGAATTTTCCGCGCTTGTCCATGAGATAGACGACACCGGTATGATCGACCGTATAGTCACCGGGGTTTTCGCCAGGGACTTTTTTTGCATAAACGCGAAACGACTTGGCAATGGCCTCGATTTTCTGGCTATCGCCAGTCAACCCGATGATGCGGGAATCGAAGTTTTCAAGATAAGTCTTCAAAACATCCGGCGTGTCGCGCTCGGGATCGACGGTAACGAAAAGCGCGGCGACCTTTTTGTCCGGCCCCATCTCCTTGAACACCGCCGAAATATCGAAGAGCGCCGTCGGACAAAAGTCCGGGCAATGCGTGTAGCCGAAAAACACCAGATAAGGCTGCCCGGCCAGATCCGCATTCGTCACCGCGCGGCCATCCTGCCCGATCATGGTAAACGCGCCGCCAATATCAGGGGATCCGAGATTCGGGCGCCCTGGCATGACGGAATAAACTACGCCACCAAGAGCGGCGAGGCCAATCGCGAAACCGATGACTATAGAAAAAAGCTGGCGGGAAGCCTGCTTCTGGGGACTCTGCTTCCGGGGCGCCGTCTTCGACACATGCTTCATGCCGGGAAACTAATCAAAATGCGCGGCCGACGCCAGGGCCGCAATCTCAAAAAAAATTCATCCGCCATGCTAAGCTCCTTTCTCAAAGTTCAGCTTGAGGCATGAGCCTCATGCGCTGTCTTGCCAGGCCTCGATGCTAACGTTATAACCTTCACATGCGAAATTGCCCGCACAAGGAACTGCCATGAGCGTTGCCAGCGAACGGCAGAGGGCAGGAGCTGCCGCCGCGCCCGCCTTTTCGCTGCTGCGCCTCTCCTCGCTTGCGCGTTGCGGCGGCGCCCTGGTTGTTATCGCGGGCTTATGGGCCGTGGTCTATTGGGCGCTGGCTTGACAAATCTTTTCAAGGATCCCCGGCGCTTCGTTTGATGGATATTTGCCTTTCATGGACATAGCGATCCGTTTCAGCGATCTCACGCTTGGCTATGACCGGCATCCCGCGGTGCATCATTTCGACGCCGAAGTGGAAAGCGGCGCCCTGCTCGCGATTTGCGGCCCGAATGGCGCCGGCAAATCGACATTGCTCAAGGGAATCGCTGGAACGCTTTCGCCGCTCACAGGCTCGATCGCCCTGCCCTGCATAAAACCCCGCGACATTGCCTATCTGCCGCAGGCGGCCGACATCGACAAAAGTTTCCCGATTAGTGTGTTCGATGTCGTTGCCATGGGGCTATGGACCCGTTGCGGCCTGTTCGGCGGCATTTCCAAAAGTGATACCGCGAAAATCCGCGAAGCGATCGCGGCGGTCGGGCTCGATGGCTTCGAATCACGCCCCATCGGCACGCTTTCTGGCGGTCAATTGCAGCGGATGCTGTTCGCCCGGCTTCTCTTGCAAAACGCCGCCCTTATTCTGCTTGACGAGCCGTTTACAGCGATCGACTCCAAAACCGTCGCCGATCTGCTTGGCCTCGTCGCCCGCTGGCACGAGGAACAGCGCACCGTGCTCGTTGTGTCGCATGACCTCGATCTCGTGCGGGAGTATTTCCCGCAAACGCTCTTGCTCGCGCGGGAAGCCATCGCGAAGGGGAAAACCGATACGGTTCTTACCCTTGAAAATCTCTCGAAAGCGCGCGCCATGATCGAGGCCTTCGACCGGCAGGCGCAGGCCTGCGCGCGGGCCGCATGATGTGTTGCAACGATTGCCCGCGTTCGGGTTTGTCTTAGACCGGGAGCGCGCCCTTGCATTTGCATGAACTCTTCATTGCACCTTTTGCCGAATTCGCGTTCATGCGCCGCGCGCTCGCGGGCTCAATCGCGCTCGCGATCGCCGGCCCGCCGATCGGCGTGTTTCTGATTTTGCGCCGGATGGCGTTGACTGGCGACGCGGTGGGGCATGCAATTTTGCCCGGCGCCGCGCTCGGCTATCTCGCCGCGGGTCTGTCGCTCGGGCCGATGACCATTGGCGGACTGGCGGCGGGCCTAATCGTGGCCGTCGGCTCAGGCGTCGTCGCGCGCACGACGATCCTGCGCGAGGATGCGTCGCTCGCGGCCTTCTATCTGATCTCCCTTGCGCTCGGCGTCACCATCGTCTCCTTGCGCGGCTCGAATATCGATCTTTTGCATGTGCTCTTCGGCAGCGTGCTGGCCCTCGATGACGCGACCTTGATCCTGCTCGCCGCGATCGCGAGTGTGACGCTCATCGCGCTCGCGGCACTCTACCGGCCGCTTGTGCTGGAAACGGTCGATGCCGGTTTCCTAGCCTCGGTCAGCCGCAGTGGCGGCGTCGTGCAGATCCTGTTCTTGGTGCTGGTCGTCCTCAACCTGGTCGGCGGATTTCAAGCGCTCGGCACGCTTCTCGCCGTCGGCATGATGATGCTGCCCGCCGCGTCGGCGAGGCTCATCACCGATGACATGACCCTTATGATCGCGGCCGCCGCGATTTTAGGAATGCTTGCAGGCTATGCCGGGCTCGTCATTTCCTTTCACGCTGGCCTGCCCTCGGGACCTCTGATTATTTTGATCGCGGGCCTCATCTATCTCTTGGCCCTTCTCTTCGGTCCGGCCATCGGACTTCTGCGCCGCCTGAAA
>Ga0181535_10002469_pt1 | contig 22535 bp, 16 predicted proteins | sample PEATcosm2014_Bin_44_FD_119774 | JGI IMG/M metagenome (GOLD analysis project Ga0181535, IMG submission 119774) | Peatland microbial communities from MTU Mesocosm Facility, Houghton, MI, USA - PEATcosm2014_Bin17_30_metaG | ecosystem: Environmental > Terrestrial > Soil > Wetlands > Peat | place...
GAAATACATCCACCACTACAACAAGGTGCCAAAGACCGTGAAATGGCGCTACTTCGATCCCGCAAACCGCATTACTCCCACTTCAGCCGTTACAGGCCACTAGAGAAGCGGCGCAGGCTGAACGAGATCGGCAGACCGATGATCAGCATGGCGAGGACCCCCTGGATGAGCCCGCGCAGCTGGTAAGGTCCGGCGGCGTGGAGCGCGGATAGAGGAAGCACAATACAGGTTCATGCCCAGGAAGACAGCAATGCCATAAAACATGCCGCAGACCAGCCAGTGATCGCACAGAAACGGAAGTCGGCGGCTGGCGAGACAGTAGATTGCCGCAGCAGAGAAGGCGATGGTGAAGTGAAGCGCGATGCCGAGGATCCAGATGAAGAGACTGCCACTCTGGATCACCTGGCGGCCTAGCAATCCTCCTTCGATTGCGCGTGGGACTCCCCAGCCGAAGGTCATGAACGCCGAGATCTGGTCAAGTATTCCGGCAACAGTTCCGCCCACGAGGATCGGGCGGAGCAGGGTTCCGGTTTGCGAACGCTCCAAAGGGACTGCAAGGGCCGTGGTGCCTCCAGAACCCGAATTCTAGGGTCGAGAAAGCGCGAAGCAATTTGTTTTGATTCGAGGCGGATGCGAGAGGAGCGGGGCGGTCGAGCACAGCGCCGCGTCGGCCAGGAGTGAATGCGGTTACCACAAAGACCCATGAAGCGACACGGACTTTTGTAACCAATGCAGTGCGGGAGGGGAGGCTGAATTGACTCAATGCAGCGTTAAGATGTGCGCATGGAATTCCTTGGATTGTTTATTCCGCTGGGAGGAGCGGCCCTCGTGCTCCTGCTTCTGGCGCGGCTGATCGCCGGCACAGCGGACAAAGGCAGGGAGGCGGCACAGATAGCCGCAGGTCACCTCGAGTTCAGGCCGAATCGGCGGAGCTACTGGGGCGTATATCTGTTTATTGCCTGCTTCGGATTTACGGCGATTGTCAATTTGGTGCACGCGGCACGATCCAGTGCCAACCTGGCTGTTGCAGGAACATTGATTGGGTTTGTTCTCTTGCTGCTGATGGCGTTTCCAGCGACGATCGTCGCCGATGAGCAGGGACTCGAACAGGTGTATTGGCTTCGTGGCCGCAAGCGTATTGCCTGGAAGGAAGTTTCCAGCGTGTATACAGACGAGAAGACGGGCGAAGTCATAATCATCGGCAGGAGCGGAGTGAAAATTGTTCACACGAGGCAGCTCCCGGCGAAGGAGACGCTCCTTGCCGAAGTCGAGAAACACCACACCGAGCGGGCGGCTGCTACTGTGGCCCCTCCGGCTTTCGCCATGAGCGGTCCCGCAGCGTAGAGCGGCGTTTCCGACCCTATCTGGGCGGCAGGCTGTTGTCGCCCGTCAGAATCCTTGTCTCTGACCCGAACCGCTTGTACTGGTCGAAGACAGCGTCGTTCAGGAACGTCTTGGCCGGACCCTTGTAGTCTGCCTTCGAATACATTCCGTGCGGCTGCTCCGTGTGCGCCTCCAGCAGAGAGATGCTCCGCGCTGGGCAGATGTAGTCCTTTCCGCCGATCTCGAACGGGGCATATTCCATGACCACACCGGCATTGGAAACCAGCCCGTTGATAGGCAACTCGGCCCTGATTGTCAGACGCAGAATCGTTCCATTCGAGGGATCGAACGCGATCTCTCCGTGGTACGCGCTCTGTTCATCGAAGGGGAGCAGATCGGGCTTGCCACTTGCGTCATAGCCGTTGACGATGCAGCAGAACTTGACGCGATAGTTCGATTTGTCTTCGAGCACCGAATAATGGAAGACGGCAAGACGGCCGCTCGCACCTTGTTCCCAGCGCGCCCAGCTGATTCGACCCTTGAGGGCGTCAGCAACGACGACGCTCAGGATCGGACCGAATTCACCGCTCGTGATCATGCCGCCGATCTTGCCCTCGTTCCCACCCTTCCTGGTGCGTTCATCGACGATTTCTTTGCGATCGCGGAAAGTAACTGTGGCGAACGACCGCCCGACAAAGTGCAACGGCTGGTAGCTGTAGCTGACGATGCCTGTCGCTTCCAACGAGTCTTCTTGCGGGCGGTCTTCAAAGCCGGTGGTTTCGCGCGACGCGATGAGATTGGGCAACTGCCGCAGCGTCGTGTTCACATAGCCGACGATCTGGACGAGCATTTGACGCGTTGCTGCCGTGTCCGGCGCGGGATTGGCAGGGATTTCGGCAGCGGGAGGATCGAGGAATGCTGACTTGTCGGCCAACAGAATCAAGGCCTCTCGGGATTTCACGCCGGGCAGCGTTCCTGACAGCCGGGTAAGTTGTGTCCCGTTGAGGCGTTCGGTGAGCTCAATGGTAGAAAGCTGCTCGGCCAAGTCGGCATCGCTCTTGCCATGCGATGCGGTCAACGTCTGCGCCAATTGATCGACACTTACGCTCTGCGTCGCCGGAGGCTTGGATTCAGCTTGAGCTGTGATCGAGAGAAATGCACTCGTGAACAGGAGGATTGCAGGCGAGAGTGTGCGCATAGAGCTCCGCTTAAAATGTCGCAACCATCTTACGCGCGAGAAATAGGACGCACAAACGCGAGTTACCGCCGAACAGGTTAGATCTTCTGCAGGTTGGCGAATTTCTCGACCAGTTTTTTCATGCCGTGCCGGTTGAACATGACGGTCAGCTTTGCGTCTTCGCCGTCTCCCTCACGCACCAGAATTGTGCCCTCGCCATATTTGGCGTGGCGCACGCGCTGGCCCTTCTTCAGACCGCTCGCTCCGGTCGGCTCAGGGATGTCCATGCGTGGACGAACAAAGGGCCCAGTCTTTACATTTCCCGGCTTTCCGCCAAAGAAGCGGGCAATGTTGTCGATCGAACCGGTGTCCGGCGCAGTGGCTTTGCTTCTCGGACGTGAGTTCTCTGCAGCGGACATGCGCGGGACGTCCTGGCTTTCATCTTCGTAGTTGTAGTGACGGCCTTCGAAGTCGTTGGTGCGGTCGGCCCCATGGGCGCGGCGCGAGGCAGCGCCGTAGCTGTAGGCCGGCGTAGACCAGGCAGGAGACCGGCCGTTGAGGTTTTCGATCAGGTCCGGCGGCACCTCTTCGAGAAACCGTGAGGGGACGGTTCCTTCCGGTGCATCGTTGCCATAGCGTCGGCGATAGTGCGCGCGCGTCAGAATGAGCGTATTCATGGCGCGCGTCATGCCCACGTAGCAAAGACGGCGCTCTTCTTCGAGCTCTTCTGGATTCATGAGCGTGCGCGAATGCGGGAAGAGCCCTTCTTCCATGCCGCCCAGAAAGACCAGTGGGAACTCGAGCCCCTTGGCCGCATGCAAGGTCATCAGCGTGACACGAGCTTCGGGATCGTACTGATCCGTGTCGGACGCGAGCGCCGCGTGATCGAGGAATTCGGCAAGCGTCTCGCCGCGCTCCTCGGCATCGTGCGCGGCGTTGGCCAGTTCCTTCAGGTTCTCAATACGGCTGAAGGCTTCCGGCGAAGCTTCGGCTTCGAGCGCCTTAATGTAGCAGGTGCGGTCGATGAGGAACCGGATCAGCTCGGGAAGTGTGGCGGCATCGCCCGGCTTCCTGAAACCGTTTCCGTGCCCTTCACCCTCGGCCGGAGGTGGTTCTGCGGAGTCGTCGCCCCCGCTTTCCGGCCGATCCATGTCGGCCGTCTGCTTCGGCATCCTCAGGAACGGACGCTTGGGCTCGGCGGCAAAGGGCGAGAAGTGGCTTGCATCGAGCAGAGACATCTGGTCTCCGTCGTTCTCGCCGAAGAAAAAGTCCGTTGCGGTTTCAAGCTGCGCGACTACTTGCTGGTTTTCTTCTCCCGAGCGCGCCGACGTACCAAAGCTAAAGTCCGTGTCGGTTTGTTCCGGTAGCCCCTCGGCGACATCAGCCGAGAGCTTCCCGGCGAAGTCGGGATCCATCATGGCCTGCGCATCGACAATGAGCTGGCGGAACGACTCGAGAGCCGCGAGCGCGCGTGCCGGAATCAGCCGATCGCGCAGCGCGGAACCGATTGCGTCCCATGTGGAAGAGCCGGTTTCAAGAGCGAGGCGCTCAAGCGTGGCCAGCGTTGTCGCGCCGATGCCGCGCGGCGGTGTGTTGACGATGCGTTGCAGCGCCATCGAGTCGTGCGGATTCCGCACCAGCCTCAGGTAGCTGAGCAAATCCTTAATCTCGGCGCGCTCGTAAAAGCTGAAGCCGCCGACCATTGTGTATCCGATGCCATAGCGTCGCAAAGCTTCTTCCACCAGGCGCGATTGCGAGTTGGTGCGATATAAGACGGCGCAGTGGCCCTGCTCGGGCCTTTCTATTTCGGAGGAGCTCTGCGATTGGCGCAGAAACGCCTGAATGCGATCGGCGATGAAAAGCGCCTCGTTTTCCCCATCGGGCGCTTCGTAGTAGCCGATCAACGAGCCGCCCTGGCGATCCGTCCAGAGCTTTTTTCCTTTCCGGCGAATGTTGTTGGCCACAACTGCGCCTGCGGCCTCCAAAATAATCTGTGTCGACCGATAGTTCTGCTCGAGCCGAATGATCTTCGCGTTGGGAAAGTCTTTCTCGAATTCGAGGATGTTGCGGATATCGGCGCCGCGCCACGAGTAAATGCTCTGGTCTTCGTCGCCGACGGCACAGACGTTCTTCTCCTCGCCGGCGAGCAGCTTCATCAGCTCATATTGCGGCCGGTTTGTGTCCTGGTACTCGTCGACGAGCAGATAGCGGTAGCGGCGCTGATAGCGCTCACGAGTTTCGGCAGAAACCTTCAGCAGGCGCGCAGCCTCGAGCAACAGATCGTCGAAGTCGAGCGCGTTGTTCTTCTTCAGCTCGGCTTTGTAGCCCTGATAGATATGCGCGATCCGCTCGCTGTTCGGGTCTTTGGAGTCGAGGTAGTACTCTTGCGGATCGACCATGTGATTCTTGGCCCAGGAGATGCGGCCCAGGACAGTGCGCGGCGTGAGTTGCTTGGTATCCAGACCCATACGCCGCATGATCTGCTTGACGATGCCCTGCTGGTCATTCTCGTCGTAGATGGCGAAGGAACGCGTGAGGCCGTCGTTTCCGACTTTCAGCGCTTCGATGTCGCGGCGCAGGATGCGCACGCACAGCGAGTGAAAAGTCGCAATGAGCGGCTTGGCCAATGTCGAGTGGCCCAGAAGTTTTTCGACGCGTTCGCCCATCTCGGCGGACGCTTTGTTGGTAAAGGTGACAGCCAGAATCGAGTCGGGCGCGATGTTCTGCTGTTGAATCAGCCAGGCAATCCGGCTGGTGATGACGCGGGTTTTGCCCGAGCCGGCCCCAGCCAGAATGAGCAACGGGCCATCCGTGGTTTCAACGGCCGCGCGCTGTTCGGGATTCAATTTGGAAAGAAGCGGCTGCACGGCCTAGGTCCTGGACTCGCATCGCTGGGGGGGAAGGGTCCTGCATCCAGTTTACCCGCCTGATCGATTGCGTGCAGCGCCGTGCAACAAAGCGCGCGCGATGCGTTCCAAAGCGAGACGCCTAGATCGGTTTTGGCGTCGTGTTCTGTGCCTTGGTCACGTTATCCGGCTCGTCGCTGAACGACTTCTCACGGCTGTAGGCGTATTTTTCAAATCCCGAGCCGGCTTTGCGGATGGCATCCTTGGCGCCGTCGTCCCAGGTGATGAGAGCGTCTCCGTTGACGTAATTCCACGTACCGTGAATGTCGCCGAGGGTGCGCATCGCGTTGCCGTCTTCCTTCAGGGTAATAATGAACGTGTTTCCGTTGCCATCGCCCACGACCCACTTGCCCGTGTAGCGGCCGCGTGCGGGCGAATCCGCATTTGAGCTGACGCCGGAAACTGCGCCCGTGCCGGTGAACTCGACACGAGAGATGTCGGCAAGGCTGAAGATCTGGCGATGGCCGTCCTTGAACACGATGACGATGGCGTTGGCCGAGTCTTTCTTCTCGGGCGGTGTCTTTGCGCTGAGGGGGAGGGCGGAAAGAGCGAGTGCAGCGAAACTGGCGAGAACGATCGTTCGCATAGAGTGTCTCCGCAGCAGCGCCGAAAGAAACCCGCGCTGCACTGAGAATGGTACGCCGAATGAGTGCAATCGGTTCCCGGAGCGATTCATACGGCAGAAAGGCGCAGCGCGCTATGCTGACAACACGATGATTTCGGAGAAGGATGCTGCGCGGAGAGTTGCGGTGTATTGCGGCTCGGCGAATGGAAGCAATCCGGCGTTTTTGGCAGGGGCGCGGGCGCTGGGGACGGCGATTGCCGGCGCGGGTCTGGGGATGGTCTACGGCGGAGCCAGCGTGGGCCTGATGGGCGCAGTGGCCGATGCCGCGCTAACCGGCGGCGCCGAGGTGATCGGCGTGCTGCCGGAGATTCTCTCGGGCAGCGAGATCGCGCACAAGGGACTGACCCGCCTCGAAGTCGTGAAGACCATGCACGCGCGGAAGGCACGGATGGTGCACCTGGCCGATGCGTTTCTGGTTCTGCCGGGCGGATACGGGACGCTCGACGAGTTGATGGAGATCCTGACCTGGAAGCAGCTGCGGCTGCATACGAAGCCGTGTGTCCTCATCAATACGGCCGGATATTGGGACGTGCTGCTGGACTTTCTGGACCTGACGGTCGAGTCGGGATTTCTGAAGGCGGAGAACCGCGATTTGCTCGAGATAGCGAGAAATGCTCACGAGGCGGTGGGAATGGTGCAGAGCTAGGGACTAGGGACTAGGGACTAGGGACTAGAACGAGGCTCGCCGGTACGGTTTCAAGCATCTCCCCTCCCCCCCAGACTCTGGGCATAAAGTCCTCGTTTTCATCATGTTGGCGACAGTCAGTCGCGGCAAAGTCGTCTCGGGAAAGAAGTTAGTCGCAGAGTCGTCTCAGGATTGAACTTAGGAACTGCCGTCAGCTCTCAGTGGTCGGTTTCCGTTCTGACCCGCGAGCTTCGAGCTCTTTTCCGTTTTTCATTGTGCGCCGGGAAGGGGAAATTGTTCGCAAACGGGTGCTGCGGTTTACCTGCGTCTTGGCGCGCGCTCCTCTTGTTGGAACCGCAGTCACATTTTCATCACATCCCTTGACATTCGACAGGAGAATATCCCATCATCTTGTCGAATATCGAGGGGAAGCGATGCCGACTTCGACCGATCTGCTGCAGGGGACGCTGGACCTGCTGATTTTGCAAACGCTCTCGCTGGAGCCCATGCATGGTTGGGGCGTGGCGCAGCGCATTCAGCAAATCTCAAAAGACGCACTGCAGATTGGGCAGGGTTCGCTGTATCCGGCACTCTATCGGCTCGAATACAAGGGCTGGATCAAAGCGGAGTGGGGCAACTCGGAGAACAACCGGCGGGCCAAGTTCTATCGGCTGACGGCGGCAGGCCGGAAGCAACTGGAGAGCGAACTGCAGACCTGGGACCGGCTGTCGACGGCGATCGGGCTGGTGCTGGGCCGGACTGTGGAGGCGTCGCGATGATTCGAGAGCTGCTGACCCGTATCTGGTTTCTGATCTTTCGCAAGAAGCGGAGCGAATTCGACGATGAACTGCGGTTTCACCTGGAGCAGTCGATTGCGGTGAAGGTTGCTGAGGGCACGCCAGCAGCGGAGGCGCGTCGGCAGGCGTTGATCGAGTTCGGAGGCGTGGAGGCGGCACGCGAAGACTGCGAACGGCAAAGACCGGGATGGTGGCTGGGCACAGTGGCGCAGGACATCCGCTACGCGGTGCGGGGAATCCTGGCGCACCGGTGGTTTTCGGTGGCGATTATTGCGACGCTCGCGCTGGGCATCGGCCTGAACACGATGGTCTTCACCCTGGTGAACGCGGTGCTGTACAAGCCAGTGTCTGTGCCCGGGGGCGACCGTCTTGTCTCCGTTGCCGGTCGCCTGCCCTCTCGGGATGAAAGCAGTGTGCCTCTTTCGTATCCGGATTTTCTGGACTACCGCGCGCAGGCCACGTCGTTTGAGTCGTACGAGGCCATCGACGATGAACGCGTCATTCTGAGCGAGAGCGACAATCCGCCGCATCTATACCACGTGGCGAATGCGACCGCCGGTCTTTTCGCAATGGTGCATACAAAGGCTGTGCTGGGGCGGGCTTTTCTGCCGGCGGACGACCGTGCCGGCGTCGAACCCGTAGTCGTGCTGAGCCACAAGGTGTGGCTGGAACGATATGCCGGTCTTGCCAGTGCGATCGGCCGAACGGTGCGCGTGAACGGGCAGGCGGCGACGATCGTCGGCGTGATGCCGAAGGGCTTCCAATTCCCCAGCGGCGTGGATCTGTGGGTGCCTCTGATTCCGACGGCGGACCTGGCCAAGCGCGACAACCGGCAGTTGCGAGGCTACGCGATCCTGAAGCCAGGAGTCACGCTGCGGCAGGCGAATGCCGAACTCAGCGGCATTGCTGGACGGCTGGCGAAGCAGTTCTCGGCCGATAAGAATCTGGGCGTGAGCGTGCTGACGTTTCAGCAGCGCTTTAACGGCGGCAACATTCGCACCGCGTTTCTGCTGATGCTCGCGGCGGTGGGCTTTGTGCTGCTGATTGCGTGCGCCGATGTGGCCAACATGATGTTGAGCCGCGCCCTCAGCCGGCAGCGCGAGATGTCGATCCGCACTGCACTGGGGGCAACACGCCGGCGCCTGATTCGCCAGTTGTTAATTGAAAGTGTGCTGTTGAGCACGGTGGGGGGTGTGCTGGGCTTAGGGCTGGCGGAGGCCGGCATTCATTGGTTCGATCTTTCGACGCAGACCATCCGGCCCTCCTGGATCGAGTTTTCGATGGACTTCACGGTCTTCGGATACTTTGCCGCACTGTGCATTGTGAGCGGACTGTTGTTCGGCATCGCGCCGGCACTGCGTTCGTCGAAACCCGACCTGGCGGGAATTCTGAAAGAGGGCGCACGCAGCGTGGGGCAGCACCGTGGCGGGTGGCTCTCGTCGGTGCTTGTAGTGTTTCAGTTTGCCTTGACGCTGGTGCTGCTTTCCGGAGCAGGCCTGTTTGTCCGCGCGCTGCTGAACAGCCTGTCGATCAATGCGTTTGTTCCAGCGAACGAATTGACGATGGCGTTGCTGCAACTGCCGGGCAACCGCTACAAAGACACCGACGCCCGCCAGCGTTTCTACGATCAGCTTTTGCCGCGCTTGCGCGAACTGCCCGGCGTTGCGCACGCCGCAATTGCTTCGGATGGACCGGGGCTGGGCGCCAACCGGCGACAGATCGAGCTGGAGTATGCGCCGATCGCGAACCTGGCACAAAGGCCTTCGGTCGCGTATGTTGTGCAATCTCCCGGATATTTCGAAACGATCCATCTGCCGTTACTGGAGGGACGCGACTTCAACGACATCGACGGCACCGCGCATCACGAAGCAGCGATTGTGACGCGGGATGCTGCGACACGGTTGTGGCCCGGCCAGAACCCGATGGGCAAGCGCTTCCGTCTCTACGACGACAAGAACAAGGCGAGCGAGTGGATCATGATCGTGGGCATCTCGGCCGACATGGTGCAGGAGATTCAAGAGAACGACCCGAGGCCGCTCCTCTTTGTCCCGTATCGACAGGAAGGTTGGGACAACATGGCGGTGATGGTAGAGTCGGCTGGCGACCCGCTGCAGGCGATGCGCACGACGGTCCAGAGTCTCGATCCCGAACTGCCGCTGAACGATCCTGCGCGCATGAGGGATGCCCTTGAACGCCAGACCTGGTTTCTGCGCTTGTTTGGGCGGATTTTTCTGGGATTTGCGCTGATTGCGATGCTGATGGCCTCGATGGGGATCTACGCCGTGATTGCACATGCCACGAACAGCCGTACGCAGGAGATCGGCGTGCGCCTGGCGCTCGGCGCGACGATGCGGAACATCCTGCTGCTGGTGATGAAGCGCGGATTGTGGCAGATCGGTGCAGGGCTGGCGCTGGGTCTTGGCGCGGCATTGCCGTTCGCGCATTTGATGGCATCTCTGCCCTTCGGCATGGCGCGATCGGATGCGTCGATGTTTCTTATAGTCGCCCTGGGCTTGGCGTCGGTAGGCGTGTTTGCGTGCTGGCTGCCGGCGCGGCGGGCCGCTGGTCTCGATCCCGTGAAGGCGATTCGCTACGAATAGTGCCAAGGCTCTACTTGCGGCGGGCGCGCTCGCGTTGAAGTTCGCGGTAGAGCGCGGACTTGGATTGGCCGAGTTCGCGGGCCAGGCGCTTGAGGGCTTCCTTCTCGTCGATGCCGGACTCGGATTGGAGGCGGGCGATTCGGGCAGAGATGGATTCGTGGGTTGGGGGATTCCCCTCCCAGGTCCCCAAAGGCGAGGGACCTGGGGCACCCAGATCCGAGGCGCTCGATTTTGATTTTGCAGGCGCCTCGATCAGCAGCACAAATTCGCCCCGGATGCGGTCGCGGGAGGCTAGCTCTTTGCGGATCTCGGCGACAGTGCCGCGAAGAAATTCTTCGTGCAGTTTGGTCAGCTCGCGTGCGACCACTGCGTGGAGCGTGGGCCCCCAAACCGCTTCAAGGTCAGAGAGAGTGCCAAGGATGCGGTGCGGCGCTTCGTAGAAGATCAGCGTCTGTGCGGAGTCGCGCGGCACGGCGGCCAGGTCTTCGAGACGGGTGCGCCGTGGGCCGGTCTTCTCGGGCAGAAACCCCAGGAAGTGAAATTCCGATGTCGGCAGGCCGCTGGCGATGAGCGCGCTGAGGGCGGCGTTGGCGCCGGGAATGGGAATGACGGGGACGCCGGCGGCGATGGCTTCCTTCACAAGAAGACCGCCGGGGTCGCTGATGCCCGGCATCCCGGCGTCGGATACGACAGCAATCCGGCCTCCGGCCTTGATTGTCCCAATCAATTCGGAAGCGCGCTCGCGCTCGTTGTGCTCGTGGCAGCTGATGGTCGGCGTGGTGATGGAGAAGTGGTTGAGGAGCTTCTGGGTCTGCCGTGTGTCTTCGCAGGCGATGCGATCGGCGCGCTTGAGAATGTCTAGGGCACGGAGGGTGATGTCGTCGAGGTTGCCAATGGGCGTGGCAACGAGGTAGAGGCCGGGCGGTAGTGCGTCGGGGGCCATGGGTGCTGCTTACGATACTAAGGGACTAGGGACTAGGGACTAGGGACTAGGGGACGCCTGACTACTATTCGGCTTCTTCGCGTTCGATGCGACGCTGTTCCGCGAGGAGGGTCATGGAACTCATCAGGTTCTGGACGCTGACGATGCCGACGACGCGGCCGCTCTCGGTGACTGGAATGAGCGAGAGGCCGCGGCCCGCCGTGAGGCGCCGGATGGTGGCGCCGAGCGTGTCTTCGGGGCGTGCGACTTGGAAGGCCCGGGACATGACCGACTGCACGTAGCCGTTGCCATCGTTGCGGAGTGCGTCGACGATGCGCTGGCGAGAGACGATGCCGACCAGCTCAGGCCCGCGCACCACGGGGAAGTCTTCCTGGAGAGAGTGGACGCAGCGGCCGAGAGCATCCGCGAGCGTGTCGGAGGGCGAGAGGGTGGCGAAATCGGTGAGCATGACTTCGCGCATGCGGACCGTGTCGACGACGGATTGGAAAAAGACGCCCTGGTCTTCGATTTGCGCGCCGATCATGATGAAAAAGCCGGCGATGATGAGCCACGGGCTGTGGAGGAGCATGCCCGCAAGCATCGCGGCGAGGGCGATCAATTGGCCCAGGCCGGAGGCGGCGCGGCCGGCAGGAGCGAATCCATGGGTGCGCGCGAAGTTGCCGCGCAGCAGGCGGCCAGCATCGAGTGGGTAGGCGGGCAGAAGATGCAGAAGGCCGAGCCCGGCCTGCATCCACACCATGCTGCGCAGCAGGTAGGCTGGGGCGATCCAGGGCTGGTCAAAGAGGTGGGTGTCGCCGCTCGCGCCGAGGAAGGTGATGCCAAGGGCGGCAGCGGTGGCGCAATTCGCGATGGGGCCGGCGAAGGCGATGGCGAATTGGCCGATGCCCTGATTGGCTATCTCCTGGCTCTCGGGGTTGGCGTAGGCGAACAGGCCACCGATTGGGAGTACGAGAATGGCGCGCAGGCGCAGGCCGAGCCAGGCGGCGACGAGAAGACGCGCCACCTCGCGCACGATGACAGCTGCGGTGAGAACGAGAAACAGGCCAATGCCGCGCAGGTACCCGTCGGAAGTGCTAAGGCCGAGGCACACGACTGCGAGGAGGAAGAAAAAGGTGTGGACGCGCAGTTCGACGCCGAACCAGCGGCCGAGTGGAACGGACCAGCCTCGCATAGGGGAATTGTAGTAGCTGGCACCCCATGGACAGGGACGAATCGAGCAAGGTGTCGCGGCGGAGCATTCCGGCTCGGATATGCTGAGGGGCAATGCGCATCATTGCAGGAACGTTTCGGTCGCGGCCACTGCAGGCGCCGGCGGGACTGGCGACGCGGCCGACCAGCGATCGGCTGCGGGAGACGCTGTTCAACGTGCTGGCTCCGCGGCTCGTGGGAGCGCGCTTTCTGGATTTGTATGCGGGGTCGGGTGCGGTAGGGCTGGAGGCCCTGAGCCGGGGTGCGACGTCGGTGGTGTTTGTCGAGAATGCGCCAGCGGCGTTGAAGATTCTGCGAGCGAATCTCGAGCGGTTGGGCGTGAAAGACAGGTTTGTCGTGCAGGCGAGCAGCGTGCGCGAGTCTCTACGGCGAGCGAAAGGCACGGCGAGCGGCTTCGATGTCGTGTTTCTGGACCCGCCGTATGAAGCGGAGGCCGAGTATGCGACGACGCTGGGCGCGCTGGGCGGCGCGGCGTCGGGAATGCTGGCCGATGGTGCGGTAGTGATTGCGGAGCACCGGCGAAAGCAGCGCCTGGAAGATTCCTACGGCGCGTTGCAACGAGCCAGGTTGCTTGAGCAGGGCGATGTGGCGTTGAGCTTCTATCGCGTCGGAGAATCGGCCACGAACAGCTAAGATGAATCCGGCTGATCGCACCCGGTCATCAGCGACGCGAAACCCGGACAATCTATGAGAATTCATTGGAGCTTTGCAGTGGTGCTGGTGTGCGCCGCGGCGCTGCACGCACAAAACGTGCAGCCGCAGAATGTGCTGCCCTGGGTAATCGGGCCCTTCACGCGGCCTGCGGAAGGGAATCCGGTGATCACGCCGGAGCCCGCGTCGACGTTCGTCGATCCGATTCTAAAGAAGCCGGTGGCATGGGAGGCGCTGCACACCTTCAACCCTGCGGCGGCGGTGCGCAACGGCAAAGTGGATGTCCTGTATCGCGCGGAAGACAACTCGGGCGCGATGGAGATTGGCGGGCACACGTCGCGGCTGGGGCTGGCAGAAAGCACGGATGGCATTCACTTCAAGCGCATGGGCGAGCCAGTGTTTTATCCCGCGAACGACGATCAGAATGCGCGCGAGTGGCCGGGTGGGGTTGAGGATCCGCGCATTGTGGAGCGGGATGACGGTACGTATGTTCTGACCTACACACAGTGGAATCGCGATACGTACTCGGTAGGAATCGCGACGTCACTCGACCTGATGCATTGGACGAAGTACGGACCGGCGTTTTTGACGGCGGCGGGCGGCAGGTATGCGCATTTGAAGTACAAGTCGGCGGGCATTGTGACGCACGTAGAGAAGGGCCGGCTAATGGCGGCGCGCATCAATGGGATGTACTGGATGTATTGGGGCGAAGGCGCGATTCACATTGCCACGTCTGCCGACCTGATTCACTGGACCCCGGTGGAGGAATCGAGCGGCGCGCCGGTGGAGTTGCTGCTGCCCCGGGCAGGGCATTTTGACAGCACGTTTCCGGAGACAGGGCCGCCGCCCGTGCTGACGAGCGCGGGGATTGTTGTTCTTTACAACGGCAAGAATGCGACCAGTGGAGGCGACGCGGAGCTGGGGCCGAATGCGTATGCCGCCGGCGAAGCGTTGTTCGATGCGAAGAATCCGATGCATCTCCTGACGGAAACAGACGGGCCGTCGCTGAAGCCGGAGCTGCCCTACGAGATGACGGGGCAGTATGCGGCTGGAACGACGTTTGCTGAAGGGCTGGTGTGGTTCCACAAGCGGTGGTTCTTGTATTACGGGTGTGCGGACTCGCTGGTGGCGGTGGCGACGGCTCCCGCAGCGCCGACGGCGGCGCCGCAGGTGCAGAATGGGGCGCGGCAGACGCTGGCCGAGATGCAGCCGCCGATTGCACCGACGCGGAAGCCGAATCCCGACACGGATAGTTTCTATCTGCGCGATGGGGACACGGTCGTCTTCTATGGCGACAGCATCACGGAGCAGAACCTCTACAACCAGTTTGTGGATCTCTATGCGGCGACGCGATTCCCGTTTATGCGGGTGCGCTTTTTCGGCGCGGGTGTAGGTGGCGATCGCGTGACGGGCGGCAGCGGTGGACCAATCGATCAGCGGCTGGAACGCGATGTGTTCAGTGAGAACCCGACGGCGGTGACGGTGATGCTGGGGATGAACGACGGCAAATATCATCCCGCGTCGAGCGAGAACGATTCAGATTATGTGCACGGCTACGAGCATCTGCTGGAGTCGATTCACGAGCATGTGCCGGGCGCGCGGGTGACGCTGCTGGGGCCCTCGCCGTATGACGATGTGACGCGGCCGGTCAGGTTTGCGGGCGGCTACAACGCGGCGATGCAACATTTTGCTGAGCTGGATCGTGGGTTGGCGCAGAAGTACGGCGCGCGATTTGTCGATCTGAATCCAGGAGTGGTGGAGACGCTGGAGAAGGCGCAGGCACTCGATCCGCAGATGGCGAAGCTGCTGTTGCCGGATCGCGTGCATCCGGAATGGCTGGCGCACTGGGTGATGGCCGAGGAACTGTTGAAGGGATGGAACGCGCCTGCGCTTGTGTCAGCTGTGACGATCGATACGCATGGAGGGCAAGTGACGGAGCAGAAGAATGCGCTCGTGGATCACCTGGAGATGAATCAGGCTTCGGTGCGGTGGACAGAGACCGAGAACGCCTTGCCCTTGCCGTTGTCACGGAGCAATGCGATGCAGGCGCTGCTATTCGATTTGACTGACATCGAGAAGGAACTGGACCAGGAGCCGCTGCGCGTGACCGGACTCGCTGCGGGACGCTACGAGTTGCGTATCGACGAAGATGTGATCGGGACGTTTTCGGCGGACGAACTCGCGAGCGGGATCAATCTTGCGGACTACGGGACGCCGATGTTTCATCAGGCGCAGCGGGTGAGTTGGCTGGTGCGCGATCGCGACGAAGCGCATTACATCCATTTGCGCATGCGGGTGCGCAAAGCGGATACGGGACTGCAGACAGGCGGACCGGACGTGATGCAGGCGTTCGAAGATTCTCTGGCCGCCTCGATCTATGCCGAGGCCGCGCCGAAGGCGCACGTGTACACGCTGAACCAGGTGAATGCTGCTCAGTGAATCAAGTCAGGCGGAAGGCGCTGGTGGCTTGCAGAGGCGGAATGTACTGAAAGCACCCAGAGCGAGGCCCAGGGCGATGCCGGCGAGTCCTGCGACGTAGCTGTGCGTGGTTTGGCGCAGCCATCCCATGGCGACCGGACCAGCGAATCCGCCGAGATTGCCGATCGAATTGATGACGGCGATGTGCGCGGCGACCATGGGTCCGGCGAGCGAAAGAGTCGAGGCGCTCCAGAAGACAGGCATGGCGGAGAGAATTCCGATAGCCGCGACGGCGAAGCCAAGGATGGCAATGGGCGCGTTCGGAGCAAAGGCGGCGAGCAGAAAGCCGATCGCCGCGCAGAGATACGAGATCGTCAGGTGTGCGCGGCGTTCGCGGCGGCCATCGGAGCTGCGGCTCCATATAATCATTCCCGCAATCGCGGCGAGATAAGGCAGCGCTGCGACCCACCCGAGATGCGTGAGCGCAATGCCGCGTGAGGCGAGCACCGTGGGAATCCAGAATCCAAGGCCGTAGAGACCGAGCATGAGGCAGAAATAGGCGAAGCTCCAGCCGTAGACGGTGGGCTCGGCGGTGAAGGCCCCAAGAAGCGCGTGAGATTTGGGAAGCGAATGTCCTTTGGAGCCGTGCGCTGGCGCGCCGGCGCGGAGATCGTGCGCGAGCGTCCGCTTCTCGTCTGCTGAGAGCCATGGGACGTCGTCGGGCTTGTCGGACAAGAGAAACAGAACACAGAAGCCAAGCAGGATCGCCGGTGCGCCTTCAAGGATGAACAGCCACTGCCAGCCTTTGAGTCCGGCGAGGTGATCGAGAAGAAGAATCTGCGCCGAGAGCGGTGAGCCTACGATATTGGAGAGTGGAATCGCGGTGACAAAAAGCGCCATCACGCTGGAGCGCACCGAGGGCGGCAGCCAGAAGGTGAGATAGAGGATGACGCCAGGATAGAAGCCGGCTTCGGCCGAGCCGAGCAGAAAGCGCAGCACGATGTAGAGGGTTGGGCTCGGGACGAAGGCTGTCGCGACCGAGACGATGCCCCAGGCGATCATCAGCAGCATGATCCAGCGGCGCGCGCCCACGCGGAGAAGCATGAGGTTGCTGGGGATTTCGAAGAAGAAGTAGCCGAGGAAAAACATGCCGGCGGCGAGGCCGAAGAGGCTTGATCCGATCCCGAGGTCGCGATTCATGGTGAGCGCGGCGAAGCTGATATTGACGCGATCGAGAAACGCAACGAGATAGAGCAGGATGAGAAACGGCACCAGGCGGCGCGAGATTTTGCGGTAGATAGGATTCATGCAGTGGAGTCGGCCGCGGGTCGTGAGAAGACACACGGAGTATGGCATGACGACGGACGCGCGGCAACGTGTGGCAGGTTGGCGCTTCTATACTGACGGAGTTTGAGAGGAGTGCTGCCGCTATCGAGATCTCATTGCAATCGGTACTGGAGTCGCCGCCAGGCTCGCATGAGGTCACCACTCATGCGGCAGGGCCGGCCGGAGCTTTGCCGCTGTCAGCGGAGATGCTGTTGACCGCACCGTCGGGGAATCTGTTCGGGCTGACGCAGAACGCAGGCATGGGCTGGGAGACATCGCGCCTGCTGGACCCGGAGTTTCTCATCCTGAGCACACATGGCGGATTGCGTGCGGACGATGGACAGCCGATCGCTCTCGGCTTTCACTCGGGCCATTGGGAGGTGGGCCTGCTTGTCGCGGAGGCGGCGCGGGAGTTGAAGGCGCTGCATGCAATTCCGTTTGCCGGGACGTGCACGGATCCTTGCGATGGCAGGACGCAGGGCACCACGGGAATGATGGATTCCTTGCCGTATAGGAATGACGCAGCCGTGGTGCTCCGGCGGTTGATGCGGTCATTGCCCATGCGTAAGGGCGTGCTGGGCGTTGCGACGTGCGACAAAGGGCTGCCGGCGATGATGATGGCGCTGGCGTCGGCCGGGCCTCTTCCAGGGGTTTTGGTTCCTGGAGGCGTCACGCTGCTGCCGGAGTCGGGCGAAGACGCGGGCAAGGTGCAGACGATTGGCGCACGGTTTGCACAGGACCAGATCACGCTCGAGTATGCGGCTGAAGTTGGCTGCCGTGCCTGTGCGAGTCCAGGTGGTGGATGCCAGTTTCTGGGAACGGCGGCGACGTCGCAAGTGGTAGGTGAAGCATTGGGCTTGTCGCTGCCGCACACGGCGCTAGCGCCGTCTGGACAGCCAGTGTGGCTGGATGCGGCGAAACGTTCGGCCCGGGCGTTGCTGCGCATGCATCAATCCGGCATTGGCGCGAGAGAGGTTCTGACCCCTGGCGCGCTGCGCAACGCGATGGTGCTTCATGCAGCGTTTGGCGGTTCTACAAATCTGCTGATTCATGTGCCGGCCATTGCCTTTTCAGCAGGTCTGAAGCGGCCCAGTGTAGACGATTGGGCGGCCGTGAATCGCGAGGTCCCGCGGATCGTGGACGCGCTGCCGAATGGGCCGCGGGGTTTTGCGACAGTACAGGTATTTCTGGCCGGCGGCGTTCCCGAGGTGATGCTCGAACTGCGTTCGCGTGGACTCTTGGATGAGAGCGTCAAGACCGTGAGCGGCGAGACGCTGAGCGCATGTCTCGACTGGTGGCGCGACAGCGAACGGCGGCGCGCGGTGCGGATGCGGCTCAAGGACCTCGATGGGATCGATCCCGAGGACGTGATCATGAGCCCGGATCGGGCGCGTTCGCGCGGGCTGACGTCGACCGTGTGCTTCCCGATGGGCAATCTGGCGCCGGAGGGTTCGGTCATCAAGAGCACAGCCATTGACGCTTCTTTGGTCGACGCGCAGCAGGTGTATCGGCACGTTGGGCCGGCGCGGGTATTCACGACGGAAGAAGCTGCGATCGGGGCGATCAAAAGCGGCGCGATTGGGCACGGCGATGTGATTGTGCTGATCTGCGGAGGGCCCAAGGGCGCCGGCATGCAGGAGATCTACCAGGTGACATCGGCGTTGAAGGCGCTGCCGCACTGCAAGCATGTGGCGGTCATTACGGACGCGCGGTTCAGCGGCGTGTCGACCGGCGCATGTGTCGGGCACATCTCGCCGGAGGCACTTGCCGGCGGGCCGATCGGCAAGGTGCGTGAGGGCGATGCGATCGAGATTGTGGTCGATCGGGCGAAGCTGGTGGGGACCGTGAACCTGGTGGGGGAGGGTGAGCGATTGTTCGGGGCAGAAGAGAGCGTTCGCGTGCTGAGCAAACGCGGACCGAGGACGGATCTCAGGCCGCATCCGGCGCTTCCTGACGACACGCGGTTGTGGGCGGCGCTGGTGCAGGCGAGCGGTGGCGTGTGGGGCGGATGCGTGTACGATGCGGATGCGATTGTGGCGAAGCTGGAAGGTGCCTAAACGACAAGCCGGGACTCGTGCTCTCCCGGGTTCAAGAAGCGGAGCCAGGGGCACCCAACGTGTCATAGGGGTTGGCGCAGTACGATGGCTGGGATGAGAATGCCGAATGGAATTCTGGCGGTTGCCGTTGCGGGACTTGTGGGCGGAGTGCTCGGTCTCGGGATGCGCTCGATTCTGGGTGAGGAACCACCAGCCCGGCCGCAGCCGGTCATCATCGATACCGACGTTGGCGACGACATCGACGATGCGTTCGCCCTTGCCTTGGCACTGCGCAGTCCGGAGCTGAGGATTCTGGGCGTGACGACCACATTCGGCGATACCGCGATGCGGGCGCGGCTGCTGGACCGCTATCTGAAGGCGGTCGGGCGAGCAGACATTCCCGTGGCGGCGGGACCGGCGTCCAAAACCAACAATGTGATGACGCAGAAAGCCTACGCGCTGCAGGCTTCGGCGACGGTTCATGCGGATGGGGCCACGTTTTTGCTCGACCAAGCGAAGAAACATCCAGGGGAGATCACGCTGATCGCCATTGGGCCTCTATTTACAGTGCAGGCGGCGATTAAGCTCGATCCAGAGGGATTTCGGAAGCTGAAGCGGGTCGTGCTGATGGGCGGAAGCGTCGAGCGGGGGTATGACGGGAAAAATGGCGAGCGGAGGGCGGCGGATGCGGAGTGGAACATTCTGAATGACCCTTCGGGCGCGCGAGCGCTGCTGAGGGCCGGTGTGCCAGTCTTCATGATGCCACTCGATTCGACGCAAATCCATCTCGAGTCGACGAACCGCGAGAAGATCTTCGGCCACGGATCGCCGCTCACCGACCAACTGACTCTGCTCTATCACCAGTGGATGGAGCACGCGGAGGGGCACAGCCCGACGCCGACGCTCTTCGACCCTGTCGCCGTGACGTACACGTTCCGGCCTGATTTGTGTCCGGCGAAGCCGATGCGGATCGAGGTGGACGACAAGGGGTTCACGCGGGCGGAGAGCGGCGAGCCGAATGTGCAGGTTTGCCTGCAGTCAGACGAGCAGGGATTTCTGAAGTTGCTGCTGGATCGGTTAGCGGGCGACTGAATCAATCCCTGAGCCGTTCTTTGGAGGATTCGGGTCTGCCTGTGCGGATTCCGTGAGGGGGGAGAAGCGAACTGCCCACAGATAAAAGCATTGAGTGTGCGTTCGGTCACGCTCAAGTCCATTGACAGCAAGAGAAAGTAAGAGAAAAATGGCGGGTCGAAGAAGTAAGAGCCATTTTCAAGTGGTCTAGGGGGACAACGTGAGAAACAGATTGCAGATGAGGGTTTTGGGCGCAGTTGCGCTGTTGGGTGCGGGGATGGTTCTGGCTGGATGCAAGTCGGCACCGGATTTGACCCAGCCGCAGGCCTTGTCGTTGGTTCAGGCGTACTACGACCAGCAGGCGCCGCAGGGGATTTCCATTCTGGTCAACAACGACGGCATGGTGCAGGGTGCGCTGGCCAAGTACTGGGCGCGCACGACGATCTACCCCAACAAGTATTGGGCGGACTTCAAGCTGACCGACGACGGCGAGAAAGTGCTGAAGCTGCCCGCTGGAGGCGATAAGATCGAGTGGCGGCCCGGGAGCCTGGACGATAAGACCTACACCTACAGAGTGGTGACGGTGCAGGCGAATCACCTGCGGGGCCACGATCTCGGCGACATCACCGACGAGATGGTGGCTGGCGTGGACACGGCAAAGGGCGCCGATTTCACCGAAGGTGTGGACATGACCGGCGTGCCGGACACTCTGCAGCAAATTGCCCACAACCCCGGCAACCGGCTGAGCGCCAAGCGGCACGTCGATTTCGCGCTGGTCAACGGCGCGTGGACAGTGCACGGGATTCAGTAGGTTCTCCCAGAAACCACGGGCAGGGTTGAATGTGTTGACCCTGCCCTCTTTTTGCCCGGCGAGGGATGACGCAGATCCTAGAGGCTGTAGTCGGCCGAGCGACCGAGGTCAAAACGGCTTGTTGTGTCGGGCTTTTTCGCCAATCCGGTGTCAGGAGCTCAGGCCGTCTGGTCAGCCCAGATCGCGCAGAACAGCGGGGGCACACTGACTGGGGCGGCCACGGTCACTTCGAGCGCGGTCCAAAATAGCGGCACGTTCACGGTGCCCTGATTGGTCCTTCCCAATCGCCATGCAGGGCCACTGCGGGGCTCTTTTGGGTCTTCCCGATGACGGATAGTCGCGAAAGCGCGGTAGTGTTGACCCTACCCTTTTTTGTTGGTATTGTTATTAGGTTCCGCAAGAACGCTTCCGGACGTGTGTCATGCGACGGATGCGTAGGGCAGCCAAGCCAAACTATTGAGGCGGCTGAATCCCACGGCTGAGCGCAGTCAGGCCGGCCATTCATCCCTGGATAAGCTCTTATCTTGCGAAGGGCAAGGGAATGATCGCATCGGTGTCCGCGCGTTCCTCCACCTTGGAGGGCTATGCGGGCCGGAATTGGCGAAACGGAGTCGGCTCCTTCGTAACGGACGCGCGACCACCGTCCCAGTTCTCGTCTGGAAGTGGAACGAAGGCAGACGCGAAGCAGCAACCTTGGGGCTTTTGCGCCTTACCGCGGCTTCATGCTGCACGGGGCCAAGACGCCACGAAGTGGTGCGCGCGCGGCTGAAGAGATTTTGGGTGTTTCGGGGTAAGGAGTTTCGGTTTGCCGACTTTTAATCAATTGGTTCGCAAGGGGCGTACGGCCCCCCGTTACAAGACGGCATCGCCTGCACTGCAGGCCTCGCCGCAGCGGCGCGGTGTGTGTACCCGCGTATATACGCAAACACCGAAGAAGCCGAACTCGGCCCTGCGCAAGGTGGCTCGTGTGCGCTTGACCAACGGCATCGAGGTCACCACCTACATCCCCGGCATCGGCCACAACCTGCAGGAGCACTCGATTGTGCTCATCCGCGGCGGCCGTGTGAAGGATCTACCGGGCGTTCGCTATCACGTGGTCCGCGGAACGCTGGATTCGGTGGGCGTAGCGAACCGCAAGCAGAGCCGCTCGAAGTACGGCGCCAAGCGCGCCAAGGGTGGAGCAGCGCCGAGCAAGAAGTAAGCTCCGCTCTTTAGCGTTTTTGGAATCGGGCGGCGGGGTGCGGTTCCCGGATGGAGTGCTTGGGTCGGGACTGGGGTAACAGAAGTTGGCGCGGCGAAAGCGCTGAAGGATAAGGAAAAGAATGCCGAGAAAAGGGCACATTGCGAAGCGGGAAGTTGCAGTAGACCCGGTGTACGGGTCCGAGCTGGTCACCAAGTTTGTGAACTCGATGATGTGGGGCGGCAAGAAGTCGACCGCGCAGGGCATCTTCTACCAGGCCATGAAGAACCTGGAGGAAAAGGGCGGCGGTGATGACGCGCTCAAGCTCTTTAAGAAGGCCGTCGAGAACTGCAAGCCTCTGCTCGAAGTGAAGACCCGCCGCGTGGGCGGCGCCAACTACCAGGTGCCGATCGAAGTGAATGCCGACCGGCGTACGTCGCTGGCGATTCGCTGGCTGATCACCTATGGGCGCAGCCGTGGCGAAAAGGGCATGATCGACAAGCTGACCAATGAGCTGCTGGATGCGGCCAATGGGCGTGGCGCGGCGATGAAGAAGAAAGAAGACGTGCACCGCATGGCCGAGGCCAACAAGGCCTTCGCGCACTATCGCTGGTAAGTTTGGGCTGGCCGCCAGGATCGCGTCCGGACATGAATTCAACGAGTTGGACTCTCGATGCAAGCGGTTCGAGAGGGTTTCAGAGCAGTAAGAATAACCGCGGACGAAAGTCCGCAAGGAAGATATCGCCGTGGCTCGCACCATACCTCTGAACCGTTGCCGGAACATCGGAATCATGGCGCACATTGACGCCGGGAAGACGACAGCGACAGAGCGCATCC
>Ga0181535_10002470_pt1 | contig 22531 bp, 13 predicted proteins | sample PEATcosm2014_Bin_44_FD_119774 | JGI IMG/M metagenome (GOLD analysis project Ga0181535, IMG submission 119774) | Peatland microbial communities from MTU Mesocosm Facility, Houghton, MI, USA - PEATcosm2014_Bin17_30_metaG | ecosystem: Environmental > Terrestrial > Soil > Wetlands > Peat | place...
AATCCACGCTCAGCTATCACGTCTCCCACCCGCTTCATCAGGTGGATGGCGTCAGCCACGCGGCCCGCGGCAAGGGAGTTTGCCACGCCGGGCAATGCGATTTCCTGATCGCCGTCCCCGTGAAGTCGTTTGATTCGGGGGACAGCAACCGCGATCTTCACATGCTTCAGGTGACGCGTGGCGCGCAGTTTCCCGTCGTCACCGTGCGCACCCGATTGCCTGAAGGGTCGTCCGGGTCGACAACGATCCATGCCGATCTCGAGATCCAGTTTGCCGGCCAGACCGCGCAGTACAAGCAGGTCTCTCTGCAACTCGCCACGCAAGGGAACCAGATCCGGGTCACCGGAACAATTCCGGCCACGCTAACTGACTTCAAGATAGATCCACCGACCTTGCTGACAATGCCGATCAAGAACGAAATCCCGATACACGTCGAGATGACCTGGCGCCCGCAGTGAGCCGCCCGGCTTGCCCCGGCGCATCGCCAGAACTGGCCACGAGAGGCCGTCACTTGGTACCATTGGCGGAGCCATATTGTTGAGTTTCTTTAGACCATTGACGGTCTGCCGCCTGCAGGAGGAGCGAGTTCAGTGCCTAAAGGCGTGAGTTCGATGGATCTCACACTCAACGAGCGGCCACCGCACGTCGCGCTTACGCGCTGGCTTCACGAGGAATTGCGCAGCGCCGTTCTGGACGGCCGCCTGCGGCCTGGCATGCGCCTACCCGCAACCCGCGATTTCGCGCTGCAGTATGGCGTCTCTCGCGGAACGGCTGTCGCGGTTTTCGAGCAGTTGCTCAGCGAAGGCTACCTGCGAAGCCAGGTAGGTGCGGGCACCTGGATCAACGAACGATTGCCGCGCAATCTCGTGGGCGCCAGGAGGCCGCCCGTGGCGGTTTGGAGCCGTCCGGCGCGTTTCACCCGGCTGGCGTTTCCGCACCCGGCGCGCCCGTTCCGCGCGCACGAACCCGCGCTCGCGGAGTTTCCGGTGGAGGCCTGGGCCCGCGTGGCCAGCCGCCGGCTCCGCCAGGTATCTTCCGCCCTGCTGGCCGGCGGTGACGCGCGGGGCCACGGGCCGCTGTGCGCCGCCATCGCGGAGTATCTGGGCTCGTCGCGCGGCGTGAACTGTTCGCCGGAACAGGTCGTGATCGTGTCCGGCGTTCAGCAGGCGCTCGACCTTCTCGCCCGCGTACTCTTGAAGTCTGGCGACGCAGTCTGGGTGGAAGATCCCGGGTACTTCGGAGCGGTTACGGCCTTCAACAACGTAGGGGCGAAGATCGTCCCCGTGCCGGTGGACGAGCACGGCCTCTCGGTCTCCAAAGGAATGCAGTTGGCCCTCCGCGCCAAGGGGGCGTATCTGACGCCTGCGCACCAGTTCCCGCTGGGTGTGACCATGCCGCTGGAGCGGCGCCTCGCCATCCTGGCCTGGGCGCGCGACGCCAGGGCGTTCCTGATTGAAGACGACTACGATAGCGAGTTCCGCTTTGAAGGGCGGCCGGTGCCTTCGCTGCAGGGGTTGGACAAAGGCGAAAGCGTGATTCTGCTCGGCACCTTCAACAAGCTGCTGTTCCCTTCGCTGCGATTAGGTTATGTGGTCCTGCCGCCCGCCCTGGTGGATCCCTTCCTCGCTTTCCGCTACGGCACGGACCTGCATCCGGCCGGCATCGACCAGGCGATTCTGTGCGACTTCATCCTGGAAGGACACATGGGACGCCATATCCGCCGCATGCGCGAACTCTACGCCGGCAGGCTGGCGGCCCTCCAGTCCGGAGCCCGGCGATACCTGGGCGGATTGCTGGAGATCTCCCCGGTCCAGATCGGGCTCTATACAGCGGGCTTTCTGCGGAACGGCATGAGCTCGGGTGAGGCGGAGACAAGGGCGGCTGCGCAAGGCATCGAATCGATGGCGCTCGACCGGTTCACTTTGAAGCGCGCCGATGTTCGCGGATTGCTGCTGGGCTTCGCCGCGTTTGATGAACGCCAGATCCGCCGCGGTCTGGAAGGCCTGGCCATCGCGCTCAGTAAAGAGCAAGGCGAAGCTGCCGGTTGAAACCGAATCTTCGCTCCACGAAACCTCCCATGAATACCAGTTACCATCACCCTCTGGCCATGCTGTTCCATGGATAACATGACGGAGTCTTCAACCAGCCGCGAACGAGCCGCCGGCAGGCATGGCGTATCCCTATACCTGGCCGTTCTGTTGTCGGCTGCCGCAGTCTATTGCGGCACCATCATTTCGCCGCCATCGTTGATGGACGACGTCGACGCGGTGCAGGCACAGATTGCGCGCAACATGCTGCAGTCCGGCGACTGGGTCACCGCCCGCCTGGATGGCATTCCGTACCTGGAGAAAGCCCCGCTCATCTACTGGCTGATGGCGGGCTGCTTCCGTCTGTTTGGCGCGTACGACTGGGCGGCGCGGATTCCGGTGGCGTTGTCCGCAGTGCTGCTCTGCTGGCTCACCGCCGCCTTCGGCGGGTGGGCATTCGGCCGCCGCGCCGGAACCATGGCCGGGGTGGTCATGGCGACCTCGGTTGGGCTCTTCCTGTTCACCCGCATCCTGATTCCGGACGTGATGCTCACAGCAGCCATCGCGCTTGCGATGTGGGCATTCCTGCGAGTGATGGACGACCAGGAGCCTCATCCCAGGCTCTGGGCCGCGCTGCTTGCCGCCAGCCTGGGCGCCGGATTTCTGCTCAAGAGCACGGTGGGAGTCTTGTTTCCGGTGGCGGCTGCTCTGATCTACCTAGGCCTGACCGGACAATTGTTTTCGCGCGCCGTGTGGGGGCGGTTGCACCCGTTCTCAGGCGCGGCGCTCGCGCTCCTCATTGCCGCGCCGTGGCATGTGCTGGCGACGCTTCGCAATCCGCCTTACTTCGATTTCACGCTGCGTAGCCTTCCCGGTCAGTACCACGGCTTCCTCTGGTTCTACTTCATGAACGAGCAGGTGCTGCGCTTTCTGAACCTGCGCTATCCGCGCGACTACGATACAGTGCCGCTGGCGTACTTCTGGCTGTTCCACCTGCTCTGGCTTTTTCCCTGGAGCGTCTACTTTCCGGCGGTGGCGAGCATGACAGACCACAACAGGCGATGGTCTGTCCCACCGTTTCGGCCGCTGGATCGCGCCGGGCGCGCGCGCCTCCTGGCGCTCTGCTGGATCGGGTTTGTGCTCATCTTCTTCAGTTTCTCGACCACCCAGGAGTATTATTCAATGCCCTGCTATCCGGCCCTGGCGCTGTTGCTGGGCAGTGCCGTAGCCGGCGGCGGTGCGTGGGTCAAGAGGGGAACACGAGTGCTTCAGGTGTTGGCCGGAGCGGCCGGCCTTCTGGCGCTGGCCTTGGCCTGGGTGGTACGCAATACGCCTGCGCCGGGTGATATTTCGGCTGCGCTGTCCTCTCATCCGGCCGCCTACAAGCTTTCCCTCGGCCACATGGAAGACCTCACGCTGTCCTCCCTCGCTTATCTGCGGCTGCCGCTGGTGCTGGCGGGGGTGGCGTTTCTGCTGGGCGCGTTTTTCGGACCGCTATTGGGGCGCGTCCGGCGAATCGGGAAGGATACGGCAGCGTTTGTGGCGGCGACAGTCATGATGATTGTATTCTTTCACGCGGCACGGCTGGCGATGGTGGCGTTCGATCCTTACTTATCTTCCCGCCCGCTGGCGGAGGCGTTCCTGCGCGCGCCGCAGGGGACGCTGGTGGTGGAGGGCCACGATTACCCCTACTCTTCTGTGATTTTCTACGCGGACCGTTCGACGCTTCTGTTGAACGGGCGGCGCCAGAATCTGGTATACGGTTCCTACGCTCCCGGCGCTCCGGATGTCTTCCTGGATGATGCCGGCTGGAAGTCCCTATGGCTGAAGAGCGAGCGCTGCTACCTGGTGGCGCGCGAGACTCACCGTCCGCGGCTGGAGCGCCTGGTGGGCCCGGCTGCACTGCACGTTGTACTTTCAAGCGGCGGTAAGCTGCTGCTGACCAACCAGGAACTGGCGCCGACGCCGTCCGGCCGCGACAAGGACGGCAGGTCGTTTTCTCCCACCCTGCGCTAACGGCCGGTACCCAGCTTCGTCTAAACCGTCAGCCATGCTGACCTCATCCCTGCGGGATCTTCGCTACGCCTTCCGAACTCTGGCGCGCAACCCGGGGTTCGCCTGTGTTTCCGTGCTGGCCCTGGCGCTGGGGATCGGGGCCAACAGCGCCATCTTTACGGTCGTGAACTCGGTGCTGCTGCAACCGCTTCGGTTCCAGAAGCCGGGGCAACTGGTGAGTGTTCGCGAGCGAAACCTGAAGGCCGGCTTTCCCCAGTTCTCGCTGTCGCCGGGGAATTACCTCGACTTCCGTGATCACAATCACACCTTCACCGAAATCGCGGCAGCCGCCGGATCAGGGCTGAACATGGTGGGCGGATCGGAGCCGGAACGCCTTCGCGGGGCTAGCGTCACGGTTGACTTTTTCGATGTGCTGGGCCGCGCGCCGTTCCTGGGCCGGAAATTCAGTCCGCAGGAAGCGCAATTGGGATCGGAGCATGTCGCCATTCTTAGTTACGGACTCTGGCAGCGGCGGTTCGCGGGCAGCCGTGATGTGCTGGGGCGCACCGTGAAACTCAATCAGGAGCTTTACAGCGTCGTCGGCGTGATGCCGGCGGACTTTGAGTTCCCGTCCAGGGTCGAAATCTGGAAGCCGCTGGCCATGAACCTGCGCGACTGGCAGCAGCGCGGAGGGCATTTCCTGGGTGGTGTAGGGCGTTTGAAGGACGGGGTAACGCTGGCGGCTGCGCAGGCGGACCTGAATACCATAGCGGCGCGCGCCGAAAAACAGTTTCCAAACTCCAACTCGGGATGGGACACGACTCTGAAGGGCCTTCAGGAATCCGCGGTGGGTAGAATCCGGCCGGCGATCCTTACGCTCTCCGGCGCGGTGGGCTTCGTTTTACTGATTGCATGTGTGAATATGGCCAACCTGCTCCTCTCCAGGTCGGCGGCGCGGCGGCGCGAGATCGGCATCCGCAACGCGCTGGGAGCGGGACGCGGCCGGCTGGTCCGCCAGCTCCTCACCGAGAGCGTCTTGCTGGCGGTGATCGGCGCCGCGTTCGGCCTCGCGCTAGCGTGGGCCAGCACACGGCTGTTGGTCCACTTAAGCCCCAACATTCTGCCGCGCGCCCGCGACATCGCCGTTGACCCGAGGGTGTTGGGATTCACGGCCGCGGTTGCGCTGTTCACCGGGATCCTGTTTGGTCTCGCACCTGCGCTCCTGATGGCGAAGAGCGATCTGGCTTCGGCGCTGCGGGACGGAGGGCGCGGCAATGCCATCGGGTTCCGGCGCAACCGCCTGCGAAGCATGCTGGTAGTGGGCGAGGTCGCGCTCTCACTGGTCCTGCTCTCGGGAGCCGGCCTGTTGATGCGGAGCTTTTACCACCTGCAATCGGTCGACCCGGGGTTCGACCCGCATGGGGTCCTGACCTTCCGCACCAATCTGCCGGAAGCCCAGTACAAGAGCGATGCGTCGCAGGTGGCCTTCTACCGCGATGCCCTCAATCGCCTCCGCTCGCTGCCCGGAGTTACCGCCGCCGGCGCCGCCCAGATTTTTCCGCTTGGTGAGTCCGATTACATTTTGACCTTCGAGCAGCTCGGCAAACCGCCGGCAGCGGTAGGGAATGAGCCGAGCGCCGCCTATTACGCCTCCACTCCCGGATACTTCGCATCCCTGCGAATTCCCATCAAGGCCGGCCGCGATTTCACCGACCACGACGATGCCGCAAACGCGCCCGTCGCCATCATCAGCGAGACCATGGCACGCCAGTTTTATCGGAACGAAAATCCTCTGGGCCAGCGGATTCGAATGGGCAACGGATCCAAGCCAGCCGAGATTATCGGAATCGCCGGAGATGTGCGCGACGAGGAACTCGAATCCAAGGGGCGCGCCGCCGTGTATCAGCCGGCGGCACAAGTCGCGTTTACCGACATGTATTTTGCCGTCCGCACAGAAAGGGATCCCGCGGCGCTGATCGCCGATGTCCGCACCGCCATTCGCGGCATCGATCCCGAACTGCCGCTGGACGCCGTCGGCACGGTGGAGGCGCTGGTGGAGTCCTCGCTGGGGCAACGCCGCTTTGCCATGTTGCTGATGGCAATCTTCGCCGGACTGGCGCTGGCGCTGGCCATGATCGGGATCTATGGCGTGATTTCCTACTCCGTGACGCAGGCGACGCAGGAGATCGGGATTCGTATGGCGCTCGGCGCCAAGCGCAGCGACGTGCTGCGAATCGTGTTCGGTTACGCGGGAGGGCTGCTGGCCGCCGGACTTGCATGCGGGGTCGCCGCCGCGTTCGGCGCCGGGCGTCTGCTCGTTTCGCAGCTCTTCGAAGTACGACCTTCCGATCCCCTCACGTATGCTGCGGTAGCTGTGGTGTTACTGGCAACCGGCCTGGCGGCATCGGCCGTTCCGGCCTGGCGAGCCATGCGCGTGGACCCTCTGGTCGCGCTGCGCAACGAGTAGGCGGCGAGCCGGGTCGATCGCCTGGCGGGCCACGTGCTGGCTGTCAGGTTTGTTAACAAGGCATCCAACGTTCTAAAATCGCCGTTACATGCTGCGACTTGCCGCGTCTAATCAACACCATGTCGCTACTGTCTCGCACTTTGCTGCCTTTTGTTCTGGCTGGAGCACTGTTTGCGCAATATCCCGGATTGACGCTCCCGCCCAGTGGAAACAACCAGAAAGCCACGGTGACCCAGTATATCGGCCCGGTTCGGATCACGATCGATTATTCGAGCCCCGCCGTCCACGGACCGGATGGCAAGGACCGCCACGGCCAGATATGGGGCAAACTCGTCCCCTACGGGCTTTCGACGACCACTTTCGGCAACGGAAAGCCGGATCCCTGGCGCGCCGGAGCCAACGAAAACACCGTGTTTGCCGTTTCCGATGACGTTACCATCGAAGGCCAGCCTTTGGCCAAAGGCCGTTATGGATTGCACATGATTCCCGGCGAAGACACCTGGACCGTGATCTTCTCCAAGGATTCCGGCGCCTGGGGTAGCTTCTTTTACGACCCCAGCCATGACGCGCTCCGCGTTTCGGTAAAGGCGCACAAGAACGATTACCGCGAGTGGCTGACCTACGATTTCACCGTCCGACACCCCGAAGATGCCACCGTCGAGCTGCAGTGGGAAGACCTCGCCGTACCGTGGAACATCAAAGTTCCCAATGTCGGCGATGTCTATGTTTCGCACCTGCGGCAAGAGCTGACCTCGGTACCCGGGTTCAGTCACGAGGCCTACCTGGCCGCCGCCCAGTATTGCCTGCAGGCGGGCAAGAATCTTGACCAGGGGCTCCAGTGGGCGGATGCGGCGATCACCCTGCCGTTCATCGGCCAGCAGAACTTTAATACCCTCAGCGTGAAGGCTCAGATTCTCACCAAGCTGGGCCGCGAGGCCGAAGCGAAACCGATCATGGAGGTGGCGCTACACTCTCCGACAACCACGCCCATCGAAATCCATCAATATGGCCGCCAGTTGCTCGCCGAAAAGAAGACCGACGAAGCGATGAAAGTCTTCCAATATAACGCCGACCGGAATGGCGACACCTGGCCGGTGCATGTCGGACTGGCGCGCGGCTACGCCGCGTCCGGCGATGCGAAGCAGGCCCTGGAACATGCCAGGAAGGCGCTGCCGCAAGCGCCCGACGATCTGAACCGCAAGGGCCTGGAAGCCATAATCGACGCTCTGAGCAAAGGCAACACCTCGATCAACTAGGTGGTCTTGAGGGCGGCGCGAAGGGAACCGTAAAATGAGATGCAAGCCACCGGCGGCAAGACCGCCGGCGTTACGGCCGCGTCTCAGGTAGCGGCGGACGGCGGATTCTGCGTTCCACGCAACGAATTTAGGCGCAGGTGCGTCCTCCTCTAAGCGTTACAATTCAGAAGGAGGTGTGACGGTGGCCTTGGACCGCACCCTGCGCCGCGCCGGTTGGGCGCTCATCGCCCTTCTGGTGGCGTCGCCCATCGGATTCTGCCAGACCTATCCTGGTCAATATCCGCCCGGCCAATACCCGCCCGGCCAATACCCACCCGGACAATATCCTCCAGGTCAATACCCTCCTGGACAATACCCTTATCCGACCGACCCGACGATGCGCCTTCCCGGCGGCATTCCCGTGGCCGTCCCGACCATCCAACTTCCCAAGCGCGGCTCAAAGGACGAGAAACCGAGTGGCGATGCCACTAAGATCACCGTACTTGGAGTGGACGGCACGCTGCGCGAGCTCCGTGAAAAGGATCTGTTCCTGGAAACCCCCAAGCACCTGCTGCGCTTCCGCATGCTCGCCAAGACCGACTTCAAGAATAAGGCCGGCGAGCCAGTGCGCGATTCCCTGCTGAAGCCCGGCGACCAGCTTCAGGTCGAAGCGACCAAGCTTGACCCGGAGACGGCTCTACGTGTCGTGCTGATCCGGGCGGGCACGCCGGCCGAACGCACCGCTGGCGAACGCCCCTTCGACCACGATTCTGCGCAGACACCGGTTGAGGCCGATATGCGGCCCGCTGGTACGATCGACATCGCAAGCCCCGAAACCGCCGCAGGCAGCGGGTCGGCGGAGCCTGCACCTGGACCAGGGTCCACTGCTCCGCGCCGTCCGGATCTGGAACGTGACGAAGCCGCCGGCTCGGTGACTGGCTCCCGGGGCGGGATGAACCCGGTTGACGACGTCGTCGCGGATGCGCGGCGCGCCGCCGAAGCCTTCATGGAGGAACTTCCCAACTTCATGGTCCAGCAGCTGACCACTCGCTATCACAGCTTCTCGAATGGGACGCAGTGGCACGCCGATGGAACTGTCAGCGCGGACGTGACCTGCGTCAACGACCAGGAGGAATATCACAATATTCTCATCGATGGGAGACCATCCCCGAAACCGGTGGAGAAAACCGGCGCCTGGTCGACCGGCGAGTTCGTGACCACGCTGAGGAACCTCCTTTCGCCGGAAACCGACGCCGCATTCGTCCGGCGCGGCGATGACAGGATTGTGGGGAGGGACGCGTACCGATACGATTTCACTGTGCGCAAAGAGAACTCGCACTGGGTCCTCGTCAATCCCAGCGGCCGCTCCGAAGCGCCCGGTTACACCGGCACAGTGTGGATCGACAAGGAACGCCACCGGGTTCTGCGCCTGGAGATGCGGACGAGTTCATTTCCGTCCGGCTTCACTTATGATAAGGCTGAATCCACGCTCGACTACGATTTCGTTCGCATTGGCAAGGAGAACTACCTCCTGCCCGTCAAGAGTGCGAACCTTGCATGCATGAGCGGCACCGGCACCTGCATGAAGAACGAGATCGACTTCCGGAACTACCGCAAGTACGCCGCTGAGTCGGACATCACCTTCGGCAAGTAAGTACGCAGTGCCGACCGCTCCGTAACAGTCGCGGCTCGGAGCGCATCGGAGCCGCGACCGTTAGGGAGCGGTTGACCGAAACTCGCGTCCGCGCATCCCACTACGCCATGAAGCACTACAATAACTGCTTCATGGCAATTCCCACTTCATCCAGCAGGACTGCGCCGGCTGCATATGCCTGGTATCGGGATCTGAACGGATACCAGTGGTTTGTCGTGGCGGTAGCCGCGGTCGGCTGGATGTTCGACACCATGGCCCAGCAACTCTTTAACCTGGCGCGGGTGCCAGCGCTGCGCGACCTGATGAGCGGATCGCCGGCGCCGGGAGCGGTGGCGCAACAGGCCGGAATCGCCACCATGGTCTTCATGATCGGATGGGGGCTGGGCGGCGTTCTGTTCGGCATTCTGGGAGACCGTCTAGGCAGGGCCAAGACCATGATGCTGACCATCCTCGCGTACACCATCTTCACCGGGATGAGCCTGCTCTCCACGAGTGTCTGGGATTTCAACGTCTACCGGTTTCTTTGCGGCCTGGGCGTGGGCGGGCAATTCGCGGTCGGCGTAGCGCTGGTGGCGGAAGTGGTTCCCGAGCGCGCCCGGCCATATGCGCTGGGCATGGTACAAGCCTTTTCGGCGGTGGGCAACATGGTGGCCGCGACGACGGTGATCGTGTTGGGGCAGGCACAGCAGGCGGGGCTGATCGCGCATGCGTGGCGATGGGAATTTCTGGCCGGCGCGGCGCCGGCGCCGCTGGCGCTCATCGTGTTCAAGAAGCTGCGCGAGCCGGACCAGTGGCTGAAGGCGAAGGCTGAAAAGAAGCGCATGGGTTCGTTCGCGGAGTTGCTCGGCAACCCGCGCTGGCGGCGGAATTCGATCGTCGGCCTGCTGCTGGCGTTCTCCGGTGTAGTAGGGCTGTGGGGCATCGGTTTTTTCAGCTACGACCTGTTCCGCCCGGTGCTGGAGCGAACCTTCCGCGCCGAGGGCATCACCGGCGCCGCGCTCGCCGGCAAGACCACCATCTGGCTGGGCGTGACTTCGCTGCTGCAGAACGCCGGCTCCTTCCTCGGTGTTCACGCTTTCACCTGGCTGACGCAGCGGACCAATCGCCGCACCGCCTTCGCCGTGAGCTTCCTGGCGGCGCTGGGAATGACCGCCTGGACTTTCTGGAAACTCAATACCATCGGCCAGATGTTCTGGATGGTGCCGGCGATGGGCTTCACGCAGCTCGCCCTGTTCGGCGGTTACGCGATTTATCTGCCCGAGCTTTTCCCCACGCGCCTCCGCAGCACCGGCACCAGCTTTTGCTATAACGTCGGCCGCATCGTGGCGGCTGCCGGGCCGCTGACGCTCGGCCTGCTGACCAGCAGCGTATTTCACGGACCGGACGCCATGCGTTACGCCGGCGTGACCATGTGCTCCGTCTTCCTGGTGGGCCTGCTCGCCCTCCCCTTCGCCCCTGAAACCAAAGGCCAGCCGCTGCCGGAATGACGCCAGTCGCCCGCATGCGGCCCTTCCACAGGCATAAAGTTATTGAAAATAAACCGCTTGATTTCGAAGCTCCGACTGGTCAAGGAAGTGGCTTAATGATTGTAAACATCAGCACCGATTCTGTTGTACACTCGACCCAGCCGTCACTAGACGAGAGGGTGAAGGATTTAGCTGGAGGGTGAGATGGTCCGTTCGTTTGTAGCGTGCTTCGTCGCAGGATTTTGCCTTGTTCCGCAGGTGTTTTGTCAGACGCCTGCCGAAATAGACTTCGCACGGGACGTGCAGCCGATATTCCGCCAGAACTGCATCGGTTGTCACGGACCGACCAAGCAAACTAACGGCCTGCGGGTCGACCGCAGAAGCTCCGTGATGAAGCCGGGTTCCCGCCGGGTGATGCCGGGCAGCCTGGAGAACAGCTTCCTGTACCACCGACTGATTGGATCCGAATTTGGAATTCAGATGCCGCCCACCGGCCCGCTCCACCCGGAACAGATCCAGATCATTAAGGCGTGGATCGAGCAGGGCGCACCATGGCCGGACCCTTTGGCTAATGAAGTCGAGTTGCCGCCATTGAACCCCAAGGCAATCGCGCTGGTGGAGGCGCTGCGCACGGCTGACCGGCTGGCCTTCAACAAGATGGTGGCGGAAGATCCCAAACTCCTCAATGCGCGCGGTCCGGAAAGCTCCACCCCGTTCATGTATGCCGTACTCTATTCCGACGCAGCCACGCTGGAACGTTTGATCCAGCGGGGCGCCGATCCGAACGGGCACAACGACGCCGGCGCCACGGCACTGATGTGGGCGGCTTTCGATCTCGAAAAGACCCGAGTTCTGATCGCGCACGGTGCGGATGTGAATGCGAAGTCCGACGACGCGCGGACGCCGCTGATGATCGCCGCGGGCAAACCGGGGGGCGCGCCGATCGTAAGACTGCTGCTGGCCCACGGCGCGAATCCCAATCCCAGCTCGAAGCCCGGAGCGGAATCCTCACCCCTGCTGGAGGCGTCTCTGGCAGGCGATGCGGAAATCATGCAGGCGCTGCTCGGTCACGGCGCCGAGTTCAAAGACATCGGCGGATTTGCGCTGGCAAGCGCCGCGGGCGCCGATTGCACAAAGTGCATCGATCTGCTGGTGGCCCGCAATCTCGACGCGATGCAGTACACCATCGCGCTGGGGCAGGTGGCGGTTCTGAATAATCCCGGCTTGATCCGGCTGATGCTCGAGCACGGCGCGGAGGTGAACGCGCCCGATCCGACGGGCAGGACCGCGCTGATGTACGCCGCGGTGTCCGACCTGCTCCCTGTGGAGCAGATCAAGCTGCTGATCGAGAAAAAGGCCGACGTCAACGCGAAAAGCTCACATCCGCGGTCCAGCGACACGGGCCGCACGGCGCTCGATCTCGCCAGGTTCCACGGCAACACGGCCGTGGTCGACCTGTTGTTGAAATCCGGAGCCGTCAGCGGGGTTCCAGCGGTATCGGTGGAACCGGCGTCCATGCGCCGCGGCAACACCATCCAGGCCGCCGTGTCGAAGAGCCTGCCGCTGCTGCAAAGCACCGATGCCAGCTTTGTGCCAAAAGCGGGGTGCGTTTCCTGCCATAACCAGAGCCTCTCAGCCATCGCTGTGGCGCTGGCGCGCAAGAGCGGATTCCAGGTGGACGAGCCGACGGCGGCCCGGCAGGTGAGGGTCAACGCGGGAGCGCTTGCCGGCATCCGCGACCTTGTCCATCAGGGCTTCTTTATCCCTGGAATTAACGCCAGTCCGGGGATCCTGTCTTATGTCCTTATAGGGCTGGACGCGGAGCACTTCAAGGCCGACCTCAGCACGGATGCCGTGGCGATGTACCTCCAATCACACCAGATGACGGACGGCCACTGGGCATTCGGTCCCGAAGCCAGGCCGCCGCTGTGTGCGGACACTCTCGGCCAGACCGTGCTGGCCATGCGCGGCCTGCAATTGTACAGCCCGCGCGTGGACAAGGCGGTGTACGCCAGGTCCATTCAGCTCGCGGCCAGGTGGATCGCCGGGTTCCAGCCAAAGACCGTTTACGACTTGGCATGGCGTTTGCAAGGCTTGGCTTGGGCCGGCACGAACAAAGAAGCCACCCCGAAGGCCCGGCAGGAGCTGGTGGCGGCGCAACGCTCCGATGGCGGATGGTCCGACCTTCCTTCGATGGAAAGCGGCGCTTACACGACTGGCTTGGCGATGCTGGCGCTGCAGAGTTCCGGCCTGCCGGTTTCCGACCCGGCTTACCAGCGCGGCGTCCAGTACCTGCTGAACACCCAGCTGGACGACGGGTCGTGGCACGTGCGCTCACGAGCAGCGGGATTCCAGCCCTACTTCGACAATGGATTTCCGCACGGCGTGGATCAGTGGATCTCCGCCGCAGGCACCAGCCTGGCGACGGTCGCCCTCACCCTCGCGGCACCTCCCGCCGCCAGCCACGCAACTCCTGGCACGCTGGCCCAGCGGTAATCTCCCTGGCAGAAGCGGGGTTCGTCCGCCCAAGGGGTCAGTCCGCCCGGCTGGATCGCGCGTTGCGCGCCCGCTTGGCGTGTCGTTCTTGCCGAGCCATTCATCGCGGCCGCGACGACGCGATACCATTGAATTGTGATGCTTGCGTCCGTGTTCGTGCGTTTCGGCGGAACCCCAAGGACGGGTTTCGGCCTGCGGATGGCTTCGGTCCCGCTGCTCCTCTTGTCCATTGGCACTCTGTTTTCGCAGCCGGCTGCGGATCCTGTAGCGACCGCGCGTAAGGCCCTCGAGTTTCTGCTGGCGCAGAATTATCCCGAGTTCTCCACCCTGGCCGCGCCCCAGCTCAAGAACGAGGAGGCTTTCGGCAAGCTGGGCGGCCAGATCAAGGCCTGGGGCGCGGTGGGAAAAATCGGCGAGCCGGTTTTCGAGGACATGGGCCCGGCCAAAGTGGTGACTTTCCCGGTCTCCTTTGCCGACAAGAACATCAAGGTGCGCTTCGCCGTCAACCCCTCGGGTCAGGTCTCGGTCATGTACCTGCTTCCTGGTGAAACCGTGTGGAAGCGGCCCGCCTACAGCAAGCCGGATTTGTTTACGGAGCGCGCCGTAACCTTCGGTGAGGACGAATGGAAGCTGCCGGGGACGCTGGCCGTGCCCAACGGCGCCGGTCCGTTTCCCGCCGTGCTGCTGGTGCAGGACTTCGGGCCCAAGGACCGCGATGATTCGCATTCTGAGCTCAAGCCGTTCCGTGATCTTTCCGACGGGCTGGCATCGCGTGGTGTACTCGTGCTGCGCTACGAAAAGCGCATCCGGCAGTATTCCGGACGCATGTCCGGCAAGCCATACACAGCCGACGACGAAACCGTGGACGATGCCGTCGCCGCGCTAGCCTTCCTGCGCACGCAATCCGTGGTCGATCCCAAGCAGGTCTACGTGGTGGGTCACGGGCTGGGCGGCTACCTGGCGCCGCGCATCGCCGCCGAAAACGCCAAATTGGCTGGCATCGTCGTGATGGCTGCCAATCAGCGGCCGCTCGAGAATTTGATGCTCGACGAACTACAGACCATGGTCATCCCGGACAAGGACGGCAAACTGGTGCCCGCCGTCACGGGCAAAGACCTGGAGCAGGCCAAAGCAGCTGTGGCGCGCGTCAAGAGCCTGGAACAAAACGATACCGACGCGCCGGCCATACTGGGGCTGCCGGCCGCTTACTGGCTGGACCTCAAAGGCTATGACCCCGCGGCCGAGGTCAAGAAGCTTTCCTTACCCATCCTCATCCTTTATGGGGAGCGCGACTTCCAGGTGCCAAAAGTCGATTTCGACTTGTGGCAGAGCGGGCTGGCCGGCCGCAAGAATGTCACCGCCCGCAGTTACCCGGCGCTCAATCACGCATTCGTCGCCGGCACCGGCCCCAGCAATGAGCAGGAGTACCGCAAGCCCGGCCACGTGGCGCCCGAAGTGGTGGACGATATCGCGAAGTTCATCGGTCGCCCGTAGGAGCCGGCGGGCCTCCGTGGCGCAGCCTGTCCAGGCTGCTGAGCCGAGAGTCATCTCGGCTTTTCTTCTGAGCGTCGCGCCGCCCCATTTACCGCCGCCCCACGTGGCCTAATAAAATCTCAGGCCTGCAGCCGCTCGGCGGAGAGCAGCACCAGCGCGATCCACAGCAGATCGGCCAGCAGCAGGTGCACCAGTTGCATCCCGATGGGCGCCAGCAGCAGCAGGTTGATCGCCCCTGCCGCAAGCTGGCCGCCTACGAGCGCCAGCACCGCATACGACAGGCGCCTTCCCACCGCCGATGAGACGGCCGACACCGCGTAGTAGAGGATCCAGGCGCTGGCGGCCGCTGCCATCAGAGGATGCCAGATGCGGAGGCGGACGAAGAGATTGGCGGTTGGATCGAAATCGCGCGCCAGGCCCGCGGCCAGCGAGGTTGAGGGGAACAACGTGTCGCCGAGGGCCGCAATCGCGCCGCTCACTCCCAGTACCGCAAACACGACCAGTGTGACGGCGGCCATCCCGGCGCCGCCGCCGCGCAGTCGTATGGCAGGGCGGCCCATGCCCCACCAGGCGGTGAGCGTGAGGCAGGCCAGCAGAGTGAGCGTATTGATGAGGTGTGCCGAAAGCGACCACGCGCGGTTCGCGGAGGCATTTCGCGCAACGTGATCGAGTAGCACCAGGGACGCGCCTAGCAGCGCTTCGGTCACCAGGAACACAGCGGAAAGCATCGCCCCCAGCCGCACGCGGTGCCGTTTCGGGTACCTGGCGAAGGCCCAGATCAAGAGGGCCGCCACCAGCATCACGTCCAGCGCGCTGGTTGCCCTGTGGGTGAATTCGATGATGGTGGCACCCGCCGGCGTCTGGGGCGAAACCGGCCCGTCGCAAAGTGGCCAGTGATTGCCGCAGCCCGCCCCGGAGCCGGTGGCGCGCACATAAGCGCCCCATAGAACCACCGCCAGGTTGTACGCCAGCACCGCCCAAGCGAAGCGGGCGAAGCGCCGCTCCCTCGGAGCGGGGATTACCCAAGCAGGCCCAGCGGCGGCAATCGCAGCGTCAGGCATGAGCAGAAACTCACATTATACGGAAACGACACTCTTGACATGATCTCCCTAGAGATCTACCCTAGCAGTCTATGGGGAATCGCCGCGAGATGAAATCATGAAAAGTAAGGACCGCCTCTTTGGTTCCCTCGAGCTTCTCATCCTGAAGACCCTGGCGGCTGGGCCCAATCATGGCTTCGGCATCACCCTTCACGTGGACACCGTTTCCAAGGGCTTGCTGCACATGGAAGAGGGCTCGCTGTACCCGGCTTTACACCGTCTGGAGCGGGAGCGGCTCGTCGCCGGCGAGTGGCGTCAAACAGATAGCGGGCGCCGGGCCCGTATTTACACGCTCACCGCCGCCGGCCGCAAGCGGCTGGCGGAGAGTGAAGCAAGCTGGTCGTCCGTGGCGCTCGGCATCGAGCGGGTACTGAGGTACGTATGAAGCGCGTTGTCGAATTCCTGAAGCGCCTTTTTCAACGCGACTCTGCCTGGCAGGAGGAGATCGACAGCCATCTTGCCATGAGGGCCGAATGGCACCGGGCTCACGGAACCGCGCCGGATGCGGCGCGCATCCAGGCTGCGCGTGCCTTCGGCAGCCGTTTGCGCGCGCTGGAGGCGGTACGCGCGGTGCACCGGGCCCCGTGGCTGGACGCGCTCGTCCAGGATACGCGTCACGGTCTACGCGTGATCCGGCGCTCGCCCGCCTTCAGCCTGGCGGCGGTGGCCACGCTGGCGGTCGGCATCGGTGCTTCTACCGCCGTGTTCAGCGTTGTCGATCTGCTGCTTTTCCGCAGCCTCCCCTACCCCCGCGCCGACCGCCTGGTTTCGATCGGCTTCAGCGGGCCCATCGACACCAGCGAATTCAATGTCGGCAACGCCTATCTGGACTGGCGCGCGCACCAGCGCGCGTTTAGCGCCATGACCTCGATGTATCCCGGCGGGCAATGCGACCTCGGCGAGGCGCCGGCGCTGCGCGTCCCCTGTTTCCAGGTGGAAGCGAACTTCCTCGCCACACTGGGGATCGTCCCCGCCGCCGGCCGCGATTTCCGCCCGGAGGACGACCGGCCAGGCGCGCCCAAAGTAGCCCTGCTCTCTTACTCGATGTGGCAGTCGCGCTTCGGCGGCGATCCCGCCGCGGCCGGCAAGACAATTCGCCTGGATGACGGCCCCGTCCGCGTGATCGGCTTTCTGCCGCGCACTTTCGAGATGCCGCAACTGGGCGACGCCGATGTCCTTCTGGCCGAGCAACTGGACGAACGCGTGGCGCGCGCCCCCAATTCCACCGTCTTTCTGCGCACGTTCGCTCGTCTGAAGAATGACGCCACCGCTGACACCGCGCGCCAGCAGATGCTGCCGCTGTTTGCCGATAGCGTGCAGCGTTATGTGCCTCCGCCGCTGCGGCGGGAAGTGGGGCTGGTGGTGCGCAGCTTGCGCGACCGGCAGATTCACGACGTGAAACTCGCGTCGTGGTTGTTGTTCGGCGCCGTGCTGGCGTTGGTGGCGTTGGCCTGCGCCAACGTGGCCAACCTGATGCTGGCGCGGGCTGCCGCGCGCCGTAAGGAACTGGCGATGCGCGCCGCGCTGGGCGCCGGCCGTGGCCGCCTGGCGCGGCAAATGTTCACCGAGAGCCTGTTGCTCAGCCTGGCCGGCGGCGCTGCCGGGTGCGCTTTCGCCCGGGCACTATTGCGCGCCGTGCTGGCGACCGCGCCCGAAGCATTGCCGCGGCTCGCCCAGGCGCGCTTGGATGCGCGGGTTCTGCTTTTCGCTCTGTCGGTATCGCTGGCCGCCGCGATCGCCACCGGCCTGCTGCCCGCCTGGGAGCGCCTGAGCGCAGCCGCGCTCGCCGGATGGCACTCGGCCGGAAACGCGCGCTCCTGGGCGCGGCCCGTTCTGGTGGCGACCCAGGTGGCGATCTCCCTGGTGCTGTTGACCGGGGCCTCGCTCCTGGTGCGCAGCCTGTGGAAGCTCGAAAGCGAATCGCTTGGCTTTCAGCCGAAGCGCGTCGTCAGCGCGGCATTCACGCTCAATCGGCATCGCTACGACACGGCGGAAAAACAAGATGCCCTTTATGCCGAGGTGGAGCGGCAGCTAGCCGGCATACCCGGCGTCAGCCGGTTCGCCCTGAGCGATACCATTCCGCCATCGGGCGGTCTGCGCGGCCGGCCGTTTTCCAATATCCGCGTCGCCGGCCACCCGCCGCTTCCCGAGCAGGGCGGCATGGTGGCGTTCCGCTACGTCACACCCGGCTACTTCCGCGCGCTCGGAGTCCCCATCGTAGCCGGACGCGACTTCGCCGAAAGGGAACGCTCCGCAGCCGAGACTCCCGTCATCCTCGGCCAGTCCCTGGCGGGGCGCATCTTTCCGGCCGAAAACCCTGTCGGCCAGCGCATCGGACTCGGCGACGACGGCCAGTGGGCTCCGGTGGTGGGTGTGGCCGGGGACGTGAAGAATTCCGGCCTGACCGATACGCCGCAGCCCGAGTATTACCTGCTGCGCATGCACCAGTCTTGGGCGCCCGGGTTGAGTGCCGTCGCAGTGCTCGAAACGCCGCTCGATGCGGCCGCACTGGAACGCTGGGTGCGCCGGCAAATGGCAGCCATCGATCCCGCGCTGCCCGTCACCATTGAAACTATCCAAACCAAGGTGGATCGCCTGAGCCAGCGGGCCCGGTTTCTGGCAGTGTTGATCGGCCTGTTTGCCTTCTTCGGCCTGCTGCTGGCCGCGATTGGGCTGTATGGCGTTCTGTCATTCCTGGTCGCGCAGCGCACGCGCGAGATCGGCGTGCGCATCGCGCTCGGCGCGTCGCCGGGCCAAATCGCTCGCATGGCGGTACACCAGGCCGGCATCTGGACCATCGCTGGAATGGCCGCTGGCTGGGCCGCATCCGCGGCGTTAGCGCGCCTCGCGCGCGGCGCCTTATTCCAGGTTTCGCCCTTCGACCCGTTCTCGCTCACGCTCGCTGCCGCAATCCTTGCGATAGCGGCCACCATCGCCGCCTGGCGTCCCGCTCGCCGCGCAGCCGGCGTGGATCCGGCAGTTTCGCTGCGCGAAGAGTAACCGCGGCGGAGCAACGCGCGGCTGGCTGCGATGCGCGGCGGTTTCACGCTCTGTCGCGGCCGGTCTCTTCAATTCCGTAGAACGCGCGCGCACTTTCGCCGAGCAGCCATTCCCTTGTCTCCATGCTTTGCGCGCCGATCGCCTGGGTGAAGACTGCCAGCGTTTCCTTCCAGATGGAATCAGGCAAACACGAGGGCCAGTCGCTGCCGAACATCATTCGATGAGGGCCGAACATGGCGAGCGCGTGCGCCACAAACGGACGAACTGCGCCGGCGCTCCACTGTTTCCCCCAGCCGGTGAGCAGCCTGCTTGCCTTCACGTAGACCTTGGGCGACTGGGCGGCGCGCTCGATGCCGCGAAACCACGCCTCGGAGCCATCGGGTCGGCCCAGATGCACAATCGCTAGCGCCAGATCAGGATGCCGGTCCAGCAGCGCAGGTATCTCCGCCGCTGGAATCTCTGCATCGAACGGGACGCCGCGGCGCTCGAGGACGCGCAGTCCCGCCGGGAACTCCCCGCCGGGACGAAGGTCGCTACCCGTCACGCCTAGGAACAAAGGATGCCGCTGGTAGCCGTCGAGCGCGGCTTCCAGCTTTGGGCCGTCCAGCCGGACGCGAGCGATCATGCCCTTGATGTATCCGTGTTCCCCGGCCAGCGCCAGCAGCCCGGCATTCTCCTCCTGGCTTTGCGCGGTCGCGATCGATCCATCAAAGCGCGCACGTCTCAGGATGGATTCGAGGTGAGAAGGCAGATGTTCTGCGGTGAAGAACTGGTGGGCGTCGAGACGCAATCAGAAGATGAAGGCGAGACCGCCGCGCACGCTGCGCGGATTGTCCACCAGCAGCAATTGGCCGCCTGGCGAGTTGATTCCCAGGTACCCCTGTGCCAGAACGTTGCGCAGCTCGGCCGTCGCCTCAACCCGTTTCCCCAAGCCCGGGATCGGCTGCCGCACGCAGACGTTCAGTCCCGGAGCCGAGCGCAACGGCTGCATGCTATACGGATTACCCGACATCACCCAGCGCGCGTCGCCGATCGTCATCTGGTAGCTCGCGATCAGCCGCGTGCCGGTGCGCGGAACCGTGGCGGCCACCCGAGTCGTGACGGCCTGACGCCGGCCGGCGTGAATCATCGAGCGCAGCTCGTCCGGGCTGTTGCTCACCAGCTCCTCATGCCATGTGGTCAACGCGCCCCCGTTGTCGTAGGACGCCGTGACGCTCACGTGCTCGCCCAGGTTCTGAGTGAACGCGGCATCCGCGCCATCCATCGCAAAATTGCCGGCGTTGAATACCGAGCTATTGGAGAACAGGTCGGGAATCACGTTGCCGCCCATGAAGAAGCCCGCCGGCATCACCATCGTGATGGCGGCGTCGGTCAGCATCTCGCGGTACGCGGACAGGCGGACGCTCCGCGAGCCCATTTTACGCGCCACTGCAAGCTCATACTCCTGTCCCCGCTGCAGCCGGACATGGCTGTCGGCGAGCGAAAGCCGCGGGAACATTCCCAGCGTGTTCAGGTCCTGCCGCAAATCCGCATCATCCCCGACCGAGTCCGCCATCTCCGGCCGCGCAGTGCCCGAGGAATAGGCCAGCTCCAGGTCCGTCGCCGCGTTCACCGCCCACGCAGCGCGCACATAGGGGCTCAGATAAGTGAGATGGTCCAGGAATGCGACCGTGTCGATTTGCGTGCCGTATTGCATCGAGAAGCTGTCGGAGAACTGCGTGCGATTATCCACGCTGGCGGAAAGCGAACGCAGGATCGGCAGCCCCATGTCGGTTCCAGCCAGGACCGAGCCCAACCGCTCCGGCAGATACAGCTGCCGCATCGTGATCGATATCACCGGCTTGTCCCCTGCCAGTTCGCGGCTGTAGCTGGTGCGAAAGGCCGCCGCCGGAACGCCGGTCTGCGAGCCATAACCTAGATTGCCGCTAAACTGCAGCAGGCCGCTGCCGTAAAGGGAGGTTGCCAGGGCGAAGGCCGTGCCCAGATCCGCTTCGCTGGCGGCGGTGGCCACCATGGGGCCGTCGCCTGCCGAGAGGCGGAGAATTCCACGCGTGTCCGCAAACACCGTCACCGGCGGATTGCCGCTGCCCACCGGGTTCTCCCGGAAGCGCATCACGGGGCGCGTATCGGAAGCGCTCCGCAGTACCCATTTCCAGTCGTCGGAAATGATGCTCCCATTCTCGATGTTCGGATAGTCCAGCTGGATCGAGCTGAAGAGCGAGTTCAAGCTGACGTGCAGGCGGCTCAGCCGTCCAGCCTCGACCGAAATGTCCTTACGGACGGCGGGGACGAAACTGGCCAGCGACACGCGCAGGGAATACAGAGACGGGAACAGGCCGGGCAGGCGGAACTCGCCATTCTGGTCGCTCAGCACCTTGCCGATCTGCCGGTCCTGGCGGTTGTACAGAATCACTGCGGCGCCCATCTGCGGCACACCGCGCGAATCGTTGACAACGCCCGCAATCGAGCCGGCCAGGCGGATCGGCTCAGCACCGCGAGCGCCCGGTGCGAGCAAACACAAAGCCCCTGCCAGCATCCAGGCCGACGTGTTTTGCGCCTTCATCGTCACCATCGCGACGCTCGCCCGCCTTTGACGGACGTATACCCGAATCCTAGGTTACCGTAAACTTGGCCGAAGGTGTGAGGGTCTGGTTGCGGCTCTTGTCAACAATTTTCATCCGCAACGTGTATTGCCCTGGAAGCAGGGACTTTAAGGGCAGGAACTTCTCGATCGTCAGCTGCGACGCCGAGGCGTCCGGTACTTCCCCTAGATTCTCCGTGAAGTCGAAGATTCGCTCGTTGGACCCAGACCGCACCAGCTCGTACGTTACCGTGCCCACCGGCTTGTGAGTCGTTTCATCGGCACCCAGGTTATAAACCTTCAGATAGATCCCCATCTTCTCTTCGTGCTTGAAGACATCGTCCATGCGCGGCCGGACTTTGGAATCGCCGATAATGAACTGCCCGGCGCCGATGCTCTTCATCGGCACCTTCTCGATGATGTCCGCCAGCATGACCGAGCTTGTGGTGGCTTTGTCCGGATCGAGGCGCGGCACCGTGATGGCCGCCTCGTAGTTGTTCATATTCCCGGCGGTGAGATCCTTCGACACCACGTTCAGCCGGTAGGTCCCTGGCGCCAGCGGCATCGGCTTCTGGTAAATCGACTTCTGCGCCTGGTACGCCTGTAGCAGTTGCGGTGCCGCATTGATCGTGACCGTATCTTCAAAGGTCGACACGATACGGCGGGTCATAGTGGTGATGCGGCCGAAAATGTTCACCGTCGCCCGCTGCAGACCTTCCTTCGATGTGAACTGCAGATCCTTGTTGTCAAACTGCACGGTGACGTACGTCAGCACCGACGCGTCTGTCACCGGAAAGAAATCCGTGCGCACCTTGCACGGCAAAATGTTATAGCTGATCTTGGAGTAGACCTGCGCCTCCAGGTCCGGAAACTGCGCCTTCGGCGGCTTGAAGATCGCGGCGTAGTTTTCCAGGCGGGTGAACTCCATCATGCTCTCCGGCTGGCCGCCAAACGCTTGCCCCAGGTGAGTGCCGTCGGTGTTCTGGAAGCGCTGGTTCTTGCTGCTCATGCCCATC
>Ga0181535_10002471_pt1 | contig 22530 bp, 15 predicted proteins | sample PEATcosm2014_Bin_44_FD_119774 | JGI IMG/M metagenome (GOLD analysis project Ga0181535, IMG submission 119774) | Peatland microbial communities from MTU Mesocosm Facility, Houghton, MI, USA - PEATcosm2014_Bin17_30_metaG | ecosystem: Environmental > Terrestrial > Soil > Wetlands > Peat | place...
ACAAAGGATAGGGGTCAGGGGGCAACGATCAGGGGTCAGGGGTCGGAAGAGCTGGAGCCGGGGGCTGGGAGGGGATTGCGGGGTGGGAGGATGTCTTTTCTGGCGAGATGGGCGTTTTGTCGGTGGTAATTGCCCCCTTGCAGGGCTGTGCCCAAAGGAGCTAGGGTGCCGTGATCGATATTTGGGTGTATGATACGGGTTGATCCATGTTGATACGTAATACCATGAAGCCCCGACTATATTTAATTGCGGAAGCCGCTCGTCAGATAGGCGTTTCGGCTATCACGTTGAAACGCTGGCTCCTTGACAGAAAGGTGGACGAGGTCGCTCGGGATCGAAACCATTGGAGGGTATTTACGGACGCTGATATTCAACGGATCAAAGCATTTGCCGACAAAAGAGTGCCGCCGAAAGGCAATCGATGATTCGCGATGATCAGATCCCGGAACTTGTGTCGTACCGAACGTACGAGAGTAAGATCTCGCTGGATCAGGCTGGCGATCTTTCAGAGTCGGTAGTGTTTCGCTGCAACGAGGCCGCCCCGGTTCACGGTTGGTTCCGGTTCAAGGAGGGCTTTTCTGCTGACCTTCTCCTCCAGTTGCTCACGAAGTTTGATTACCCTCGAAACCGCGAACTGAGGATTCTTGATCCATTCTGTGGGGTCGGTACTACTTTGCTCTCCGCTCAGCTCCTCGACGCCTTCGTCATCAACGCCGTTGGGATTGAACGCAATCCCTTCATCGGATTTGTCGCACAAGCGAAGTTGAATTGGCCCCAATTGCGCCCCAATACATTCTTGGCAGAGGCGGCTGACGCGCTTGAATCAGCCGCGCAAAGCAGCGAATTGCCGGTGCTTTCAAGTATTCGAGAAGGTCGATGTATTTCGAAGTATATGGCCGGCAGACTTCTTGGGATACATAATGCGCTCAAGTCCCGAACTGCAAATTATCAATTTCTTCGTCTAGGGATTGGAGCTGCAATCGAGCCGCTCAGCAGGATACGTCGCGACGGCCGAGCGCTCAGGATTGTGTCAAAACCATATCAGCGAGCTGACCAGGTGCTCGACGCCATCTGGCGCCGGATGCATCAGGATGCATTAGTGTTGAAGAGCCGGAGGCAGAAGGGCCTCAACCAAAGCACAGTCTTCGTTGGAGACGGGCGAAACCCTGCGGAGTCTGGCATTGAGAAATCGTCGATTGATCTTCTGGTTACGTCACCTCCATATCCAAACAATATTGATTACTCCGAGGTCTATAAACTCGAACTTTGGCTGCTTGGATTTGTCAAGTCGTCTTCGGATTTCTTGGCGCTTAGGCGCTCTACTTTCAGGAGCCACCCCACCTACGGCAGGTCTTCTCTTGCGTCTCCAGAGTTTATGCATGAGCTCCAAAGTGGCAAACTGCGTGAGACTCTTGGCAGACTGCTAGAACGAATCGAGCGGACCGAGTTTGAATGGCGAGCACGACTGTTGGAGGCATACTTTTCAGATTGCTGGGATGCTTTGGTGAATTACAACATGATTCTACGTCCAGGTGGGCGCGCAGTCTTCGTTGTTGGCAACTCCTTGCATGGGACCGATGTTCCGGCGTTGGTGGCCACTGACCTTATTCTGGCGAAGATTGGGGAGTGTCTGGGTTATCAAGTCGAAAGTGTGACGGTTGCGCGCAGCCTTAAGCGTCGCCTCTCAGGGAACCATTTCCTGCGGGAATCTCTAGTCGTGCTCAGGAAAAGCAATGCCAACTGAGAAGACACTCCAATTCGAAGCGTCAGCCTACCTCCAGACGCTGATTGGCCGCGAGCTATTCAGGACCGAGGAACTTGCAATCGTCGAGCTGGTTAAGAATAGCTACGACTCGGGCGCCAAGAATGTTGTTCTGCTCATTCGTCCGCCTTCGACGCGTGAGCCGGGCGAAATCGTCGTGACAGATGACGGTGAGGGAATGGCCATTGCAACATTCGAGCGCCGGTTCATGTTCGCCGGCTATAGCGAGAGACCGAGCGAAGTAGGCAAGAGCGAGCGGATTCCGACCGGAGAAAAGGGCATCGGTCGATTTGCAAGTGATCGCCTCGGGGAACGCCTATCGATATTAACGAAAGTGCATGATAGGAAGAACGCGTTAGCGGTAGAGATTGACTGGTCTAAATTCCGAAACAGGCGTAGGAAATTCAGCGATATTCAGGCACTTTACTCCGAAACGGATGCGCCGGAATTGGCAGAGATCGGCCATGGAACAATACTTCGAATCACAAAGCTTCGAGAACTTTGGACGAGAAATCAACTTCTCTCACTTCGAAATGCACTCTCTCAGCTGATGAATCCGTATCACCGTCCTGATGATTTCCAGATTACGCTAGAAGTCCCCGGATTCGATGTGCTGTCGGGCAAGATTGAGCAGCCGCCCGTAAATGAAGACAATGCGGATATCATAGTTAACTTTCGTGTTTTGCCCGACGGAAACCTGGAACGATGGAGGCAGGGAAAACTCTATCCAAGAGAGAAACGGGAGAAGCAGTCTTCTTCCGTGAGCCTGAAGGCCATTACCGGTCTTCGGGGTCGATTTGTTTACTTTCTGGAACGGCCAACAAGGTCGGATAGCCGGGGCCTTGCTCCCGGCGTGCGCATTTATCGCGACGGCTTTCGCGTTGAACCATTTGGTTCACAGGATGCCGACTGGCTGGGTCTCGCGGCAAAAAGAGCGAAGCGAGCAGGACACGCGCATGTTGTTCCGACTCGCTTGTTCGGGTTTGTTGAGATATCGCGCACGGAGCATCCGGACCTTAAAGATACGACAAGCCGAGAGGCGTTGATCGATACGGATGCGGCCCGAGCCTTAGTCCATGTACTTGGCGAACAGGTCTCGTTTCTCGAGGACAGCATTAAGCGCGACATCGCGGAGCCTCGCTGGCAGGAAAGCCGGGAAAGGAAAGTTGCAGAATTCGAAAGGGCGAAGATCCAGGCGTTGAGCATCATGTCGTTTGGTCTTGCGCATGAGCTTCGACAGCCTCTGCAATCCATTCGGACGGAAGCCGCAATCATCACGAAGCGGCTGAAGCAGCTGAGTGTCTCGGACGCCAACATAACTAGGGCGCAACAGAATATCGATGTCGGGATTGAACGAATCGATGGGAATATTCGGCTGGTCGCCGCAATCTCGAGCGGAAACGCCGACGAGGTTTCGTCGTTTGATTTAGCAAGGAAAATTCAGGATGAATGCACGCTGCTTGCGACGCGATGTGCAGCGCAGGGAATTGCGCTTGAGACGAAGCTGCCTGATTCCGATTCGGCGAATCTGAATTCTCCAACTGTCACAGCCATTCTATTGAACCTCGTGAAGAACTCGATGGAAGCGCTGATGGAGGTCGGCGATGGTCGTAGCAAACGCATTCAGGTGAGTCTGAAGAGTGAAGCAGGTCTCCACACGATTCATGTATCCGACAACGCCTACGGCATACCGCCGCAGATGCGACCGAAGATCTTCCGCCGGTTCGCCACCATGAAAACTGGGGGCTGGGGCGTTGGGCTGTATAACTGTCAACTTATGGCGAAGGCACACAACGGGAGCGTCAGCTTCGAAACGCACGATGGATTGGGCACCACATTTACCGTACAGTTACCAGACATAAAGGAGGACAGCGTTGCCACACCGAATCCTAATCGTCGATGATGAACCTCTCGTTCTTGATGGCTGGGCTCGATCTCTTGAGCTCGAGGGATTCATTGTGGAGAAGGCGCAATCGGCTGCTGAGGCGCTCAGGAAATGCGATGAAGATTTTGACCTAGTTCTCCTGGACTTCTTGATGCCTGGAGGAAATGGAGTCGAACTCCTTGCTCGAATCCGCAAGAAGATACCGGCAATCAGGTCGGTAATCGTGTCGGGCAAGCTAGATGAGTCAGCAGAGGAAGCTCAGATTGCTTCGGACTTGAAATCCAGTGTTGAGGCGGATGTGTTTCTCCGCAAACCTGTCGCAGACACCAAACTTGTTGAAACGATCAATCATCTGTTGGCGGAAAACCCGGGAGAGGACTGGAAGGTGATCGGACGTCGCGTTGCGACCGGTCAGCGGGTCACGATTGACGACGCTAGGACGGCGGCTCAGAAGCTTAAGGGATTTCGAAAGAAGAAATAACGAATATGCCCATCTATTTCTTCGACACGTCTGCTTTGAAACACCGGTACGTGGCGACGCCGCAAAGGCGTCGAGTGAGGCGGGTGACTTCCGATCCGAAATCGCCCTGCTATATCTGCGATTGGACAGTGGTTGAAATAGCGAGTGCCCTTGGTGACCACTGCAGAGGGAATGGGCTTGGCGTGAAGAAATTCGATCGGATGGACCGCGAATTCTTCGACGACTTGGCCTCCGGTAAACTAAACGTTCGGAGAACCTCGACGAGGGGAATGATGCAAGCCCGTTCAGTGCTTCGGAAGGGTGTCGCTATCAATCGGAATGTCGGTAGCGCCGACGCTCTCATCGCCTCTTGCTGTCGCGAGTTAGCTTTGGAGCTGAAGGCGAGGGTCGTGTTCTATACCGCGGATTGGGGTCTTTATACGGTGCTTCGTCAGATAGACTCTTTCACGTCTGTTATGACATTACGCTTCATTTTGCTCCCAAAGAATGGCATCCCGGCCGAAACATAAGACCCATGCAGTCCTTTTCCGCTTTATTGGGATGGGTTGAAGACAAGCCGGCGGGCTCACCGGCCAAGTGGAGTCCCCATAGTTTCCCCGTAGCTGCTCAGCGCCTCATGGCTGGCAACTGTGGTAGGGCCAAATGCAATCTTCCTTAAGGTATTGATTCTAAAATGGTAGGCGAGGCGGGAATCGAACCCACAACCCCCGGCTTAGAAGGCCGGTGCTCTATCCGATTGAGCTACTCGCCCAAGCTCTCCATTATTGTAGCCGCGAATTGGCCTATTCAGGCGGCGCGGCCGCGCGGATGGTTACCCTCAGCGACAGCCTGAAGGTAACGGACGACGGTGGCCTCGGCCCAGTGGACGCCTTCGGCGGAATTGCGGCTGAGGAATGCGCAGTGGCCGCCATGGCGCGGCTCAACGAATTCGATATGGGGATTGGCAAGGATTCGCTCGCGGGTTTCGGGAGTGAGACGGATGAACGGATCGTCCCCGGCGAGGAGGACAAGCGTGGGAACCGCAACGCGGTCGATGACACGCGCGCTGGCGGCGCGGTAGTAGTAGTCGTCGGCATCGTGGAAGCCGCAATTGGGAGCGACGATTTTCTGGTCGAACTCGCGGATGGAGCGCACCGGACCGATGCCGGCGGTTTGATAGATGGCCGGAAAGAGCTCGACTTTGTGGCGGAAGCGCTGCATCAATGCATGCAGAAAATGACGCTCGTAGACGAAGTTGGAAGGCGCGTGCAGCGCATTGGAACAGGCGGCGAGATCGATGACGGAACAGACCGTAGCCACAGAAACGAGCGGCGGGCGCGCGCCCCACTCGCCGGCGAGTTTGAGAACCATGTTGCCGCCCATTGAGTAGCCAACCAGCGCCACACGCTCAAGGCCGAAACGACCTGTGAAGTGGCGGACGACAGCGCCCACATCCGCCGAGCGGCCGGAGTGAAAGAGCGCAGGCGAGAGCGCATCCGTGCCGCCGCAGTTGCGCATGTTCATGCGTACGACGTTCATTCCCGCGTCCCAGGCCCGTTGCGCGACACCGCGAATGTAGCGCGAGTTGGAGGAGCCGTTGAGCCCGTGGACAAGGATGGCCGTGAGACGCGCCGCGCGAACCGGTTCAGGCTGCCAATGGCAGTGGCAGAGGACGCGGCTTCCATCGGCGGGGTCGACTTCAACCGTTTCCTCAACGGCCAGCAGATGAAATTGAGGACGCGGCAGAAAGTTGCCAACGATGGTCTGGAGGTGCCCATTCGTCAGCAAAGGATGAGGCTCATAAGACGTGAGCCAGGTTGGGAGAGCTTCCTGCGCTTCAACCAGCGCACCAGCTTGAGTGACCAAGGATTACCCCCTGAACGCGAAAGTCGGACCACGACCGTGATTTCGAGCGGAATCCGAGTCAACGTGCTCGTCAGCGCGTCTTGAATGTGGCCTTTTCCTGGTGAAAAGACCACCTGGCGGACGAGCTTTCACGGTATATCTACTCGGATACCGCTGTGGCTTTCTCGGGGGGGACATTGGGGCGGCTAGTGGGGATCGAACCCACGACATCCTGAGCCACAGTCAGGCGTTCTGCCGCTGAACTATAGCCGCCGTCTACCCTTTCGATTGTAGCATCGAAGCAGATGTCGAAAGACCGGCCGGAGAGGAGCGAAAGTGCCGCAGCGCGAACCAGATGCGACCTTCGCAGCCGCTTCTACAGAGGCGACCGCAGCCGCGCAAAACCGCTGGAATCGCGGCGCGTGGATCTTCCGCGACGAGACACTGCGCAAGCTGGAGATTCTGCTCGATGAGGCCTTCCCCATTCCCGGAACCCGCATCCGCTTCGGCGTGGATGCGATCATCGGCCTGGTTCCCGGAATCGGCGACGTGCTGGCGGGCCTGGCGTCGCTTGTGATTCCGCTGGCCGCATGGATTCGCGGCGTTCCCTATGTGACGCTGGTCCGCATGGCGGCGAACCTCGGAATCGGCGTGCTGGTCGGGTCGATTCCGATTCTTGGCGACGCCTTTGACATTGCGTGGAAGGCGAACCGGCGCAACTATCGCCTGCTGACTCGCCACTTGGGCGAGCCGCGACGGCACAGTTGGCGCGACTGGGTTTTTCTTCTGGTTCTGATTGCCATTCTCGGCGTGGTTTTTGCCATTCCCGTGGTGCTGGTGGTGTGGCTGGTGATGTGGCTGCTGCGCCCATGACGGAGCTGCTTCGGACGGAGAGTAGACCGGCTTCAGGACCAAGAAAAAGCGGGTTACAATCGAAGGAGGATATCGGGGCGTAGCGCAGTCTGGTAGCGCATCTGCTTTGGGAGCAGAGGGTCGGGGGTTCGAATCCCTCCGCCCCGACCAATCAAGACGTGAGGTCCTTCGTCCGCACTGGCGGACTCAGGATTTCGCCTGCGGGCTCCCGCTGGCGCTCACGCCCGCAAAGCGGCTCAAGTTCGAATCCCTCCGCCCCGACCATCTCCAGGCATTTCCCATTCTGGAGGCTTGCCGGCGCGCAGTTCCGGGCGCTGGATCCCATGGTCTGACGCCATTGATCCGCGTCATCGAATCGTGGGGACCGACAATTCTGACCGATCCTTCACCATGGAAATGAGCTCAGGTTACTGCCCGCGCGGCTCTCCTGTCGGCAGAAAAGCCATTCCATCAATCGCATCCCCCGACGCAAGTTCGTCCCTGACTTTCAGCGAGTTGACGCCTGCTCGCGCGGCTGCCTGGCGCAACAGGCCAAGCGCTTCGGCCGGGGTGGACCCGGGCGGCAGCCGGAAGATCCACGGAACATTCGCTGAAGTGAGCGACTTGTCGTTACTCAAAGCCACCACCGGGACAAAGCACTTCAACGCCAGTTGTTCCGAAAGGTGGCCGGCGTCCCGATCCAGCGCCACGATTGCCAAGGCATGTTCGTCCATCAAGGCGTGAACCAATTGCGTTGACGCTGTGCCCCAATTCTGCTTGCTCTCAACGGGCATTACCGCCCACTCCCGGGCAGCCGGCGCTTGCGCGCGCAGCGCTGCAAGAACCTCCGGGGACTGCGCAATCTGGGCGGCATTCGGTCCAAAAAGAACAACGCGCACCGGTCCCGCCGGAAGATCGGCTGAGCGCGGGCCCGCAAAGCTCACCCCATCTTCCGCCACGCGAGCATACGGCGTCCCCGGCGCATCGGACGGCGCTTTCACGTCGGCGGTGCCCTGCTCTGTCCGCCGCTTTTCGACCGATCCTTGTCGGTAGGTAATCGTTCCATTGTGTACTGTGCCTATGTAAAGCGGTGCGACATTCTTCTGATTGGGATCGAAGACGAAGTGCCCGGTCACGCCGTCGTACTCTTCGATGTCCGCAAGCGCATCGTGAATCCGTGCGCGATTCAGTCCCGCCTTGCAAATGGAATCAAGCAGCATATTCATCGTGTCATAAGCCATCGATGCAAACTGCTCGGGCTTTTCGTGAAAGCGGTCCTCAAAGCGGCGGCTGAACTCAAGCCAGCGCGGATCACTTCGTGTGGGATCGTAGGGATACACGGCCTCGAACCCTTCGGCGGCGTCGCCGGCCTCTCTCAGTAGCGTATCGCCCAAGGTGCGAAAGGCGCCAAACACCTGCTGCTTCATCCCTGCCGCTCGCATCTGCTTCAGAATCGCCGCCGCCTCTAACTCGTCTCCCACCAAAAGAACGGCGTCAGGACGCGAGTCGCGGATCACCCTTAACTGCTTGGTGTAATCCTTGTCGCCGGGCTGAAAGATCTGCTCCATGACCACCGGATGGCCCAGCCGACGCGAGGCATCGAGAAATTTGGGAAGGCCATAACGGCCGTACCGGCTACTTGCCCTGAGAACCGCGACGCGTTTCAACCCGAGCTCTGTATAGATGCGGCGAGCCAGCGTCTGATACTGTTGCCGGTCATCCTGCATGGTGCCGAAATACCACGGAATGGTAGTCTCTGGAACGGTGGGATCGGTGTTAGCCGAACTGACCACCGGAAGCTCCGCGCGCAAAGCCACGCGTAGCGCAATGTGCGTCGACTCGGAGCTGATGGAGCCGAAAATCGCCCAGACTTGTTCGTCGTAGGCCATCTTTACGGCCTCATTGGAGGCCGCGCCCCAGATGGAGGCGTCAGTGGGTCGGACATCGCCGTAAACCGCCTTAGCCTGCCAGTTGTTGTAGTCGTTGTGTGGTATCAGTTTGAACGGTATACCGCCGTAACCGCCGCGCGCGTTCCACTCGTCCACGGCCAGCTGCGCGCCTTCGAGCATGCGCAATCCAAGCGTGGATTCAGAATTGTTCTCAATCGGCCCAAAGAAGCCGATGCGTACCTCCGTCAAGCCCTTGGGCTCAGGAATATCCCGCGCCGCGCCCACATAGATGTTGGGACGCGTGTAGTTCGTGTCGTAGGGCGCTGCAAACTTGGCAAAGGGTCTCATGTCGGCGGGTTCGCCGGCATACGGCACAACCTCGCGATCCCGCGGAGGTCCCGGAGGATGCTTGCCGCAATCGCAGACATGCGAGGCTTGGCTCGAACCAGTCCCCGCGCTCGTGCCCGCCCTCTGCCCGGCGACATTCGAAACGCTGCATGCGGCCCAAAGGCACACCGCGGCAAACATCGATCCTCTGCGCATGGCTCTTACTCCTCAGCGGCCGTGTTCTTATCCGTGCGGAACATGGCGATGGCTTCAATTTCCACCAGTAATTCCGGCCGGCAAAGAATCGCCTGGATGCCGGTCGATGCGGGCAGTGGGTCGAGCCCCTGCTGTTTGAAAAACGCGGTGCGCTCTTCGTTGAATGCTTCGTAGTCGCGCTCGATGTCGCGCAAATAGCAAGTCGTGCGCACGATGTCGTGCCAGCTGCATCCTTCGCTGGCCAGCAGCCCGCCAATGTTCGCGAGCGTGCGCCGCAACTGCGCCCGAAAGTCGCCAACATGGACACTCGCGCCGTTCTCGTCGATCGATGCCGTGCCCGAGATCAGCAGAATCGTCAACCCGTTCAGATCGATCCTCATCCCGCGCGAAAACGAGCTCGGCTTCGCGTATGCGAATGCTTCGTTCAGCACTTCCTGGTTCGTTATGGCGCGCTTCTTCACCGGTGCCTGGGCAATGGTTTCCAAAATTTCAGCAAATGCACTCATGCGTTCGCTCCTCTTTCTTATCGTTGAAGAATCCCGTGGCTTAGTCCCTCGGCGGTGGCAACCCATATGTCGTCGCCCTGAAAGTCAATGCCAAGAATGTAGTTGTGCGCTGGCCCGCTGGTTACTGGAATTTCCGTTACGATGCCCTTCGCATCGCGCACCGTCATCACCGGCTTGTGCGTAGTGAGCGAGCGCGTGTAAACGGCCCAGTTTACCCCGTCGTAATAGGCCAGTCCTTTGTCTGTGCAGAACCACGCTCGCTTTCCGTCCACGCCCTTCACCTGGTTTGTAAAGTTCGAGGGCAGCCCGCTATCTTTGACAAGGAAGTTGTGCCAGTATCGTCCATCGTAGTGGCTGTCGCCAAAATAAGTGGCCGCCCACAACACCTTGTCTTTCTCGATATAGCTGACCGAAGTGACAATCTCGTGGATCAGCCCTTGATCCTTGAACAGCACCATCTCGGTCTCGCCGTCGGGGTCGTCGTACTTGTCCCACTGCCCGGTCTTCTGGTCGTACTCGAGTACGCCGCTGCCCCAAATGCCGTAGTAGACCTTGGTCGGTGTAGCGGAGACCGCATAGGACCAGATCTCGGCCATGGGAGTGTTGCGCTCGTTGTAGAGCGACCACTGATTAGTGTGCAGGTCGAGGCGGCAGGCGCCGGCGGCCGTTGCAATCCACACGTTTTCGCCTTCAATTGAAATTCCGTAGACTATGTTGTTGCTCAGCCCGGAACTCAACTGGGTGAAGCTGTCGATGCGCCCCCCCGAGATCCGGCTTAGACCGCCCATGGTGCCGGCCCAAACGTCGCCGGTGCGCTTGTCGAGAGCCAGTGAGAGCACAGCGCGATGTGCGAGTCCATCGGCCGTTGTGTAAATCTTCCACTTGCCATTCTCGTAGAGCCCGAGGCCATTATCAGTGCCGGCCCAGATGCGGCCTCCATCTACAAGCACGGCAAATACATGATTGTTTGGCAGGCCGTTGGCTGTCGTGAAGTTTTCAAAACGAAAGCGCGGCATTTCTGGAACCATCGACGCCAATAACGCCCCACGAAAATGATGTTTAGCCTCCTGCGCGAAACCACGCCGCTCTGCGGCCGCAAAGACCGCGCCCACCACCAAAGCCATCGCAAGCCATTTCTTGTTGATAAACCTCTTCATCGCGTCCTCAGGTATTCGATCAGATCGTTGAGTTCGTCTTTGGTCAGGTCATTGGTGCGCCCGTGCTTGTCGTCGGGGTTGTAGATTGTCCAGATCTCTTCGAGCGATCGCGCCGAGCCGTCATGCAGGTAAGGCGCGGTAAGGCCAATGTTGGTCAACTGCGGCGCCTTCAGCAGGCCCGGATTGTCTGTTGCCCTTTTTGTTCCAACATCGAATAATTTCCTATTAGTCCCCAGAGGGCCGCTGTGGCAGGTGGAGCAGCGATTGGTCTCTGGAATTGGCTTTTTGAATTTGTCCACCGCGCGCTCGAAGATCGCTTTGCCGCGCTCTTGAGCGGGCGTGAGTTCGCTACCCGGCAAATGCCAGCGGTTGGGCCTGGCGGGCAGACTGCGAATGTAAGTGACCAGATCGGTCAGCGTCCGATCGTCGTAGTTCTCCGAGCGCCAGAAGTATTTTTCCGTGCGCGGGCCGCACTCGGTGCCTATGTCTGGATTGGCGCCGTTCCACTTGTAAGGCGCGGTGTCCTTGATGCCCTCAAGCAACTTGTTGTCCACAATGTCGCGGCCAAAACCGTTCGGCTCCAGATTCCACTGCAGCCCATCGAAGGTGGAATCGATATGGCAACTGGAACAACTGATCTGGCCCTGAAACGAATAATGTGCCGAATAAAACGTCTGCTCGCCGCGGCGAAGCGCGCTCACGGCCCTTGGTCCTTCGAGAGCGATGGTCGCGGCGACCCGCAACTTGCTCGTGTCGATGACGCTGATCGTGTCGTCAAGCCGGTTGGCGACAAAAAGCCTATGGCCGTCGTTGCTGAGCGCAAGCCCGCGTGGATTGTGTCCCACCGGAATTCGAGCGACCACATAGTTGCCGCTGGCTGAGAGATCCTGCGCAAATGACCCCGACACTGGCCGCGGCCGAGAGTGAACGAAATGCAGCAGGCGCGGCACATCGATCGCCAGCACGCTCTCCGACCCGCCAAGGGAGACGTAGAGACGTGAACCATCCGGCGCGATGGTCACTCCGAACGGCTGAGAAGCGTAGCGATCCAATTCGTCGAGAGGGATCTCGACTGGCTGCCCTACATCAGCCCCAAACACCGTCAACGTGTATGCGAATGCTCCGCCGTGTTCCAGATGCGCCAACGGAATCAGATTCTTGGGATGGTACTCCGCCACCGCCCCAAGCCGTCCATCATTGGAAAAAGCCAAGTGAAACACCCCTGCAATCGAAGGCAGCGGAATGCGATCCACAACCGTCGCGCGCTGTGCATCGATCACCGTGATCTCCGACTCGGGCGGCGTGCGGTTCTCCAGGCCCGTTCGCAACGCGGGCGGATTGGGATAGATATGGGTCACGTAAATCCGCTTGCCATCGGGCGAGAGGGTAAGATAACTCGCACCGCGTCCCGCCATCAGACGCTTCTCCTCAACACCGGTCAGGGCATCCAAGACCGCAATATCGCTGGATATGCGGTTGGCGACAAACACGTAATCGCCTTTCGGACCCTCAGCCACGCCGGACGGCTCTGCGCCCACCGGCCAGGTGGCCATAACTTCCAGCGTGCGCGTATCGATCACAGATACCGTGTCGTCCCATGAGTTGGCGACATACAGCCGTGTTCCGTCTGGAGACAGCGAAAATCCGCGCGGCTGGTGGCCCACCGCGACACTCTTGATCGGCGCGTAAGTTGCTGCATCCAGCACTCGCACTTCGTCGCTTTCGTTGCAGAGAACATAGATCCGCTCGCCTTGGGGTGAAAATAAAAGCTCCAGCGGCGATGCGTATTCCGGTTCCGCTCCGTTTGCTGCAGCTGTAGCTGCATCGACTGTCCCCTCGCTCCAAAACACCACGGAGAACATCGTCGCGACCAGAGCGCAGAAACCAACAGCGAGCCGCATCTGTCCCCTGCCCGGATTGCGGATCATCGCGGCTTCCTCTCTCCCGGCTCCTGAACCGTGAGGATGCGATCGACCGGCTGCGCTTCAAGCGTCTGCACGATCCCGCTTGGCCAGCGAACGATCAATTTGTCGATCGCGCCCGCCGTCCCGAGGCCGAAGTGCAACCGGCCCTCGTTTTGCGACAGGAAGCCGGAGCTGGCCACGCGCTCTGCCGTCCACCGCTCGCTTCCAGTCATCACTTCCACGCGCGCGCCGATCCCGTCACGATTGCTCTTTGTGCCCACCAGCTTCAACTCGACCCAGTGCCCTGTCCCAGTGGAAACGTTGTGAAGCAGTTTGCCCTCCGCGCCGAGATTCACCACGTAGGCCCCAACCTTGCCATCGTTCTCGTAGTCGGCAAAGCAGGCTCCGCGCGCCACAGTGCGCTCGCTCAGCACGAAGCCGGCATCAACCGAGACATCCTGGAATCGCCTGTCGCCAAGTCCGCGAAAGAGCGTGTGCTCCTGCGGAATCATTTGAATAAGCCCGCCGTGGAAGATAAGAATGTCGAGTTGGCCGTCGTTGTCAAAGTCGTAGACACCCGTGCCCCAACTCGCGTATTGCGCATTGGCCTGAGAGACGCCATTGGACGCGCCCACATCTTCAAAACTCAGCTTTCCTGTGTTTCGAAGGAAGCGGTTGTAATGGCCGTCGGTTACCCACAGGTCGAGGAGTCCGCGGCCCTCGAAGTCGGCAAAGACAGGGCCCATCGACGAAGTCGATTCGCCATTCTGTCCATAAGCTGTGCCGGTTTCGTTGGCGATCTCTTCAAACGTCCCATCGTGCCTGTTGCGGAAGAGAAAGTTCTCAGTCCGGTCGTTGGCCACATAGATGTCGTCCCATCCGTCGTTGTCAAAGTCCGCTGCAGTTACTCCCATCGTGCGGCCCACATATGCGCCGATGCCCGACTTTTCGGTCACATCGGTAAACGTGCCGTCGCAGTTGTTGTGGAACAACATATTGGTTTCGCCCTCGTAGTCCAACGGCCCCGGATAATTGGTCGGCGCATAAAAGGCGCGGTAAGTGGGGTCGAACTTGACGTAACGTCCCACAAACAGATCGAGGCAACCGTCCTTGTCGTAATCGAGCCAGGTCGAGCTGATGGCCCAACCGTTGACCTTGATGCCGGCCTTCTCCGTCACATCGTTGAAATGGCCGTTGCCGTCGTTGTGATACAGAACAACCTTTCCGTATCCAGTTACCAGCAAGTCTTCGTTGCCGTCGTTGTCGTAGTCCGCTGCCGTCACGGCAACCGAGTACATATCCGGGTCCAGGCCCGATTTCTGGGTTACGTCGGTGAAGTGGCCGTTGCCGTCGTTGCGATACAGATGGTTGTGCGGGGGATGGTTTGGCTTGATCTTCAACGGAAACGGGTGCATGGAGTCGTCCAGTGGCCTGCCGTTCACCACGTATAGCGATGGCCGCCCCGAGTTGTCGTAATCGAACCAGACACAGCCCGCTCCCGTGCCCTCCAGCAGCGATCCCAGCTTGGCCGATCCGAAGCTGTGCGTAAAATCAATACCCGAATTGTTCGTGGCATCTTCAAAGCGAATTGCCGATTCGAGCGGTGTCGGCGCGCTGACCGGCGCCACCTGTGCGGGCACCTGGGCCGCGGCTGGCGCTGTTTGCGCGGCGGAAACGGACCCAGTCATCGCGATTGCGCCGAAAAGTCCGGCAAGAAAGGCCAGCCTCATATCAATTGCCTCCCGGCGCTGCCGCAACAGCCTTCGAGCCGGTCAAATCCACTGGCACGGTTGTTCGCATCAGCACTTCCGGCACGCGATTCTCCGATGCTCGTTCCGGCCCTGCGTGACAGCCCACGCAAATGCGCTGCTCGCCGCCGCGAACCCAGAACCATCCGTGCTCCTGCTTGAGAACCGTACCTTTGAAATCGAGCAGCTCGAACCGGATCGGTCTGTCGGACGGCACCTTCACAAAGAACGATCCGTCCTGCTCAATTGGAGCCGTTCCCATTGCAATTGCTTTCCCCGAGGCTTCTTGCGCCTCAAGGCGCACCGACACGGGCTTTCCTTTCAAAACTCCGTCGCGGCTAACGCGCGAGTCCAACGCCAACAAGTTCGCGTAGTCCCATGGGTGCAGGCCCGATGGATGCCGATTGGGCCGTGTGCGCGGAGCGATGAGCACGGGCTCGACCAGATCCTCTCCGCTGATCGCCAAAACGGTTCGCATCTCCAATGCGCCCGGCGTCCACATCCTGATCGCATATCTCGCGTCTGTCGCCGAACGCGCACTCATCAACCAGTCTCCGGAATCGGTTTCGGCAATCGCGCCGGCATACGTGCCGCGCGGCGCCTGAACCGGCACTTCATGCGCCATCGCAGAGGTGAAACGAGCCAGCGTCGTTCCGTGCGTAAAGACCACGTCTCCCGATGCCAGTTGCGTTCCGCCCCAGCGCGCACGCCCGTGATCGCAGCGCACCGATTCTTCGCCCGAGCCGTCGGCGTAAACAAGGTACAACTCCGGCGTCGACCCATTGCCCAGCGGAAAGCCGGCTTCAAATAAAATTCGCCCGTCGCGCAGCACGTCCGCAGGGAATGTGCTGGATCGTGTGTACGTGAGCGGCAGCATTCCTGGCCCCGCCGTCGGGTTCAGGAACTTGGGAGCCGGATGCCCATCTTCGCCTGACTGCAATTGGAATCCTGCTGCCGTCCGCTGCGCCCAGACCATCCGGCCGCCTGGCAGATAGAACGGGCGCTCCGCATCCGACGCCGTGGCCATCACCTGTCGCACGGAGTGATCCTTAAGAACAAGTTCCCAAATCTGCCAGGGATCGCCTGCGGACCGTTTGCCTGCGAAGAGCACTGTCTGGCCATCGAACGATACGTTCGCGTCCGCTGAACCTGCAAAGCCGTTCACCAGCGGCTCCGCCTTGCCGGCGTGAATGAGCAGAAGATGCGCGCCCCTGGGGAATCGCTCCTGTCCACGCAACTCTGCCAGTGGTACGTAGGCGGGCGCTGAGGTCACAATAAAATCCGGAAGAACCTCCCGCTTCGCACCGGGTGTGAGCCCACAAACTGGAGGGAGCATTAACACAAACGGCACGGCAGTCGCCAGCGCCGCCAAGGTGAACTTCATGCCGCGGCCCCCGCGAGGCGGATGCCGGCATTTTCGCTGTCTTTCAGCTTCTCCTCGCGCAGCGACGATTCGCGCAGTTTGATCGATGGCGCGAGCGCAGCCATCATGGCAGCGAAGGTTTCAAAGTCCAGCGACTGTTCGCCGTCGCTCCATGCTTTGTCGGGATCGGGGTGCACTTCGACAAGAAGACCATCCGCACCTGCGGCGATTCCGATGCGCGCCAGCGCCGGAACCAATTCGCGATGCCCTGCCGCATGGCTGGGATCGGCGATCACCGGCAGGTGTGTGATCTGCTTGAGCAGCGCGATACCGGCGGCATCGAAGGTGTTGCGCATCGACGTTTCAAAGGTGCGAATGCCGCGCTCGCACAGAATCACGTTTGGATTGCCATTGCTCAGAATCACCTGCGCCGAGCGCAAAAGGTCAGCAATTGTGGCCATCATGCCGCGCTTCAGAAGAATCGGCCGTCCCGATCGCGCTGCCGCTTCCAGCAGCGTGTAATTCTCCATGCTGCGAGAACCGATCTGCAGGATATCGGCGTGTTCTGCGACCAACGGAACGTCGTGCTCCGTCATCACTTCGGTCACGATGGCCAGGCCGGTCTCCTCACGCGCTGCGGCGAGCAGTCTCAGGCCTTCGAGGCCCAGCCCCTGGAATGAGTAAGGAGAACTACGCGGCTTGAATGCGCCGCCACGCAGCACTCGCGCTCCTGCGCGGCGCACGTGATAGGCGGTGTTCATGAGCTGGCGCTCGGATTCCACTGAGCACGGTCCGGCCATGGTGACGAACTCGTCACTACCGATCGCGAAATCGCGCACCCGAACAATCGTCCGCTGGCGCCGCGCGCCTAGCAGTACATCGGGGGCTTCGGCAAACTGCTCCTGCCAGCTTTCGCGCACCCTGAGCGCTCCATCCGGCCTCCGGTTCTTGGGGAAGCCTAAGTGTACTTTGAACACTGGGGATCCGCCTCAATCGAAAGGTGGATACGCGCCGGTGCGCCGGAGGGTCCGATGCCGGATTCTGTGAAGCTGGCAATCGACTGTGCTCAATAGACTTGAATAAAGTGACTCGAATTAAGACCGCGCCATCGGGGGCGGACGATAGCCAAACGCCGCGTCTACAACTCCCGCGACGCCCAGCGCGATCTCATCCTCGAAGGGCCGCGCTACAATTTGGACGCCGATCGGCAAGCCCTCGGGTGAAGCAGCCACAGGAACCACCGCCGCCGGGCAAGCCAGTGCGTTGAACCACTGCGTGTACCGCATGGCATCGAGGTACTCGACGGATCTGCCGTCAATGGTCCACGCGCGCTCATCGGGTCGAAACGCGGGAATGCTGGCCACCGGGCAAAGCAATACCGGATACTCGCTCATCTCGGCAAGAGTCTTCGCGCGCAGCAGGTCCAATTCGGCCCAGGTGTTGAGCAACTCCGTCGCGGTGAGCGGCCCGGCAGCTTCCGCGATTCCCAAGAATTCATTGAAGATGGGACTGAGCTTCCCGCGCTTGCCGCGAATCTCGGACTCATAGAACATTGCCCCGCACTGCACAAAGAATTTCCACCAAAGTTTGCGCAAAGGCTCTAACGTTCGCGGGCGAAACGGCTCCACGCGAAAGCCCGCTTCACGCAATGCTCGTGCCGCATCATTCACCGCGGCGCGCGTCTCAGGCGTCACCGGAACAATGCCATCGTCTTCGAAGAACCCGATCGTTTTCGCACGCAATTCATCGGGGCTGGGGTGTCTCAGTGCGATCGGTGGACTCACCGGATCCAGCGGATCCTGGCCGCTTAGCACTTGAAACAGCATGGCAACGTCGCCAACTGTACGGGCCATTGGCCCAATCGCACCGAGAATCGAGAACGGACCCACGCACGGCGGCAGATGACCTCGTCCCGGAATCCGCCCGGGAGTCGGTTTCAGCGAACAAATTCCCGTAAAGTGAGCGGGAACTCGAACCGACCCCCCGCTGTCGCTGCCGAATCCTGCTGCGGACATTCCCGCCGCGATGGCTGCCGACTCGCCGCCGCTCGATCCGCCCGGCGAGCGGTCGAGATCCCAGGGATTGCGCGTGCGCCCATGGAGCAGGTTCGCGGTATCGTACGCCATCAGGAACTCCGGACAGTTGGTTGTGCCCAGAATCAACGCTCCTGCTGCGCGCAGCCGCGCAACCACAACCGCATCCTCCGCCGGAATTTCGCCCTTGTGCAGCAGGCTGCCAATCTCGCATCGGCAACCCGCAGTTGCAATCGAGGACTTGATGGTCACCGGCAAGCCATGCAAAGCGCCGCGCGGCTCTCGTGCTGCGTCGAGTTGCCAGGCCTGCGCCCGCACGCGCTCAGTGTCAAAGTCGGCGAATGCGTTCAATTCCGGATTCAGCCGTTCGATTTGCTGGATATGAGCCTCTGCGAGCTCAGTCACGGAGATCTCGCCCGTACGAACCAGCTCAAGCTGTCTCGTCGCCGCGGCGAGCACAATATCGTTCATGGCTGCGTTTCGAGCTGCGGTTGCACCGCTCCAATCGCGGGCGGCGCCGACGGCAACAGTTGATAGTTGAATCGATACGATCGCACCGGTTCCCCGGATTCAAACCGGTCGTTCCAATTCAATCGGTAGTCGAGCGATGCTGCATCGTCGGGATATTTTTCGCTCGCCGGATACGGATAGGTGCTCATGCCATGGAATGGCATTTGCGCCACTGTGAATGGCGACGCGTCCCACCAATCCATGTCTTTCACGAACCCATTGGCATAGAAAAAGTAATCGCGTTTCCAGTGTGCAGGCAAAGCGGGCAGCTTCTCCGCGTCGAATTCCGCCGCAATCTCCTCGCCACTGCCAAACACAACAAACTTGTCGCCTGTGGTCTTGAGCAGCGGGGTCACATTGCCAAAGTGCGTGTAGCTGCCACGCTCGCGCTGAAAGGGCCCGGTCAGGCTCACAAGATTGTAATCGTAGTCCAGATCGCCCGGACTCGCGCCCTCAACCTGCTTTGGATAGCCGCGAAAGTGCAACATCGCGCTGGCCAGCGGAATCTCCGTTGCACGCGTCTGCGCGCCCCCGCTCTGATCGATCAAGACCTGGTCCCAGAAGATTTGCAAATTCGTCATCAGCCGAATGCGCCGCGTTCCTGCCGGCAGCTTGCCCGTCAGGTCCACAACGATCGTCCGTTCCAGCCCGGCTGGAAATCCCGCATCGCCCGGAAGTCGCCGCCAGGAGCCATCCGGGAGTTGCGCCTCAACGTACGGCGGGATCTCCTTCAACCCCGCCTGCCATGCGGCATAGAGCGAAGTCGCACTGAAGTAATTCACGTAGCCCGTCATCAATAGCCGCAGCGGACCGTCCTGTTTGATTTGACCCAGGTCAAGCGTCAGCGCATGCAGGTTGGCAAACCCGTCATAAGGCAGCGCCGTAAATCCGCTGGCAAACACATGATCTCGGCGGCTTAGCCGGTCAAGCACATCATGTCCTTCGCCATCCCACGCGCCCACAGGTAAACGCGTCGCTTCGCTCGCCACCACGCGCCCGGAAGCAAAGGGCGGATCGTCGAGGAATCGCTCGTCGGGGTTCACTTCCACATCCTCCGGGTGATCGACCGCGACCATTCGCAATTGGTCGAGGTAGTTCACCTCCTCCATCGGCTCCATAAAGCGCACACTGATTTTGCCGGCAACGAGCGCGACATTCGTGCCGTCAATCTTCACCCACTCACCGGGATTCGGCGTATTGCGCCGCACGGGCGTGAACCAATGGCCCACCACGGCCGCGCCAATTACGTCGGTCACGAATTTATAGCGATGCCCGTCCCACGCAAACAGCACGGGACACGAGCTGCCGCGACGATCCGCCTCTTTCATCGCGATCACCTGTTGCTGAGGCAGATCAATCTCGTCCTGCAAGACGCCGGTGGGCCACAATATTCTCAGCAAGTCGATGCCCGGCGCCTGCCCAAGTCCCACAAGAATCTGCGGCGGTGCCTGCGTCTGGTAGCCCGACGCGCCCGCAAGCTCCCACTTCTGCCAAAGTCCGTCGGCAAATACCTCCACCTTCACTCCCAGCGCGGTCTTGTTGTCCGCGAGACCAGTCAAATCGAGGCGGACAAAGTGGTTCTTGTTTGCGCCCATATTCCGCAGCAGCACCGGTGGAGCATTCTCCTGAGTCACAATCAGATCGGGCGCGCCATCGCCGTCCACATCGGCGGCAATCAGTCCGCGCGGCGCTACGAGCCGGACACTGTCAAGGCCCAGCGCACGGCTCACGTCGTCAAAACTGCCATCGCCGCGATTGCGAAAGACCTTCACTTGCGTCCCGGCCTTCGTCTCCACAATCGCCGCCAGATCGATCCAGCCATCGTTATCAATATCGATGGGCGTCAGGCCCCAACCGCGCACTGCTCCAATGAGCGGCAGCGCAACGCGCTCAAAGCGGCGGCCAATGTGATCCGGCCCCTCGACATTCCGCCACAACGTAAGGCCAGGCGCACCAGCGTGCGTCACCGCAATATCCATCCAACCATCTTTGTTGTAGTCGAGCACCGCGATGCCAACTGTTGGCGGAAGCTTCACATTCGCGTACAGCGGCTGCGTAGGATACTTGCCTTCGCGCGGATTCACGTAAATCAGCGGTGAACGTCCGTCGCCTGTCACCGCAAGGTCCACGGCGCGATCGTTATTGAAATCGGTCAGGATCGCCGCTGCTGTTTTGCCGCTTCCGCCCAGCCCCGTCGGATCCGTTTGCTCAGTGAATGTCCCATCGCCGTTGTTGCGCCACAGAACATTGGGCGCGCCGCCCGGCTTCATCGGCGCACCGGTCAGAAGCAGATCCAGATCGCCATCGTGGTCATAGTCGACAAACGTAATGCCCGTTGGGCGGTTGCGCGGCAAAAGTCCCGATTGGGCCGTAACGTCCTTGAATTGCCCGTGACTGAGGTCGTGAAACAGAAGCACTCGGTCTTCAAGTGCCACAGCCAGATCGTTCAATCCATCGCCGTCGTAATCGCCAACGGCGCATGCCACTGCATGGCCACTCGTTCCCAGTCCCATTGCCGCTGCATCCAGTTCTTCGAAGGCTCCGCCGCCACGATTGTGAAGGATGCGAATGGCCTGTGCGCCCGCTTGCATCAGCACCAAATCGATCTGTCCTGTGCCCGTAGCGTCGATCATGCATGCCCCGCCGGTCGTCGTCGATGGCCGCGCACTTCCGGAGTCAATCGGGACCATTGGCTGCGCAACAAGCCGCACCGGAATCATCGCGCGCTGGATTGTTTCCGGCTCTTTGACTGCCGTCACTGTCGAATAATGCCCCTGCTCGCCATAAGACAGCCCCAGCGCCGATGAAATCTTGGTGCTCGTCAGATGCTGAAAACGAGCAAAGTGTTCCTTGGCTTCTGCAGTGTGACCGGTCCGCTGCAGCGAACGTGCCAGACCAAACTCCGCCGATGCGTGCAGAGGATTAATCTCCAGCGTTTTCTCGAAGGTTGCAATCGCCTTGCCGAACTGCCGCATCTCCTGGTAACAGGCGCCTTCGAAATACCACGAGTCTGCATCTCGTGGATCGAGCTTCACCGCCTCTTGAAAGCTGGCCAGTGCATCCGTGAGCTCATTACCTGCATGCTGCGCCAAACCCAGGTTGTACCAAGCCTGAGCGCTGGCCGGGTCAAGAGCAATGGCCTGCTTGAGCGCCTTCTTGGCTTCGTCCAGCTTTTGCTGCGCCAACAGCGCGATGCCTTCATTCACGGCTGCCTGAGCCAGGTTCGGGTCTTTCTTGAACGCGTCGGCAAAGCTCTCCGCGGCGCGCTCAGTGAACTGCTGGCCCATCAGCGCCACGCCGCGATTGTTCAGCCGGATCGCCTCTGCGTCGAAATGCTTCTGCGGCACGCCGAGTGCCGGTATGCCCGCAAGAATTGCGAATACGCAAAGCCGAGTCCCCAGCATCGTTCTTACATTCACGGATACAACTCTCCCCTCATCTCGGAACCATCCAGTGTACGCGAGCGCGAAGCCCTACGGCTGCGCGGTTCGTACGCGCCAGCAGACCGTATCGAGCGTTCAATTTATACTTCTCCTGTGCATGCGCCTCAAAATCAGGTGAACGGGCGCGGAGTTCCGGCGCAGTCTCACACATCTGCCGTGCGACGCCGCATTGGCGTCGTCACCACGTCGCGCGCTGACTACAGCCATCTCTACTGGCCATTACGCGAGCTTGCCGCTCACCCTCAAGTCGAATTGGGCGTCTTCGCTCTCGGACCCCATCTCTCGCCGCAATTTGGAAATACGTTGCAGGAGATCGAGCGCGATGGCTTTCCCATTCAGGCGCGCATCGAGTGCCTGCTCAGCTCCGACACTGACACCGGAATGGCCAAGACGATCGGCCTGGCCATTCTGGGCCTTGCCGATGCCCTCACTGCGTGGCGGCCGGACCTGCTACTGCTTATTGCCGACCGCTACGAAATGCTTGCGCCGGCCGCGACGGCCCTGGCTCTGCGTATTCCGATCGCGCACATCGAAGGCGGCGAGGTAAGCCAGGGCGCTGTTGACGATGCAGTGCGCAACGCTTTGACCAAGCTCGCGCACATCCACTTCACTTCGACTGAATCAGCACGC
>Ga0181535_10002472_pt1 | contig 22528 bp, 13 predicted proteins | sample PEATcosm2014_Bin_44_FD_119774 | JGI IMG/M metagenome (GOLD analysis project Ga0181535, IMG submission 119774) | Peatland microbial communities from MTU Mesocosm Facility, Houghton, MI, USA - PEATcosm2014_Bin17_30_metaG | ecosystem: Environmental > Terrestrial > Soil > Wetlands > Peat | place...
TGCCGCAAGCGCACTTTTTGAAACTGGATCCCAAGGCGGAAACCCTGACGGATTTGGGCCGGCCGAGCCAGACGGAGGGGTACATCTGGGACGCGGCTTTTGGCGCGGATAAAAAACTCTATGGCGCAACTTATCCGCAGGCCAAATTGGTGCGTTATGATCCGGCGTCGGGAAAGTTGGAGGACCTGGGGCGCATGGATCCGGCGGAGATGTACGCGCATTACGTCGCGGGCAGCGAGGATGGTTTTGTCTATGTGGGCATCGGCACGAGCAAGGCCAACATCGCCGCTTACGAGATTGCGACGGGGACTCATCGTGAAATTTTGCCGGCCCGGTTTCAAACGGCGGGACAAGCCTCGGTTTATCGCGGTCGCGATGGACGCGTCTATGGCAAATTGAGTGACGCCTATTTCCGGTTGGCGGGCTGGACCGCGACCCCGATCAAGCCCGCGGAAGCGGCGCCCCAAGAGTCCAACGATGTGTTAAGCGATGGCCGGACGGTTGCCGTGTCCGGGCGCAGTCTGACCATCACAAATCCCGCGACGCATCAAACAACGGAACACAAATTTGATTACGACGGCAACCGCCTGAATATCTTCAGGATCGGTTCCGGCCCGGACGGCAGGGTTTATGGCAGTTCCGTTCTGCCCATCAATCTGCTTCGCCTGGATGAGGAAAACGGCAGGATGTCGGAATTGGGCGCATTGGGCGGTGGCGAGATTTACTCATTCCTCCCGCACCAAAACAGGCTGCTGGCGGCGGCGTATTGCGGATTGGCCCCGTTGATGAGCTTTGATCCGGCAAAACCGTTTCAGCAGTCTGCGGCGGAAAAAAATCCTGAATTGGTGTCGTTTAAAAGGAGCGACTCCTGCTGGCGGCCCGAAGCCATGATTGAAGGATTGGATGGCAACGTGTATCTGGGAGCGGTTTCCGGTTACGGCAAGCTCGGCGGAGCGCTGGCGATGTGGGATGTCGCGGCAAACAAGGTGATGCAATTCCCGGACGTGGTGAAGGATCAAAGCGTCATCACCCTGGCGGCCTGGAAGAAATTACTGGTCGGCGGAACGACGATTGAGGGCGGCGGCGGCAGCCATCCGACGCAAACCGAGGCGCGGCTTTTTATCTGGGACCCCGCCGCGCGCCGGAAGATTTTTGAGACAACGCCCGTGGCCGGCGCCGGAGCGATCAACGATCTGATCACGGCGTCCAACGGGTTGGTTTATGGCATCGCGGGAGACACGATGTTTGTTTTCGATCCCGCCACGCGCCAAATCAAGCGCCAGGGCAAAATGCCGTTTTCAGGAGCCATCTACAACGCGGTCGCCATCGGCCCCGACGGCAAAATTTGGGGTCTGGCATCATCCGGCATCTTCGCCATTGATACAAAGACGGACGAAGCGGCGATGATCGCCCAATCGCCAAAACCGATCACCGGCGGCTTCGCCATGTCAGCCCGCGCGATCTATTTCATCAGCGGCCCCGAAGTCTGGCGCTGGTCCTCCCGTTAAAGGACTTGGCTTAGCCGGATTGGGGCGCTATCCGCGAGAAAGATGGGTTTACGAAGGGCGCGGAGGGAATTCCGGGTTCTATATTGGCGGGCAAATCTTCGGGCTGCAATGAGATGAGCGCCTCACGGTCGTAACGTCCGCTGGCGACCAGGCGCGTGCTTTGGTTGCGCACCGCTGCTTCAAACAAGTTCCGCATCTCGCGGGCGTTGCCGAATTGTTCGTTGCGCCGGGCGTGAAGCTGCATGCAGATGTCCCGCACTTTCTTGTCCGCGTCCGGCGTGCAAATCAACCCGCTCTGCGACGCCATGCGATGAAAAATTTCCAGCAACTCTTCCGGTTGGTAATCCGGGAAACTAAGATAATTGGTGAAACGCGATTCAAGCCCCGGATTGGACGCGATGAATTGCTCCATCGGTTTGGTGTAGCCGGCCACAATCACGATCAGCCGGTCCCGCTCGTCCTCCATTCGTTTGAGCAGAGTTTCGATGGCTTCCAAACCGAAATCCTCGGCCCCCTTCCCCGCCAGCGAATAGGCTTCGTCAATAAACAAAATCCCGTCGAGCGCGGAATCAATGGCGGCGTGGGTGCGCACCGCGGTTTGACCGACGTATTCAGCCACAAGCCGGCCGCGGTCGCACTCGACAACATGGCCGCGCCGCAACAGGCCGAGGGATTTATAAATGCGGCCCATCAGCCGCGCGACGGTGGTTTTGCCGGTGCCGGGATTGCCAAAGAAAACGCTGTGCAGGCTGGCCTGCACCACGGGCAAACCTTGCTGGCGGCGCATCACTTGCATCCGGGCAAAATTCGCGGCCCGGCGAACTTCTTCTTTGACCGGGCCAAGCCCAACCATCGCGTCCATCTCCTTCAGGATTGCGTTCAGGTCCTCCTCGTTGACGCCCGGGTCCGAGCAGCGGGCGGCAAAATCAACGGCATATTGCCGCGAAACGTTCATCAACTGGGCGGAAATCACGGATGAATGACGCCGATCCCCGTCGGACAATTTGCCGTCCATGTCCGACAGCGCGGTGGTGAGCGATTGGAACGTTTGCCGGGCGAATTCGACGGTGACAGGCTGCAATCCCAACTCCAGCGCGTGGCGCGTGAACAGGCCAAAAATATCGTCCAATCCATGCTTGTCAGCCAGACTCAAAATGTTTTTCACCCGGTCCATGGCGTAGCGCCCGCCCCCCTTTTCGAACCACTTCAGGAACGCCGCCGGGTCGCCCTTGGCGGCGGCGTAACCGGATTCCAACATGGCCAGCGCATCGTCCGATTTTGCGCTCAGGCCGGCGATGCAGACAGCGAGGGCGCCATAACCCGTCAATTCCGATTCCTCGGCGGTCAGACGGCCCCACAACGAGAAAGTCAAAAGCCGGATCAAGCTGTGCAGGTCGCCGATCAAATCAAACTCCTCGTCGCCAATGCGTTTGACAGTCAGCAGCGGCGGGGTGAGAATCTGCACGCATTCGACCATCAGCCGCAATTGGAGCAAATTGCGCAGCAGCGCCTCTTCCTTGGCGGCGTGGTAGCCGAAAACCCGCGCCCGCCAATCGCTGTGGCGCAGCAACTGATAATAACACTGCGTGGTTGCCTCAAAGCGCTCGCGCAACCGGGCGGCGTCATCCTCCGTGAACAGCGATTGCGACTGGTAATAATGCAACAGGTAATCGCTCTTCATGCCGTCCAACTCGCTCAATTCCTCGCGTTTGAAGGAGACGGTGCGCCCGGTTTTCGGGTTGCGAAAAAGCGTGGTGAGAATGGAGCCGGGAACAAAAGTTTCGTGCAGCGGCACCGTCACATTGGGCGCTTCGGCCACGCGCGGCAGATTGGCCGGCGCGCGCGTCCGCTCCTCCAATTCGCGCGCATGGCGGAGACATTCCTCCAACCGCTGACGCAGTTTGATTTCTTCCGATTCCGGTTGCCGATTTGTTTCCATGCTGGGCGTTGTTGTGTTGGCAGAGCTTCGCCCGGACACGATTCAGTTGGCAAGCGCAATCGTCCGGCCGGAATCATCCCGCCGGAAACCTCCGCACGGCGAAGGAATTCCTTGTCTTTGTCAGACGGGCCGGGATGGGATACATTTGGGGAACAACTGGCGAACGACTTGTCACATGTCTGACACACAGGATACGAATAACCTTTGCCCGGCCATTCCGGCGCGCTCCAAACGCATGGCGATGGATTGGAGCCTGGTCCTGGCCAGTCAGGACATTGCCGCCATTATCAATCACACCGAAACCGGTTGGGAGTTGGTCGTGGAACCGCCGGATTTGGATCGGGCCAGAGCCGTCCTCGCCCAATACCAGATGGAAAATCGCGGCTGGCCGTGGCGGCAAAAATGGGACGATGCCGGCCTCGTTTTTCATTGGGGCGCGCTGTTCTGGGTGTTGTGGATGGGAGTGTTTTATTACGGGAGCATGGTCCGTTTTCCGGGGTGCCAGACCGCCGGAATAGTGGACAGCCATGCCATCTGGCACGGGGAATGGTGGCGGTTGTTCACCGCCGTGACCTTGCACGAAAATCTGCCGCATCTCCTGGGCAACTCGGCCATGGGATTCTTGTTGCTGGGCCTGGCCATGGCGCGATTCGGCCCCGGCATCGCGGTCCTGGCCGCGTTCCTGGCCGGAGCGGCCGGAAATTTGGCGGCGGTGATTCCGGACCCCGCCGCGCATTACAGCCTGGGCGCATCCGGGATGGTGACGGGCGCGCTGGGGTTGATCACGGTGCAAACATTCGTGCCGGGACGGAAGGACGGGAGGAGACCTTTGCTGTCGCGAGGCATGGCCGCCGGGGTGCTTATTTTGGTGTTAATAAGTTTCAGTCCCGGCACGGACATGGTCGCGCATGTCGGCGGTTTTGGCGCGGGCGCGCTGTTTGGGCTGGCTTTGAACTGGATACCCCCCGCCGCGCTGCAACGAACATTCCCCAACGCGGTCAGCGGCGTGATCCTGGCCGGCCTCGTGCTCGTCACGTGGCTGCTTGCCTGCCGCGGATGATTCCGTCACCGGCCATCCTTCACGGCAAAATGTGCGTGGCTGGGACGATCAGACAGACAGGCGGTGTTTGACAATTCTGCAACAGGTAACTGGTGGCGAACGTTTGTTGCGGATCAGTGGAGCAGAACGGCAGTTCACCGCTGCCCCGGCCCAAGTATGGCTGGACATCGGTTCCCTGCGGAGTTGCGGTGGCTATCTGCCCTTTTTCCAACGCCCATACCTGTTTCGCGGCGTCAAGCATGCGCAAATTGTCGATGCACGTATTGGTCTGGGTCGTGATGCGGGCGCGCACGAAATTGGGAATGGCGATGGCCGCCAGAAGTCCGATAATGGCCACCACGATCATTATCTCAACCAGGGTAAATCCTCCCCGCTCCCGTTTCAGGGTCTTCATATGACGCCGCCTTTCCGCCCCTGCGACCCTGCATCAGGCAATCTGTTAGTTTTCACCTGCTTATTCATCGGATGTTCGCCGCATTTACCTAAGCACCACCCGGGACCGAACCAGAGAACTGCGCAAACCAGTCCCGCCAATACCGCCAAAATCATCCCAGCCCGGAACAGACTATCCTTGTAAACCAAGGTTAACGTATGCCGCCCCGCCGGTATCTGCAAGGCTTGAAACGCATAATTGGCGCGCCAGATTGGCGCAGGTTTCCCATCCACCGCCACCCACGCCCCCTGTCCAAAATCCACCTGGGCCTCGGCCCCCGGTTCCATCTCTGTCGAACCCTAATATTCAGGTCGCCTTTCGTTTGTTTGTAAAAAAAAAATTTACCCCCCCCCCCCGCAAATCCCGAAAATCCCGAAAAATGCCTAGGGAGGGTGGACTGGGGCAAAAGCAGAAAATTGGGGAAAGAAAGGAAAATGCTGAAAAACTGAAATTCTGAAATTGGCAAGGCAGCGGGCTTCCGGCAGGGACCGGGACCGGCTGCGCCAATGTGGCGGCCGATTACGCCTGCGGGTTAACGCATGGTAAATCTATCAGAGGAGGGGCGTAACTCTCGTTCGCAAGGTTCAGTGGCGAAAAAAATTGCATGCTGAATTTGGATGATGCAATACATGAATGGATGGTTCGTTGAATAATTGTTAGACCGCACAACGCGCATGGAGCTAGTCACACGCTCAGATGAGTCAGAAAGATTGCAGCGAGAGATGCCGACGCTTGTTCCAGTCTTCGATCTCGTTCTTGACGACGGCTCACTTCTCCCGTCGGTCGCTGCTGTTGGCGACCGAGCCTTTGGCATCATTGTCGGTGGCCAGACGGGCTTTCTCTCTTTCGCAGCCGTGCCGCAGTTGGCATCGCGCCGAGTGCGTGGCGTGCTTAGGCTTACACGGATTCACAGGCTCCCGTTCATTGGCGAGCGGCTACGGCGTCGCTGGGCAAAGAGCGTCGGAGTATCACCAACCCGACCATCATGGTTGCCGGAGTTGTGAGACAGACCGTGTGGCCAAACGAAGTGCGTTGCAGCGAACCGCCGCCCCGCTAACCAGCCGGATGGTTCGGGGAAATTTCAGCGATCCCATCGACATCGCAGCGCGACGGTACTCTCCAACCGCGAAAAGTGTCAATAGTGAGGATTGACACTTGGCCGAGCGGCGCTTCGCTCCATTGTGCTGACCCCGAACCGTGATTATTTTATCCCGGTAGGGTGAGACTCTGTCGAACCCTGACTCAATTCAATCGGATTAGGGTTCGACAGAGTCTCAACCTACCGGGAAGGAATTAGGTAAACAATAGAGGGAGGCACCGCTCGCGGTGCTGGAGTCTCACCCTGCCGAGAAAAAGAGATTGGGGTTCGAAGCAGGGATCAGTGCAATATCCGAGGGCGATCTATCACGTCATGAACCAGTCATTCGGGTCACCCATAGTTTAGTTGAACACCGCCTACCGTCCGCCGTCCACCGGATTACCCAAGCACCGGCCGGGACCGAACCAGAGGGCCGCGCAAACCAGTCCCGCCAATACTGCCAAAATCATCCCAACCTGGAACAGATTATCCTTGTAAACCAAGGTTAACTTATGCCGCCCCGCCGGTATCTGCAAGGCTTGAAACGCATAATTGGCGCGCCAGATTGGCGCAGGTTTCCCATCCACCGCCCCCTGCCAATTGTGATAATAGGCCTGCGAAATCAAAACCATCGCCGGAGCGGGCGATTCGACCAGGATGGCCGCCCGATTCGCCTCAAATTGCCGGTCAATAATGCGCGCGCCCGGCGCGCGTTTGGCGGTGATTTCGCTTTTGGCCCCGATTGGAAGATAGACCGACGCGCGGAAATCCGCCGTGCCTTGGGCGATGGCCGCGAACGTTGTCTGGTCGTCGGCAAAAATCGGTTCCTGCCCCGCGCTGACCGTCGGCAGATAGGTGGAGCGCGGCGTCCAGTCAAATACTTTGCCAGGCGCGATGGTTTGCGACACGCCCAAAAAATCCTCCAGCCGGGCCAGACGCTCCCCGCCGCTCCCGTCCAGCAACCAGAGTATCCTGTCCGGTTCGCGCAGATAAACGGAGAAAAAACCGTCCACTTTGGGGAGGTTGTCGAGCAGATTGCAATCGCCCAAAAACACCGCCCGATCCAAAAGGTAAGCCGTCTTCAAATCGGACGGCGGATGATAATACATTTGACGCGCCGAGAAGGGCGAGAGCATCAGCCGGGAATCGCCCGGTTCCGGCGGCGGGTTGAGATGGCCGGTCAGTTGGCCCAGGCCCGGTTGATAGACCGAGGGATTGAGGGTCGGGTTCTGCCACGGCACGGCGGTGACCAGGTCCAGCCAGCAGAGCAGCGGAATCAACCAGACGCTCCAGCGCCGTTGCGCCGGGCGGGTGGCGAAGAAATAAACCGCGCCCGCCAGCGCGGCGAGCAAGACCAGCCGGCTCAAGGCATTTTCCAAAGTCGCCCGCCACAAATCCGCCTCCGTCTGGTGGAGCCGCGCCTGCCACAGAATCAGCCCGGTCAGCAGGACAATCGCGCCGCCGCAAATCATTTCAGGACGCCAGAAGCCCGCCGCCGGCTTCCGCCAGTTTTCATACCGGACGAAGGCAAACGCCGCCAGCAAGGGAAACAACGCCGAAGTGACAATGACAAATTTGATCGGGAACCGGAAAAAACCGAGAACGGGGAAGGCGCGCCGCAACCAGAGATAGACACCACCATGATCGCCCAGGGCCAAAACCATGCTGGCCCCCACCAGACCGCCCGCCAGCCACAACCGTCCGCCCCTGCCCCGCCACAAAGCCACTGCGGCGAAAAGCACCATGCCTATCCCCGCATAATAAGACGAAGTCCAATACTGGTCCGGTTGCATGGCCAACCCCTGCCAGCGATAAGTTTGAAACAGAGGCGTCAAAAAATTGGCCCAGCCGCCCGCCGGCATGGACCATTCCGAGCTGGCGTAATTCGTGTTGCGGCTGCAATGCAGCGCGAAATCCGCGAAAGGCAGCCATTGCGCCGCCGAAAGACCGAGCGCGAGAAAGCCCGCCGCAAAAAAACGCCGCGCCAAAACCGCGGACGGGATCGCAGCCTTGCGCCATTCCATCAGCGCCAGCGCGGCCAGAATCAGCCAGGTGAAAAGAATCGTTTCCGGGCCGCCCGCCAGCACTTCCATCGCGGCCGCCAGCGCGGCTGGCACCAGTTTCCGGCCGCCCTCCCGCCACCCCTTCTCTGTCAATAATATTACCCAGGGCAGCCAGGCATAAGTCGCAATGTGGCTGGGCCACATCAGAAAATTCAACGACAAGCCGTTGAAGGCAAACGCCACGCCGGCCAGCGTCGCGCCCGCGCGCGAGCCGCTCCAGCGCGCCGCCAGGCAATACATCCCCATCCCGCCCAGGAACAAGTGCAGCAAACAAAAAAAAGGCAACGCCCACGCCAGCGGCAACAACAGATAAATCAACGCGCCCGGATAAAGCGACAGCGTGTTGAATTGGGCCAGAAAAGGCAGCCCGCAGCAATTCAACGGGTTCCACCACGGCAATTCCCCCTTCCAAAAACATTGCCGCTGAAAAAACGCGGCGGGATAGCTGAAGATGCCAAAATCCCGCACGGCAAACGTGTCCAACCCCAGCAGCACATTCCAAAACGCGGCAAATATGAAAACCGCCAGGAGCAAGGCGAACTGGCGCGGCGGACGCCAACCCTCCTCCCCATTCGCCGCGCCGGACGACGCGGGTTCGGACAAAGGCTCATTCATCGCCGCCCATTCTAACCTCATCCCCCCCGCAAATTCTAATCTTAATCTTGCGCGCTTTCTTCCCCTGTTTTTTTTCTGTAATAAGATTTGATTTTGAAATCAAATTAAGTAAACTCGCTCTTATAAATTTATGAACACTGGCAAATCGAATCAAACTAAACTGGGCGTCATTTTTCTCGGCCGCCGCCGGCCAGGCTTTGATATGGATTGGGGCAAACGCATGGAAGATCGCGTGCGCGGCTGGTTCAATCAATCCGGCGTCTCCTTCTTTGAAGCCCCGGAAAAAGTCGTGGACGACGCCTCCCTGCGCAAAGCCATGATTTCGTTCAACAACCAGAAGGTCGATGCCATTGTCCTCCTTCAGTCCACCATGGGCGACGCCCGCCTGGCGCCGACACTGGCCCAGCTTTGGCCCGACCCGATCATCCTTTGGGCCACGCCGGAAAATCAGGAAGGCGACATGATCAGTTCCTGCTCGCTCGTCGGCCTGCATTGCTGGGCTTCCATTCTGCGCCAGATGGATCACGGCTTTGAAATCGTCAACGGCGATCCCGATGCGCCCGCCACCCGCCAGCGTTTCACCGAGGCATTGCACATGGCGGCGACGATCCGAAAACTGCGCACCGTCCGCCTGGGCGTGGTGGGCGGGCAAGCCCCCGGTTATTTTGTCATGGGCACCGATCTGTTTTCCGTCTATCGCGGCACAGGCGCGCAAGTGCAAATGTTCAGCCTGCTCGAATTCGCCAACGTCGCCAACGATATCACCCCCAAGGCGGTGTCGGACGATGTGGCCAAATTCAAGTCCCTCGGCATCCCGCACCGGGACACCACCGATGCCGATCTGCCCATGGCTTCGCGCCTTTACCTGACCATGCGCTCGTTCCTGGACAACGAAAATCTGGATGCGCTGACCATTCGCGAATGGCCGGAAATGCCGAACACCTTCGGCCAATGGCCTTATCTCGGTGTGGCCCGTCTCGTCGAAGAAGGCCGCGCCATCGGCATCGAAGGCGATGCGGACGGAGCGTTGTGCGCCTGGATTGGGGAATCTTTGGGCCTCGGTCGCTGCTATTTGTCGGACTGGCTGGAGCACGACGATCAGACCATCACCTTGTGGCACGGCGGCGCCGCCCCCATGTCACTTTGTCCGCCTGTCGGGCAGCCCGGCGGGCCGTGCATTGCCAAGCATTTCAACATCAAAAAGCCGGCGGTTCTCGAATCGACGCTGCTGGAGAAAATGCCCGTCACCGTCTTCCGCTTTTGGCGGCTCGACGGAAAATATTACGCCACCGCGCGCGAAGGGCAGACGATCAAGCCGCGCCGTCATCTGATGATGACCAACTCGCTGGTGCAAATGAATATCAATCCCGCCGAATGGTTTGAGGAATTGTGCCATCAAGGCATGCCCCACCATGTCTCCGTGGTGCGCGGCCATCATGCCGCGTTGCTCAAGCGCATGGCCAGGGTGATGAACATCCAGTTCGTCTGATAATCAAACCACATGGGAACCCGCGCCGCCATTGAGATCGGACTGATCCTTTACGCAGCCCTGATGCTGGCTGTCTCGTTGTTTTGGATGCTGCGGGTAAAGAAGCCGGCGGATTACCTGGTGGGCGGGCGCAGCTTGCCCTTCTGGGTTCTGACCGGAAACATCACGGCCGGGTGCATTGGAACCGGAGTGATCGTCGGCGCGTCGGGCCTGGCCTATCAACATGGCTGGGCCGGCAGCGCTTATCCCGTCGGTCTCGGCCTGGGCACGGCGCTGGCGGGATTGATTTTTGCCGTCATGCGCCGCTACAAGTTCATGACGCTGAGCGAGGAGGTTTCCTCCTATTACAGCGGCAACCGGGTGGTGGTGGAGTTTTCCAACATCTCCCTCTTCCTCTCCCAATTGTGCTGGTTGACAGTGCAAATCATCGGCGGCGCCAGCGTCCTGGCCGCCGTCACCACCATGCCGCGCGATCTCTGCGTTGTCATCGCCGGCTGCATCACCGCCAGCATCGCCATTCCCGGCGGATTTAAAAGCGTTGTCTATACCGATTTTTTGCAGGCCATCATTTTGCTGGGCGGATTCGGGATGGTGACCTGGTCGGCGTTGCACGAGTCCGGGGGCATGAGCGGTCTGCGCGCATCCGTGCCGCACGCCTACTTTTCGTTTTTCGGCACGGCCTCTTACGCCGCGCATGGCGGCTGGGAAATCGCCGGTCTCATTGCCGCGCTGGCCTTGAGTGTGCTGGCCGATCCAGGCCGGCGCATGAGCATGTATGGGGCGCGAAGCGAGGCCGGCGCGCGCTGGTCCATGTTTTGCGCCGGGATCATTGTCATGGCCTTTTCGGTCGTCATCGGCATCGCCGGCATGTATGCCTTCCGCCTTAATCCGAACCTGCCGGTGCCCGACGCCGCCCTGCTCTGGCTGGTGATGAACGTCCTGCCCGCCTGGCTGGCCGCCTTTGTCGTCGTCTCAGTCGCTTCGGGTATTTTTTCCTGCGCCAACGGCAATGCCATGGCGGTAAGCACGTTTTTTGTGCGGCATATTTTTCCCCTCGCCACCGGCGGACGTTTTTCCAAACACCCTTTGCTGGTCGCGCGCACGGCCCTGGCCTGCGCCTTCATTCTCTGCACCGTGATCGCGCTGCACGCCGGCACCATCGTCGATTTTGTGAAAAAGTTTTTGCCGGTGACCATGAGCGGGCTGGCCATCATCATCGTGCTGGGACGTTTCTGGCGGCGGGCCACCTGGCAGGGGGCCTTGGCCGCGCTGATCGTCACGCCCGCGGTCTCGCTGGCCGCCCTGCGTTTCTTTCCGGATTCGGTCTGGAACAACGCCGTCCTCCTCGCCTTACCGGGCGTGGCCGCCCATGTGCTGGTTAGTTGTCTGACCCCGCCGTCCGCGCGCAGTTTCGAGCAGGTGGCGGAGGGATTGAACCGCGAGCGGCGAAACATCGAGGGGGAGGACCCCCCGCTGGCGGCCTTGCCCAAAAAATGATTTAGCCCGATCACCAAAAAAAACAAAAAATATGAAATTAGTTAATGCCAAATATATATGCGACAAGGCCACTGAAAAGGGTTTCGGCGTCCCCGCGCTCAACAACAACGGCGGCAGCTATGATATTGGCCGCGCCATCATCGAGGCTTCCCAGGAATTGCAAGCCCCGCTCATCATCCAGTGCTATGAGCCGAACCTCGAATATTGTGGTTACGATTACGCCGGCATGCTGATCAAGTACCTCGCCGCCGACACCACCATCCCCATGTGCATCGCCCTGGATCACGGCAAGACGCCCGAATCCGTTTTCCGCGCGGTCAAAGCCGGCTTCACCCATGTGATGATTGATTACGCGGAGAAACCCCTCGCCGAAAACATCCTCGGCACCAACGATATCATCCGTCTCGTCCGCCCTCTCGGCATCAGTGTCGAGGCGGAAATCGGCCATATCATCAAGAGTTCCGACGCCTCCAAAGCCCGCGCCCCCAAGGTCTCGGTCGAGGAAGCGGTCGAATTCACTTCCAAGGTGGACATCGACCTGCTCGCCGTGGCCGATGGCAGCACTCACGGCATTTTCAAGGTGCAGCGCGATTTGGATTTCAAACTCGTCTCCAAAATCCGCGCCGCCGTCAAACCGCCCCTCGTCCAACACGGCACCTGCGGCATTTCCATGGCCGACATCTCCAAGGTGGTCAAGGCCGGCATGACCAAGATTAACTTCGGCGAAGGATTGCGCATGAATTACATCCAGTACTTCAACGAATTCACCAAGACACTCAATCACGAGTACCACGCCTGGCGTATCGCCCGCGCGGCCAAGGATCGTCTCAAGGAAGACATCAAGGACATCATTCGCGCCTGCGGCGCCGAAGGAAAAGCCTCCGCCTTCAAATGAAGTGCCTCCGGACTCTTATTTGCGCGGCCGGCCTTTGGGTCGGCTGCGCCTTTGCGCAAACTCCCGTCACCCTCGTCATCGGACCGGCGGCAACCGCAAAGGCCATTCCGACCAACTTCGTCGGCCTCAGTTTTGGCATGAAGGCTCTTTTGCCAGACAAGTCCGGCCGCCATTTCTTCAGCGCCACCAACGCCCCTCTCATCACCATTTTCCACAATCTTGGCCTAACTCACCTCCGCCTCGGCGGCACCACGGTGGAATCCCCCCCGGCCACCCCGATTCCTGACCGGGACGGCATCGACAGCTTGTTCGCCTTCGCCAAGGCCGCCGGGGTCGGAAAGGTTATTTATTCGTTCCGCCTCCTGGAAACCAACGCCGCGCTCAATTACGCCGCCACCAACGCCGCCCTCGCCCAATATATCTGGAGCCATTACCGCTCCTCCCTTGATTATTTCGCCCTCGGCAACGAGCCGGATTTGCACCGCGTCTTTAAACAGGATGTGTCCATCACCGATTTCCCCACCTACCTTGAAAAATGGCGCCGGTTTGCCGCCGCCATCACCAATGCGGTGCCGGAAGCGAAGTTCGCCGGCCCCGATGGCGGCAGCGGCGAGGTCAATTGGACGACTCATTTCGCCAAAGCAGGCGTGCCATCCGGCGATGTCGCCCTGATCACCGAACATTTTTACGTCGGCGGCGCAGGCAGGGGAATTGAAGCGAAGGAGGGCATTGATGCCATATTGTCGCCCAAATGGATTGATGCGAACCAGAAATTGTATGACAAAGTGGCCAGGCACGTCCTGGCCGGCGGCCTTCCTTACCGTTTCACCGAGGCGAACGACCATTACAGCGGCGGCATCCGCAATGCCAGCGACACATTTGCGGGCGCGCTTTGGGCGCTCGATTTTCTGCATTGGTGGGCCGCCCATGATACCCGTGGCGTCGATTTTCATAACACCATGTGGGTGGCCAATGACATCATCACCCTGGATTCGTCCGGCCACGCCGCGATCAACCCCAAGGGCTATGGCGTCAAGGCTTTTGACCTGGGCAGCCACGGCGGCGCGGTTCCCGTGACCGTGGCCAACGCGGGAAAAATCAATTTGACAGCTTATGCCGTTCGCGCCCCGGGACATCTCTTTGTCACCATCATCAACAAGGAACATGGCGTTGGCGCGCGCGCTGCGGAAACGACCATCCTTGCCGATGACTCCGCCCAAAATGCGGCGGTCATTTATCTCACCGCCCCGGACGGGGCTGACGCCAAAACCGGCGTGACCCTCGGCGGCGCGCCCATTGTCAATGACGCGCCCTGGTCCGGCCAATGGACGCCGCTGGCAGCTCAACAGAAGGGCCGGTTTGTGGTGACGGTTGCCCCCGTCTCCGCGACAATTTTAAGCATAACAACAAAATAACCATGAAAAATCATTCTGCCCCCCCGCAACCCGCAACCATTTCGCGCCGCGAATTTTCACGCCGTTGCGCCTTGGGCGCGGTCGCGCTCGCTTCCACTTCCCTTTTCACAGGCTCCGGCTTCGCCCAGTCCGCCCCTGCCAACGGCCCGGCCAGCCTGCTCATCCCCCTCGATCAGGATTGGCTGTTCGGCGGAAAATTCAACGCCGCCACACTTGTCTCCCAGACGGATGATACCGCCATGGCCAAAGTCACGCTGCCGCATTGCGTGGCCAAACTTTCCTGGCAAAATTGGGACCCGGCTTCCTGGGAAAGTGTCTGGCTTTACCGCCGCCATTTCTCCCTTCCCAAACTGGCGAACCGCCGGGTGTTTTTGAAATTCGACGGCGTCATGGTCGGGGCCAAGCCGGTGTTCAACGGCATCTCCCTCCCCGAACATGTCGGCGGCTATCTTCCTTTCCAATACGAGCTGACCCAATGGCTCAAGGACGGCGACAATATTCTTGACGTTGCCGTCGATGCCCGCTGGCAAAGCGCCCCCCCCGCCGGGAGTCCCAAGGGTCACAGTGCGGTGGACTACTTTTTGCCCGGCGGCATCTGCCGCTCCGTCAGCCTCGCCGTCCTGCCCCAGGTTTTCATCAGCGACGTTCACGCCAAGCCGATCGACGTCCTCCAGCCCGGCCGCACGGTCGATGTCACCGTAACCCTCAACGCCGCCGCTTCGCTCAGAACTCCCTGTAAAATAAAAGTCGAATTGACCGATGCCGGCAGCCCCGTGGCTGCCGCCGAACAATCGGTCTCCATCGCGGAGGAAGGCGGAAAGGCGGTTTCATTGACCCTCTCCAACCTCGGCGACATCAAGCTTTGGGACACGGACTCTCCCCATCTTTACCAGGTCACCACCACCCTGATGCTGAACGGGCAGCCCGCGCATGTTCACCGCACCCGCATCGGTTTTCGCGAAGCCCGCTTCACGGTGGACGGATTTTTTCTCAACGGGAAGCGCAAGCAGCTTTTCGGTCTGGACCGCCACGAGCTTTATCCCTACGTCGGCAACGCCATTCCCCCGCGCGTCATGCGCCGCGACGCCGCCATTCTGCGCCATGATTTCAATTGCAACATCGTCCGTTGCTCCCATTACCCCCAAACCGAAGCCTTCCTCGACGCCTGCGACGAATTGGGCCTGATGGTCTGGCAGGAACCCCCCGGCTGGGGTTACCTCGGCGACGAAGCTTGGAAGAATCTCGTCGTCCGCGACGTGACCGATATGATCCTCCGCGACCGCAATCATGCCGCCATCGTCATTTGGGGCGTGCGCGTCAACGAATCCCGCAACGACCCGCCTCTTTACCGCCGCACCACTGAAGTCGCCCAATTGCTCGACGGCACCCGGCCCACTTCCGGCTCAATGACCACCGGTTCCAGGGGAAAATGGCGGGAAGGATGGCACGAGGACGTTTTCGCCTTTGACGATTATCATTCCGATCCCGATGGCAGTGTCGGCATCGACAAGCCCACGCCCGGCGTGCCTTACATGCTGGCCGAGACGGTCGGACAATTTTCCTATGGCGCAAAAGGTTTCAATAACAAATACCGCCGCGCCGGCGATCTCAACATTCAAGTCGATCAGGCTGTCTTTCACGCTCAAGCCCACGAAAAGGCCGCCCGCAACCGGAACAACTGCGGCGTCATCGCCTGGTGCGCCTTCGATTACGGCAGCCCCCTCAGTTCTTACAGCGGCGTCAAATGCCCCGGCGTGTCCGACGTGTTCCGCATCCCCAAACTCGGCGCCGCCTTTTATCTCGCGCAGGCCGACCCCAAGACGCGCCCTGTCATCCTCCCGGCTTTTTACTGGGATTTCGGCCCGAAAACGCCGCGCGGCCCCGGCAAACACGCCCCCATCTTTTCCAATTGCGAACGCCTCGAAATCTTCGTCGCCGGCCAGCGCGTCGCCGCCATCCAGCCCGACCGAGAAAATTATTCGCACCTCCAATACCCGCCCTTTTTCTGCGACCTTGATCTGGACGGTTCCGCCCGCCCCGAGTTGCGCATTGACGGCTACATCGGCAACACCCTGTCGTTGTCAAAAATATTCTCATCCGACCCGGCCAAGGATCAATTCCTCTGCGCCGCCGATGACACTGAATTGATCGGCGACGGCGCGGACGCCACCCGCCTGGCTTTCAAGGTTGCCGACCAATACGGCACGGAACGCGCCTTCGGCGAGGGCGCGGTCAAGTTTGAACTGACCGGTCCCGGAATCCTCGTGGGCGACAATCCGTTTTCCCTGCCCGACAGCGGCGGGGTTGGCGCAGTCTGGATAAAATCCGCCCCCAAGGGCGCAGGCGATGTCACCGTCACCGCCACCCATTCCGTCCTCGGCCAAAAAATGGTCGTCATCAAGGTCAAGGCCGCCTCAGACGCGCTTTCGTCATGATCGCGCGCCGGGCAGCGCATTTGGCCGCCGCTCTTTGCCTTGCTTTGAGCGTGCGCGGCCAGCCTGCGCCCGGCGCATCGGGATTCAACAGCTTTACCGTCCGACCGGCCTTCCACGAGCGCACGGCCTCCTTCACGTTGGAGCCGGAGGTAAAAGTTGAAATCAACGCCCCCGCCGCGCCCGCGCCCGCCCGGAAAACCGTGCTCATTTTTTACGCCCTGCCCAACGGCAACACCATTGGGCAAACCATCGGACGGAAACTCCAGCCCGGCGACGACTGGCATTTCGACATCCAGCACATCGGCGCCCAGACCCGCTTCCTCCGCCAGGCCCTCCCCGACCGCAATATCGTCGTCGTTTACCTCCAGGCAAACCAGCGAAGCTGGCCCGCCTGGCGCAAAAAACATGGCGACGCCCCCATCCCCGGCCTGTTGGATTCCATCCGCAAAATCGTCGCGGCCCCCGATCCAGAAATTGTCTTGGGCGGACACAGCGGCGGCGGCAGTTTTATTTTCGGCTGTCTCAACGCCGCAACCAACATCCCGGACAACATCGTCCGCCTGGCTTTTCTTGACAGCGATTACGCCTACGACCCCGCCCTTGGCCACACCGAAAAATTCCAGCGCTGGCTCGAAGCCTCCCCGCAACACCGTCTTTGCGTCATCGCCTACAACGACGACACCGCCCTGGCAAACGGCAAACCCTTCGTCAGCGCGTCCGGCGGCACTTGGGGACGCAGCCATCTCATGCTGGCCGACCTTGGCGCCCGCTTCAAATTCACCCGTCAAACCGCCGGCGACCTTGAAACCGACACCGCCCTTGGCGGACAGATCAAGTTTCTGCTAATGGCAAACCCGGAACACAAGATTCTTCACACCGTGCAAGTGGAACGCAACGGTTTCATCGAAGCGATGCTCTCCGGCACAACCAACGAAGCCGCAGGCTACCAATATTTCGGCCCCCGCGCCTACGAGAAGTGGATCAAAAAAGGCCAAAACTGATAAATTCCTTTTGTCCCCTTTTAGCCTTCAGCATTTAGCCTTTTTCCCGTCCTCCGTGTACAAACAGAAGGCCGGGGAACGGCCCCGGCCCTTAGATGAGAACAACCTCAACAATACTTTCTGTGCTGACCGTGCGGCGCCGCAGTCAAACGCCATCTACACACACGGAACCTGCATTTCTGCACTGTCAACGTGTAAAGCTTACCCCACCCCCGTTTTCCCGCCAGTCACCAGTACTGGTGACACAGGGGACAACCCGGATAAATGGGCCTGAACGCAGTATTCCGGCCAATTCGGAGGAGACCGGCCTGTAAAAAAGTTAACCCTTTTCATGCCATTTCAAACTGGTTGACATTGATGGGGTTTCAGGCAGGGTTGCGTCCGTGCCCCAGCCGATGCGCCGCAAATGGGCCGGGCGCTTCGAAGCGGGGCCGCGAGCGATTAATGAAGACGATTTCCCAAGAGGAAGCGCCGCCGCTTGAGGTGCGCAACGTGACCAAGTTCTACGGCGACTTCAAGGCGGTGGATGATGTCAGTTTCACGCTTACCGCCGGATCGATCTGCGGTTTCCTCGGGCCGAACAGCGCCGGCAAGACCACCACCATCCGCATGATTCTGGAGATCATCAAGCCGGGCAGCGGAACCATCACCGTGCTGGGACGGCCTTCGGCGCTGGAAGTCCGGCAACGCATCGGCTACCTGCCGGAAGAAAAGGGCCTCTACAAAAAAATGAAGGTGTGGTCGGTCATTGCCTACTTTGCCGCATTGAAAGGCATGACCGGCAAAGCCGCGCGATTGCGCGCCTACGAACTGCTGGAACGCTACGGCCTCAAGGATTTTGCCGCCAAACCAACCGAGGCCCTTTCCAAAGGCATGGCCCAAAAGGTGCAAATGCTCGCCTCCATCGCCCACGACCCGGAATTTGTCATCCTCGATGAACCGTTTTCCGGGCTGGACCCTGTCAATCAACAAGTGATGGAGGAAATCATCCGCGACATGGCCGGGCGCAAGCGCACCATTCTCTTTTCCACCCATGTCATGCAGCACGCCGAACGCTTGTGCGAACGGATTCTGCTCATTGCCCAGGGCAAAAAGATTTTCGACGGCACCATTGACGAGGCAAAACGAACCCTGCCCCGCCGCGTGCGCATTGAAACGGACGACGACATCGGGCCGTTGCGCGAGTTGCACGGAGTGATTTCGGCCAGCCCGGCCGAGGCGGTCCACGGCCTTGCCGGTTCGGGTGGTGTGACGCATTGGGACTTGCAGATTGGCCAGGACACCGATGCGCAAGCCATCCTCCAGCTTTGTTTCGCCAAAGGAATCCGGCTGCGCGGTTTCAACCAGTCCGATCCCACCTTGCACGAGGTTTTCATGCATCTGGTCGGGCCGGCGGCAAAGGAGGTGGCTTTCCGATGAGATACGTTTTTCTAGTCGCCTGGCGCGAATATACCGAGAACGCCAAAACCAAGGGTTTCTGGATCAGTTTGTTCATGCTGCCGCTGATTATCTTCCTCTCCGCGGACGTTTCATTCCTGCTGGAGAAAAAAGGCACGCCGGTCCGCCATTATATCCTCGTGGATCAATCGGGACAGTTCGGCCCCGTCGTGGAAAGCCGCCAGGAACGCGCGCATGAGAAGCAGGTGCTGGCCGCGCTCAATGAGTATGCCGGAAAATACGCCGCGTCCCCCGCCGGACCGCAGGATGTTGTCCCGCCGCAATCGTTGGATGCGTTCATCAGCAAAGGGGGCGAAGATTATTTTCTGGAACAGCTCAAGCCGCGCCTGAAACCGGGCGCGCCTGCCTTCAAGGCCCCGCGGCGGCCCTTCCAACCCGCCACACCGCCCGCGCAAATAGACACGAACGCCGATCTCGCCTCCCTCTCGCGCGATCTGAAACCCTACCTGCGCGGTGAGAAAAAAATCGAGGCGAACGGCCATCCAGTCGAACTGAACGCCGCCATTCTCATCCCGCGCAACATCGAAAAACAAATTGTCCGCCCGCGCGCCAAAACACCCACCGCCAACGGCAGCGGCATCGAATACTGGTCAGCCAATCTGGCGGACAGCACTTTGCACGACGACATTGAGCAGGCGGTTAATGAAGAAATCCGCCGCCGGGAATATCAGGCGCGCGGCCTGGACGCCGCCGCCATCCGGGAAGTCGGGCAAACCTACGTCCCCTTTAACAGCCTCAACCCCAAAAAGGAAGCAGGCCAGGAAGCGGTCGGCGCGGCGGATGTCATCCGGCAATGGGCGCCCAGCGGATTTGTTTACCTCCTGTGGGTGGCGATTTTCGCCATCTGTCAAATGCTGCTCAACAACATCATCGAGGAAAAATCCAACCGCATCATCGAAGTGCTGCTGTGCTCGGTGACCCCGGGCGAATTGATGATGGGGAAATTGTTCGGCATCGCCGCCGTCGGCCTGACCATGGTGAGCGTCTGGATAACGTCGCTCTTCGGCGTGCTGATCTGGAAATCCACCGGCGCCCCGGATGTGGCCGGCGCGCTTCTTCAGACGTTGAAGACATCGCATTTGCTCCCCATGTTTGTGATTTACTTCGTGCTGGGATACCTGATGTATGCGGCCTGCATCCTCGCGCTCGGCAGCGTGTGCAACACCCTCAAAGAAGCGCAGAATTACATGGCCCTGATTACGATGAGCATGATGGTCCCGCTGCTGACCCTGGCCTTTATCCCGAAAGATCCCAACGGCACTCTCGCCCGGGTGCTTTCCTGGATTCCGCTTTATACGCCCTTCACCATGATGAACAGGGTGAATGCCGACCCGCCAATGGTGGACTTGATCGGCACGATGATTCTGCTGATCGCTTCCACCGTTGCGGCTTTGTGGATGGCGGGCAAAATTTTTCGCATCGGCATTCTGCGCACCGGCCAGCCCCCAAAAATCCTGGAAATGTTGCGCTGGCTGAAAGGCTGAATCCCCTTGTTCTCCTTTTAGCCTTATTCCCCCGCCCCGGTACAAACAGAAGGCCGGGGGAACAACCCCGGCACTTAGATGAGAACAACCTCAACAATACTTTCTGTGCTGACCGTGCGGCGCCGCAGTCAAACGCCATCTTACACACACGGAACCTGCATTTCTGCACTGCCAACGGGTAAAGCTTACCCCACCCCCATTTTCCCGCCAGTCACCAGTACTGGTGACACTGGCCCCCCCGGAGACGACCGCTAAAACCAACATCACCATCGCCACGACGCCCGTTTTAATGATCTGGGTGCGCCGGTTTCTGTTCCGACACTGTCGCATCAGCGTCAGTTGCCTGCCGGAGTTTGCGCAGCCGTATCGGCCGGTTAAGTACGTCGGCCATCGCCGCCGGGTTTAACAGCCAGAATGATCGTTCTGAGGTTCAACGTTGGAACGAACTGATCGGAGTTTTTTGACGACGATTTGAAACCCATCTACCCGTGTTGTTGCGCCAGGCGGGCAACGCCTTTGGTCCGGTAGCGCCCCGCCCCGCCGCCCCGGATTTCCGGCGGCAACCCCATCCGCTGCCAAAGAATGTTTTTGCCGCGCAACTTGCGGGAATATGATTTCCATAAAGATTTTCACTTTATTGCATAAAATTAAGGCTGAATATTGACAAGTGTCTATTTGCAAGCATGTTAATTGTGCGCTAAGATCTTCATACAGATTTTCGGAATATCGGTTTTTATGGAAGTTTACAGGCAGCCTAGTGCGATGGAACCTTTGCTCCCGAAGGGGCAGGGACGCCGTCTTTCTGAATTGATCTGTGAAATACTGAAGGCGTCTGGCCGGCTTACCGGACAGGTTCATTCGCCTCTTGTTCTCAAGATGGTGGCGGATTTGGTCCGCGAAATGAACTGCTATTATTCCAACCTGATTGAGGGCCACAAAACCATACCCCGTGACATTGAACGGGCGATGAAATGCGATTTTTCGCGCGATCAAACCCAGCATGACAACCAGCAGCTCAGTCTGGCCCATATCGCAGTGGAGAAACTCATGGAAGAACGACTTGCTGGAGAGTCGGTGGATGTTTATTCCCCTGATTTTCTCTGCTGGCTCCACCGCGAATTTTATACCCGCCTCCCCGAACCGCTGCACTGGGCTGCCACCAAGAGTGGCAAGCGTTACCGGATCCAGCCCGGATGCCTGCGCGATTTCATGGTGGATGTCGGTAAACACACCCCGCCCGATTGTGCAGCTTCACCCAAGTTCCTGAACCGTTTCCACTCCTTTTACGGAGACAAACAGATTCTGGAAACCGATCGCTTGGTGGTCATTGCAGCCGCCCATCATCGCCTTGCCTGGATTCACCCGTTTGGCGATGGCAACGGCCGCGTCATCAGGCTCCAATCGCACGCGCAGCTTGCCTACCATGGCATTGCCAGTCACGGCCTGTGGACCCTGTCCCGCGGACTGGCCCGCTGGCGCCAGCGCTATTACGCCTGCCTCGAAGCTGCCGACCAGGGTCGTCGCGGCGATCTCGACGGCCGGGGCAATCTCTCGGACGCAGCGCTGGCCGACTTTTGTGTGTTCTTTCTCGAAACCATGCTCGACCAAATCAAGTTCATGAGCGAACTGCTTGGCCTGCCCGCCCTGCGCACTCGCGTGGAACGCTACTTCCAGTTTCAAGCCCTGCACCTCGATCGCTATCGCGAAGAGATCATGCGCGTGACCCGCACGCTGGTGGATGAAGGCGAAATTCCGCGCTCACGTGTGCAGGAAATCACCGGCAAGGCAGCCACGGTTTCTGCGCAGATCACCAAACGGGGCCTTGATGAAGGCTATTTTGAGACGCCCAGTCCCAAAGGCCCGCTACGCGTCGCCTTCCCGGCGAAAGTTCACGAGTTCTACTTCCCCCAACTCTTCCTCGACCTGCCCGTTGAACCACCTGCCGAGGCAGGTGTCAGCCCTCACTATTGACACTTTTTGAAGCCGGAGCCGCGAGCCGGTGTCAGAGGCGGTGCGCGTCCTGCAGGAATCAAATTCGGCGATTCCGAATTACTGATTCTTCGGGGTGCTGAGAGGGGGTTTTTTGCCGGGTTGGCCACGCATTTCTGATATTCCGGACGGTTTCCTTCCTTGTCCCCCCACTTTTTTTGTTCGGACA
>Ga0181535_10002474_pt1 | contig 22522 bp, 18 predicted proteins | sample PEATcosm2014_Bin_44_FD_119774 | JGI IMG/M metagenome (GOLD analysis project Ga0181535, IMG submission 119774) | Peatland microbial communities from MTU Mesocosm Facility, Houghton, MI, USA - PEATcosm2014_Bin17_30_metaG | ecosystem: Environmental > Terrestrial > Soil > Wetlands > Peat | place...
TATTCTCGCGATTAATTTTCAGAGCTGGGTCGATCCGCTGATCGTTATCATGGCCCTGCCTTTCGCCCTGGCGGGCGCTGCTTGGATTCTGTTTCTCACCGGAACGCATCTTAGCGTGCCGGCATTGATGGGGGCTTTGATGAGCCTGGGGCTTGCCACCGCCAATAGCATTCTTGTCGTTACCTTCGCCAATCAACGCATGGAGGCGGGCGATGATTCAAGGACAGCCGCACTCATTGCGGGCTTTACCCGGCTGCGGCCCGTGCTGATGACAGCTGGCGCCATGATTCTGGGCATGATCCCGATGGCTTTGGGGGTAGGAGAAGGGGGCGAGCAGAATGCGCCTCTTGCGCGCGCTGTCATTGGCGGGCTGCTGTTCGCAACCGTCGCGACCTTGACATTTGTTCCAGTCATGTATCGAATCCTGCGCAGAGACAGCGGCCCCCAAACCAATGCTTCGGCACCCAGTGATCGGCCGCGGAGGCCAACAGGGATCTAAGCCGCCCATGGATATCGGGGATCAAAAGGCAACGGCGGCCGATAAAGAAACGCCCCCGACGAGCTATTCGCCCGGCACGGCAGGAAAGCTCCTACGTCTCACTATTGCGGCTGCGGTCGCCTTGGCTATAGGTTATTTCATTGTTCATCATCAGAAAGCGGCTTCTCAATCGCAGCTCGCATCGATGACCAAGCAATTGGGGTTGGAAAACGCTCGCGTGGATGTGGTGACGGTTGGCCGTCCCCCTGCGACCCGGTCGCTCACGCTCCCTGGCGAAACCGCTGCCTGGTACACTAGCACGATCTATGCGCGGGTGAATGGTTATGTTGAGAAATGGTTCGTCGACATTGGCGACCATGTAAAAAAGGGACAAATTCTCGCGACGATCGACACGCCAGAGCTCGATGCCGAGCTCAATGCCGCAAAGGCCAGGTTCAAGGCAAGCGAAGCTCAGGTTCTGGTCAAGCAGGCTCAGTTGGAGTTTGCCAAGACCACCTATGAGCGGTGGAAAAATTCTCCGAAAGGCGTTGTCTCGGAGCAAGAGCGGGAGGACAAGAAAGCTCAAAACGCAGTGGCGATTGCTGAGCTCAATGCCGCCCAGGCCCAAGTCGGGCGCGACCAAGCGGAGATGGACCGGCTCACGGCGCTCGAAGGATTCAAACAAGTTACGGCGCCCTTCGATGGCACGATCATCAACCGTCATATCGACCTCGGTAATCTTGTAACCGCGGGAAGCAGCGCCAGCACGACGTCGCTCTATCAGATCGCTAAAGATGACCCGATACGTGTCTTCGTCGAGGCGCCGCAGAACATGGCGGCACAGCTGATGCAAATAGGCACGCCCGCCGCGATTACATGCGACTATCTGCCGGCCCAGCGCTTCGAAGGCATGGTCTCCCGAACAGCGGAAGCCATCAATCCTGAGGCACGCACGCTGCGTGTGGAAATCGATATTCCTAACCCTAACCGCACGCTCGTTTCCGGTACCTATGTGAAAGTAAGCTTCAACATCAAAAGCAGCGGTCAAATCGAAATTCCAGCGGCCGCTCTTTTGTTTCGAACGCAAGGTCCGCAAGTCGCCGTCATCGAAGACGGAGTCATTGACCTCAAAGATGTCACCATTGGCCGCGACAATGGGAATGTCATTGAAATAAGCTCTGGTCTCAAGGAAGGCGCCAAGGTTGCGCTCAATCTGAGCAGCCAGATCGTGGCGGGCCAAAAGGTTGAAGTCAATGAAATCGACCAAGACCACGCCAAGAATCTTGCAGCGTCGGCGCATTGACATGGTTTTCGCGCACTTTAGCGGACCGGAATTTTTGGCGTGATGAAATGTCTGAGCGCATTGGGACTGGCGGTGGGCCTCACCGCTTGCGCGGTTGGTCCAGATTATCAAACGCCAGGCACAACGGTTCCAGAATCATTTCTTCCCCCGTGGATTGATATCGCGCAAAAAAACACCCAAAACCCGGCCGCCGCTCTCGTCGAATGGTGGCGATCCTTGCGCGATCCGGAACTCAACTCGCTTGTCGGCCGTGCACTCGAATCCAATCTCGCTATCGAAATCGCCTTGACCCGGCTTCAGGAAGCGCGAACACAAGAACTCGTGGTGATCGGCGAAGCGCTCCCATCTGCGGCGGGGAACGGCGGCGGCGGGATAGGCACGGGGACTGATTTGACGGTCGGCCGCACCTCAGACTTTCTTAGATCGGCGCAGAACGGAGCAAACCTAAAAAAAATTAGTGAATCAGGTGGTTTTGACGCTGCTTGGGAAATCGACCTTTTCGGCAAATTCCAGCGTGAGCTCGAAGCCGTAACTTACGATGCCGAAGCCCTCGCCGGCGCGCGCGATTGGATCGTGGTGACGGTTGCGGCGGATGTCGCGCGTGCCTATCTCGACATGCGGGCGCTCCAAAGGCAGCTTGCCGTGCTGCGGGAAAACATTGGCGTTGCCCAGCGGGGTTTGGATTTTGCGAAGGCCCGTTTCCAACGCGGGATTACAAATGAACTCGATGTGGCCTTGGCGGAGCGGCATTTGGCAACTCTGCAGTCCGGCGTCGCGCCCCTCGAGGCACAGATCGCCGCCAGCCAACATGTGATCGCGGTTCTGCTTGGTACGTTTCCGGAGGATCTCGCCAAGGAATTGGCACGACCTGGTAAACTTCCGGTCCTCCCGGCGCGCGTACCGCCGGGGCTGCCGGTTGATCTGTTGCGCCGGCGGCCGGACATCCATGCCGCAGAACGTCAACTTGCCGCGGCCACGGCGCGCATCGGCGTGGCAACGGCCGACCTCTTTCCGAGAGTCATCCTCAGCGGCGCGCTTGGCGCTCAAGGAGGACCACATTCGTCCTCGGCAATCCCAATTACTTTAATTGGAGCGGCCGGTCCGTCCGTGTATTGGCCATTGCTTGATTTTGGTACGCTCGATGCAATCGCCGACCTCGCCGAGCTGCGCGCGCATGAAGGCTTGATTGGTTACAAACAGACGATATTGACCGCTGTCCAGCAAGTCGACGATGCGATCGCCGCCTACGGGGCCGAACAGGACCGCTTGAAGAATCTCGATCGTGCCCTAGCGGCCGCCCGGCAAGCCACAAAACTTGCCACCGAGCGGTATGATCGCGGCTTGACGGACTATCTGAATGTCCTCGACGCCGAGCGCCAGGAATTCGATCTCGAAGAGCAATATGTCATATCTCAACAGAACGCAGCCAAACAGCTTGTCGCGCTCTACAAGGCCCTTGGCGGCGGTTGGGAGGCTCATCAATTCGTGCCACAGGTTAGGCAACCGCGGCCCGCCATAATTGCAGCTGCCAGACGTCTGTTGACGCCGGACGGAAGCCAGTAGCGAGACCTTGCCTAAGATGATTAGGCCGTTTGGCGGGGAACCATTACGAAAGCAGCGCCAGGCAGATTATCCTCGACGCGAAGATCAAATCCATGAACATCGGCGATCGTCGCTGCCATGCTCAAACCAAGACCCGTGCCGGGGGTGTGGTGGCAGTTCTGGGAGCGATAAAATCGTTTGAAAATTTGCTCTCGCTCATAAGGCGCGATACCCGGCCCATTGTCCGACACGCGAACAAGGAATCCGGCCAAGTTGAATTTTACCGTGATCATCACGAGACCGCTTCTCGGCGTGAATTTTATCGCATTGTCGACGAGGTTCGCGATTGCTTCGACCAAAAGATCGAAATCGCCAAGGACCCATACCGGCTCCCGTGCTTCGAGCGTGAAAGTGATATCCTTGGCCTCGGCCAAGGGCTCGTAGAGTTCAAAGACATTCCGGCAAACGTCCGTTAAGTCCACGCGGGTGAAAGCGCTTCGCCGCCTCCCAAACTCAATTTCGGATATGCGAAGAAGAGCGGAAACGGTCGCTAGCGCATGATCGAGGTCGGCAAGGGCCCGGTTGGCCGCGAGGCGCAAGTCATGATCGGATTGACCCGCAAGACCGCATTCAAGCTTGGCGTGCATGACCGCGAGCGGGGCACGCAGATCATGGGCTATGTTGTCGCCGACGCTTTTGAGTTGATTAAGCAGGCGGACGATCTCGTCAAGCATGAGATTGACCGCGCTTGCCACATGGTTGAGGTCATCCATCTTGCCCTGCATCGGCAATCTTTCCTGAAGATCGCCCCGCATGATGCGGAGGATTGTCTCATTGATCATCTTGAGCCGGCGGGTGCCGCGCAAACTGAATACTATCCCAGTGACGAGCGCCAAAAGGATCGCAGGCACGATACCGATCATGAGCGCTTGAAGGACGATTTGTCTCAGTTCATTGACTTCATAAAGACTCCGGCCGAGCAGCACGGTGCCGCCGTCCGGTCTGTGTCCGGCAACGAACAGAGCCGGTTCGGTTCCCGAATCGGAACCATGACGTTTCCGTGTCTCAAGGGTATGGGCTTTGCCATCGATCGGCAGGCTCTCCGGCATCGCTTCGACATTGCCGAATTGAAGCTTTCCACTTTTGTCGAACAGCGCCGCGTAGTCGAGCCGTCGCAAATCAGAGGTGTATCGTAGCTCGAGTTCGCGCTTAAGCCGGTCATCGGGTTGCGCCACGGCTCTGGCGACTTCCCCGACCAATATGGCGTCCAATCGTTTGACGTCGAATGTGGCGACCTGCCAATAGATGAAGATGAAAACAATCCCAGTCGAAACCGATACGGCGAGGGCGAAAAGGAGAGCGAGACGAAAGGTCGCCGATCTGAAAAGATCAATCGCCCACATGAAGCATAAAGCCCGAGCGGCGAACGGAGCGAATGAGGGGTGTGTCACCCGCCATATCGAGTTTACGCCGCAATTTGCCGATGTGGACATCAACCAAATTTGTCTGCGGCATATTGCGATAATGCCAAACGTCCTCCAGGAGCATGGTCCGGGTAATGACTTGGCCAGGACGGCGCATGAGATATTCCAGGAGCTTGAACTCCGTCGGCAGCAAATCGAGTAGGCGCTCGCCGCGCATGGCGCTGCGTTCGATCAGATCGATCCTCAGTGGCCCCACTTGCAGGACGGCGGCGCGGGAATCGTTCGACCGGCGGAGGAGCGCTTCAATACGGGCCGCCAGTTCGCCCATGTCAAAAGGCTTAATGAGATAATCGTCTCCGCCAGCCTTAAGACCGCGAATCCGCTCATCGACGGAGGCAAGTGCGCTCACGACGAGCACCGGCATTTTTATGCTTTCCTTTCGCAAAATCTCGATCATCGGCAGGCTGTCTCTCCCCTTGAGCATGCGATCGACGATCATAAGCGCGGCCGGATGGCTACGGGCCGCGGCAAGCGCCTCCGCTTCGGTTTCGGCGACACGCACGTGATAGCCAAGCTTGGTCAGCTCTTCGCTGACTTCCGCAGCCATATCCGGTTCGTCTTCGACGAGCAGGACTGGCACGTTATGAAAAGCAGCGGCCATCGGAATTTCTCCGTTCCGCAGGTCTTGTTGCGGTTTGGTCAGATGGTCCAGTACTGGCATAGACAACCCTCGTCACGACGATGGAGACATCAGCTTAAGTGGTGGCAATGGTACAAGTGGCCGTTACCCTTAGGGAGATTAGGTATTTGACTGGTAGCAGCCATCACATCATCACAAGAACCATCTCGATACTTGAGTTATTCCCTTCACTAAATAATTTACTTCACAGTCGAAAATGACTGAAGCTTCGTTTGCCTCGGAAAGCTAAACCTCTAACCAATATTGGGAGCTTTTACGAATAATTATACCGAAATTTCATAAACTTTGTTTCATGAAATAAGTTTCATACAATAGTTCCGTGCAAAGGCCATCGTGCTTGGCCTTCACAAAATAAGCATCTTCGATCTTTACCGCCGCTTAAGAACGGAAGAGGTCAAAAACCGTGACAAATTTGGCACGCTATTTTTGAAACGACTTAGTTTAGATTTCGGACTGGATTTTGATAGGCAGGTTATTTCAATTACTTATTACTAAAGCAGTCTAAAAATTAAAATTTGTTTTATAATGGAACCGCTGCGCTGACGCTGAACTGTCACATACAGCGCCTAGCCATTCCCTTCATCCAAAGCCGGTTTGAAGGGAAGCGAAGTCATGAAAGTCCGAGCCAAGAAGCGGGACAAAAACATAGCCGTCGCGGCGATGGCCTTGGGCGCTTTCGCCGCCTGCCAAACCGCCCCGGCCCATGCCGATGACATGTCGGTCGAGATTCATATGCTCAAGGAGCGGCTGAAACAGCTCGAGGAGCGTGTCGCCGAGCAGGGCCGCAAGGAGAAGCAGACTCAGGAGAAGCTCCGCCAGCAAGCCGCCCAGCAACCTGCGCCACCTCCGGGACCAGCCCCTTATGTCTTTCCGGCGGGGATTGGCGTTCCGCCGCAGCCGGGACCCGGCGGCCTCACCGGAACCGAGACGGCGGTGCGCGGCCTGCCGACCCTCGGTCCTTCCACAATCTGGTTTAAAGGGGTCACCATTACACCCGGTGGCTTCCTGGCCCTGGAAAGTGTGACCCGTAGCGCCTTCCTCGGCGCTGATATCGGATCGCCGGGCTTCTCGAATATCCCATTCGAAAATGCTCCATCCAGCCATTCCGGCGAATTCCGTTTCTCCGCCCGCCAGAGCCGCTTCTCATTGCTGACGCAAGGCGACGTCGACCCGGTGACCCATCTCGCGGGTTATGGGGAGGTCGACTTCCTTGGCGCCGCGCAAACCGCCAATTCCAACGAAAGCAATTCTTTCAATCTACGAGCGCGCCATCTGTATTTGACCGTGGATAATGACTTCTTCGGTGCCCATCTACTCGCCGGTCAGACCTGGTCCTTGGCAACCATGAACACTAAGGGCATCGTACCGCGGCAAGAGGATATTCCGCTGACGATCGATTCACAGTACGTTCCAGGTTTCGTCTGGCAGCGTACCCCGCAGATCAGGCTCGTGAAGGACATCGCCGAGAACGCCTGGTTCGCCTTGTCGGCGGAAAGTCCAGCGACCACTTTCGGCACCGCGCCTGGTGCTGGCACGTTCTTTGACGGCGCCACTATCGTCGACACAGTCGCAGCCGCCGGCACCGCGTTTCCCCAGACCACCGTACTCGGTGGATCTCTGTTTAATAGCGCCAATGCGATATCGCTCACTCAGATGCCTGACATCATCGGCAAGGTGGCCTGGGAGCCGACCATTCTCGACCGCACCATCCATATGGAAGCCTTTGGCATCTTCCGTCAGTTTACCGACAGAGTTATCTATCCGGTCGCAACTGCCGCAGCAGCCCCGTACCCGGCGTTCCCATTCGGCACTGGCCTTCAGAACCACAATAATACGTCTACGGGAGAAGGGGTCGGCGGCTCGATCCTCATTCCAATTGTTCCAAAAGTCTTCGATGTACAATTCTCCGGTTTGACCGGACGTGGTATCGGCCGTTACGGCTCTGGCCAGTTGCCGGACGTGACCTTCAACACCGATGGCAGCCTCGCGCCCATCCAAGAAACCATGCTGCTGGTGGGCGGCGTCTGGCATGCATTCCCCGAGCTAGACATCTATGGATATGCGGGCGAGGAATTCCAAGGTTCCCATTACAGCTTTGCGATCAACAACGCGCATACCGTCACTCCCATCGGTTGGGGCAATCCGCTTTACGTGAACACGGGGTGCAATGTTGAGTTCTTTGGTACCGGCGCTGGCACCACTGCCTGTATCGGCAACACGTCATTGGTACGCCAGGCCACGGTGGGCTTCTGGGACAATATATACAAGGGTCCCTTTGGCCGGTTGACGGGTGGCCTGCAATATTCCTTCACCCAGAAATACGCCTTCGCCGGTATCGGAGGGTCGCCAGAACGGAACGAAAATACGTTCCTCACCAGTCTGCGCTACTACCCCTTCTAAGCGTTTGACCTTCCTTGCACTTGAACGGAAAAGGTGAAATGGCCTGCCAAGCAGAGCCATTTCACCGCACGGCTCCAATCGTGATGTCTATCTTGCCATGGCATCCAGCTCGACTGTTCGATGCGTCTTAGCATCGAAATTGCCTGGTGAAGGATCCCCATCCTTTTCCAAAAAGATGGAACATGGCAATATCTTCCGAACCGCCGCCGGCGATCATTATTCAACATGATGAAGGCGGTGAAGTATCCAAATATGAGCACCGCGAACGCATATGGGAAGCAAAGCATCGCCGGATTGTGGTGCGCGGCCCTTGTGCCTCGGCGTGTACGATATATTTGAAATCACCGTACCTATGCGCCGAGCCAGCTGCGCAATTTGTGTTTCACGCATCGTATTTTCGATATGGGAAGCTAGCTATTCCTTTGCTAGCTAATGCCTCCATCAGAACCTTGTCCGCCGCCCCCGTCCGGAGAGGACCGCCCCCGTTCAGGCAGCATCGACCAGAACGACTTCCGCGTCCTCGATTCCGACGATCTCGATGGTTGGCAGATCCGTTATTGCGGCGCCGTCCCGTGCCTCGACACGGACGCCACCGACATCGATCGCGCCGGTGGCGAGAACCAGATAGGCGTGACGTTTGGGGTCGAGCGTAAGCGTAATGCGCTCGCCCGCTCTCAAGGCGGCCCCCATCACTCGAGCGTCAGCGCGGATCGGCAGCGCGTCATCCTCGTCGAAGCCGCTGGCCAGTGTGACGAATCGGCCCGAGCGCTCGGCCTTTGGGAAGGGCTTGGCGCCCCAGGAGGGTGTGCCGCCATGCATAGTCGGCTGGATCCAGATCTGGAAGATCCGGGTGGTTCTGTTTTCCTCATTGTATTCGGAATGGCGGATACCTGCACCAGCCGACATCACCTGAACATCACCGGCCTCGGTGCGGCCGACATTGCCCATCGAATCCTTGTGGGTGATCGCCCCGTCGCGGACGTAGGTGATGATTTCCATGTCGGCATGGGGATGCGGTGGGAAGCCGGTGTTGGCGGCAATCTCGTCGTCGTTCCAGACCCTCAGATTACCCCAGCCCATCCTCTGGGGATCGTAATAATTGGCGAAGGAGAAATGGTGCTTGGCCTTAAGCCAGCCATGGTCGGCGCTACCAAGCTTAGCGAATGGTCTACGATCGATCATTTCGTGTGCTCCTGATTGGGAAGAGAGTTCACCCCGTTTGTTGAGCCGAAAATGGGCGTCGACATAGCCAAGGACAATAGAAAGAATAGAAAGACATTGTTTCCATTCCTTTGGGTGATCTCATGCCCCTCCCGGATCTTGAAGCCTGGGCGATCTTCGCCAAGGTAGCCGAAACCGGCTCCTTCGCCATGGCGGCCACCGAACTCGGCCTCTCCGGCCCCACAGTGTCGAAGGCGCTGGGACGGCTTGAGGCCCGATTCGGGGAACGATTGATCCATCGCTCCTCACGACGGTTCGCGCTGACCGAGACCGGCCGGGTGCTGGCGGTGCGGGCCGCCCAAATCCTCGCGGAGGGCGAAGCGGTCGAGGCTGAGGCGCAGGCCAAGTCGGCAACGCCGCGAGGGAGGGTCCGGCTCGCGGCCCCAATGTCGTTCGGGCTGCGTCACGTGGCGCCGGCGCTGCCTGAGTTCTTGGCGGCCTACCCGGAAGTTTCAATCGATCTCCAGCTCAACGATCGGATGGTTGATCTGGTGGCCGGCGGAATCGATGTCGCGCTGCGCATCGCCGATCTGCCGGATTCGAGCCTGATCGCGCGGCGGCTCTGCCCGGTGGAGCGCTGGGTGGTTGGAACCCCGGGTTACTTTGCGCGCCGGGGAACACCGCAGCGGCCACGCGACCTCGAGAACCATGCTTGCCTTGGCTATAGCACTCTCATGAGCGGGGAGACCTGGCGGTTCAAGGACGCGGCTGGTGCCGAAGAGGCGGTCAACGTCAACGCGAGGCTCAATGCCAACAACGCAGAGGCCTTGTGCGCCTCGCTCGAGGCCGGCGAGGGGATAGCGCTCCAGCCGGATTTCATTGCCTGGCAGGCCGTCAAGGACGGGCGTCTCATCCCCGTCCTGACAGAATGGGCTACGCCGCCGTTGGCACTCAACCTCATGACGCCTGCCGGTGGACCACGTGCGATCCGAACCCGCGTTCTGCTCGATTTCCTCACGCAGCGTTTTGCGACCGGCTCGGCACCATGGACGGTCAAAATCAAGAATTAAGAGAATTCCGTTTGATAAGTGCCGGCTTCGTTGGCTCCAGGCCGCGGCGGCCGCCTCTGCCACAGCTGACACCCACGGCACCGGCGATTGTACCTGCCCACCTTTGGGGGAGTGCCGCCGCCCGTATGAGGTGATCGACCGGCCGCGATCAGCGCGGGAGCAGATTTGTTTTTGCCAGGTCGAGCACTTCATCTCCACGGCCGCTCATCACCGCCCGCAGCACCCATAGGCTAAATCCCTTTATCTGGTCTAGCCCGAGGGTTGGCGGCATGGATAGCTCCTGCTTCGCGGTAACGACGTCGAGAACTGCCGGGCCGTCGTGCGCCAGGACGTCGCGAATCGCGTTTGGCAGATCGCCAGGGTCTTCAGCCCGAACGGCGTGGATGCCCATGGCACGGGCCATGGCTGCGAAGTCTGGGTTTTGCAGGTCGACGCCTGACTCGACGAAGCCCGAAGCCTTCATTTCCAGCGCCACGAAACCGAGCACGCCGTTGTTGAAAATCACAACCTTCACCGGCAGCTTCATCTGGGTCAGCGTGATGAGGTCGCCCATGAGCATGGCGAAACCGCCATCGCCCGACATCGATATCACCTCGCGGCCTGGCTGGGCTGCCTGGACCCCGATTGCATGCGCCATGGCGTTGGCCATCGAGCCGTGGGCCCAGGACCCGACGAGACGCCGGCGGCCATTCATGGTGAGGTAGCGCGCCGCCCAGATGGTGGGCGTGCCGACATCGGCCGTAAAAACGGCGTCATCCGCCGCCGCCTCGCTGAGCAAACGCGCAAGGTATTGCGGATGGATAGGCTTATGGCCAGGCGTGCCGCGGGCAAGCTCGTCAAGCCCAGCGCGGGCCCTCCGGTAGTGTGCCAGGCTGTCGTCCAGGTGAGCCCTGCTGGTCTTGATCGTCAGCTTCGGCAATAACGCCTCGATCGTGGCCGCAACGTCGCCCACGAGACCGAGGTCGAGCTTGCATCGGCGACCCAGATTCTCCGGCCGGATGTCGACTTGAGCGATCTTCGCCTCCGTCGGGAGGAACTGCTTGTAGGGGAAGTCGGTCCCAAGCATCAGCAGCACGTCGCATGCATGCATGGCCGCATAACCGGAGGAAAATCCGATGAACCCAGTCATGCCGACGTCGTAGGGGTTATCGAATTCCACGTGCTCCTTGCCGCCGAGTGCGTGCACCATGGGGCTTTTCAGGGTTTCAGCAAGCCGCATGAGGCCGGCGTGGGTACCGGCACAACCGCGGCCACAGAACAGGGTGACGCGCTCAGCCTTGTTCAGGAGTTTGGCCAATGAAGCCAGCTCGGACTCCGCTGGCTGTACAAGGGGCGGTACCGGCAGCAGCCCTGCATTTGGTGAAATGCCGCGGGTTGGCGCCGGCCGCAACGCCACGTCGCCCGGAACCACCACGACGGCCACGCCGCGCCGCCCGACGGCCGCACGGATTGCGTTCTCCAGCACATAAGGCAGCTGTGCGGGATCAGAAACGAGCTCGCAATAATGGCTGCACTCCCGGAACAGTTCTTGCGGATGAGTCTCCTGAAAGTAGCCGCCGCCGATTTCCCCAGACGGGATATGGGCGGCTATGGCCAGGACGGGGGTGCGGCTACGGTGTGCATCGAACAGGCCATTGATGAGGTGCAGATTACCAGGCCCGCATGAACCGGCGCACACCGCGAGTTCGCCTGTGATCTGCGCCTCGCCGGCCGCGGCAAAAGCGGCCACCTCCTCATGGCGAACGTGTATCCAATCGATCGCCTTGCGCTGACGCAGTGCCTCCGTCAGACCGTTCAGACTATCACCAACCACGCCAAATATGCGCTTCACCCCGGCCTGGATCAGGGTCTCCGCGATCAGGTCCGCAACATTATCGATCTGCACTGTGCTTATCCTTGTTCCGATGCCCACGTTTCCAATGCCCACGGTGGTACCTATCGACATGCCCTAGCACCGGAGATCGCGATCAACCGTCAACGTTTAGCGATTCGCGGCTACATGCCAGTCTGATGGAGTTCATGGTAAAGATAACTATCCCGAGACTCTTTCCAGGACTTCGCCTCGCGTCTCGACTCCGAAGAGAAACACAAGGACCGCGGCAATGAAAAAGCTCCCGGCGCCTAAGGCGAACACGCCATAAACCCCGACATCTTTGACAATGTAGCCTATGACGATCGGACTAATGATAGCGCCAACGCGGCCAACCGAAGACGCAAAACCGGCGCCAGTTGATCGTGCGCGCGTTGGGTAAAGTTCGGGAGTGTAGGCATAAAGGCAACTCCACATGCCGAACATAAAGAATTGCATGATCCAGCCGGCAATAAAAAGTTTCGAGACGACGAAACCGGAGAAGGCGAAGACGGCTTCATCCGAGGCGGTGCCGTAGATATAGGCCGTGACCGCGCACAGGATCAGAAATGCCACGGTCGTCGGCTTGCGGCCAATACTTTCTAGCGCGTAAGCTGAGAGTGCAAAACCGGGAATTCCGCCTGTAGTGATAAGTGTGACAAAGCCCACAGATTTGACGATCGAGAAACCATGTTCCTTTAGCAGAACGGCGATCCATGAGTTGAGGCCAAAGAAGCCTAGCAAAGCGAAGAACCAAAGCCCGCTGGCCATAGCTGTTCTGCCAACGTATCCCGCTGAGAACAGCGTCGTCCATGGGTTCTGTTTGTGCGTCGGGACGGTGAGTTGGGTGGCGGCAGGCAAGACCCTCCCTATCCGTTTCTGGACTTCCGCTTCCATTATCAAAAGAATCGCGTCGGCCTCCTCGCCCCGTCCCTTATCGGCCAGCCATCGCGGGGATTCTGGAATGTTACGGCGCACTAGGAACACGACAGCGGAGAGCAGGCCGACCGCTGCAATGACCCACCGCCAGCTGAAATAGGGCAAAAGAAAAAAGCTTATGGCTCCCGAAAGCACATAACCGACCGCCCAGAACCCCTCCATGAAGGCGATGTATTTTCCTCGCACATTCGCGGGCACGAATTCTGATACCATGGCCTGCGCCACGGGCGCTTCTCCGCCGATGCCGGTCCCAATCAGAAAGCGGAAAAACATCAACGCGCTGACACTCCATGAGATGGCGGCCAGCAGACTGGCTGCGCCCCATACAATCATGGTTACCTGGAATACCAGTTTCCGTCCGAACATATCGGATGCCGTGCCAGCTATGAGATTGCCGACGAGTTGCCCGAGAAATGTCATTGCGGCGAGCAGACCCGCTTGCTCCGGGGAAAGTCCGAATTCAACGATTAATGATCCGAGCAGGAAAGTCAGCAGAGCGACGTCGATTTGGTCAACCAGCCACGCCGATGCTATGACGAAAAAGATTCTTCGCTGGTAATTCGTCATTGGCAGCCGTTCGAGGCGGCCGGGAATGTTGTAGCAGACCGCTGCGCTGCCATTCATGGTGGCAGCCGCGTCTGATGCTCTGCCAAAAGCGGTCGTTATCGCCATATTCCCCTCTCTTCTATTTCTGGGTGCGGCGAAGGAGATTGCGGTAAAGAAATTCGGCGTGAAGATGCCGATTGACCCGACGAGAGCGCAAAATTACTTGCGAATGGGACCACGCCAACAATTTCTATTCCCCCGTTTGCAATAAAGTTCCCGCCCGCCGCGCACTGGCGAGCAACCGGGCAAAGCCGAATGCGGCTCCCGCGAAAAGAAGAGAATCGATCGCGAGTCCCGTTAACATCAGGTCGGCGCGCAGAACATGGCCGATCAGCACGCTCCGCAGGCCTTCGAAAACATAAGTTGGCGGCAGAACCCAACAGATGGGCTGGAGCCAGCTGGGCAGAGCCGCGACAGGATAAAAGATGCAACCGAGCGGCTGAATGATGAACATTAGCGACCAAGCAAGATTTTCTGCCCCCAGCCCGTAGCGCAGAAGAATTCCCGAAACCAGCAATCCGACACTCCAGGCGAAGACGATCAGCACCACGAAGAAGGCCGCGAAAGCGACCCCCAGCGCCCAGAGATTAAAGCCAAAGAATACGATGGCCATGAGCGTGACCGGAACGACTCCGACGGCGAGCCTGATGAGGCTCATCACCATCAAGGCGACGACGAATTCAGTCGGCCGCAGCGGGCTCATCAGCAGATTGGCGATATTACGCGACCACATCTCTTCGAGAAACGAGAAGGAAAATCCCTGCTGGCCGCGCAGCAGAATGTCCCACAGAAGAACCGCGCCGATCAGCGCACCTGCCGTTATGGCGGCACTATTCGGCGCGACGCCTCGCGCCTGGACGAGATAAGTTTGCAAAAAGCCCCAGGTAAGCATTTGCACCGCGGGCCAATAAATCATCTCTAACATTCGCGGCCATGAGGAACGCAGCAGGTACGTATAGCGTAGCACCATGGCACCGATGCGTCTCAAAGAGAGGACGGCGGGATTGCTCATGAGTCGACTCGATTTTTGCCTTTTACGCGCCCCCGCGCCACATCGAGGAAGACATCCTCCAGATTGCTGCGCCCGTAGCGCGCCAAAAGTTCCGCTGGTGATGCATTATCGACCAGGCTGCCTTGCTTTAGCATGATCACCCGATCGCACAGGCGTTCGACTTCCGCCATGTTATGCGAGGCAAGCAGGATCGTGCAGTTGAGGTCGCGCCGATGCGCCTCGAGGTAGGCGCGCACCCAATCCGCCGTGTCAGGATCGAGCGAGGCTGTCGGCTCGTCGAGCAGCAGCAATTCGGGATCGTTGATCAGTGCCTTGGCGAGAGCCACGCGCGTTTTTTGCCCCGCAGAGAGGCTCCCGCTCGGTCGATCGAGAAACTCGACTAGCGCGAGATCCTCGGCGAGCCGCGCGATTTTCCGCTCTACTTCGCTAGTGCCATAGAGCCGCGCGAAAACACGTAGATTTTGCCGAACGGTAAGGCGATGCGGCATATCCACGTAGGGGCTCTCGAAATTCATGCGGCCGAGCACACGGTGGCGGTCATGCGCCATGTCGTGGCCGAACACGCGGATCGAGCCGCTCGTCGGCTCGATCAGGCCCATGATCATCCCGATCGTCGTCGTTTTCCCAGCGCCGTTGCCGCCGAGCAAACCCGTCGTCGAACCAACAACGAGTGAGAAAGAGAGCTGCTTGACGGCGATGGTTTTGTCATAGGTCTTGCAAAGGCCTTCGACGATGAGGGCGACGTTCGACGCAGGAACTAGGCTGGACATGCCCGTTTCTACTATTGTGCCGGCCGTTGTGGCAACCGGCACCCCTGAATGGTCCATCGCGATCGAGTGAAGAAGTGCGTGAGATGGGCCTGAAGAGCTGAATCTGTTGAAATCCCCTGATTCGTACGCGGGGGATTTCGAAGGACGAGGCTGCCGGGAATTTAGAGGCTTTCGCCGGAATGGCAGTTTTTCTTTCTTATTTCAATGACAGGCCGGATCATCGGCAGGCCGGCAAGGTCGCTTATCCGCTCGATGAAAACTTGCTGCTCTGCCTGCTCGCGGTGCTGGCGGGGGCCGAAGCGTTTACCGGCATCGCCCGTTTTGGCGAAAGGAAGCTCGGCCTCCCGCGCCGGTACCATCCCTATCGCGACAGCGCGCCCGCGCATGATCATCTGGGCGATATTTTTGCCACGCTCGACGCGTAAGCCTTCCAGCGCTGTTTCGTCGGTTGGGTCGCGGCGCCGGGCAAGACGGCAAGATCACCCGGGAGACGCGCTTCTACATCACGTCGCTGGTCTTGCTGGCCCATGCGATCGGCCCGATGATCCACGATCATTGGGCGGTGGAGCTTGAAGCCTTCACCCGATTCCCCTGGGAGCTGTCGATTTCCGCGACAAAACCGCAGATGCGTCTAATTGTTTCCTGATCTATCAGCAGTGGTGCGTGGCCCTGATCCTTGACTGTATGAATCTGCGCACCCGGATGGCGGGCCGCCATCTCCTTAAGAGTTTCAATGGACAGCAGATCGGAGTTCGTACCTCTGAGGACGAGCAACGGCACATCACGCAAACCGTCGAACTGCGGCCAAAGCGTAGGGAGTGGCTGTTCGAGATCGAGGCTTTCGAGCGTTTTCATCAAGTTTTGATCGTAGCGCAAGCCGATGCGTCCAACGGCATCCGTGAAGGTAATTTTGGCGTAAGTCTCCCAATCGGCCTCGCTCAGGCCTTTGAAATGCTCGCTCATTGTTTCCTTGAGAAGATCAACGGCATCCGGAATCGAACGCGGCACCGGGAGCTTGCCGACATAACCACGAATGCGGGCCATGCCGCGCGGCTCCAGAACCGGGCCGATGTCGTTCAAGACAGCACCGCGTATGACGGCGGGGCGCGCTGCCGATAACAACATCGTGTGGAGGCCGCCGCGCGAAGTCCCGATGAAAACTGCAGCGCCGATCTCCATCGCGGTGAGAATGGACAATACGTCGCTGTTCTCTATTTCGAGACTGTAATTCTGCCAGTCCCGGTCATATTCGGAGAGGCCACGGCCGCGGTAATCGAGGGCTAGTACCCGCCGCTTCGGCCCTGTGAGCCCGGCCGCGAGGGCGCTTGCCAATGCGCCGAAATCCGCCGAATTACGCGTGAGCCCAGGGAGGCAGACGGCGGAAAGGCCCGGATCGTGCGGCGAACCGTAGTCGCGGACATGAAGTCTCAAACCATCGGGTGCAGTGTAAAAGCGGCTTTCGAAAGGAAGTTGCAGCCGGCTCATATCCATCACCCCACGGTCCGCTCGCGTGCCCGCCGGGCAGGGCGCTATCGACAGCAAAAATAACCAAGCAGCCCAAGCCGGGCTGCAATAGTTTGTTAATCAACAAAGCAAACCATTGGAACTTCTGTCAAATGCTAATGTTATCCGAGCATGCAAGCAAAACCGCCAACACTGTGCTCCAACATGCGCTCTGTCGTTCTCGTTGTCGAGGACGAGCCGTTCGTCCGTCTGTTCGGCGTCGATCTTTTGGAACAGGCCGGCTTTGATGTTTTGCAGGCAGGCAATGCCGACGAAGCGTTGTGGTTGCTTGAAGCCCACCCGGAGGTTCGCGTCGTCTTTTCCGATATTGACATGCCCGGCTCCCTCGACGGCATCGAGCTCGCCCGGCGTATTTGCGACTGCTGGCCGCGAATCGGAATCGTTCTCACATCTGGTCATCAGATTCGCGCGGAGATGTTACCGCGCGAGGGAAGATTTTTGGCAAAGCCATACGACGGCAAGGCCTTGGTGCGTGAAATCAAGGAAATCATCCATTAGATCACGATGATACGGGATCGCAGCTAGCCAGCATCATGAACGGAATGGATTTTTGACGCTTAGAGCGGAACGCGGGGGGTAAACCGGGTCCCGCTTTTCCTCATCGAGTTCAAGAGCATGTCCCGAAAAACTTGCCAGCTTTTCGGTTTTGATATGCTCCGTGGTCCATAACTCCTTCACGCCGTCGTTTTCAGCGAACTCATATCGATGGAAAAGCGATACTTCACGTCGCTGCGCAACATACGTTCATATGCCTCGTTGATTTTCTGGATCGGAATCACTTCCACGTCGCTGATGATCTCGTGTTCCGCGCAGAAATCGAGCATCTCCTGGGTCTCGGCGATGCCGCCGATCAAGGAGCCGGCAAAATTGCGGCGTTTGAAGATGAGGCTGAAGATTTCGACCGCCATCGGTTTCTCTGGCGCGCCGACCTGGACCAGCGTGCCGTCCCGTTTCAAAAGGTCCAGATAACGGCTGACCTCATGCGGTCCTGCGACTGTGTCGAGGATAAAGTCGAAGCTGTTCGCATGCGCTGCCATCTCGCCCGGATTTTTTGAGATCACGACCTCGTCGGCGCCGAGCCTTTTGCCATCCTTGACCTTGCCCGCGGATGTGGTGAACAAAACCGTGTGGGCGCCAAAGGCGCGTGGGCGAATTTCACGCCCATGTGACCAAGGCCGCCAAGCCCAACGATGCCGGCCTTCTGACCCGGCCCAACCTTCCAATGCCTTAGCGGAGAATAGGTGGTGATGCCGGCGCAGAGAAGCGGTGCCACGCCCGCCAGATCGAGCTTGTCGGACACCCGCAGCACGAAGGCTTCATCTACGACGATCGCCGTGGAATAGCCGCCAAAGGTCGGACCGCCTAGGACCTTATCGGCGCCATTATAGGTGGGGTTGAAGCCCTTCTCGCAATATTGCTCCAAGCCGGCGCGGCAGGAGGCACAGACCCGGCAGGAGTCCACCATGCAGCCGACGCCGCCGAGGTCGCCGGGCTTGAAGCGGGTCACCGCCGCGCCGGTTTTCGTAACGCGTCCGATGATCTCGTGTCCCGGCAAGCAAGGGTAGATCGTGTTGTGCCATTCGTCGCGGGCCTGATGAAGATCGGAATGGCAGACGCCGCAATACAGAATCTCGATTTGAACATCCGTCGCACCAGGTTCGCGCCGGTTGAATGAAAAAGGACCGAGCGGCTCGTTCGAGCCCTGAGCGGCAAAACCCGTACATACAAACAAGGGATTGTCTCCGTTTGGTCATGCGATCTTATCGCGCGGTAGGCGCAGGGAAGGACAAGATCGAAGTCCTACCTAGAATATAGGGCGCTGCGGATATTTCGAGGGCCGAGGCCTTGAACAGAATGACGCAGGGTTGAACGAGCCCCCTGCCGATGGCATGGACCAGCGGCAACCGTCGCTGTCGTGGATGACATTTAGCTGGACGCTGCGCGAAACTCTTCGCAAAGCCCGCTGTCAAAGCTTGGCTTGAGCCTTTGCCATAGCCTCGGCCGGTGTAGTCTCGGTCTCGCCGAAACGAACCTGATAGACACCGAGATTTTCGATCACCCGCTGGACGTAGTTGCGGGTTTCGGAGAAGGGAATCCGTTCCACCCAATCGATTGGATCGACCCCCGGTTTGCGCGGATCGCCATAAGCGTCGAGCCACTCCTTGACGTGCTTGCCACCGGCATTATAGGCGGCGAATGTCAGAATATAGGAGCCCTTCTGCTCGGCCAGAAGTTCGCCCAAATGGCGCGCCGCGAGCTGGGCATTGAAAGAGGCGTCCGTGAGGAGCCGCCTTGCGTCGAAGGCGACCCCGGCACGCTCGGCCGTCCGCTTCGCTGTCGAGAGAATCATCTGCATCAAGCCTTGAGCGCCGGCCGACGAGACCGCCGTCGTATTGAAGGCGCTTTCCTGACGCGCGATGGAATAGACGACGGATACCGCGGCGGAGTTTTGCAATGGCGCGAAGGGAGGCACGCCATAATCGGGGAAGGCCAGCGTATCGATCGGCATGCCGCGCTGGCTTACGATCTTGCCGACGCTCAGCGAAAGATGCGCGTCGTGCTGTTTGGCAACGAGGCTCGCTAAGGCCGCGACTTGGCCTTCATCGGCGAGGTGACGCGCGGCTTCGACGACAAGCGGCGCCGCCAGGTCTTTTTCCCCCGCCGTATAAAGAAGTTCGATCACTTTGATCGAGTCTTCGCGTTCATCGCCCTTGGTTTCATTGGGGATCGAGCGGATCGGCAATGTCGCGAGCCCGAGTTTCCCGCGCGCGAGCTGGCCATAATAGGTAGCCGGATGACTGGCCGCCTTCTCGTAGAAGGCAAGCGCGGCGGCCGCGGCATCGCCGTTGGAAGAGGCTTCGGCGGCGCGGCCTTGCCAATACGCTGCCCTCGCCCGGGACATCGGCGTTTCCGCGAGCTTGGCGAGAGCGTCGAAATGCACCGCCGCACGCGCCGGGTCGTTCAGGAAGCGTAGCGCGATCCAGCCGGCATGAAATTCCGCCTCGATCTTCATTTCATGCGACATCGCGGAATGTTCCGCGCAAAGCTTATAAGCGGTCGCCACATCATTTAGATCGAGCAGCTTGCGGGCGAGAAGCCGGCGTTCGGTCCACCATTCGTCGCCGTCAATGATCTGCGAGGGGTCGCGCGGCGCAGAGACGAGGATATCTGCCGCCGCTCGGATCTTTTCGGCATGGCGCAGTTTGTGGATTTGCGCGTAAAGATAGCCGGGGTCGGTCCGAAGGGCCGGGGGCACCTTGGCGAGAAGCTTGTCGCTCGGGGCTTCGTCGTAAACAGCGGCGCGGGCCTTGGCGAGCGCCAAAACATCGGGCCCGGCCAAGGCGGCGGCACGGAATGCGGCGGCGCTCTCGCCCTTGTAGAGCAAACGGTCGGCCCGGAATTTATGATCCGCTTTGTCAAGATAAAAGCCGAAATCGCTTTTCACTTTGGCTTCAAGCGGTGCGTTGAGGTCGGATTCGCGCCATACCGCGCGCACGAGGGCGGCCGCCTCGCCCGTCTTGCCGTCGTCAGTTAAAACGCGCGCGAGAGCGAGCTTGCCAGCCGGGGTCTCGGGGTCGGCGCCGCTAAAATAGGATTTGATGAGCGTGTCGCTTTTGTGATCGCCGAAGAGGGATTCCTCGCTGCGCTTTTTCAGCCAATCGAGTGCGGGCCACGCCGGATGCGCCTGCATGAAGGCCTGCAGCCGGTCGAAGCCCGTTTCGCGCGGATAGCTCCGCAGCGCAATCCATTCCAGGGCCGTCTTAACGATTCTATCCTTTGCCGCCGCCGCCGCGGCGTCCCCTTGCGCGAGTTCGCCGGATTTGTACAGCGCGATCGCCTGGGCGAGGCCGGTCAGGTCACGGTCTTGTTGCGTGAGTAAGTCCGGCGAGAGCAGCGAGGTCTGCGGCGGTGCCGAGACGGCGGGCTTGTCAGGCGCAATATCGCGCGCGGCGGCCTCCTGTTCGGTCGGCAACAGGGGGGCCCTTGACTCTTGCTCTTGGGTGAGTGGCGGCAGAGCAGGCGAAGGCGAAAAGGATGATGCGTCCTCGCCCGGACTGCGCAGGAACGGCGCGTGCTGTCCCGCGAACCATCCCGCTGTGAGGGCACAAAAAGCGACCGCACCGGCGCTCATGCCGGGAATGCGCCCGAAAAAGAGGCGCCCGAAAGGAGACTGCCTTGTGAGCATGGTTCATCCAATCTTACAAAGCATCACGAAAACGGAGAAACTTGAACGATTCTTCCTTAACAAACTGCAAATGGCGCTTATGCGGCACCAAACCCTACCCCTGCCGGCTGGTCCCTAGCGGGTTTCACTGGCGGCGGGATCTCGTCAAAGAGCCCTTTCCGGAAGCGGGTTTAGTGTCTATGTCTTCGTTCCCCGGCGCATTTTGCGTCAACTCTTTGGTAACAGAGACCCTGAATTAAGGCGTCACTTGGGCGGATGGGAAGAAAGGCAGAACTGTGGCAATCGGGATACAGACCGTTTTCAGGGGTTCGCTCACGGCGATTGTGACGCCCTTTGAGGACGGGCGCTTCGACGAGGCGCGTTTCCGCGCTTTGGCGGACTGGCAAATCGTCAATGGCACGCATGGGCTCGTGCCGGCCGGAACGACGGGGGAAAGCCCCACGCTTTCGCATGAGGAGCATCACCAGGTGATCGCGGCCTGCATCAGCGAGGCCAAGGGGCGGGTGCCGGTCATCGCCGGGGCGGGCTCGAACAATACGCAAGAAGCGATCGAACTGGCGCGTTTCGCGGAGAAAGCCGGCGCGAGCGGCCTTCTCGTCGTCACTCCCTATTACAACAAGCCTTCGCAAGAAGGCCTCTACCGCCATTTCAAGGCGGTCAATGATTCGGTCGGCATTCCCATCATCATTTACAATATCCCGCCGCGCTCGGTCGTAGATATGGCGATCGACACCATGAAACGGCTTTACGAATTGAAGAATATCGCGGGCGTCAAGGACGCGACCGGCAATATCGCCCGCACGGCCTTGCAGCGGCAGGCGTTGGGTCCGGACTTTATCCAGCTTTCGGGCGAGGACATGACGGCGCTTGGCGTTATGGCGCATGGCGGCCATGGCTGTATTTCGGTGACATCGAATGTCGCGCCGAAACTCTGCTCGCAGATGCAGGAGGCATGCCTTGCTGGTAATTTCGCGGCCGCCTTGAAACTGCAAGACCAATTGACCCCGTTGCATGCGGCTTTGTTCGTCGAACCCAATCCGGCTGGGCCCAAATATGCGCTCACCGTGCTTGGCAAAATTACCAACGAGCTGCGCCTTCCCATGCTGCCCGCCTCGGAGACGGCGCAAGCCGCGATCAAGGCGGCGATGCGCCATGCTGGGCTTATTCATGCCTAAGCAAGCTTGCATGCGTGATATGGCCAATTCGCGCGGGGTGTCCTAAATGGCGCCCAAGCCAGAGCGCCCACGAAAAATCGCCGCGGACAACCGGCGGGCGCGTTACAATTATGAAATCGGCGAGATATTCGAAGCGGGCCTGATGCTCACCGGCACCGAGGTGAAATCCTTGCGCACAGGCAAGGCCACCATCGCGGAAAGCTATGCGAGCGTCGATCGCGCCGGCGAAGTTTATCTCGTCAATGCGAACATCCCGGAATATCTCCAGGCCAACCGTTTCAACCATGAGCCGAAACGGCCGCGTAAACTGCTGTTGAAATCGCGCGAGATCGCCAAGCTCTCGCAGGGCACGGAGCGCCAGGGCATGACGATCGTGCCGCTCA
>Ga0181535_10002476_pt1 | contig 22503 bp, 20 predicted proteins | sample PEATcosm2014_Bin_44_FD_119774 | JGI IMG/M metagenome (GOLD analysis project Ga0181535, IMG submission 119774) | Peatland microbial communities from MTU Mesocosm Facility, Houghton, MI, USA - PEATcosm2014_Bin17_30_metaG | ecosystem: Environmental > Terrestrial > Soil > Wetlands > Peat | place...
CAGCCATTCGAAGTATCCAGAAGCGGCTTTGGAGATAAACGAAGCCGCCAGAATAGCAAGAAACGGGAGCAGATATGCGCGAATTGCCGGAGATTCTCCACGGAGTTCACCCAGCGGCTCCGACGCGCCCGCCACGGTTTCCGCTCCGTTCCTGAGCGGATCGTCAGCCGTATGGGGAACGGGGGACGGCAGCTTTCGTACCCAGGATAGCTTCTGAGTGGCCATGGAAAATGCCAGCGCGACGAGGGTCAATGCAATCCAGCCGGCCTGGGAATGAAAGCCGACGATGGCGATTTCCGGACTGACCGCATCGCCGATGAGGATCAGGGCGGAGAGCCGGACGATGTTCAGCAGCCAAATACATCCCAGCGCGCAGGGGATGAGCAGCAGAGCCCGCGGAAAGTGGAGTTCCTTCCGGAAATACCAAAGCCAGACAATCGTGAAGACGAGCACCAGTCCCAGGCCCTCGATCCCGGAGCAACCACCCACAATCCTGGTTGAGAAGTGAGGAGTTTCAATGGTGAGGGCCGCGGGATCGGCAATGACATTCGGCAGGAAGAGGCGAATTACCGGCAGCACGGTATAAAAGGCGATGATCTGCAAAACCTGGCCTTGTACGGCGCTTGATCGATCCCATAACGAGCTGAGCGGGAAAGCCAGTCCCCACGCAGCGATGCCTGCGAGGGAAGCATACAGCCATGAAGGACTGGTGGAGCGAATCGTCCTGATCCAGATGCGGAGCGGGACGCAAGCCAGGGCCAGCAAGACAGCTCCCAACAGGAAGACAGCGCTGGTGGCGTAGCCTGAGGCGCTTCTGGTGTAAGCCAAGGCGTCGGAGAGCAGCCAATCGCCCCCATGCAGCCGCACCAGGATGGAGCAAACAACCGCCCCCATACAGGCCAAATGGCCAGCGAAGAAAATGCGGCTGAAAGGTGTAGTTTCTTGTTGAGCTTTAAATCTGGAGTAGCCTAGACCGAGAAACACCGCATAGGAAACGATGGCGATCCGGAGAAATCTCTGATGGCCGAAGAGAAGACTCCCGGACGGATAGCAGGCCACACATTCAAGCGCAATCACTGCGCCTAAAAACGACAGCCGCCCAAGAAGATTACTGGGAAAATAAAAAGGCGCCATTGACCGGGAACAGTTATCCCTTGTCAAGCCGCCGTCGGGTTGACCTTCTCGATTCAGAGTCTGTCCGGTCTACTTGCTGCGCCGAACGCGCAGAACAGCGAGCGATCCGGCAAGCAGCGTGAGGCCACTGATCACCAAGCTGGGATCGACCTCGGGAGCTGGATGAGGCGCTGCATAAGCCGCGGTGCATGTGCCGAGCGCAAACCCCAGTGTCACGAAGGCGAATTTCAGAAAGTTTTTCATTCCGTGCAAATCCTTTCTGGCCGTGATCCAAGCATCTGGAATCAATGTGGGCCCACGGGTCTAAATCAAGCACCCGATTTTGTTTTGTTGTCTTCAGCGATTCAAACCTTTGGCAAACAAACCATTAACGGAGATGTTAACACGAGGAGAGGCCCTCCATGCAAGGGCACTCCAGAAACCAAAGTACCTGCGCAGGATTACCTGATTCCACTCCCCTGTTCCCGGTGAACCGTACAATGCTCTGCGCCAATCTGTGGGAAACGAGTATTAAAGCTTTCTGGCGAAGGTTTCTGGCTTCAAAATCGTCACGCTCTTCTTGCTCGGGGGAGGCCGGGCCAGGCGAGTTATAGAATCGGATAAAAGCTCGCAATCCACTCCTGGAGCAGGGCAGGGAAGCAGCCTAGAACGACAACTGCTGCCGCAATCAGAAGCAGCACCGCCAGTGTGGCCGGATGTGCCTTGATGGGTGTCTCGTCGACGGCAGGCATTACGTAGGCGCGCTTGAGAACCTGCAAGTAGTAATAGAGCGAGACGACGCTAAGCGCGACCGCCAAGGCAACAAGCGCGAATGGGACCGGTCCGGCTGAGACGGAGAGCACCGCGGCAAAGAGATTGAACTTGGCCCAGAAGCCGACCAGCGGCGGGATCCCGGCCAGCGAGAGGAAGAACACGAGCAGCACAGCGGCCAGCAGCGGATTGCGCTTGTGGAGGCCAAGGAAGGAGTCGAGGCGGTCGCTGCCCGTGGCGCGCTCGACAACGGCGACTACGCCGAATGCGCCGATGGTGGTGAGGCCGTAAGTGAGGACGTAGAAGAGAACGGCGTTGGCGCTGCGAAAGGCCGGGCCGGTCGTAGTCAGAAAGAATTCGAACGGGCTTCCTTGACCTGAATAAGCGCGTTGCGTGGCAACACCCAGCAGTATGTAGCCGGCATGAGCGATGGCCGAGTAAGCCAGCAAACGACGCACACTCACCTGCGCCAGCGCCGCCAGATTGCCGACGACCATTGATGCCGCTGCTACCACCAGCAGAATCGTCGCCAGTTGTGGCCAAGTCTGATAGTACTGTCGCAGGAACTCCTCAAAAGCACTCTTCGCGCTTGAGCCATAGAAACTAGGCATCAACCAATTTATGCTCAACGTAAGCAGCAATGCAAAGCTGGCGACCTTCGATACTGATGCGATAAACGCTGCCGCCGGAGCAGGCGCGCCCTGGTAAGTATCCGGCGCCCAGAGATGAAACGGCACTGCCGCGACCTTGAAGCCAAGTCCCGCGACCACCAGAATCCAAGCCACGTAGAACAGCGGACTCGGCCCAGATTCAGCAATCGCTTCCTGAATCCGCAAGAGGTTTGTGCTTCCGCTCAAGCCATAGAAATAACTGAAGCCGAAGAGCAGAAACGCCGCCGACATCCCACCAAATAAGTAGTACTTGAGCGCGGCCTCAGCGCTTTTCCCGGAGCTCTTGGCAAACGCAGTCAAAATGTAAAGGCCCAGGCTCAGTAACTCCAGTCCAATAAAGATCACCAGCAAGTCTTGAGCCGCAGCTACAAGCAGGCCGCCCATAGCCGCCATCAGTACTACGGCGACATACTCTCCCACATTTCTGGTGAAATCCGAATCGATGAAGAGTAATAGCGTCAACGCGGTCAATACCAGAATTCCGGACTGTGCCGCTGCAACGTATCCACCCTGAGCAAGGAGTAGATTGCCATCGAAACTGAATCCCGCCCCCGCTGAAAGCTGTAAGGCCCACAGCGCCGCTCCGCAACCGGCAACGCCCAGCAACGCCGCTACCGTGACGCGGGTTTTGAGAGCGGCTTTGCGCAGGAAAACGAGATCGACGACGAGCACCAGGAGCGCCGCAATTTCCAGCATTGTCTCCGGCAATGTGACGCGGAAGAGATCTGCGTAGTTCATTGCACGCCTCCCGCAAGCAGCGCCTTGACTGCCGGTTCTATTGTGTCGAGCAGAATTCTCGGATAAAGTCCTACAAACAAACTAACTCCCGTCAGCATTGCTACGCCGGTAACTTCCGGCCAGGTGATGGCGGCTAACTCATGCACGTGTTCCTGCTCCAGCACATGCGCAGTTGGCTGCAGATCGCTGAAGAAGGCTTTCTGCAGAGCGCGCCAAGTGTATGCCACGCCGACGACGATGCCCACGCCCGCGATGGCAACCCACCACGGATTGACCTTCCACGCGCCGACCAGCACCTGCAACTCGGCGACAAAGCCCGAAAAGCCTGGCAGGCCCATGGAGGCCATTCCGGCAACAACAAAGGCCCAGGCGGCGAAGGGCAGACGCCTGGAGAGGTGCATGGTTTCCAGTTCGGCAAACTGGCGGGTGTGCGTGCGGTCGTAGACGATGCGGCCGACAATGGCGAAGAGCAGTCCGGCGATGATGCCGTGGGAGAACATCTGCAAAACCGCGCCAGTCATGCCGATCTGGTTCAGAGTCATGAGGCCAAGCAGAACGAAGCCCATGTGGCTGACGCTGGAATAGCCGATGACGAATTTGAAATCGGTCTGCGCCAGAGCGACCAGCGCGCCGTAGACGATGCCGATGACCGCCAGAATGGCGAAGACATCGCGCCACGAGCCGAGTCCGATGAACGAGAATCCCCAGGGATCGAGGCCGCGCGGGAAAAGGGCAATGCCGACGCGCAGGCAGCCATAGGCGCCCAGCTTCATGACCACCCCGGCGAGGAGCATGGAAGCGGCGGTGGGCGCGGCGACGTGGCCGGTGGGCGCCCAGGTGTGGAAGGGCCACATGCCGGCCAGAATCGCAAAGCCGGTGAAGACCAGCGGGAAGCACCACATCTGGAAGCTGGCCGGAAGGCCCGCATGGGCTAGCTCAACCAAGCCGGTGGAGTGGCTGCCAGCGGTCGTGTAGGCCGCCAGCATGCCGATGAGCACCATCGCTGAGCCCGCAAAGGAATAGATGGCCAGCTTCATGGCCCCGTACTCGCGGCGCGTGGAACCCCAGATGGCGATCAGAAAATACTTGGGCACGATGGCAACTTCATAGAAAACGAAGAGCAGAAAGAGGTCGAAGCTGAGAAAAACGCCGTAAACTCCGCCGATAAGCGCCAGGAAAAAGGCGAAAAACTCATTGGTGCGCAATTCGATATTCCAACTGAAGAGGACTCCGGCGACAGCGGCCAGGCCGGTGAGCAGCACCAGCACGCGGCTGATGCCGTCGGCAGCCAGGAGGTAATGAACCCCCATGGATGGTACCCAGGGCAGATCGACGATGGTCATGCGGCCCTGGCCCATGCCGGCCACAAACCCTTGCAAGGCCAGCGCCAGCCCGGCTATGGCAACGGCCAGTGCCAGCCAGCGGGCCAAGACATTTCTCTCCTTGGGCAGGAGAGCCTCAAGCAGCGCTCCGGCAAACGAGAGGTAGATCGCAAAAGCTAACATCAAAATCTCCAGTGAGCCAAAAGGTTCATGACCGTGGGGTTTACGCTGTCCAGAATCAACGAAGGCAGAAGGCCCACGAGGAACATGATGCCGATGACCGGAGCCAGCGCCATCCGCTCGTTATGGTGCAGGTCAGGGAAGTTGGCGCAGTGTGCCGGCACGGGGCCCCAAAAGACTTTCTGGATCACAGTGAGCAGCACGACCGCCGTGACCAGCAGACCGAGGATGGAAACCGTGGCCGCGACCCAGGCCAGTGGGAAAACTCCGCGGAAGATAAGGAACTCGCCCACAAAGCCGTTCAGTCCCGGCAAACCGAGGGAAGAAAAGAGAGCAATGCCCATCAGTCCGGCCAGCACCGGTGCAGGCTTGCGCAGGCCCCCAAATTGATCGATACCGCGATGGCCGCCGGTGCGCTGCTGGATCATGGCGACAAACCAGAAGAGCGAGGCCGCGGTGATGCCGTGGTTGAACATCTGCAAGATCACGCCGTTGAGCGCCATGGCCTGATTGGTGAGCGCCGCTGCGCCGACAGCCGGGACCGCAAGCGCGAAGATGGCCAGCAGGCAGTAGCCCAGGTGATTCACCGACGAGTAAGCGAAGACGCGTTTCAGGTCAGTCTGCGCTGCCGCGGCCCAGGCTCCCATGACGACCGTGGCAACGGCCAGCACCAGAAGCGGCGTGCGAATCTGCGCGATCTGATGGCCGAAGAGCGGAATCGCAATCCGCAGCAGGCCGTAGACGCCCATCTTTGACATAGCGCCAGTCAGCAGCATGGTTACCGGCGAAGGAGCTTCAGAGTAGGCGGCGGGCAGCCATGTGTGGAAGGGAATCATTGGCACTTTGACGGAGAATCCGGCCAGTACGCCAATGGCCAGCCAAAGCGTGACCGGTCCCAAATGCGCCGTGACCATCTGTTCGAGTTCGCCGGTGGAGGCCAGCAGAGTGAGGTGGGGAAAATCCATGCTGCCTGTGGCAAGAAAGACGGCCAGAAACGCGACGAGCAGGGCCGCCGAGCCAGCCATGGTGTAGACGAAGAATTGCGTTGCCGCCGGTCCGCGCCTCGCTCCGCCCCAGAGCTTGATGAGGAAGAAGGCGGGAATCAGGCTCAACTCCCAGAACAAGAACCAGTGGAAGAAATTCAGCGCCGTGAAGGAGCCGAAGAGACCGGCTTCCAACGTCAACACCAGCGCAAAGTAGAGCCCCGGCTGGTGATGGACGCGGTGCGCGGCATCGACGGACATCAGCGTCACAATGGCGGAGAGTACCAGCATCAACGCGCCCAGCGCATCGACGCCGAGGTGATACTCGATGCCCAGAGATGGCGCCCACGCGGCCCGCTCGACGAGGCCGATGCTGCCGTTTGCGGGCAGTTCGGTCCACACCACCAGTGCCAGCGCTAGGCTGACGAGGGTGGTGACGAGAGCCACAGCGCGCGCGTGCTTGCCAACGGCAAGCGCAAGGACCGCCCCAACGAGGGGCAGCACGGTCAACAGCGTCAATATCGGAAATCCGCTCATGCCCGGCTGCTCCAGATCAGAATCGCGGCCAGCGCCACAACGGCCAACGCCAGGATTCTCAGGTAAGTTTGCACGCGGCCCGTCTGCACCCGCGCCAGCAGGCCTCCGCTCACGGTCAACTCCTCGCAGCCCTTGTCGAAACTGCCGTCCACAACGTTGTTATCGAGGAAGCGGTTCAACTGCGCCCAGAGGCGGAAGCCCCACGCAACACCGGCCACAGCGCCGCCCCAGATCCGGCGGTCGAACCAGTCCGAGACGCGCGCCCACCAAGCATAGAAAGCAATCACCGTGACTCCGTAGAACTCGTCCACATAGAGCCGGTCGCGCAGGGCTGCCCACAGCGGCGGCACGGCCCGCTCCAAAGCGTCCGGCTCGTCCGGTTCGGGAGAGCGATTTCCGTAGAGCAGCCACCCCAGCCCAAGCCCCAGAAAAACTACAAGCGTGGAGACGCCCATCAGCGCCATCAGCCCCGGCTCGGCAAAGCCGTGCAGATCGAAGCCCGCCGCGCGGCCATCCAGAAACGCCCGGAACCATGGCCAGGCGGGAGTTCCAATCGCTCCCAGCACGATGGCGAAGAAGGCCAGAATCGCCAGCGGGGCGGTCATCACCGCCGGACTCTCGTGCGCGGCCTTGCCGCCCTTCCAGTGGCCGAAGAAAACGTATGCCACCTGCCGCGTCATGTAAAAGGCGGTCAGCAGCGCGCCAAAGACCAGCATGTAGAACGGCGTTTTAGCCACGCTCCAATGCTGCGCCGCTTCCAGAATGCCGTCCTTGCTCCAGAAACCGGAGAAGAGCAGCGGAAAGCCGCACAGCGCCAGCATGCCTATCGCGTAGGTAAGGAAGGTCAGCGGCATATCGGACTTCAGCCCGCCCATGCGGCGAATGTCCTGCTCCTCGTTGCAGCCATGAATCACCGAGCCTGCGCCCATGAAGAGGAGAGCCTTGAAGAAGGCGTGCGTGATGAGGTGAAACATTCCCACAGCGACGCCGCCCATGCCCAAGCCAGCCATCATGTAGCCGAGCTGCGAGATGGTCGAGTAAGCCAGAATGCGCTTGATGTCGTTCTGCGCCACGGCAATCAGCGCGGCAAAGACAGCCGTCGATGCACCAACCCAGGTCACGACCGTGAGCGCCGTCGTAGTGCCACCAGCGAGCGCGCCCGCCTGCATCAAAGGATAGACGCGGGCGATGAGGTAAACGCCAGCGGCTACCATGGTTGCGGCGTGAATCAACGCGGAGACAGGCGTGGGGCCTTCCATGGCGTCCGGCAACCAGACGTGCAAAGGGAACTGGCCGCTCTTGCCCGCCGCTCCAGCAAAGATTAAAAGGCCAATCGCGCCCGCGGCCGTCAGGCCCAGTGCGGCAGGCTGCGCCAGCAACCCGGCCAGCGCCAGCGGTTCCAGCGAACCCGCGCCGTGGTTATAGAAGAGCAGCGTGCCGGTTTGCGAAAACAACCAGACAATTCCAAGAAGAAAGAAAACATCGCCGACGCGCGTGACCAGGAAGGCTTTTTTGGCCGCAGCCGATGCCGCGGGCCTCTGGTACCAGAAGCCGATCAGCAAGTACGAGGTAAGCCCGACTAACTCCCAACACATGAAGAGGAGCAAGAGGCTATTCGCGATTACTACGCCCAGCATGGCTCCTGCAAAGAGCGACATGAAGCAGAAGAAGCGCGTGTAGTTTTCGTCGTGCTCCATGTAGCCGGTGGAGTAGATGAAGATGAGCAGGCCGACGAGCGAGACCATCACCAGCATCACAGCGGAGAGCGGGTCGAGGACCCAGCCCAGGTCCACTTGCGATGCGCCGACTTGAATCCAGGTGAAGTTGACCACCTCGCGCGTTGCAACCCCGCCTACCCAGCCGCTTAAAACATGGCCAAAGGCAAATAACGACAAGAGCAACGAGAAACTCAACGAGCCGATGGCCAGTGTCGCGGCTGCCTTGCGGCGCGGCTGCTTGAGCAACGCGGCAATGCCCGAGGCCACAATGGGCAAGGCGGGAATCAGCCACAGGATCTCCGCGATGGGAGAAGCCGTCAACTGCGGAGTGAATGAAATTGTTCCCTGCATCAACCTCTCACCCCTTCATCCTGTTCATCAAGTCCAGGTCCGTCGTATGCGTGTGGCGATGAATTGAAATCACCAAACCCAGACCAACCGCTGCCTCGGCCGCGGCCACAGCAATCGAGAAGATGGCAAACATCATGCCCGTGAGCGCCTCCGGATGTGGCCCGTAACGCCAGAAGGCAATCAAATTCAGATTGGCCGCGTTCAGCATCAACTCGATGCCGATCAGCACCAGAATGGCGTTGCGCCGCGTGAGCGCTCCGGCCAGACCGATCGAAAACAAGAGCGCGGCAACCAGGAGGAATCCCGCCAGCGGCGTCATTGGGCGCCTCCTTCTTTTTCGTGCATGGCCACAATCACCGCGCCAATCAAAGCGACGGTCAACAGCACGGCCACAATCTCCAACGGCAAAACGTAACGGCCAATCAATGCCACGCCAATCTGCTGCACGGTGACAGCGGGGACTTTCGCGGCTTGCGGAAGTCGAGATACACTCTGCAAAATCGACCAAGCAAACACGGCAAAGACCGCAGCGGCGACCGCAAGGCCAGCCAGCCATGTCTTGCTGAAAACTCCGTCCTTGGGAGTTTCAGAGCCTTTGGTGAGCAGAATCGCAAAGACCACCAAAATGGCGACCGCGCCAACGTAGACCAGAATCTGCGCAAAACCGGTAAACTGCGCGTCAAGGTCCAGATAAAGCAGCGCCAAGCCGGCAAAAGCAACGGTGAGCGCCAGCGCGCAATGCACCGTGTTCTTGAGCAGCATGGCTGCCAGACCGCCGGCCACGGTGAGCGCCGCAATCAGATAAAAGACAAGGCTCATCAGCAGCCGCTCCTTTCTTTGCCGCTCCAGTAGAACTTACTCCGCATAGCGATAGCTCCTAGGGCCAACGTGCTTTCTCCGCTGCTCTCCCAACGCAATGCTGGCGTAAGCCAGCAGCAGGATCGCCGAACAAACTACCCAGCGTAGCCAACCGTCGCCCATGAAGCGCCACAGCCCGGCCACGAACAGATTCAAGAGGCACATGGGCAGGACGAACTTCCAGGCAAAGTTCATCAGTTGATCCTGTCTGAGGCGCGGCAGTGTTCCACGCAGCCAGATGAAGACGAAGATGGAAAGCATCAACTTGGAAAAGAACCAGATCCAAGATGGAATCCAAGTGAGGAAGGAAAACGGCGCGGACCATCCACCCAGAAAGAGCGTGGTGCCCAGGCCGGAGATGGAAAACATGGCCACGTACTCGCCCAGGAAGAAGAGCGCAAACTTGAAGCCCGAATACTCGGTGTGATAACCGGCCACTAACTCCGACTCGCCTTCGGGTAAGTCGAAGGGCGAGCGATTGGTTTCCGCCGTGGCCGCAATGGCATACATCACGAAGCCCGCCAAGCCCCAGGGCGTGAGGATGTACCAGTGCGGAAAGCCCCAGGTGTAGTGGTTCTGCGCCTCAACGATTTTGGTGAGCGAAAGCGAGCCGGTGATCATCACCACCACCACGCTCGACAGCAGCAGCACCACCTCGTAGCTGATCATCTGGGCTATGGCGCGCATGGCGCCCAGCAGCGAATACTTGTTGCGGCTGGACCAGCCCGCCATGAAGACCGCAAGCTCCGTGGACGCGCCCATCGCGAAGTAGAAGAGCAGGCCAGCGTCCATCTCCACCAGCACCATGTTGCGTCCCATGGGCAGTACCGCAAAGCCCATGAAGACGGTCACCACCAGCACAACCGGCGCCAGGAAATGCAATGCCGCATCCGCGCTAAAGGGAACGATGTCTTCCTTGGTCAGCGACTTGATGCCGTCGGCAATCGGCTGCAAGAGGCCGAAGGGACCGACGCGGTTGGGCCCAAACCGATTTTGCATGCGCCCCAGCCCCTTGCGCTCCAGCCACACGGCGAGCGCAAAGAGCGCCGGGAAGAGACAAACGATGGTCGCCGCGCAGAGCACTGTACCGGCCACAGACTGCCAGGAAGCGGGCAGAAAGCTCTCCAGCCAGTGCAGGAGCAAAACGAAGATCTGGTCGCAAGTCTCGATCATCGGCTACGCTCCCTCTCCGGCTGTTGCTGCCGCAGCGGATGCAGCTTTGGCGACGGCTGCGGCTGCCGCACTCACTGCCTTGGCATCTGCCCTGGCCTTATCAGCAGCCAGACGCGCATCCACCGCGGCCGCTTCGGTGGGATGAATCTGGTGGTAATACTGGTTCGATCTTGCCAGTTTCTCGCGGTCCAGCAAGAGCCCGCCGAAGCGGTCGCTGGTGCTCAGCTCAAACTCCGTGTTCATCTTGATGGATTCAAACGGGCAGACCTCGACGCAGATCTGGCAGCTCATGCAAACCGAGATGTCGATCTCAAAGCGCGCGGGGTAAAACTGCGGCTTGCCGAGAGCGTCCGGCTTCTTGTCTTTACTCTTTTCGATGTAAATACACTTGGGCGGGCACTCCTTCTCGCAGATCTGGCAGGAGACGCAACGCAGGCCGGCCTGCCAATCCGCGCCATCGTAGACCAGGAAGGGAAAAACGCGCGCGGCCTCGAACGGGGCAATTCGCTGCTCCGGATATTCGACTGTCGTCAGGCGTTCCGCAGAGAAGTAGCTGCCGAAAAAATTCCGCGCCGTCTCCGCCAGACCCTTCAGTATGCCCTCGCCTAACAAATAAACCTCCCAAAAACAGTTAACAGTTGACAGCTAACAGCTAACAATTCTTCCCTCGATGAGCCAACTTCTGCATCCGGTGTTCGCCGCGTCACCGATCCACTTCTCCGAGCACAATATCTACGCTGCCGAAGATCAGCACCACGTCGGCCACGTCGTGCCCCAGGCACATATCTTCCAAAATCGTCAGGTTGATCAGACTCGGCGGCCGCACCCGGTAGCGGTAGGGATTCGGTCCGCCGTCGCTGATCAGATAAAAGCCCAGTTCGCCCTTGGGCGCCTCGATCCGGCCATAGGCCTCGCCTGGCTTGGGACGGAGGCCGCGAATCTTCGCTTTGGGGTCGATCACCGGGCCAACTGGAATGTCTTTGAGCGCAGCCTCCAGAATCTTGATCGATTCCCGCGCTTCCAGCAAGCGGATCATGAAGCGGTCGTACACGTCCCCGTGATCGCCCAGCGGCACGCGGAAGTTGAAGCGGTCGTAGATGCCGTAGTGATCCACCTTGCGGATGTCGTAGTTCACGCCCGAGGCCCGCAGCATCGGCCCTGTGACCCCGGCATTAACCGCCAGCTCCGGCCGCAGCACACCCACGCCCTGAGTACGCGCCATCAGAATCTCGTTCGAGCGGAGCAGGGCTTCAAACTCGTCGACAAACGCCGGCAGCCCCGCCACGACCTTGCGCGCCTCGTCCAGCCAGGCCGGAGAGGCGTCAACCCGGCAGCCGCCGAAGCGCATGTAGTTGACCATCATCCGCGCGCCGGTGAGTCCCTCGAACAAGTCCAGAATCTTCTCCCGCTGGCGGAAGGCATACATCAGCGGCGTCCCGCTGGCGCCCATATCCTGGATCAGGAAGCCGATGGCCGAGAGGTGATTCTGCACCCGCGTGAGCTCGCCCAGAATCACCCGCAGGTACTCGGCGCGCTCGGGAACTTCCTGGCCCGTAAGCTTCTCCACTGCCAGCGCATAGGCCCAGTTGTTGGTCATCGAACAGGTGTAGTCCAGCCGGTCGGTGTAGGGCATCGAGGCCAAATAGCTGATTCCTTCAGCAATCTTCTCGTGGTTGCGATGCAGATAGCCGAATTCGGGCTTCAGCCGGACGACTCGCTCGCCGTCCAGGGCCAAGTCCATACGGAAGACGCCGTGCGTGGAGGGATGGTGCGGCCCCATGGCCACTTCCAGCAGTTCCCGCTCACCCCGCGACTCAATCGGGGCGGGACGGTTCCAGCCTTCCGGCCGTTCAGTAACGGTTGAGGAATAACTATGCGGCTGGTTCATGCGCCGGCCCCCGTTCCTTGATGGCGTTCTTCCAGAGCTTGGCCGGCCGCCGCTTGATGTGCCTGAGTCCGCTTGAGCACACCATCGTGCGCTGTCGGCTCGTACTCGAAGTCGTCCGGCGCAACGTAATCCCGCCGCATGGGGTGGTCCTTGAATCCCTCCCACATCAAAATCCGCCGCAGGTCCGGATGCCCGGTAAAGACAATCCCGAAGAGGTCGAAGATCTCGCGCTCCTGGAACTCCGCCGACCGCCAGACAAAGGTAAGCGACGGCAACTCCACCTGGTCGGTCCGGTTCACCGTCCGCATCCGGAGGATGACCGGGCCGTGTTTCTTCTCAACCGAATAGAGGTGATAGACGGCCTCAAGATAACCCGGCTCAACGCGCTTCCGCGTCTCTTCGACGGTCTCTTCGACTGACTGTTCCACACCATCCACTGTTTTGGTAACGGTGTGCGTCACTTTCACCTTCTCGCTGATCTCCTTGTCCGGCCAATCCACGCCGGTCACGTTCGAGAGAAAATCCAGCGCCAGTTCCGCATCGTCGCGCAAAAAATTTGCCACTTCAACCGCATGGTCCGGCGTCAGCCTCAGCGAGTGCTGCCCTGAAGGGCTGGGATTGGGCACAATCTCAACGCCCGCACCCGGGATGGCTGACTCGATCGCCGCTTTGATTTCTTCCACTGTCTTCATCAGCGAATCACCACCGGCACCGTCCATACGCCGGGATTGGACGTGGGCTCCAGATCGTGCTCTCCCGGCACAGGCACGGGAAACTCGCCCTGCGCCTCGGCGTCCAGAAAGCGGGGACGGCCTTCGCCGGTCAGGGGCTGCGCGTCAATCTTTTTTTGCAATGTCATAAAAGCCTGAATTAGCGCCTCGGGCCGCGGCGGGCAGCCCGGGATGTGCACATCCACGGGAATATATCGGTCAATCCCCTTCAGCACGTTGTAGCCCTGCTTGAACGGCCCCCCGGAGATGGCACAGGCCCCCATCGCAATCACATACTTCGGCTCCGGCATCTGGTTGTAGAGCCGTACCACCGGAGCAGCCATTTTTTTCGTTACAGTGCCGGAGACAATCATCAGGTCGGCCTGGCGCGGGGACGGCCGGAAGACCTCAGCCCCAAAGCGGGCCAGGTCATAGCGCGCCATGGTGGTGGCAATCATCTCGATGGCGCAACAGGCCAGCCCGAAATTCATTGGCCAGACAGAGTTGCGACGGCCCCAGTTGTAGAGCTCCTCGATGGTTGTCACGAAGACCCCCTGCTTGCCCAGCTCGATCTTCAATCCTTCGTCCACCATCGTTGCCTCGTTCCAGTTGCCAGTTGTCAGCGAACAGTTTTCAGTGAGCTGCAATCAATAGCTCCGTTGCTGCCCCGCCATCTTATGACTATTTGCTGTTAGCTGTCCGCTGCAAACTGTTCTCACGCCCAGGTCAGCACACCCTTGGCCCAAGCCCACGCCAAGCCCTCAATCAGCAGCAGCACAAAGACCAGCATCGCTCCGCAAGACGCAACAGTCAGGCCAGTGAACGCCACGGCAAAGGGCAGCAGAAAGACCGCCTCCACATCGAAGATCAGGAAGATGATCGCATACAGGTAATATGCCGAGTGGAACTGCAGCCAGGCATCGCCCCTGGACTCAAGTCCGCACTCGTAGATGGCGTTCTTGATGGCATTCGGCTTGGGTGGCGAAAACACCTTTGCCCACAGCCACGCCAGTCCCAGGGGCGCGAGGCCAAAGCCCAGCGCCGCCAAAAACAGAACGGCCAAAGAAAAATACGGATCGGAAGCCATCATAGAAAACAGAATCCCACTAATTTAACGTACCAGTTTAACGGCCCTTTTTGGCGAAAAGATGCGCTCAGGAGCAAGAACTAGCCCCGTTTTCGCCCCATTCATCCCATTCCGTGAAATACCCCTGGTACTTTCCTTGCGTTTGTGGAGTTCCAAAGGAAGCGTGAACCCTGCTGGTGTGAGATCTTGAGGGAAAAACTGGCGAAAACGGAAATCGACCAGCCGACAATCAGCATTGTTCGAACTCTGTGGGCTCGCCTACCGGCGAAGCCCCCCTCCCCGGCGGCACAATCCCATATTTCAGATCCAGAAACTTCTGCAAGCCCTCCGGCAGCATTGCGGCCAGCTCCTGCCACGTCAACACCTTCAAGCGCACCCGCATCTCAGCGGATTTGACCGCAGCCATTACCTCAAACCACGCTTCCCGCAGATCAGGCCGGCGTTCGTCGTGGAGGACGCAAAAGCTGCTCTCCTGGGCATACGCGGCCAGCACATTGCGAATCAGTTGGTAGCTCGCATACCCAGCCTCCACGCCGGAAGCGGCTTGGGCCACGGGTAGAGGCCGGGGAGCCCAGGCTGAAGGGTCAAGAGTCTCAACCTCTTGCGAATAGTCCTCGGGAAACTCCGTTGCCTCTCTTCGCCTTCTGGTCGCCAACTGTACCCGCGGCAGCAACTCCCGGTCGAAGACCGCTTCGAAGTCCCGGTAGCTCTCCACCACCGCCGCGGTCCGGGTCTGAAAATCACCTTCTGTCAGCTTGGCCTCCACAAGCAGGGACCCCAGCCGCATATCGACCTCGGTGCGATCAAAGCGTCCGCTCTTGAGCGGCACCCGCGCCTTCCAGCCAAAGACGGGCGGCTCATCTCCCTCAACGCCCAGCGCCCGCCGCACTGCCATTGAGTCCGCCACTCCCGGTGTGCAGAAGACATTCATCAGCAGGGCATCGGAACTCATGGACGAGTCCAGCTCGCGCCAGCGCCGATCTGAGTCAGGCTTCGGGAGCGCCCGCCCCTGCACATGAATTTTGTCGAAGCGCCGCATCCACTCCGGCCGCGCCGCGATCGCCGCGTAGGCCGAGTCGAAGAAGTTGCCGTGGCGGCCGCATTCCGGCGAATAGACGATCACCGGCGGATTGCCGTAGCTCTCCACGTGCGCGCGTCCCAGCGCCCACTGCCGGTTGTGCAACCCCAGCTCGCGCCGCAGTTCACTTGCGTACCAGCTTGATTCCACGGTCGCCATCAGACCACAACCGGCACATCTGCCACGCCTTTCGTCCCAAAGACACGCCGGTACCGTTCCACCTCGGCCGCCGTTCCCAGCGTCTTCTCATAGTTATCTGAGAGCTTGACCGCCGGCCTGCCTTCCACATCGCTGAGTTTGCAGACCAGGCTCACCGGGTCAAACCCCTCATCCCCCAGGGGATTGCAATCGCGAAAATCGTTGGTTAAAAATGTACCCCATCCCCCACTGAAACGAATACGCCGCTGGGGAATCCATTTGCTCTCATCCGTGAAGTCGCTTGCCCGCTGAAAATCCCCCGGAGTCGCCCCATTGCGAAGCGTCCCGGCAAAGTAGGCATGAAGCCCCAGAATCTGGCCCACATCCAGCGCATCCGACGCAATCAGCAGCTTCTCGCGCGGATTGCGCCCATGCCGCTCCAGCCACGCGATGTATTCGTCACCGGCCACGTAAGGGTCCTTGCTGTCGATGCGCTGGCCCGTCCAATTCGCCACCCACTCCGGCGCATTCTCCAAAAACTGCGTGGTTCCAAATGTATCCGGAAGCAGAATCAGCAACTCGCCCTGATAAGTCTGCTGCCATAACTCCAGCAGCCGGTATTGCGTCGAACGCAGCTCCTCGTCGTTGTTAGCCATCGCCGCCAGAGCCATGGACAGCTCGTGCCCGTTGGTGCCGATTGCCTCCAGGTCATGCTTGTACGCCAGGTAAGTATTCGAACTGCCCGCAAAATTCTTGCCCAGCACATCACTCATGGCCTTGACCACATATTCATGCCACAGGAAGCTGTGCCTGCGCCTCGTCCCAAAATCGCTAATTTTCAACTGCGGAACCCCTCGCAGTTGCTCCATCTTGTTCCACAATCTGGTCTTGGCCCGGGCATACAAAATATCCAGTTCGAACTCGCTCAGCCGCTTCAGGCTGGCGCGCGTCTTCAGCTCATCAATGATCGAAAGCGCATAAATCTCCCACATCGTTGTCTCTGCCCAAAGGCCGTGGAAGCTCAGCGACAATTGCCCGTCCTGAACGGACAAATCGTACTCGGAAAGCTGGAAATCCCGCTCCAGCCACTGCAGAAACGCCGGCTCAAAGATTCCGCGCCGCCCATAGAACGTATTGCCCGCCAGCCAGATGAGTTCTGACTGATGAAAGCGCAGCTTTCTGGTCGCTTCCAGTTGCTCCCGCAGTTGCGCCACGTCCACAACATCGCCCAGCCGCACTGAGGTCGAACGATTGAGCAAAGTGAAAGAGGCATGAACGGCAGGAAAGTGCTTCCAGATGAACTGGAGCATCAACAGCTTGTAGAAATCGGTATCCAACAGCGAGCGCGTAATTGGATCAAGTCCCCAATTATGGTCGTGCGCGCGCCTGGCGAGGTTGACAATCACAATAGTTCAACTCTAATTGAATGCCCCGCCCCAACGTTCCGGGTCGTGCCGATTCAACCCTCGATGGCCGTGGCAATCTCCACGCGCACCGCGTCGGGCAATGGGGGCATGGCGCCGGATTGCGAGGCCACCCAGGCGCCCCAGCGGTTGCCCGCCTCGTTCAGCGTGGCCAGGCCAGCCCCGCGTAGCAGGTAGTGGGTCATGGCCGCCGTAAACGCGTCTCCCGCGCCGATGGTGTCAGCCACCTGTACGGGAAGGCCGGGGTGCAGGTGCCACTCGTCGCGGGTTACCAGAAGGCTGCCGTGGGCGCCGCGGGTGACGGCCACCATCCTGAGCGAAGGAAACTCCGCCAGCAGCTTCTCGGCGGCACGGCGCAGTTGATCAGGCGCGGAACTGCTTGAATCCGGCAAACCCAGCCGGGCCAACACCTGCGGCGCTTCGGAGTCGTTCATTTTCAGCACCGTAGCCAGTTTCAGAGACTCCCGGATCACCTCGCCGGCGATGAACGGCGGCCGCAGGTTCACGTCGAAGACCCGCACACATGTGGCCGAGGTCTGCGCCACGAGCGCCTGGATGGTCTGCCGCGACTGAGGAGAGCGCTGAGCCAACGAGCCGAAGCACAGGGCGTCGGCCCTCTTGGCCAGTTGCGCCCACGGGCCGGTCAACTCCAGAAAATCCCATGCGGCCGGCTGATGGATCGTGTAGTGCGGCTGCCCGCCCTCGAAGACCACCGTCACCCGGCCCGTTTCCTGCGCCGGGTCCATCTGGATAAAACTGGCGTCGACCGGCAACGGGTCCAGGCACTCGATTGTCTTGCGGCCCAGCTCGTCGCGCCCGACGCGGCTCAAGATCGCGGCGTGGTTGCCCAGCCTAGCGGCCATCACCGCAAAGTTGGCTGGCGCGCCCCCGAGCCTCATGCTTCCCGGCAATATGTCCCAGAGCAACTCGCCAATTCCGAGGATCAGGGGAGGTTCGTTCAAAGAGTCACTCCAGCAGGCAAATTTCTTCGTTCTACGTTTCGCAGTGGCTGTGCTGACCCTGGCATACAACCTGACGAGAGCTGCGTCCCATCGTCCGTTACCGGCTGGCGGCGATCAACTGGGCGGCGTGCTTCAGGCTGGTATCGGTCACGGTGGCGCCGGAGACCATTCTGGCAACTTCCTGGGTGCGGGCCTGATCGTCCAGGAGGCGGATTTGCATCTTGGTGCGGCCGCCCGACTCGTGCTTTTCAACGACAAAGTGCTGGTCGGCGAAAGCGGCGATCTGGGGCAGGTGAGTGACGCAAAGGACCTGCTGGCCGCGGCTGAGGGACTTGAGTTTTTGGCCGACAGCTTCAGCAGCGCGGCCACCGATGCCGATGTCGATCTCGTCGAAGACCAGGGTGCGCGGGGTGGGCGTCTTCTTTTTGGGCTTGACGGCGCCTTCTTCGACGCTGACCTTGAGGGCCAGCATGACGCGAGACATTTCGCCGCCCGAGGCAATCTCATGGAGGGACTTGAGGGGTTCGCCGGGGTTGGTCGAGATGCGGTACTCGACCTGGTCCCAACCGGAGGTGGTCCAGTGGGATTGTTGTTCGGTTGCCATGACGGCGACTTCGAAGCGGACCTTCATGGCGAGGGAATTGATCTGGGCTTCGGCCAGCTTGGCCAGCTTGGCGGCGGCGGCTTTGCGCTCGGCGGTGAGGGCCGCCGCTGCGGCGCGATAGGCTGCCGCGGCGGTGTCCAATTCGAGCTTGAGTGTTTTGAGGATTTCGTCGCGATCTTCGACTTCGACGAGCTTGCGGGCTACGTCTTCGCCGAAAGCGACGACCTCATCGATGGTCTTGCCGTACTTGCGCTTGAGGCGGTCGAGCAGGGCGAGACGGTCTTCAATTTCGACCAGCCGTTCGGGCGAGGCGTTGATGCCCTCGGCGTAGTCGCGCAGGCTGGAGCCGACGTCGCCCACGGTGGCGCGGGCAGCCTCCAACTGCTGGGCAGGCTCGGTGAAGCGGGCGTCGTAACGAGCCAGCTCCTGGACGTTGCGCAGGGCGGCGCGGAGAGCGCCCTCGGCCGATGAGTCGCCTTCATACAATTGCTCAAAAGCGCCCATGGCGGCAGCGTAGAGCTTTTCAGCATTGGCTAGAACGCGTTTTTCGGTTTCCAGAGCCTCGTCTTCGCCGGGTTCTAGGTGAGCGGCGTCGATCTCCTTCTGCTGGTAGCTCCAGAGATCGACCATGCGGAGGCGGTCCTGCTCGCCCTGGAGCAGATCATCGAGCTTTTCCTGGGCGGCGCGCCAGCGAGTGTAGGCTTCGGCAACGGCATCGGCGGAGATGCCGCCGAAGCGGTCGAGCAGAGCGCGCTGCTGGGCCTGGTCGAAGCTGCTGAGGCTCTCGCTCTGGGCGTGGACCAGGGCCAACTCGGGCGCGAGCTGGCGGAGCACGGCGACGGTGGCCGGCTGGTTGTTGACGAAGACGCGTCCCTTGCCGGTGGAGAGGATTTCGCGGCGGAGGATGACCTCGTTTCCTCCGGAGTCGACGCCATTTTCTTCGAGGATGGTTTCGGCGTTGGCAGTGGACTCGAAGACGCAGGAAACGACGGCCTTGTCCGCTCCGTGGCGTACCACTTCTGCTGAGGATTTGCCGCCCATCAAGAGGGCCAGGGCGTCGACCAGAATGGATTTGCCCGCGCCGGTTTCGCCGGTGAGCAGGTTGAGGCCGGGGCCGAAGACGGCGATGGCGTGATCAATGACGGCGTAGTTTTCAGCGCGCAGTTCGACGAGCATTCTGGAGCCTCTGGAAAGCTGTTCAATGACCGGGACAATTGTAGGGCAGGGCTTTAGTCATGACAATCCGAGCGCAGCATAGCATGAATGACTGCTTGTGCGGCTTGAAGATGGAGTGTGAAAGCGGCTGGGGGACCAGATCAATAACTTGGAGTGGAGCACACAGTCTGCTACCGTTAAAGATGAGGTGAAGAGCGATTTTATCCGCTGCGTTTTTCTTCCTATTGCAGGCTGACGGCGGCACTGCCGCGGCTGCACCAGTTCCGGGTTCGCCGGCTCCGGGTTCGAGCGCGCTGGTTGAGATGATCACCAATAGCGGCCCGGTTGCATTGGCCGTGCTGGTGTTGCTGCTGATAGCCAGCCTCTACTCGTGGACCGTGATTCTGCGCAAGATGTCCGTCTTCCGCAGGGCGACCAACGATAGCCGGCGATTTATCCGCGGATTCCGCAGGGCAAGCCGCCTGCAAGAGATGGCGGCGCTGGCCGCGGAGTGCAAGGCGAGCCCGCTGGCGCAGGTCTTCGTGGATGTGTACGAGACCTACAAGCGGCAAACCGGCGGTTCGGGACCGCCGCGCAACCTGAAACCGCTGGAGCGGTCGGCGCAGACCTCCGCGAGCGAGGCCGTAACCACCCTGGAGAAGCGGCTGACATGGCTGGCGACCATCGGGGCTGTGAGCCCGTTCGTGGGGCTGTTCGGCACGGTCATCGGCATTGTGGACGCCTTTCACGGGCTGGGCACGGCAGGATCGGCAACGCTGCGGGCCGTTGCGCCGGGCATCAGCGAGGCGCTGATTACCACTGCGGCAGGCTTGTTTGTGGCCATTCCGGCGGTGATCGCATACAACCAGTTCACGTCGCGGATCAGGGTCTTTGCCGCGGCCATCGACGACTTTTGCCGCGAGCTGCTGAACGCACTGGAGGAGATTCCGGCGCGCGTGGCGGCGGCGCGGCCCGGCAATCCCACTGGGCCCGAACCCACCCGGGAGGCGGAACGTGGCGTTTACAAGTAGCAGCGGTCAGACGCGAACTTCGCTGGCGGAGATCAACATCACGCCGCTGGTGGACGTGGTGCTGGTGCTGCTGGTGATCTTCATGCTTACCGCGCCGGTGTTGCAGTCCGGAATCGAAGTGGCGATTCCCAAGACGCGGACAGTGAAGGAGATTACCCAGCAGCGGATGGTGGTGACCATCGACCGCGACCAGCAGGTGTTTTTGGGCGATAAGCCGATCAACATTCACGAGCTGGGGCAGAAGCTGCGGCAACCGGGCGCCGATGACGCCAAGAGGGTGATCTATCTGCGGGCCGACGAGCGGGTTCCCTTTGGAGCCTTCGCCAGCGTGATGGACGCAGTGAAGCAGGCGGGGATTACGAATATCTCGATTGTGACGCAGCCCTTGGACACAAAGGGAGCCGGGGGATTGTAAGAACGCGGCGAGTCGGCAGACCGGCTGCCGGGATGGGTTTTTCGGAAAAACGTATGGGCAGTCTGCTGGAAGGCAGCGAGCAACTGGAGAGGGAACTGGCGCAGGAGTCGATGGTTGCTCCCGCGACGGGATCGCTGTTGCTGCACAGCGCCCTTTTTGGGGGTTTGCTGGTATATGGCCTTCTTGGCGGCCTGTTTCATCACAACCTGTGGGGCAGTCCGGGGAGCGGCGGTGCGATTCAGGTGAGCCTGACCGGCGCCCTTCCGTTGCCCTCCGATCAGCCGCCGAATCAGAATGTGCTGTCTACCGATACGCCCAGCCAGGCGCCGGCGGAGCCCACGCCCAAGGCGAAACAGGCGGTGGACGAGACGGCGATTCCCATCTCCGGCAAGCAGAAGAAGCTCGAGCAGCAGAGCGCGCGCAAGACGCAGCAACATCAGCCGCAAACTGGGCAGGACAACAGGGCCAGGTATGGCGAGCAAGCGGGATCGTCGATGGCGCGGTCGATGCAATCGCAAAACGGATCGGGGCCGGTGAGCATCAACAACGGCAACTTCGGCAACCTCTTCGGCTATTACATCGATGGGATTCAGCGCAATATGATCGCCAGTTGGAACAGGATGGAAGTGGACCGGCGCACAGCCAGAGGGGTGCGGGCCTATATCCAGTTCACGATTCACCGCGACGGAAGCGTGAGCAACGTGCGGCTCGACCAGAGCAGCGGAAGCCCGACGCTGGACAGTTCCTGCATGCGCGCGGCACAGCGCGTGGTAACATTCGGCCCACTGCCCGCGCAATATAACCAAAGCACAGTGATGACGTCCTACTATTGCGAATACTAGAAGTATGTGCCGGCGCGGACGTAAAATGGAGGCGTGGGCGAGAGCGGCGTTCTCCTGCTGGGCGAGCGAATGTGCCTGGCGGCAACGTCAGCCGCATCCCAGAGCCTGCGAAGATCATCCACGCTTTTCCCGAGGAAGGATTGCGCACCGCATGAAGGCTCATTCCCGGCTTTTTCACCTTTTATTGATTGTTCTGGCTGCTTTGGCAGCCATTCCCGCAGCAGCCCAGGACTGGATTCACACCGGCTCGAACCTGGGCAACGAACGCATACGCATTGCCGCGGCGGATTTCAAGCCGGTGGGGGCCGATCCACAGACTCCGGCATTGAAGGCGGCGTTTGACGCCACGCTCTACTCTGATCTGGCCAGCGCCGGCATCTTTGATCTGGTCTCGAAGAGCCTGATTCCCCAGGCCACGCCCGGCTCACCCCAGGAGATCAACCTGGCGCAGTGGTCGGCGGCGCCGGCCAATGCGGCCATGGTGGCCTTCGGCGCGCTCTCGGCTACCAATGGGCGGCTCGTCGTTTACGGCTGGGTTGACGATGCCCGCAACACCGTGAGTCCGCAGGTGCTGGGCAAGCAGTACAACGAGACGGCCAGCCAGGACTCGGCGCGGACGGTTGCGCATCGATTTGCCGACGAGATCATTCTGCGCCTGGGCGGCGGCATCAACGGCATTGCCGAGACGAAGATTTACTTTGTCAGCACACGCACCGGGACCAAAGAGATTTGGGAGATGGACTACGACGGGCAG
>Ga0181535_10002478_pt1 | contig 22499 bp, 17 predicted proteins | sample PEATcosm2014_Bin_44_FD_119774 | JGI IMG/M metagenome (GOLD analysis project Ga0181535, IMG submission 119774) | Peatland microbial communities from MTU Mesocosm Facility, Houghton, MI, USA - PEATcosm2014_Bin17_30_metaG | ecosystem: Environmental > Terrestrial > Soil > Wetlands > Peat | place...
ATAACACACCTGTCGGAAGCAAGACTCTCACTCACGGCGCATTTTGGCAATGCGAAGTTATCCAAGCACATCGGATGTGTGGTTGGCAGGCCGTGTGTTCGCTCAGTAGCGGCGACCAATTCGGATCAACTACGCCATGCGGCAGCGAATGTCCGCTAAATCAGTTCGTTTGCCCTAAGCCGTCAGACCGCTTACGGCCAATTGCCGCCACTGCCAGCTTACAAGCCCGTTGCCCGCCGCAGCGCGTCGTTGATTCGCTCCTGCCAACCCGGCCCATCCTCTTGAAAATGCGCTCGCTGTCGAGCTTGATCGACACCAATTCTTTCGAGACGGGAACGTCACCCTTTCTTTGCGCGCGGATAGACTCGGCCGCTGCCGGCTTCGCTGGTTTGAACACAGCTTCGGCTACGGACAAGGCGTCGGTCGGTCGATACCGATTCGGTGGACTTGTCATGCGAATTTTTCCTGTTGAGTCTCTCAGTATCATTCGGCGCAGGGTCCGGGCGCCGAACGGCGTCGAAACTCACTGCGTTTGTTTACGATGATGGGGCCAAGACGCCGGGCTGGTTCACATTTGAGGATTGTGGTTCGGTGATGCCGGTGGCGTGGCGGCTGCGATCTGAACCTCTGCGGCGACGACGGCGCACGGTTTGGACGCCGATCGGCGTCGCAAGCTCTTACCTACTAACAGAGGGAGCCGACGTCACGCCAGCGCCGCCGTGGTGGCGCCGTGGTGGCGTCGCCGTGGCGCCATCGTAACTCATCCTGATGCGATTCTTTGAGTGATATCGCCGTTTTCCGGGCGACCAAATACCGTACCTTCGTGGACATCGACCGAGCGAATCGCGATATCGACCGAGCGACCGTGGATAACCACGATTCATTCTGCTCCAAATTGGTTTCATCCGGCCCCCGTCAAAGGCCGCGTTCATGATATGGTCTCATTTCCCATGCTAACCGCTGCCGGTCGGCCGCTCTTTCGACCCTCAAAACGCCTGCCGGCGACGCCGTTGTCTTCTGTTTTGTTCCAGCATGGTGCCGTTCGGGCAGACGCGATCGCACGTGAATGCGCTGGTGACGGCCCAAGCGCGCCGAACCGCCCCGCACCGTCTTGGACAAATGTGATTCTGAAGTGGACGAAAATGCTACGCCTTGAGTAGGTAATGGGGGGGCTGACCCTGTTTTGACGACTACACCTGCCAAGCCTTCGCGAGACATCGCGGCGAGGGGAGCGTTCTCGACGTGCTGCTCGCCGGTTCGAGATAGAGCGCGACCATCGCCGTCGCGCGAATTGACCGGCGGTGGCGCCAAGTGATACACAGATTCAAACTGCGGTCGTTGTAAGCCTTTGATACTAGATACGTTGGCGGCAGATGGGGTGTATCCCTCCCTCTCCGCCAACGCCCCCTGAAACGCCCCGGCAATCCTGGAAGCTGCTGGTTTTTGGCGACGACCGTCGTGCTACGCACGGGCGCTACGCATGCCCTGACCTCCGGCGTTCATCCAGCCGGGCCAGGAGCGACAGACGGGTCGTCGTCCGGTGGGCGGGCCGCCGCGGTTAGCGGATCGCCTCCGTCGCCGTCTTCTCGATCGCCAGACCTGCCGAGTACTGCTTGAGCCACGTGGCGTAGCCCTCGACATCGGCAGGGTCGGGTTCCGCCACGTCGAGCTTGGCGCCCGCGAACACGCGTCCCGCGAGGTAGTCGCTCAGGCGCTCGCGCGCGCCTGTGCGCAGGTACTCGGCCAGCACGGCGATGCCCCACGCGCCGCCCTCGCTTGCGGTGTCGCCCACGGTCACCGGCGCGCCGATCGCCGCCGCCAGGAGGCGCTGCGCGACGCTCGCCGTCTTGAACATGCCGCCGTGCGCGAACATCGAGTCCAGTTGCACGCCCTCGCCGTGCAGCACGTTCATGCCCAGGCTCAGCGTGCCGAAGGCGGCGTAGAGCTGGGTGCGCATGAAGTTGGCGAGCGTGAGGCGGCTGCCGGGGGTGCGCACGACGAGCGGACGTCCCTCGGCCATGCCCGTGATCGGCTCTCCGGCGAGGTAGTTGTAGGCGAGCAGCCCGCCGCCGTCCGCCTCGCCTTCGAGCGCCGCGCCGAACAGCGCGCCAAAGACGGCGTTCGCGTCCGCATCGGATCCGATGGCGGCGGCGAATTGGGTGAAGACGCCCGCCCAGGTCCCGAGCTCGCTCGCGCCGTTGTTGCAGTGGACCATCGCGACCAAGTCGCCCGCGGGCGTGGTGACGATGTCGAGTTCCTCGTGCACCGCGGTCAGGGGCTTCTCGAGCACCACCATCGCGAAGATCGATGTGCCCGCGCTGATGTTGCCGGTGCGCTGGGCGACGGCGTTGGTGGCCACCATGCCCGTGCCGGCGTCGCCCTCGGGCGGGCACACCGGCGCGCCCGGCTGCAGCCTGCCGGTCGGATCGAGCAGGGCGGCGCCCTCTGCGGTGAGCGTCCCGGCGTCCTGTCCGGCGACGAGCACCTCGGGGAGGAGCGCGGCGGCGTCGAGGCCCGGTCGACGGGCGGCGACCATCTCGCCGAACCGCGCGAGCATCGGCGCGTCGTAGTCGTGGGTGGCCGGGTCGATCGGGAACATGCCCGAGGCGTCGCCCACGCCGAGCACCTTGCGGCCGGTGAGGCGCCAATGCACAAAGCCGGACAGGGTCGTGATGAAGTCGAGGTCGGCGACGTGAGGCTCCTCGTCGAGGATCGCCTGGTACAGGTGCGAGGCCGACCACCGCAGCGGGAAGTTGAAACTGAGCGTCTTGGTCAGCTCGGCGGCGGCGCGCTCCGTATTGGTGTTGCGCCAGGTGCGGAACGGAACCAGCAGGGCGCCGTTCGCGTCGAACGCCAGGTACCCGTGCATCATCGCCGAGAATCCCAGGGCGCCGATGCGAGTGAGGGGCACGCCGTGGCGTCGCTCGACGTCGGTCATCAGGCTGGCGACGGCGGCCTGAAGGCCGGTCCAGATCGCGGTTTCGGAGTAGGTCCAGAGGCGGTCGACGAACTGGTTCTCCCAGCCGTGGCTGCCTGTGGCGAGGACCTGGCAGTCCGGCCCGATGAGGCACGCCTTGATGTTGGTGGACCCGAGTTCGACCCCCAGCGATGTGCGGCCCTCGGCGATCGCCGCGCTCGCGCTGGCGCCCTGCTGCGTCATTGGTTATCAACTTCCTTGTCTGATGCCCGCGCGCGCCGCGGCCCATCGATGTGAACGTTCATCCCCACCATACGGCACGGCGCGGGCCAATGGGGAGTCTCGTCCGGCGCGCCGGCTACGCGGCGTTCTGTCACGCGTCGGAATCGATTGGCGCATTCTCTGTCTCACTCGCGGCGCCCGAGTCCAAGGTTTGACGGCTTCGCCGCGCAAGGATGACTGTGGTCGACGGACCGGCCGAGCGCCGTCACGTCTGTAAATCGGCTCCAGATTCTGACCCTGCCGATAGCGATAGCCTCAATCGGTTACGACGCCAATCTGACCTCGGACCCCGCGCGAAATCGCGCGATGGAGGGCCAAACGGTCGGTGACGATCATCCGATCAAGCGGTTCCGCCAGCAAGCGCTCGTCCGCCGTGGCCGGCATGAGGCGTTCGACCTCCGCCATGGCGCGAGCGTTCGAACGAAACAAGAACGAACGTCGCCGGATCGCTTCGAGTTCGACCCCCCGTCTCAGATCGCCGGCGCAAAGGCGGCGGCGGCAAAAACGGGTCGCGGCGCGCGCCGCCACGATTGCTCTCGCGAAGGCTCATCGTCCGTCCGCTCGAATCGGAACGGGTGTGCGGGGAGTGATCGCAAAGCCTTTGCAGTCGGTGGCGTCGGTTCCCGGCTCCAACCGGGGCGCAGGCTCGTTTGCCGCCGACGTTCAGTCGAAGACGGAAAGCGCACGGTGAGCGTTCGAGACGAGCGAGTCCGACGCCCTCGCGCCGAGCGCCGCCAGATCGGAGAAGACCCTCTCAATCTGCGGCTCGTTAGCGACGACCGTTCGCAGACCGCGATCGGCGATCCGATCCAGCGGCTCGGCGCGCGCCTCAATCTCGCGCTGTCGTTCCGCCCTCTCAGCCGGCGTCGGCGCATTGGCTGTGGACAAGGACTGTGGATCGACCCCGGCATGGCGAAGTCGATCGAGAGCTCACCAAGCCGATCGGCGACCGGACCTTGCGCCGAATGGCGGCCGAGGACGCCCCGACCTTGAAGCGGCGCGCCGCGCCGCGACCGGAGTTTCCCTTCGCAACCTCCTCCAACGCGCGCCGGCGAAACTCGTCCGAATGCGGCCGACCGACGCCGCCGCCTTCCCGAATCAGAGCGCCCATCGATTCGCGCCCTGTGCGATTCGGGAATGCTCCTGTCCATCACGTTCGATTCGTCGAAGCAAGGCGGCGCTCCAGCTTTGAATCAGCGAGAGGCCTGAACGCCGATCCGCGTTGCAACGCGCGGATAGCAGCCGGCCGAACGCCGACAAGAGTCGCCACACGTTGAGAACGTTCAAAGTGAAAAGGGAATATCGTCGATCGGGTTCATTCACGTTCATGCGGCGGATCGACGCCACGGCGACTTGAGCACGGTCGAGAGCTCTGAAGTGGCGGATCCTTCTCCACATGGACGGGGCGGCTTGGGAACACGCCGCTCGTCAATCCGACAGCGCGCGTCGATTCACACCCTAGTCGATCGTCGTGCTCTCGCGCGGAATGAGTTCGAAGCCGAGGTCGATCTGTTCGCGACGCAACGGCTTGTCGCCCTTCAGCGCCTCGATCAGCCTTCGCGCCGCCAATTGGCCGGTCTCGTAGCGACGGGTCGCGACTGAGGACAACGACGGCGACAGACAGGCCGCGAATTCAAGGTCGTGGAACCCGATGATGGCCACATCCTGCGGCACGAGAATGCGCCGTTTGCGGCACTCTTGCATCGCGCCGAGCGCCAAGTTGTCGTCGATGCAGAAGATCGCCTCGGGCAGGCCGCGCTCCTCGATGCACTTGCGCAGCAGATCGGAGCCGAGCTGGATCGTGCTTAGGCGCACGATCTGGGTGATCGCGATTTCGTCCTCGAGCCCGGCCTCCGCCATCGCTTGGCGATAGCCGACCAGGCGCGCCAGCGCGCGGTCGTCGAGGTTGCCGGCAAAATACGCGACGCGTCGCCGCCCGCCGGCGATGAGGTGACGCACGGCGGTCGCCGCAGCCTCCTGCTGCGCGAAGCCGATATTGAGCCCGATCGGATCTTCGGAGAGTTCGAGCGTTTCGATCACCGGAATTCGCGAGCGCGCCAGAATGCGGCGCGTGAGCGGCGTGTGGTGGATGCCGGCGACGACGATCGCTTCGGCGCGCTGGCCGATCAGCGCCTTGACCGCTTCCTCTTCCTCGCTCTCCGAATAGCGGCTGTTGACGACCACGACATGGATTTCCTCGCGGATCAGCTCCTCGTGCAGCGCCAACAAATACTCGGCGAAGATCACGTTGTAGAGGGTCGGAACGACAATGCCGATCAGGTGGGTTCGCGACGACGCAAGCCGACTCGCGGCGAGGTTCGGCACGTAACCCAGCCGCTTGACCGCCGCGTTGATACGCCCGCGCAATTCCTTCGACACCGAGTCCGGAAGACGAAGCGCGCGCGAGACCGTCATCGGGCTCACCTTGGCGAGCTTTGCTACGTCGGTGATCGTCACCTTGCGCATTCCAACTGCCCTTTTCTCCCGTTCTTGCGGTGTGGATCCATGAAGCGAACTTGATAGCGCTATCAACATTTCCTGTTAGCGTTATCAGATTCCTTGACAGCATTGGCGGCCGCCGGTACCGACTTAGCTTCCGGATAACGGAGGATCGCCTCCACCGGAAGCGCCAGAGCAAAAAAAAATCAGCAGGCGCGCCAAGGGAGAGAGTCCAATGATCATTCAAAACGTCATCAAGGAGAGGTTGCGCCCGTATCTCCTCAGTGCGGCGCTCATCGCCATATGCTGTCCGGCGATGTCGGCGCCGAAGATCGTCGCCGGACCCGCGGGCGATCCGCAATGCATGGCTCCGTGGACCGCCGACACGAAGTTCATGCAATTCCCGAAGAAGGCGGGTCCGTATCGGATCGCGCTGGCCAACGGCTATCTCGCCAACACCTGGCGAATCCAGATGGTGCAAACCGCCAAAGCTTACGCTGCGCAGCCTGACGTCAAAGCGAAGCTGAAGGAATTCAAAGTGGTCTCGACCGGCGAGGACGTGCCGGCGCAAATTTCGGCAATCAACAATTTCATCGATTCCGGTTATGACGCGATCGTCGTCGACGCGCAGAACCCGACGGCGTTTGGTCCGGTCATCAAGCGCGCCAAGCAGGCGGGCGTCGTGCTCGTCGCCTTCGACAACACGCTCGACACCGAGGACGCCATCAACGTCGACGTCGACCAGAAAGGCCTCGGCGTCCTGTGGGCCAAATGGCTGATCGATCACGTGCCGAACGGCGGCAAGATCCTGGAAGTTCGCGGCGTCGCCGGAACTTCGGTCGACACCGATCGCCACGCCGGCATCGCCGAGACCCTCAAGGCGTCCGGCAAACCGTTCACGGTGACCGAAGTGGTCGGCAAATGGGACGACGGCGTCGCTCAGAAAGCCGCCGCCGACGCGCTCGCCACCAACGGACCGTTCGCCGGCATCACGGTGCAGGGCGGCGACACCGGCGTGGTGCGCGCCCTGATGGACGCCAAGCAGCCGTTCGTGCCGTTCGCCGGCGAAACCGAGAACGGCTTTCGCAAGCTCTGCGCCGCCCACGCCGCCGACGGCCTGAAATGCACCTCGGCGGGGACCGGCCCGGCGCAGGTCGCGGTGGCGATCAAGGTCGCCATCGCCACGCTCGAAGGTCAGGTGGTGCCGCAGTCGATCAAGCTGCCGACCGCCGTCGTCAGCGACCCGGACTTCCAGAAGGACGTCAACTACTATCCCGACCAGTCCGACAACTTCTTCGTCGGCAACGCCTTCCCGACCTGCGGGATCAATTTCACCGCGCAGGAAATCATGAGCCAGACCAAAGACTGACCGCCGCGCGGGGGCGTTCCGCGCCCCCGCGTCTCTCTTGCTGATTGGAGACGGCGACGGTGACGGACACTGGCGCGATCTTTCGCATCGAGAATGTCTCGAAGCGCTACGGCGGCACGGTCGCGCTGAACAACGCCAACCTCGCGGTGCGCGCCGGCTCGATCCATGCCGTCCTCGGCGAGAACGGCGCGGGAAAATCGACCCTGATGAAGATCATGGCCGGGGTGATCGCGCCGAACGAGGGGCGGATGCTGCTCGACGGTCGCGAGGTGCGATTCGCCACGCCGGCGCGCGCCACCGCCGCCGGCGTCATCTGCGTCTTCCAGGAACTCTCGCTGATTCCGGACCTTTCGGTCGCCGAAAACATTCTGCTCGCCAACCCGCCGCGCCGTTTGGGCATGATCGACGCCAGGGCCCAGCGCCGGCTCGCCGAGGAGGCGCTGACGCGCGCCGGAGCGCTCGACATTCATCCCAGCATGTTGGTCAGGGATCTGCCGCTGTCGCGCAAACAGATCGTCGAGATCGCCAAGGCGCTGGCCCGCGGACCGCGCATTCTCATTCTCGACGAGGCGACCTCCGCGCTGAGCCAAGCGGATGTGCGCACGATCTTCGAGGTGCTCAAGCGGCTGCGCGCGGAGGGCATATCGCTCCTCTACATTTCGCATCGCATGAGCGAGATCGAGGAACTCGCCGACGAGTGCACCGTCTTCCGCAACGGTCGCAGCATCGAGTCGTTCGCGGCCGGGGCGCGTTCGCGTCAGGAGACGATCGAGATGATGATCGGTCGCGAATACAAGCACGTGTTTCCGCCGAAGCCGGCGCCGGCGCCGCAAACGGCGCCGGCGTTGACCGCGCGCGGCCTCAACTGGGGCGAGCAGCTCAACGGCATCAACCTCGATTTGCGCTCTGGCGAAATCGTCGGTCTCGGCGGCCTCGACGGTCAGGGTCAGCGCGAATTGCTACTGGCGCTGTTCGGCGTGCTGCGCCAATGGACCGGCTCGATCGCGGTCGACGGCAAACCGACCCGCCTCAGCGGCCCGCGCGCGGCGAAGGCCGAGGCGATCGGCATGGCGCTGATACCAGAGGACCGCAAGTCCGAAGGGCTGATGTTGCCGATGTCGGTCGCCGAAAACCTGACGATGGCCGGGCTGGGACGCGTCTCGCGCTTCGGCGTCATCGACTCGAACAACGAGCGCAAGCACGTCGCCGAGTTGCTCCGGCGGCTGCACATCCAGGCGGCTTCGCCCGACGTTCCGGTCGGCTCGCTCTCCGGCGGCAATCAGCAGAAGGTGGTGATCGCCAAATGGCTGCTCAACGATCCACGCATCTTCCTGCTCAACGACCCCACGCGCGGCATCGACGTCGGCACCAAGCAGGAGCTCTACCGCCTGCTCAGAGCGCTGGCCGACGACGGCGCGGCCATCCTGTTCTACTCCACCGAGTATGAAGAGCTGATCGGTTGCTGCAACCGGGTGCTGGTCATGTACCGCGGCCGCGTCGTCTCGGAGCTCGCCGGCGACGACCTCACCGAACGCCAGCTGCTCGCTGGCGCGCTGAACATATCTGCGGTCGACGAACAGCGAAAGGCGGCGTCGTGATGGCCGACCAAGCGGGGGATTGGCGTTTCGCCTTCCAGCGCAACCGTGGCGCAGCCTTCGCGGCGCTGCTGTTTGCCGTCATTTTCACGATCTACCTGTCCAACCATCCGGCTGGCTTCTCGTGGAACGTGGTGCAGACGGCCGCCAACAAGGCGGCGTTGCTGGCCTTCGTCGCGGCGGCGCAGTCGTTGGTGGTGATCACCGGCGGAATCGATCTGTCGGCGGGCATGGTCCTCGTTCTCTGCAACTGTCTCGCCTCGACCGTCGTGATCGGCGACACGCCCCAGGCGCTCGGCGGGGCGGCGCTGGTGCTGGCCGCCGGGTTCGCCTGCGGCGGCTTCAATGGCGTCCTGGTCGTCGTTGGCCGTCTGCAGCCGATCGTCGCGACGATCGCCAGCAGCGCCCTCTTCTTTGGCCTGGCGCTCATCTTGCGACCGTCGCCGGGCGGCGGGGTCGACGAGACGCTCGCCGATCTGACGACGTCCAAGATCGGCGACACGGTTCCGGCGAGCCTGGTGTTTCTAGCCGCGGTCATCGCGATTGTCTGGATTCCGTTCAGCCGGTCGATCTACGGCCGCGCCGCCTATTCGATCGGTTCGGCCCAAAGCGCCGCGTTCATGTCGGGCCTGCCGATCCGCCGCGCGCAACTGCTCGCCTACGCGCTCGCCGGACTCCTGTCCGGCGTCGCCGGGCTGTACCTCACCTTCTTTTCGTACACCGGCGAGGCGGCTTACGCTTCCGGCAGCGCCTACACGCTCTACTCGATCGCTTCGGTGGTGCTCGGAGGGGTGTCGCTCGCCGGAGGTCGCGGCAGCCTCATCGGCGCCGTTTTCGGCGCCCTCGCTTTCCGCACGATCGGCGATCTGCTGTTCATCTTCAACTTCGATCCGCTGTGGCAGCCGTTGTTCGAGGGCTTTGTGCTGCTGGTCGCGGTCAGCCTCAGCTCTGTGGGCTTGTTGCGCGTCCGCAACCGGCTCGAGTGGTTCGCGTGAACGCCGCGTCCACCTCCGGCCTGACGACGATCGGCCGCCGTCTGGGCGTCGATCCCGCGGTCGCCGTCGCGTACGGCTGCGTCGTAGCGCTGCTGTTGATCGGCTCGATCTATTCGCCGAATTTCCTCTCCGGCCCCTATTTGCTGCAGCAGCTGAAAGTCGCGTCTTTCCTCGGCATTGTCGCGACGGGAATGATGTTCGTCATTCTGCTCGGCCAGATCGACCTCTCGCTTCCCTGGGTGCTGACGACAGGCGCGATGATGGCGTCGGCGGCCGCGGCGCATACAGGAATCGTTGCGACGCTGTCGGTTCCCTTCGGCCTGCTGTGCGGCGCGGCGATCGGCTTGGTCAACGGCTTCGCCGTCGCCTATATGCGCGTGCCGTCGATGATCGTCACCCTGGCGACCAACGCCGTCGCGCAAGGCCTGATGATCGCCTACACCGGCGGCTTCTCGCCGCGCGACACGGCCTCGCCGCTGATGCGTGCGCTCGCCACCGGCTCGCTCATCCCCGGCGTCGCCAACGGCGTGCTGGTGTGGGCCGTCGTCGCCGTCCTGGCGCTGTTCCTGTTGCGGCGGACGACGTTCGGCCGGGCGCTCTACGCCATCGGCAATCGCGAGCGAGCGGCCTATATGTCCGGTTTGGCGACGCGCTGGACGACCTTATGGGCGTTCGTCATTTCCGGGCTGCTCAGCGCGCTCGGCGGCGTGCTGCTGGCCGGCTATTCGGCGAAGGCGTCGCAGTCGATGGGCGACGCCTATCTGCTGCCGGCGATCGCCGCCGTCGTGCTCGGCGGAACGCACGTGATGGGCGGCAAGGGCTCCTATCTCGGCACCATCGCCGGCGTCATTCTCGTCACGCTGCTTCAGTCGATCCTCTCCGTCATGCAGATCGAAGAGTCCGGGCGTCAACTGATTTACGGCGCCGTCATCGTCGTCATGCTGCTCCTCTACGGCCGGCAGCGAAGCTTGTAGGTTGGCGGGAGGTGGCGACCCATGACGCCGATCAAGAACGCACAGCCGGATCAAAAGCGCAGACGCAGCGGCGGCGGAACGCGCGTCGCCTCGACGGAGACGGACGGCAAGAAGCTCTATGTTCGTCTGGCGGAGCGCCTCGGCCGCGACATCGTGGCGGGCCGATGCGCGCCGGGTTCGCTGCTGCCGAACGCCGTGGAAATGTGCGCGAAATTCTCGATCTCGCGCACGACGCTGCGGGAAGCCTACAGCATCTTGATCGCCAAGGGATTGATCGAGGCTCGGCCGAAGACGGGGACGCGGGTGCGCTCGACGACCGAGTGGAACGCCTTGGACCCGGAAGTGCTCGCTTGGCGGTTCGAGGCGGCGCCGAGTCGGGTTTGGCTGGAAGAGCTTCTCGCGCTGCGGCAGATGGTCGAGCCGGCGGCCGCGGCCCAGGCGGCGTCGGCCGCTTCGCCAGCGGCTTTCGACAGGATCGCCGAAGCGTACGACCGCATGGCCTGCTGCGAAACCGGGACGGAGAACCTCGTCCGCGCCGACCTTGATTTCCACATGGCGATCCTCGAGGCGAGCGGCAATCGCCTTCTGGTCACGATCAGCACGGCGATTTGCTGCGCCGTTGAAAGGGCGTTTCACCCGAGACGACGACGCTCCGCACGCGTCGACGAGCGGCGGCTGTTTCAGCATCGGCAAGTTCTGGAGGCGATCCGCGACCATACGCCTGAGCTGGCGCGAAATCGCATGTCGCTGCTGCTTCGCAGATCGGAGGAGAGGCCCAAGAATCTAGCGAGCGTCGATGTGGCTGCCGTGGAGCCCCGTTGCCCGCGGTCCGCTCGCGCGCTCATGGAATGAAGCGACCTACCGCCAGGAGACCGACGAGTTCGGCAAGACGCTCTATCGGGGCAGCGATCGCGGCGTCGTCGACGTGGTCGGCCAGATTGCTGAAGAGCGAGCCGTCGCGCGGGCTCAAGTGGCGCTCGCTTGGCTCCTTCAAAAGAAGGGGGTCACGGCTCCGATTGTCGGCGCCTCCAAACCGCATCATCTGACGGACGCGGCGGCCGCGCTCGCTCTCAAGCTGAGCGATGAGGACGTTGCGGCGCTGGAAGCCCCTTACGAGCCCCGACGGGTGCGCGCCATCGAATAGCCCAACGCGCCGAAGCCGCATGACCGGCCCTCGAAAGCGCGGGTCTGCGGTCAGTTCGACAGGGACGGCCGGCCCGTCGTCTCAATATCGGCTTCGGAGGCGCGGCAACCATCGGCCGAATGACCAAGTTGGGAAAATCGTGTCGACAGGCGCGCCCATCCGCCGCGTTTCCAAATCGGCTGCGTCTTGAGCCCTCTGCCGCACAAGACGGCCACCCCAGGGATTTGAAAACGACGCAAGCGCTCCCGGTGCGTCCGACCAAAACCGGCTCGCCGCCTGGATCTTCTGAGCTGGCCTCCGACGCCGGACCACGTGGATCGGGAAACTTCGCCTTCGGTCCTCACCTCATCGCTAGCCGGCTTCCGACACGCCGATCGTGATCGAGCCTCTGCCCTGCACGGTGACGATCGCGCCGGCTTCAACTGACGGCGTCGCACCCTGCGTGCGAGTCGGCGCGAGCCCCTTGGGAAGGCGCAGGGCCCACGCAATATCGGCGGAACTCGCGGTCACGTGGACCGCGGCGCCGTCGCGACGGACGGTCAAGCGGAATGCTTCTTCGCCGAGATCGTTCGGGATCGCAGCGCTGGATTCGGCGCCGTCATCGAGGCCATAGGCGGCGAAGACCGCCCCATCGACGAAATCGTAATCAGGCCGGTCGTCGCGGCCGCCCCAGGCGATGAGCGAATTGGGCCGCGCGTAGAGCGGCAGGCTCATGAAACTGTGCCTCTCCCTCCGCCAACGCCCGCCCTCGACGATCTCGCCCGTCAACGCATGCGTCCATTTGCCGTCCGGCAGGTAGAACGACACGTCGCCTTCCTCGCTGAACACCGGCGCGACGAGCAGCGACGGGCCGAGCATGTATTGGCGATCAAGCGCCTCGCAGGCCGGATCATCCGGGAACTCGAGCAGCATGGCCCGCATCATCGGCAGGCCGTACGCCGCCGATTGCGCCGCGACGCCATAGAGGTAGGGCATCAGCCGGCACTTCAATTTCGTGAAGGCGCGCAGCACGTCCACGGCTTCGTCGTCGTAGATCCATGGCACGCGATAGGAGGTGAAGCCATGCAGTCGGCTGTGACTCGACATCAAGCCAAAGGCGCACCAGCGCTTGTAGATGTGCGCCGGCGCGGTGTTCTGAAATCCGCCGATGTCGTGGCTCCAGAAGCCGAAGCCGGAGAGGCCGAGCGACAGGCCGCCGCGCAGGCTTTCGGCCATCGATTCGTAGTTCGCCACGTTGTCGCCGCCCCAATGGACGGGGAAGCGCTGTCCGCCCGTCGTGGCTGACCGAGCGAAGACGACGGCCTCGCGCTCGCCCTTGAGGCGCTTCAAGAGTTCGAACACGAGACGGTTGTAGAGGAACGTGTAGTAGTTGTGCATCTTGTCCGGATCGGAGCCGTCGTAATAGACGACGTCGGTCGGGACGCGTTCGCCAAAATCGGTCTTGAAGCAGTCGACGCCCTGTCCGACCAGACGCTCCAAGTGGCCGGCGTACCACCGGCAGGCCTCCGGATTGGTGAAGTCGACGAAGCCCATCCCTGACTGCCAATGGTCCCACTGCCAGACGCCGCCGTCGGGCCGTTTCAGCAGGTAGCCCCTGGCCTTGCCCTCGTCGAACAGCCGCGACCGCTGGGCGATGTATGGATTGATCCAGACGCAGATGTGCAGCCCCTTGGCTTTCAGCCGCGCGAGCATGGCTTCCGGATCGGGAAAGGCGACCGGGTCCCATTCGAAATCGCACCAGTGCTGAGCGCGCATCCAGAAACAGTCGAAATGGAAGACGTGCAGCGGGATGTCGCGTTCGCGCATGCCGTCGACAAAGCCATTGACCGTCTTCTCGTCGTATTCTGTGGTGAACGAAGTCGTCAGCCACAGGCCGAAGGACCACGCCGGCGGCAGCGCCGGGCGGCCGGTCAGCCTTGTGTAGCGATCGAGCACGTCTTTCGGAGTCGGCCCGTCGATAAAGAAATAGGACAGCGACTCGCCTTCGACGGAGAAGCCGACCTTCGAGACGAACTCGGAGCCGACTTCGAATGAGACCCGATCAGGCTGGTTGACCAGAACGCCCCAGCCGCGGTTGGTCAGGAAGAAGGGAATGTTCTTGTAGGCCTGTTCGGTCGACGTGCCGCCGTCGCGATTCCAGATCTCGAGCGATTGGCCGTTGCGGGTGAAGGCGGTGAAGCGCTCGCCGAGCCCGTAGACCAGTTCGCCGACGCCGAGGTCGAGGCGCTCGAAGACGTAGGTCTTGCCCTCATCGGCGTTGGCGGCGTAGCCGCCGGCGCCGAGCGCGCTGCCGGTGATGCGCTTGCCGGCGCGCAACACGTCGAGTCGCCAGTCCCCGCGCTTCTCGATGCGGACGGTGAGATCGCCGCTCGTCAGGCTGACGAAGTCCGCCTCGTTGTCGACGATCGGCTTGACCGCCGGATCGGGGAACAGTTCGAAGGCCGGGCCGCGATCGATTCCGCCGCGGTGATGGGCGAACGTCACGCCGATCACGTTGGGCGCCGGCGAATGCAGCCGGACGGTGAAATACTTGGTCTCCTGATCCTCGAAGCGACCGCGGTAGGGACAGGAAGAGGCGTCGACCAGGATTTCGGCCTCGCTGAGCGCGACGTCCCAGAAATGATGCGGCGTGGCGACCGCCATGCCTTTGGCGCTCCGCCACACGCCGTCGCTGAACTTCATGGCTTCCTCCGGAAACGCTTTGTTTCGTGGGTGAAGAGCAGGGTGAGTTCGATCGGCCCCGCCCCGCGGCAAGCGCGTCAGCGATAGCGGATCTGGTTCCAGCGGTGCCCGATCAGCGACAGGATGATGATCAGGCCGTTGAAGAACTGAACGTAGAAGCCGGAGAGGCCCGCGCCGACCACGCCCGTCTGGATGAAGGACACGATGAGCGCGCCGATTCCGCCGCCGACCACCGTCCCGATCCCGCCCCAGGTCGGCGTACCGCCCACGAATACGGAAGCAAGGACCGGCAGCAGGTAGCCGTCGCCGGAGGTCGGCCACCAGGTGAAGTTGATCATGGTGGAGAACACGCCGGCCAGCGCCGCGCCGAGCCCCATGAACACGAAGGCCTTCACTCGCACGCGGTTGACGTCGACGCCCATTTCGTTGGCGCTGTCGGGATTGTCGCCGACCACGTGAACCTGAACCCCGAAGCGGTGGCGATTGTAGAGCAGCGCGCATACGAATACGAAGGCAAGGGCCCATAGGATCTGCAGCGGCACGCCGTAAACCTGGCTGGAGAAAATCCTGTAGGCCCAGCTCTGGTCGAGCGTGACGAGCGCGATCGACTTCGACTGCGTCAGCATCAAGATGAGCCCGCGCAGCATGAAGTTCATGCCGAGGGTCGCAATCAATGAGGACAGATTGGCGTAGACGACCAGCGATCCGACGAGGAGCCCCAACGCCATGCCGGTGACAATCGCCGCGACGATTCCCAGGAACGGGTCGTAGCCAGCCTGAACGACGAGGGCGAAGATCCAGGCGGCGAAGCCCATCGTCGCCGGGAAAGACAAGTCGATCTCGGCCGCCGTGACGATGTAGACCAGCGGGACGGTCAGAAACAACGCTACCGGCAGCGTCGTCAGCACCGAGGCGTAGAGGCCCCAACTCGAGAAGACGCGCGGATTGGCGACGATGAATATCGCCATCATCGCCACAAACACGCCGAGCGTGCCGAGCCAAGCGCGGTTGGCGAGAAAGAGCCGTCGCAGCGGCCGCTCCGCCGGATGAATCGGATCGGCGCCCATCGTCTCGTGTCTCCGCTTGAATGGCTTGGGTTCTGCGATGTCGGTCATCGTGCGCCTGCGACGGTGTTGGCGACCGGGTGGGCCACGCGCTGCATGAAGTTGATCAGCTGTTCGGCCGAGGCTGTCTCGGCGCGCGTCGTTTCAAGAACGACCGCGCCGCGGTCGAGGACGACGAAGCGGTCGGCGATATCGAAGACATGATAGATATTGTGGCCGATGAAGATGATCGACCGGCCGCTCGCCTTCACCTGGCGGATGAAATGGAACACTTTTTCGGTTTCGGTCAGCGACAGCGCGGTGGTCGGCTCGTCGAGGATGATGAGGTCGGCTTGCTTGTAGATGGCGCGAGCGATGGCCACGCCCTGGCGCTCGCCGCCGGAGAGCTGGCCAACGATCGATTGCGGCGTGAAAACCCGCGAGGTGAATCCGATTTCTCGCATGAGCCGGCGCGCTTCCCGCTCTTCCTCCGCAACGCGGAGCCAGCCAAAGAAACCGGAGAGCTCGCGGCCCATGAAGATGTTGGTGACGATGGTCTGCTGTACGGCGAGAGCGCGGTCTTGAAAGACGGTTTCGATGCCGGCTTCGCGCGACCTCGCTGCGTTCCAATTCGCCACCGGCTGGCCGCGGACGAGAATTTCGCCCGAGGTCGGCTTCAGCACGCCAGCGAGAATCTTGATCAGCGTGGACTTGCCAGCCCCGTTGTCGCCGATCAGGCCAACAACTTCACCCTTGTCGACGTGGAGATTGATGCCCCCGAGCGCATAGACGCGCCCGAAGGATTTCGCGATATCGCGGAGTTCGATCAACCGCTCGGCCATGGCGTCACTCCTCCCTCACGCAACCGCCGGCCACGAATGGCCGGCGGCGCGCTCTGCATCGGTCAGCGGAGGCCTTCCTTGGCGAGGCCCGAAACCGCCTGATAATTTTCAGGCGTCACGAAACCGGCGCCGGTGTCGACGTTGATCGGCGCCAGGCCGTAGACGACCTGCTGGCAGAGGCTGAGGATCGGCATGTAGCCTTGCATGAACGGCTGCTGGTCGGCCGTGAGCTGCACCCAGCCGGCCTTGAAGGCTTCGACGATCTGCGGGCTGGTGTCGAACCCGACTGAGATGATCTCGCCGGGCTTCTTGCCGGCCGCCTTCATGAACGCCGGAACATTGCCCAGCGGCTGACCGCCGGGATAAACGATCATCTTGGTGTCCGGCTGGTTGAGCAGCGCAGCCGTAATCGTCGGAATCAGGAGATTGGGATCGGCTGCGGATTCCGCGGGAGAGACCAGCTTGGTGACGGTCACGCCGGCGGCGGTGAGCGCGTCCGCGGTCGCGCCTTCGCGCACGTAGCGCTCCGGCTGCTGGTCGAACGGGCCGAGAACGATCGCCTTGTCGCCGCTCTTGAGGCCGAAACGCTTGACCGCTTCCTCGGCCAGAGCCTTGCCCTGCGGCGCCTGTTGCGCGCCGACGTAGCCGCCGCCAAACTTGGCCACGACGCCAGGGAGCGGCACGTTCTGGTACATCATCTTGATGCCGGCTTTCGACGCTTGCTCGGCGAGCGGCATGATCGCGGCTTCGCCGGGGTGACCCATCATCGCGATGCCGTCGGGCTTCGCGGCGATCGACTCCCGCAGCTGCTGGACCATCGCTTCCGCTTTCCATCCGGAGAAGAGATAGTCGACCTTCGCTCCGAGATCGTGCTCCGCCTGCTTGGCGCCGTTGTAGACAATGGACGCAAACGCATCGCCTTCCGCGCCGCCGACGAAGAAGCGCAGGTGCACGTCCTTGCACCACTTGTCGCGCAGCGTCTCAGCGCCGGCGGAGCTGGCGCAAGCGACTGCAAGCGTGAGCACGGTCGCGCCCAGAAGAAATCCTCTTTTCAGCATGCTACTCCTCCCCGTGCCCGTCGTGCGGGCACTTTTCCTGGCCAAAGCGTCGCCCGACTTACGGTCGGCGTTTTTGTTGTCCGGTTGAGATAGCCGGAAGGATTATGCGGGGTTGCCAATCATGCGTGGACCGCCGCGGCAATCTTTCAGGTAATTCAAAGCGCGAACCTGGCCGGTCATCTCCAGTTCCTCGCGATAGACCGGATCGTGCCAGCCTTCGATGTCGATCGTTCCGACGTATCCGGCGAGTCTCAGCTCGCTGATGACGCGCGTCCAGTCGGTGTCGCCGAAACCCGGCGTGCGCATCTGAACGAACGGGCGCCTGCCGAAGATTCCGTGCTCGCGGATCACGTCCCAGCGCACCGTCGCGTCCTTGCCATGAACGTGGAAGAACTTCGTGGCCCATTTGCGGATCTGCGGCATAGGGTCGATGAGGTAGACGAGCTGATGGCAGGGCTCCCACTCGAGGCCGAGATTGTCGGCCGGAACCGCGTCAAACATCAGCTCCCAGGCGTCGGGGTTGTGGGCGATGTTCCAGTCGCCGCTCGCCCAGTTGCCGTCCATCGCGCAGTTCTCGAACGCCAAGCGTACGCCCTTGTCGGCGGCGCGGCGCGAGAGTTCGCCCCACACCCTCCTGAACGCGGGCAGGCTCGCTTCGATCGGCTTGCCGCGCACCCGGCCGGTGAAACCGGCGATCGTGCGGGCGCCGAAATGGTGCGCGTTGTCGATCAGCGCTTCCCAGCCGGCCAGGGTCTGACGATCGAGATCGCCGTCTTCCAGCGGGTTGCCGAACATGCCGAGCGTGTCGACGACGACGTCCGCGTCGCCGATCGCCTCGCGAAGCTGCTTGGCGAGCAGTGGCAGGTCCTTGTTCATCGTCTGCCAGAAGTACGGCTCGATGCTCTCGAAGCCATGCCCGACGATCTGGCGCAGGTCGGCGGCGGGATCGGGCGCGTTGGCCCGGATCATCGTTCCGATGCGAATGTCGAGCAGTTTCCTCATTGGCGTTCCATTCAAATGACGATGTCGACGCGCCGGCCGGCTTCGGCGCTGTCGATCGCGCCGATCACCATCGCCAGCGAACGGATGTTGTCGTGACCGACGGTCTCCGGTTCGGTCCCCGATCGGACGGCCGCGACGAAGTCGGAGAGGACGCCGAAGTGGCCGTCGACTCGGTCTTCCGCCGCCAGCGGCGGCGGTTCGACCGGCTCGACGGCGTCGAACAACCCGTCGCGCGCGCCGCCGCCCACGACCTCGATCCGGATCTGATCGGCCCCGTCCCAGGTCAGCGCCCCCTTGTCGCCGACAAAACGCCACGTGCATTCCCATGACGTGCCCAGGCCAGCGGCGCACCACGAGCCGCGATAGACGAAGACGGCGCCGCTCTCGAGCTCGAAGATCGCCGCCGCCGACGAGCCCTGGCGGTACCAGGAATGCGGCGGGTTCCATTCCTGGCAGTAGACCGCCGACGCGCCCAGTCCGGTCATGCAGCGCATCGCGTCGAAGCCGTGGATCGCCATGTCGAGCAGCAGGACGTGATCCATCTCCTCGCGAAAGCCGCCGAAGTGCGGCGCGAGAAAGAAATCGGCGTGAACGCTGGTGACTGCGCCGATCGCGCCGGAACCCAACGCCCGCGCAATGCGGCGGACTCCCGGCAGATAACGGCGGTTCTGAACGACGGCGTGGATGCGGGCCGCGGCCTTGGCGCGCGCCACGAGGTCGCGCGCGTCGGCGAGCGTCTCGGCCATCGGCTTTTCGCTCAGCACATGACAACCGGCGGCGAGGCCGGCGGAAACGACCCCATGACGCGCCGCCGGCACGACGACATCGAACAGAAGATCGGGACGGCTGCGCGACAACAGGGCGTGAACGTCCTCAGCGACGACCACGTCGTGCAACGAAAATTCAGCGGCGCGGCGCTTGGCGCGTTCAACGTCGAGGTCGGCCAGGCCGACGATGCGCAAATCGGGAATTTTCGCGGCGGCCTGCAGCCAGGTTCGGCTCATCGCGCCACAGCCGACGAGGGCGGTTTTCAGCTCCAACGGCGCTTCCCTCCCATCTCGGCCGTCGACGTTGCGACAGTCGCCGTAAACGTTTACGACGTTACTGGCGGTCCCTCGCCTTGTCAAGGTGCGAGCCGCGCATCTAATAACGACGGCGCGGACCCGACCCGATTCGAACGCGCCGCCGTTCGCTTAGCCCCAGGATGGCGCAACGCCATGATCGGAATCCGCGATCTCGCCCGTCATCTCGACATTTCGATCGGCACGGTGTCGCGCGCGTTGAACGACCGCGCCGACGTCAATCCGTTGACGCGCCAGCGCGTGCGCGAAGCCGCGGCGAAGCTCGGCTATTCGCCCAATCAGTCCGGGCGGAGCCTGCGGCGCGGCAAGACCGACCTCATCGCGATGATCGTGCCGAGTCGTTCCGACGATACGTTGATCAACACCGTGTTCCTTTCCGTGCTCGACGGACTCAAGCGCCGCCTCGGCGAGGACGGCCTCGACCTGGCGATCTTTCTCGAAGGCGAAAAGGATAGTCGCCTCGCGTCGCTGCGTCGGGTCACCGAACGCGGTCTCGCCGACGCTTTGATCATCGCCGACACGCTCGTCGCTGATCCGCGGGTCGAATACCTGGTCAAATTGCGCCGACCTTTCGTCACCTTCGGCAGGACCAAAGCCGCCGCGCGCCATGCCTGGGTCGATCCCGATTTCGAAGCGGCGATCGAGGGCGCGGTCGCCCATCTCGCGGCGCTCGGCCATCGACGAATCGGCCTGGCGCTTCCCAAGATCGACACGAATTACGTCGATCTGGTCGAGTCGGGCTACCGCCGCGCAATGCGATCGCGCGGCTTCGCCGTCGACGAGGGTTGGGACGTTCGTCGCCCGGCGGGCGAACGCGGCGGCATCGAAGCGGCCGACGCGCTACTCGCCGCCGCTTCCAGGCCGACGGCGATTATCCTCACCGACTCGATGCACGCGGCGGCGCTCTACCGCCGGCTCAGTGAAGCCGGTCTGCGGCCGGGCCGCGACGTTTCCATTCTCGCGCTGCTGCCGGAGGCGCGGTCGCAATATCTCATTCCGACGCTGACGAGCTATCAGACCGACTGGACCGAGATCGGCCGACGCCTCGGCGAGGCCGTGATCGCGGAAATCGAGCGGACGTCGGGCGAACAAAGCGCGCGGGACGCGGCCGCCAAGGCCAAGCCCAAACTCGATCGGCTGCAATTCAAGATGGCGGTGGAATTCAGCCCCGGCGAAAGCGTCGCTCGCGTCGCCGCCGCCAAGTGAAAGGCGACCGCCGCTTCCATCGGTGACGAGACCTTGAACCGATTGGCTTTCGCGCAGTTCCGTCGCCTCGATGTTCGCTTCAGAGATACAGAGACCGTCGGCTGGATGGCCAAACTGGGCGCGAAGCGGCGGCGGTTGGCTGAGAGCGGAATGGCGATTTAAGGCGATCAGGAGCGAAAACTGTCGTTTGACGGCCGGGAGTCGGACGGCAAAGTGCGATCCGTCGCCGACATTGCTTGCGGCGCAGAAATCGAGAAGTTCGCGCCGGGCAATGCGCGCCGAGAATTTTGGACTCCCGAGAGATCGCGCCTAGCGAACGCGAGGCGCCGTCGCCATGGGAATCGCGTTCGGATACGTTGATCCTAGCTAAAACAGTCCGCTTCCGATCACGGCGAGCAATACGCCGGCTAGGATTGAAAGAAAGAGCGGTTTTCGATTTCTTCCTCGTGCAGCTTCCCTGGCTCTGATCAACAAGGCGACAGCGAAGAGGAACGAAACTGCGCAAAGCGTCATCAGCATCGCGTTGCCCTGCGGTTTGCAACAGCCCCGATGAAATTATTGGACAACGATGTAAGAAACCCAACCTTCGCGTCGACTGGCTGAAGAGAATTGGTCGAAGAGAAAACAAAACGTGTGTAACGCGAGTTGGAATCAACAAGATTCGTGTCATCGGCGAGACCGAGATCACCCGCACGCTGAGGACAAAGGCCCCGAGGAGGCGCGCGGCGCCCGCCGTCAGGTCGGCGCCGAGATTGTCGACGGCGGAGAGAGTCCAGGCCGGCGTGGCGGAGCAAAAGCAGGCCGGCGGCGAAAACTCTTGTCCATGCGAATTGGGCGTGATTTCGCCAGTCCGAGATTCAACGTTCCGGCCTGATCATTCTCGATCCCGCGCGCTCGATAGGCAAACCGGGCTCGGCGCTGACATCAGAGTTGTGATTCGGGAGAAGGGATTCGAGCTCGAGGGCAAGGCTCTGGCGCTCATCGGTTGTGGCAAGATCGGTCGTTGAACGCAGTCTACGCGGCGCGCAATCCTCTCGTCGCCGCCGCCGAATGCGGACGCCGGGAAGAATGGTATGCTGCGCTCGGGCGGCGTGGCGGCGCAATCGAGGCGGAGGTCGGTCAATTCTGCGTTGGGAGTCTCGCGCGGACGCGCGGTCGATCGCCAACGGCGGAGGAGCGGGAGCATCACGTGGCGGTCTCCGAAAAAATCGCCGTTTCTTATGGACGCGGCCATCTTTCGTCGTACGCGCCGGCGGGGGCGCAGGTCACCACCATCGCCAAGCGCCGAGCGCAAAAACTCCCGGACGCCGCTGAGGCGGTTCGACGGGCGCTGGTCGAGCCGACAGGATCGGAGCCGCTGGCGCAGCTGGCGCGAGGACGCAGCAGCGCCTGCATTCTCATTTGCGACATCACGCGGCCCGTTCCCAATAGACTCTTCCTTCGGCCGATCATCGAAACGATGGTCGCCGCGGGTATCGCCCTCGACCGTATCGTCATTGTCGTCGCGACCGGCTTGCACCGGGCGAACCTCGGCGGAGAACTCGCCGAACTCGTCGGCGACCCATGGGTCATGCAGCGCGTTCGCATCGAGAACCACGATGCGCGCAATGATGGCGATCATGTCGATCTCGGCGTCACCGCGACGCGCGGAACTCCGATCAAGCTCGATCGTCGGTTCGTCGAAGCCGAATTGCGTATCGCAACCGGACTCGTCGAGCCGCATTTCATGGCTGGCTGGTCCGGCGGCCGCAAGGTTATCGCGCCAGGCGTCGCCCATCATGAGACTATACGCACCTTCCATTCCGCGCGCTTTATGGAAGATCCGCTGGCGGTTCAATGCAACTTGATCGGCAATCCGCTGCACGAGGA
>Ga0181535_10002486_pt1 | contig 22469 bp, 35 predicted proteins | sample PEATcosm2014_Bin_44_FD_119774 | JGI IMG/M metagenome (GOLD analysis project Ga0181535, IMG submission 119774) | Peatland microbial communities from MTU Mesocosm Facility, Houghton, MI, USA - PEATcosm2014_Bin17_30_metaG | ecosystem: Environmental > Terrestrial > Soil > Wetlands > Peat | place...
GACAGATTGGATTCAAAGTTGGGTCAAAAGGTTTACCAAAGCTGCCGCTAATATTTCCGCTGAGGCGTACCTATTGTACGGGCAAGCGGGAATGTTATCACCGACACGCAAAGACTTTGCCAGATTTGTTATTGAAAAAGCGCCAGAACTTTCCAGTATTTGCTTTGCACTGTTGGACAATAAAAACTACTATCCTCTAGTTTGGCGGGTGGTTCGTGCGCGGTTTGCTGACGAATTGGCGAAGCCATTCACAACTGCGTCTGAGGAAGATGGGGAGTTGGAGTAGATGCTAAAAGTTTATCTGGCAGCACGGTACGACCGGCGCGACGAATTGCGCGAGTATCGAAAAACACTTGAGCAAAACTATAACGTCCAAGTCACATCGCGTTGGCTAGACGAAAAGACGAGCACCAACGGTCAAATGGGTGACGAATCGGACACCTTCTATTGGGAGACGGCCCAAACCGACCTGATGGACATTGAGGCAGCCCATGTGTTCATACTCTTTAGTGAAAATCCTTTAGAGGGATGGAGACGGGGCGGTAGGCATGTGGAGTTTGGTTACGCTATGAGGGCTGATAAGCGCATTTGGGTAGTCGGTCCAAAGGAAAACGTGTTTCACTATCGTCCACGGGTTGAACATTTTGAAACCTTTGACGAGTTGGTGACAAAAAAGTTAGCGAACTAGCAGTGGGGACGCAATGGAAGAGACTGTACTTGTAGGCGAAGCAGTAGCGGGGCAAGCGGCACAGGCCCGGCAGCGGTTAGAACACCTGATTGGGGCCGCCAACCAAAACCTGTTCGACATCGGGGAAGAACTTTATAAGGTCAAGGATGGGCGACTGTACCAACCGGAATTCAACACGTTTCGGGAATATATTCTTAGCCTAAAGTTCAAGGAGAGCCGGGCACGGTACCTTGCGCGGATTTTTGAAGTGATGAATTCTCTTAATATACAAAGGTCCAAGTACGAACCGCTTGGTACTACGCGTATGAGAGAGATTACTTCGCTGGACCCGAAGGGTGAATGGATTAACCCCGACAACGGCGACAAGTACGCCATCAAGGACTTCATCATCAAGTTCGTGGACGCCGGGGAAACAATCCCGATTGACGACTTACGACGGCACGTGCGTACGCTCAAGGGCTTCATAGGTGAGAATGATCTTACCCATGTGACCTTCACGATGAAGCGTTCGGCCTACGAAAAAAACGTTCGCCCGGCTTTGGAAAAAGTCAAGCTGTTGATGGGCACGGGGCCAAAAGACGAAGAGGGCAATGCGGAGCTACCGAGCGACGGAGCAGCCCTTGAAATCATGGCAATTATCATCAACACCGATGAGACCATCACGCTTGACTCACTGCCGCAACCGGAGGAGACGGATGAGGTCACCGCTTAGTATATTGTTATGGAAAATCGGCGGGGCATTCGTGCCGTTCATGGTTCTGTTGACGCTGCCTGTCTTGGGTAGTGTCGCATTGAATGTGGGGCTAGTTGGTGCTATGATTATTTGGGCCAACCTTTCAGGGTACCTAGAGGGGCGATTGCATGAAAAAGAAAAGTGAAGTGTTTCATTTACAACTCTTGGGTCACCTACGTGATGCAAGAGGTACGCTTATGGCGACAATCGAGATTCAGCCGGACCTTAGCGACGTTGTGCCAGCCCTCCCTGTGGCGATACGCGATGATCTTGGGCGCGTTGGTGTCTTGACAAACGGCGCTCCGATCACGTACAAGTGGATAGGTCCGATTGCTAAGGCAAAGGTGGTCAAATGCTTCGCACCACTTGGGAGCACGGTGACGAGAGCCGTAGCTAAAGCGAAGATGAAGGAATGGACAGGAGGTAAACATGCCAGCAAAAGAAATAATGAAAGACTTCCGAGCCGGAAAGCTACACTCAGGAAGAGGCGGAAAAATCGTGCGGAGTAAAAAACAGGCACAGGCAATCGAGATTAGCTACGCCCGTAAAGAGGGCGCGAGGATTCCAAAGAGGAAAAAAGGTCGCTAATGAAACCTTGGTGGGGATTTGACCTTGATGCCACGCTTGCCGAGTACAACGGTTGGCAAGGAGCGCACCACATTGGTGCGCCTATTCCGGCTACACTCGCCCGGCTTAAACAACGTTTGGCCGACGGCCAAGAGGTCCGTATCTTTACGGCCCGTATAGCACCCGCTGACCCGGCGTTGCCACCGGAAGAATTTGCCCGGCGCTCCGAAGAGGTAAAGATTGCCACTTACGAAATAAAGAAATGGTGCTTTATCCACGTCGGCAAGGTGCTTCCAATTACCTACCAAAAGGACTACGGAATGGTGGACCTTGAGGATGACCGGGTGACACAGATTGAGCCGAACACAGGGCGTAAGGCTGTTGACGTTGCTTTTAGCGCGGGATACAGCAAGGGATTTGCAGACGGAGCCGCCGAGTTTAAAGGCGAGGAAAAACCAGATGGCATTACCACCTGAACTATCTAGGGCGTGCTTTCGCCGGGATGGGTGGCGCTGTCGGCACTGTGGAGATTCAAGTGGGCTTCACCCGCACCATGTTGTGTATAAGTCGCACGGTGGAAAAGATGAATTAAATAACCTTCTTACACTGTGCTGGAAATGTCACCGTGGGCACCATGACGGCAAACTTGACATTACCGTAGTCAAGTTGCTACCATCGGATTTAGTGGTAAAATTCATTCGCAAGGATGGTTGGAAACCCGTCTAATGGCACTCGACAGAAATAGCGATTTATATGAGAACAACCCTTTGTCTCCCACTGGCGGACGCACGGCAACGGGTGTGCAAGCAATGATTGATGATCGCCGCATGTTTTATGAGCGCGATAGGAGATATAGGGACGAAGGAGAGTACATATATAGTAGTCTAAACCGTTCCTTAGTCGAGTCTGAACTTCTTTTGCCAAACGGTAGGCAAGGAATCGACTTGGTTAAAAGTGCGGCCTATTTGGTTCAAGCACAACACAATATGCAATTTGATGCGTCTCGTGGCTTTGGCTATGGTAGGACATGGGAAGAGATATTTGCATATGCCAAGGATATTCTGTTTGTAAACTATACGAAAGAAGGTGTCGAGTGTCGTGACGGCGAGTGTCCAAGGGGCTTTCCCTTTCCACCAAATTTTGACCATATGTTTAAAAGAGTTCGCCGCTATCGCTTTAATTATCCCCTTGAGTGTTTGCATAGTTATCATCGCTACAATACTGTCACAGACCGTTATTGCATCATTGTGCCTGTCCCACAAATAGTTCCCATCATGGAAAAACTTTGTTGGGAATCTATGTTGGGTTCCAACTCTTACTACCAATCCGTGAAAATGAGCATCGTTATGGGTGATCCTTCCAAGTTTGGTTTGGAAGGTACTCAGGCAAGCGTGAGCGCCAAACTCCTCACAAAGACAGCCGCCATTGAAGTAAATGGCCGCAGGTTCTTGCCGGAACAAGGAAACCAGCAATGAAATCCAGTCATCCCTGCGAGTGTGGTTGTGGAGAACTTACGGACGTTTGTGATCGCAATGATCGTAGTCGCAACTGGACAAAGGGTCAGCCAAAGAGGTACATTAACAGCCACGTGCTTCGTCAATTCGATAAGCCCATTAAATACGAAGTTGATCCGATTACAGGATGTTGGAACTGGCTTCTGTATACGCGCCCTGACGGCTATGGTCAACTTAAATACCAAAATATAACGCAACTTGCGCACAGATGGATGTATCAGGCGTACAATGGCGTCATTCGTACTGAGGAGCAACAATTGGATCATTTGTGCAGAAATCGACACTGCGTTAATCCCGCGCACCTAGAAATTGTAACTCAAACAGAAAACATACGTCGCGGAAGCGTGCCAACAGTGTCGATGGAATTAGCTCTACAAATAAGAGAGGGGTATGTTCCTTTTGTGATTACTCAACATTTTCTTGCTAAAAAATATGGAATAGATAGAAGCGCAGTTGCCCGTGTCGTGCAAAATAGGTGCTGGTTGGAAAATGCTTAGACCATACCAACAAGATGCAATTGATGCCGTAAGAAATAACTTTATTGGCGGCACAAAGAGACAGCTTCTACAGGCTGCCACTGGCACAGGTAAAACTGTGGTTTTTGCCAATTTACCAGAATTCTTAAAAGGTGTTGTGTCTGGTAAAACACTCATTTTAACACACCGCTCCGAACTTGCTGACCAGACCATTGAAAAACTTAGGCTATACAACCCATCTCTTCGCGTCGATAAAGAGATGGCCGACCATCACGCAGACCCGGCCAACGCTGACATTGTAGTGGCCTCTGTAGCGACTTTGGGCCGCAAGGGTACCAAGAGGCTAGACGAGTACGATTGGTCGCAATTTGACAAGATTGTGGTCGATGAGGCCCACCATAGCGTAGCGCAGAGCTACATGAATATCCTTGAGGCCTCCGGGGCGCTCAAGGACGGTTCTAATAAACTTTTATTGGGAGTCACGGCAACCCCGCAGAGGGGTGACGGTCAGGCGCTTGCCAAAATATACCAGAAGGTCGTCTACTCCTACCCGCTCCGTAAGGCCATTGAGGATGGCTGGCTAGTCGAGATTCGCGGATATAAAGTTTCTACGAGTACGTCACTCGATGGCATCAAGACCGTGGCTGGCGACTACGAGCAGAAGCAGCTTGCCGATACTGTCAACACCCCGGAGCGTAACCAACTCATTGTCAAAGCATGGCTAGAGAAGGGCGAGAATCGGCAGACTGTCGTGTTCAGTGTTGATATTCAGCACGCTAAAGACTTAGCCGAAATGTTTCAGAAGAACGGAGTCACTGCCGAGGCCATTTGGGGCGACGACCCGGATCGTGCCAAAAAGCTAGAGTGGCACAAGCGCGGCGACATAAAGGTAATCGTCAACTGTGGTATCTTGATTGAAGGCTACGACGACTGGCGCATTGGCTGCATTATTCCAGCAGCCCCTACGAAATCCACTACAAAGTTTACGCAGATCATTGGCCGCGTCACGCGGTTACAAGACGGTATCGGAAATCTGATCGAAGCCAAAAAAAGAATTGATCCAAGTCTATATAAAACTTTTGTAAACAATTGCCCGTTCAAGACCGATGGCATCGTTATCGACCCCGTAGACAACTCTAGCCGCAACACTTTGGTTACATTGCCTACGTTGATGGGAATGAGTTCGGTACTTGACCTTCACGGCAAAGGATTGGTCGCATCTGTCCACGAGCTAGAGGCCGCACAGCAGCAGTACCCGTACATTGACTTTAGTAAACTCAAGGACATTACCGAGCTACAGGCGCACATATCGTCCATCGACCTGTTCGAGTTCCATTTCCCGCCCGTTGTCGATGAGAACAGCGAACTTAGCTGGTTCATGTCTCCCACTGGTTCTTACATCCTCATGCTGCCGGAGAAGGAGCACTTGGAAATCGAACAGAACTTACTTGACAAATGGGAGATTCATGGTACAATAAGGGGTAAGAAGTATCGGGGAGAGCGGGACACCATCGAGGCGGCATTCATGGCTGCCGATGATACCATCTTCAAGGTATGTCCAGAGGCGTTAAAGATTCTTAGGAAAAAAGAAGTTTGGCACGATGAACCTGTTTCGCCGGGCCAACTGCAATGTATACGAAAGTTTTATAAGAAGGAACTAGCGGCGGGCACGATGGTCATTCCACCGAACTTGACAAAAGGCCAAGCAAGTCGTAAGATTGCTCAAAAGCTGGTAGGAAAGAGGAAACTCAAATGAGCAACAAAGACATCGCCTATTATCCCACCAAGAGCAAAAAAGGCGTGTGGGTAGTCATTGGTGGTATTGAGTTTGAATTTACCGACATTCTTGCTATCTTTGAAGATCGGCCAAGCAAGAAGAAGGTCAAGACTTTCGCGCAATGCACCGAAACATTGGAATATGATTATATTAGAGTCGAGCAGATTGAAGTTGAAAAGTAGGAGGAACAATGAACATCGAAGTCTCAGTTCCCGTACAGTACGAAAATGCGACACCCTATGGCCTCAACATAGGCGAAGGAATGCGCGTAGCAGTGAACGCCGACAAGACGGTTTACGAGTGCGTTATTCGTTTGACCGGGGCTATCTTCTTAGTCATTAACCCACTCATCGGAACGTCCATTCACATTGGGATCGAACGCACGGAAACTGCCGAGGGTGATGCAGAGTTCGCCGCTAAGGTTGGTGAAAAGTTGCCAACCGGGACAATTGTCAAGTTCACTCTGTAGGAGGAGAAAAAATGGAAACCCCAACTAAGGCTAACCACCAAGCCAACATTGTGCACATTGAGCAGGTACTTCCGCACCCTGACCCAGAGACTACCAATCTGGAACTTATTCCAATAGGGGAATATCAGGTTGTCGTGCGCAAGGGCGAGTTCAAGGTTGGCGACGTTGGCGTGTACATTCAACCGGACTCTGTGGTGCCACAGACAGAGCCGTTCGAGTTCATCTGGCGGCCCTATCTTGAAGCGCAATTGAGTGTGCCCGGTGCGTGTCCGCACGTTGATCCGGCAACCGGCCCGCTCACTGTGGTAGACGGTACGAAGGGTGAAGTCTGCATGATGTGCGGAGCGTCCAACCCGTTCCTCGTTCCTGAAAAGAAGCGCCGCATTACCGTGCGCAAGTTCCGTAAGGAATGGTCCGAGGGGCTGTTGCTGCCACTCAAAGACTTCCATCTATCTTACACAGACATTCCTTCTGTCTCTGTCTCTGTCTCTGAGCACTCGGACCCGCTTGGTGTAGAAATCGTGCATGTGGGCGACGATGTGTCCGACCTGATTGGCGTGACGCATTATGTCCCGGAGAGCGACGGTGAGAGCACCAAGGCCGACACAGCCGCCGGGCCGAAGCGCAAGCAGAAGGGTGGGTACCCCAAAACCCTGAAAGGCTGGCTCAGGTTCCTGTGGAGGTACTTCACGTCCGACAAGGACTTGTTCGAGCCAGTCGAAGTGGACTTCACGATCCCAACCTACGACGTGGAGTCACTAAAGAATTATCCAAACTCGTTTGAGGATGGAGAGCCGGTGTTCGTCACTGAGAAGATTCACGGCAGCAACGCCCGATATGTTTATATGGACGGCGCGATGTATGCCGGGTCGCACTTCCAGTGGAAGAAAATCAACGAGGGCAGCGTATGGGGCAAGGTACTCACGCAACACCAATGGATCGGTGAATGGTGTGTGCAGCATCCGGGGCTGGCCCTTTACGGAGAAGTGGTGCCGACTCAGGGCAAGTTCAACTACGGCTGTAAGAAAGATGAAACCAAGTTCTTCGTGTTCGACGTATGGGACTCCAACACAAACGAATGGGTACATCATACCAAATGGGTTGAGCTAGGAATCCCCGACGATGCGCGGGTTCCACTTCTGTACGTTGGTCCGTATTCACGGGAGCAGATGCAGAGCCTTGTGGACGGACCATCAACAGTGCCCGGAGCTAACCATGCCCGTGAGGGAATCGTCATCAAGACGAACACACCGTACCGGCATGTGCGCGGTATCGGGCGTCTCCAACTTAAGCTGGTTTCCAATGCCTTCTTGAAAAAGGATAGTGAATGAAGCAGTATAAGGTTTACTTCCGTAGCTTGCGGTTCGTATGGGTGTCTTACGCAGCCGCCAAGGGCATACTTGAGGGCTGGTTTGATAAAATGGGCCGCAAGCATTTCTGCAATCAAGTGAGTGACCCAAACGCTTGTTGCCCCACAGCACACGGTGCGCCAGAGTCAGCGTGTACGTGTACGTGTACGTCTCCCGATAAATTCTTTCCGACACGAGAGGTTTCCGATGCGAGTAGTTGACAAAAGACGTGAACCTTTCACTAGGTTCATCGGACGTGGAAGCCCGTTTGGCAACCCATTCACCCATATACCTCTGCACATGACTGCGGCGGCGGTAGAAGTTGGTTCCGTCACCGAGGCTGTCCAGTGTTTCGAGGAATGGGCTAGGGGTTCACAAAAGTGGGCGCACATCTGGCCAGATCGCCGCGAAAAGCTACTGGAAGAAATTGCAAAGTTAAAAGAAGATGATGTCTTGGGTTGCTATGGGTGCAAACCTTGCTGCCACGGAGACGTTATCATTCAGTTGTGGAATGAGGCGCACAATGCCGAGATACACTGAGCAAGAAGAGGATGAAGGCGGCGAAGAGGCCCTTGTGTACTTCATCTGTGGCTGTCTGTATATGATTATATTGATTATTTTGATGGTGGTGACCTCGTGAGCGAGTTCGATCCAGCCAATCCCGGTGTTATAACGGGCCGCGCCAACAAAGAGTATTAGGTACTCATCGGGCGACCTGACCAAACTTCCGGTGCCAACATGGCTTGACAAATTGACCGATTTGTGATACAGTAGGAAAGTAATGGTTAAGAAGAAACGGTGCAGTAGATGCAACAAAGCCCTCGGCTTCTTTCAGGATAGTGTAGATAACCTGAAACGTGCTATAGCGTATTTGAGGAAATATAATGCCTGAAATTCCAGAAGAGTTTAACGGCAGTGCGGCATTTCATTTTATTCAATCTCAGGGTTGGACATGGAAACAAAGCACTGCCCCTAATATAGAATTAGACACATGCCCATATTGCAAAAAATCTGGTGGTGGTCACTTCTATATTGAAATTCATGGAACAGAAAGCGAACGAAAAAATAGGGATGGCTTGCACATTTGTCATCGGTGCGGGAAGTCGGGGCGTCTCGTAAACATCAAAGAGTTTTTGGGAGTGAATATCCCCGGTGTTGAATCTAAACGTGATTGGGCCGGAGACGCAGTAAAGCGTGAACCATTGCCAGACATTGAGGAAGCACATCAGATGCTTCTTGGGGATACAAAGGCAATGGATTATTTAGTAAACAACCGTGGGTTTTCGATAGACATTATCAAGGAGCGCAAACTTGGTCTTGTACCACAAAGATATTTCAAAGAGGCAGGGAATGTTAGGGCACTGGTGTACCCGTATCTTGTCAACGGTGCTACAGTTTTTGTCCATTATCGCACCTTGCCTGATACTGCGCGTCCGGGAGCGGTTCCCAAAGGCTTTTCAAGTCCGACCGGGTGGGACGCTCCCCTCTACAATGGTGAGATACTACGGGAAGGTTTGAAGGACATTGTTTTTGTTGAGGGTGAAGCGAACACGATTGCTGCGTTGGACAAGGGTACTACGAACATCTGTGGTGTCCCCGGTGCCAACTTCAAGAAAGCCGACTGGATCGTAACGCTTGACGAGTTGGGTCTTGAAAAGGTTTACATCTGTTACGACAACGACCACGCCGGGCAGACTGCCGCGCAGGAGATTGCCAAGCGCATCGGCATCGACAAGTGCTGGAAAATTGATTTACCTGACTTCGATGTGACCACCGAGTTCGGGGAAGTGCGCAAGGGCAAAGACCTTAATGAATGGTTCACCGTCGGGGGAGGAACTGCGGAGGCGTTCGAGCAACTAAAAGCGAACGCCCAACAGTTTGACGTGGAGGGAGTGGCCAGCGCACCCAATGCCCTACAGGAACTTCTTGACGAGATTCGTGGCCGCCACAGCATCGAAGGCAAGTACCGGACACAGTACCCGGACCTGAACAAGCTGGTGACGTTTGATCCCGGTGATGTGATTGACATTATTGCCGAGGAGAAGATTGGCAAGACGACGTTGGCCATGAACCTGCTTGACCACATGGTTACGACCTACGGAGAGGATGGGATATTTATATGCGCAGAGATGACGCGTGCCAAACTCGCCCGCAAGTGGATTGCATACAAGGCGCAGATTGCAGATAACATCCCGAAAACGCCGGAGGAATCGGATGCCTTATTAACCGAATTCCTAACAAAAATCCCCTTGGTACAGCAGCAAGCGGCGGAAGCGCCGGGCGAATTGTACTTCTGCTCACCGCGCTATAAGACCGAGCAGGACATCTACCAGCTTATCCGGGATGTCATCAGACGGTACGGAGTCAAGTGGATCGTCATTGACAACCTGCAACGCATCATCGATACCACGCCGTCCAGCAGTAAGATGAACCGGACGGAACGCATGTCGGCTTTCAGTAAAGTTATATCACAGTTTGCCAAGGAGTTCAACGTACAGATCATTCGCATCCTGCAGCCACACCGGGTACTGGAAGGCCAGATTGCTACCAGCCGGAACAACGACGGTTCGTCACAAGTTGCCAAGGATTGCGATTGCAACATTGCGGTACACAGAGACCGGATCGGGCCGACTAAGATTGATGAAGTATCCAAGACTGAGGGCACAGTCGTTTCCGAGTCGTTTTCAGATAAAGCCCTTATTTCTGTTGGACTTTCACGGTACTCAAGTGGCGGTCGTTTCTGGCTCATATTCGATGGGGCACGAAGTACATTCAAGAGTTACACGATTGAAAACGTGATGGCATCAGAGTCGTCAAGGTCAGAGTTGGCCAGAGATACGTTCCCGGCGCAACTACAGGCCGCCACGACGCCACTGGCTACACCAGTTGTGGACGATGACCAGACAGCAGCAATAACAATATAGGAGAATGATGGACCGGCGGAAATGGGAGATTGCCCGCATTCAAAGCATGATGAAGGAAGTAAAACCGGAAACGATTACAGACCTTCTAGTGAAATGCGGATTTGGTTTGAGGCACATCAACGATGGTGTCTTTCGGGATGTCTTTGAAATCGTTAACAGCGATTTTGTCATCAAGGTTCCCAAAGACGCAGCCGGTCTGTGTCATGCCCACGATGAGGCGATGGGCTGGAAAAAGGTTCACGAGTCAAAGCACCCGGCGGCTGTGGAAGCAAGGCGGCATCTACCGCGCCCGTTTCTGTACTATGAGCCGTCCGGGTTCATTATTATGCCGCAGTACCGGACAACTGCAAGTCGCCGGTACGATAAGCCGATGGATCGGATCAACGATGTGTTCAGGCAAGTGATTTGCGATGGCAAAGATCGGGACATCGATTTGGGGAGCAACAAGTACGACAACTACGGCCTTGACAAACACGGGAACCTCATGGTAATGGACATGGGCTGCTTCTCGAAAGATTGGTGGGGAAGCGCCGGGTGGTCAAACGGAACCGGAACAGGAACATAATGGCAAAAGGTATATATAAAGATTTAACAGGAAGGCAGTTTGGTAGACTAACTGTCTTAGAAAAATCCGCCAAGGTTGCCGGTCGCATAACATGGAAGTGTTTATGTACGTGTGGAAAAATTGCTTACACCTTAACCGGCAACCTAACAAAGGGAATCGTTAAAAGTTGCGGTTGTCTACAACGTGAGGCTGCGTCTAAAGTTCTTTTAGGGGAGGTTTTTGGGGAACTTACGGTTGAAGAAGAGTTAGAAAAAAGAACAAAAGGTGGGTATAAACGCTGGAAGGCGCGTTGTAGTTGCGGAGAATTATATGATGTCAGCAGCTTAAGCCTTCTGTCAGGAACGGCTAGACAGTGCAGTAAATGTTCACATGCAAAACTTAAGCGACAATTTTGTGTTAATGGACACGACACATATATCTGGGGAAGATCAAGCTCACAGGCATGTCGAGCATGTATTAGAGACAAACATCTTCGGGTAAACTATGGCATTACTCTTTTGGAATTCATTGGCCTGTATAACTATCAAAATGGAAAGTGTTTGATATGCCAAAAAGAACTTGGTGGTTACCTTCCAAAACAACCCGGATTCGACAGAGCTATGAGAATTGAAGTAGACCACGATCACAGGGTAAAAAACAAACGTGAATCGGTTCGTGGACTTTTATGTGGAGGAAGATTTTCAGGATGTAATAGAAAGTTGGGAAAAATTGATAACAAAGAGTGGCTGGATAGCGCAACAAAATACATCGCTAATCCACCAGCACAAATTTTTTTGAAAGGGGAGAATGCCAAAATACAACCCGCGTCCGCGCAAGCGGACCAAAAAGAATAAGTTCGCGGAGAACCGCCGCGCTTTTGTTGACGTATTCGGTGACCCGAAGGCACAGCCCGAAGCAATACCGGGCCAGTACCAAACATTGAAGTCACGTGGTAACATGGCATCAGCGTTGGGTAACATTGGGGAAGGCAAGACAACGAAGAACATGGCGAGTCCGTGCATCGTTGACTTCTTCTGCGACGTTGACAAGGTGGTAAGATTGGAGTTGAACGATGAGGAATACAAGCTGTTCGCCAAGACGTACATCTACGAAGTTGAAAGCGGCGGCCTCACTGACAATGAGCGTAACAACATCGAGCAACGACTTGGCAAGCTGTTCCGGCTAAGAGGTATCAGCCCTGTGGTGCGGTATTTTATGGCCTTTAGAAAAAAGCACGTCAAGGAGAATCAAAATGGCGGTACGAAGGGTAAACGTCAGGCTGGAAGAAATCGACCCGAAGGGAATCTATAGAGCGATCTTCCTGCAATACATCGAGGAAGTGGACGGACGCGAGTTGTCACCATTAACCTTGGGCGCACTTCGGCAGAAATACGGATTGAACCTACCGCAATTCAGGGCGCAAGAATACGCCTGCCTTGAGGAAAAACGCAAGCAGAGGGAGAAGGAACGTGAGAAACGAAGAATCAGTAAGTACGGTGACAATCGAACCAGCGACTCTACAGATGGAAACCGGATCGGAGGCAATCGCGGCGAACGCCTACACGTTAACCTCACCAGAGACCGTGGAGAAGCTCTCTAAACCGTTAACAGGGAAATCGGACAAACGTGGACTGCGGTACTTCAAGATTGTCAAGGGCGAAAATGGCGAAGATAAAGAAGAAGTCGAAATCACCCGTGGCGAGTTCAAAGAGGACCGGCGGTTGCACTTCACGGTTCGTCGTGGACGCCTTCCGCGCTGTGGGCACAAGTTTGACCCAACCTCCGAACCGCGTCATCGCAACTGTGAAGTGTGTTGGTTCACGTTTTTCAACACAAACGGATCGGTAGTGCAGACGTGTGATGAAATAGTGTCTAAATTTGGCTTAAAAGGTCTCATACAAATTCGCGGAAAAGAATTTGCCAAAAACTACATTAAATTCATGGCAACACTTGCACAATGGAAACAAGCAGTAGAAGGGTTGAATGTGGAAAGTAAGGCAGCTTAAAGGAAAAAAGTTTGGTAGACTCACCGTGCTCCGGCTGCTCAGAAAACGAGGGAAAGCGGGGCACGCTCGTTGGGAGTGCTTTTGTGTTTGTGGAAGTAAAAAGATCGTGGACGGGACTAATCTCACAATGGGTTGGACCAAAAGTTGTGGTTGTCTTGCCCGCGAGGCAAGACGACTAAGACCATACGAATCAATTTACAATGCGATACAAAGGTCTGCAAAACGAAGAAATTTAGAGTTCAAACTTTCGTATGCTGAATTCTTAACGTTCACCAAATCAAACCGCTGTCATTACTGCCACTGTTTGATTGTTTGGAAAAAATTTCACCAGCAAGGTTCCATTAACGGACAAGGGTACAATCTTGATCGAAAGAATAACAGCGTTGGTTACCTAAAAAATAATCTCGTGCCATGTTGCAAACGCTGTAATGCAGGGAAGCGCGATCTTTTTGGTTACAAAGAGTGGCACGGAATGACAAAATTTTTCAGGAGTCGGGAATGTCGAAAACGTCGCTACAGAATCTAACTGAGCTAGTGGGCAAGGTTGAAGCCGAGGCTGAAAAGGCCCCGGTCAAGGCCAACACCCACAAACCACTGACCAATGAGGACAAATTGCTGGCCCTCAAAGGCGTCGAAGCGCAGTTAGATAAGCAATTCAGTACCAAGAACTCTCTTATTCGTCTTGGCAGCAGGGTCGGCATTAAGATGCCCCATATTGTCACAGGAATCACATCGCTGGACGAAGAGGTATTCGGTGTGGGCGGTGTGCCCCGTGGCCGCGTAGTCGAAGTCTACGGCCCTGAGTCAGCCGGTAAAACAACGGTCACATTGGAAATCATCGCCGCCGAACAACGAAATGGCGGACTGTGTGCTTTTGTGGATGCCGAGCACGCGCTTGATCCCAACTACGCTGCACAGCTTGGCGTAGACGTTGACAATCTGTATGTCTCGCAGCCGGACTACGGAGAGCAAGCACTTGAGGCCGTGATCGCTCTTGTCGAATCTAGGGCCGTGACCATCGTAGTTGTAGACTCAGTAGCCGCTCTGGTTCCCAAGGCCGAGCTAGACGGGGAGATGGGCGACTCGCACATGGGTCTGCAAGCCCGGCTTATGTCTCAGGCCATGCGCAAACTGGTAGGCATCTGTGCTGCAAACGAAGTGACGGTTATCTTCATCAACCAGCTACGCGAGAAGATTGGCGTGGTGTTCGGGAACCCGGAGACAACGACCGGAGGGCGTGCGCTAAAGTTTTATTCCAGTGTGCGTCTTGACGTGCGCCGGGATGCCAATGGCAACATCAAGGATGGCGATAAAATTATAGGGCATCGTCTCAAGATCAAAGCGGCCAAGAACAAGGTCGCTACTCCGTTCCGTGAAACCGTAGTAAACTTGATCTACGGGAAGGGCATTGACCGGGCGGCTGACCTTCTGACCTATGGAGAGTCCCTTGGGGTGATCGAGAAATCGGGCGGCTGGTATTCTTACAAAGGCGATAGATTGGGGAACGGTTTGGAAAAAGCTAAGACCAGCCTAACCACCGAACTCGTGAACAAGATCAAAGTCGATATACAGGCGGCACTTGAGGCCAAAAAGGAAAAACAATGACTACTGAAATGATTCCTGAAACCGGATGGTTAATAGAGCACACGGATCACTCAGACGGCCATAAATGGCTGGCAATGTGGTCAAACACATCTGCATCAAGATTGTTTCGTTGGACCAATGGGCCATTGGTGGCTCTCCGATTTGGCAGAGAAATTGACGCCAATGACTTTCACATCTTGCTCAGATTATTTTGGCCTGAATACGCAAAAGATACAATTATCACTCAACACAGTTGGAGCTAAAGTGTTAGTCGCATGGCAGCAGATTTTAAGGAAAGGGTGGAAGATCAATGAGCGACCAAGCGGAATTGGAACTGAAAGGCAAACGACCCAACAGGGGAGCACAACGGCGCAATCGCGGCCAGAAGCCACCGAAGTATGGCAACAAGCCGCGTCAACAGGCAGCGGCCCGGAAGTCGGCCCCCAAGTTCCTCTACCTCTGCAAGTGCCACGGGGAGCGGGCAACCAAGAGTCCATGTGAACGCAGCACTGAGGATCGTCACGAAAACAAATTCAGCCAATCGCCTCTTGGCACATGGCGTTGCGCCGTAACGCGCAAGAAGTGCAAAGTGGAACGGCGTATGCCATTGCCACCAAAGGAGATTAGTTCAAATGAAAGCACAAATTAACGTTTCGATTACAATGAATGTAAACGTTTCCAGTGACAACGGTTGGACTCTTATTTCATACCAAGACGGTCCTTTCAAGGTTTTTGGTCTAGGAGAAAACTTTTGGGACGCCTTAAATAACTTCCGAATTCAGTATACCGCCAAGGTCCACAGTATACGGTGGGCTGCCGGGTGGAGAGACGCCGACATTATGTACTCATCCAGCGAACCCCGTACGGCCCTCTCTGGCTTTCCAGCCCACCAAGAGTGGGGTGCACCGTTAAAATCCCACCGACGCCTCTAAGGGCATTTAAATGCTTTTTTAGGCACAAAAAAGCAGCCCCTCCAAAGAGGGGCCATTTTGACTACACTGCGGGGATTTCACCCACATTCTAATATATTTTTAGTAAGATGTACAGGGAGGCGTGTGTTTGTGGCGATGGTGCCGATGCTTCTCCGGTCGCCTGTGCCTACGGCACTCGTCTACCAATTTGCGCATCCTATCAGGATAACCGCTGGCCCAGTAGTACCGACCAGACAGGGCAATGTTAGCCTCGTTAGTCGTCTGGCCTGTCCACAGGCGCTTCTTGCCCACATTGTCGTCCGCGTCGGGCGGAATCAACGTCGGGTGCCAAAGGTGCATGACAGGGCCGGGCAGAGTCTTGTGGTATCCATAGAGAGTATCCGTGGCCTTCATTGCCGCATGGTCTTCGCAGCCCCAACCACGAAACCGTGTGTCCCACCCACCAACCGTGAAAAACGCTTTGCGCGAAACAATTTGAATCATCGCGCCGTACCAATGACCTATCTCTGATACTGGCGTTCCTTGAAACGTTCCTGTGTTTTCGATGTCGGCCAGCGCCGGGGCAATTCTAGGCGAATACTTTGGACTCGATTTCAGAATCCTTGCCGATGCCTCTTTGGTAAGCCGGAACAACTTCCGGTATGGCATAAACCACAGGTGCCATCCGCGCTTTTCAGAATCTCGGATTTCCTTGGCACAATGTTGAACTGCTTCGGCTGAGATGAGCGTGTCTGCATCCGCTATTACGAATATGTCACCGTGTGCCCGGCTTGCCGCATCGTTCACGGCAACTGACTTGGAAAAAGGCGTGCCTTCGGTATCTTGTCCAACAATGACCTCCGCGCCCGGCAGATTCGACCGCCAGTATTCACGAAGCCACTGCCAGTTCTTAGCACGCTGGTCAAAGTCACCATCAAGGTGCAACGGAACTAAAACACTGATACCATGACCGCGAACCTTAAACACCCTCCGCACATGAAAATGAAACCACCGCAAAGCGGCGAAAAACTTAGCCTTTAGCATGTTGTTTGCCCAACTCTCTAAAAGCGTCATAGATTTGAAATTTTGCATCATCTATGCGGTTGCGTTCTGGTTCAGTCATTTTTCCAATTTCAAGCGGCGTCTTAATGGACGCACTGTAGTCTTGGAATTTGAACATGCCGCCATCGGCTGCCAAGTTATCGCAAACTTCAACGCGCCGGGGAATGCCGCCTATCGCATCAGCAACTACCATGCCATGTAATGACGAGGTAACGATTCTCCTACACGCGGCAATTTCTTCGATAACTGTCAGTGGATCGTCCCACGGGGTGATTACCTTGCAAGAGTATTTGGCCGGAATGAGACTCTTGAATCGTGCTGCTAGCTGGCCATCTTGCCAGTGCGGTACGATTCCTAAGTCCCACTTCTTTTCTTGATGCTCGATCAACTCGTTGGCCAAAAGCGCCGGGTCTCCTAAAGCGAAGTCTCCACTTATGCCACGGGCAGATAACGGCCCGCGCAGCGCAAGAATTTTTGCCGCGTATGGATCAAATTTAAGTTTTGACTGTTCGCGTAGCAATCCCGACCCAACGATGTGACCTGTCCAGTTCGAGGGAATGTGCTCAAGAACAGACCCAATGGATACGACCTCTGCAGAAGCAACTGGCGACCACTCAACTTTCAAGTCTGCAAATCGCGTAAGAAGAAACGGCGCTATGGCGTCACCAAAATTGTTGACACCATTCCACCAGTAGGCTCGGACTACCGGCCTTTTCAAAAGCGTACCAAGTTTCATTTGAGAATGTCACCGATCTAGATTTAACCCATCAACCATGCAGTTCCACTTGAAAAAACAGGAACCCTATTCGTTCCGCCACTGACATAAGCTGCACCAAGTGTTGCCACAGTTGCATCGCTTACAAATGTACTTACACCAGCATTTGCAGCCGAAGCAGCGGGAATGGGTGTACCACTTGCAGAGTAAAACTTGTTGGTCTGTACACCACTTGTGACATTGAATACGGCCCCGGCATTGTTCAGGTAACTGTACTGACCCGTAATATTACTAGCAATGGACGGCGTTGCAGTATTCTGGAATGTCAACGAACCACTCAGGCTACCACCGCTCGTGCTCGTCATGTCTCCGTAAGTAGACGAACCATCACAAAAAAGAGCGCCACCCTCAAGATCAATACCACCGGGATACGTAACACTCGTCGCGTCCATATAGACGCCACCAGAGTTCGTTAATGAGGCCATTTGAGCGTTTATGAAACTAGCTGGTGCCTCTGACACTGAAACATTCCCAAAGGTATAGAGTCCAGTGACAGTCAAAAACGTGCCCGAAGAACTCAGGAAGTTGTAACTAGCAGGCGTTAGCGATGTAAAATCCGTAACATTATCCAGAATCACCTGTTGTCCAATAGCAATGTTAAACAGGGTCGGGGTTCCCGTAGCTGCCGAAGCATCTACAATTAAATCCTGTACCCGCGTCATTAGCTGCGACCCGCTACCTATCGTAATCATGTTACCGGAGCCAGAGTACGAGAGTATCTGTCCGTTCCCATAAATCGCACTATAGGCAAACGGATTGACACCAAGCGTAATACCGGTTGTACCCAAGTAGTATGTACGCGGTCCAGATGTGCTACCCGGAAGAAAAATTGCCTCGTTAGCGTTTAAAGCCGCCTGAATTGCAGCGGAGTCATCCGTGACACCATCACCCTTAGCATTATACGGCGGCTGCGTAACATCCACCGCAAACGGCGCACCGCCAGCGGGAGCATAGGCAGAAATATTGCCAAATTCATCAACCTGCCACATTACGTTGGCTTGCCCGGATGGGGCGGCTGGAATACTCGGACTTAAAATCACCTTTGAATTAGCCCGCAAAATCTCGTTCAGATCGAGGGGGAGGGGAACGTTAAACTGTGCCATGTTTCATCCTTATAGGTAGTGGCCGGTAAAAATGCCACTCACAAATCCAGCCACGAAGCCAAACTTGAACCAGTGTGCTTTAGACTTTGTTTCGTCAGCCTTCACTGCTGCAACTTGTGCCTTGCACGCTGTAGCATCATCGGTAACTGTTTTTTGCAAATCTCCTACCTGTGTCGTCAATGCCGCGTTAAGGGCATTAGCTTTGGTAACCTCTTGCTGGTCGGCGGTAGCCTCTGTCGTTTCATTGGTGAGATTCAGCGTCAACACCGGAACCTGCTCCAACTGCTGTACAGTGTCCAGCGCCACAGGGTCAGTAACCATAAGCCCACCCGACGCCGGGGCCGTAATCGCACCAGTCGGAGCACCAACCAGTGTCGCCCACCGTGTTGCCAATTGCGGTGGAGTTAAATTCTGATCCGCCGTTTGCTGCTTTTGCAGGGCCGCGTCACGCTGCTGAATGGCAAGGGCTAGCTGTGCGTTCTCTTGCGAGACCGTTGCCACTAACTGCTGGTATTGTGCAGTTAATTGGGCAACCTGCGAAGCCACAGCCGTATCCTTGTCTTTTTGGTCAGCCAATTGTTGAAGCGCAACTTGCGCCTGTGTGTCGGCTTTCTTGGCATCTGAGTCGATGTACTTGTTGATTCCCCACCCACAGAACAGAAGCACAAGAAAGACGATGATAAGCCTCTCGTGCTTTTGCAACCAAGTCAACTCAGGTTTGATTGCAACCTCAACCGTAGACAGGGCCGACTTTGCAGCCGACTCCGCAATTTGTCCGATGGTCTCAGGGGTTGTGCTACTTGTCGTTGGCATCGTCATCACATCCCTCCTTTGGGAAACGACTGGCGATTACTTTTTCAGGAAAAATCGGGGAAACGGTCGCCTTGGGAAAAACGTTTGGAATCTCTTTAGGCAGGAATGGGTTCGGAACGCCCTTGACCGCCACGGTCTTATCGGGTCCACCATAAATCAGGTTCCATAAAATGTTCTTCATGGTCCCGCCTCGTATTTTTGGAATCACTACCGGCATCTACTTACCTCTGTTTGATTTGATGTACACAATTGCATCTGTTCCTTCTTCTGGAAATAAGCGTGGCTGCCAAAACGAAGTAACCTCAACCATCTGTAATCCTTCGCGGCACGCTTGCTTAACCGCTTCCTCTTCGGCGGCACCCAAGGAACTAGGGTTGCGAATTACCTTGACTTTCTGCATTCTCTTTCTCCAAAAGTTTCTCTAAATATGCCAGCGCACGCCAGCACATCTTAGCTGCGTGATACGTGCCATCAGAATCTTTTTTATCACGCTCTAAAAAATGGCGAATCAATGCGTCCGATTCATCCTGAGACTTCGACCTGTCCCAATGCAACGGTTCGCCGGGGTTATGTTGGTCATTGCCAACCTTGCTGACTCTCGATACTTCCGCGAGTGCTAATGGAAAATAGTCAAGAACTCCTGTGCCAATCGGAAGATGTTTTCGTTCCTTGGCATCAGCAGGTAAAGACACGGCCATTTATTCCTCCCCACCGTCCTTCGACATCAGCTTGAGCAACAGAGCGTCAAACCAGTACCAACGCTTCACGGCAATAGCTGTGCTTGTTCTTTTAGTGACCACAAAGTTTTTGCCGTCGATGTTGACTATATCGCCTACCTTCTTTCCCTCAACGTCGATTTCACGGCAAGTCAGGCCAATGTTTTAAAACATTGTCTCCTCCAATGTCGGCGGGTGTTCTTGATATTACGGGGGCGTAAACTCCAATACCTTCTTGGTGCCATACCGTCCATCAACCTCAAGACCCCTGTGCTGGCCCTACGTGTTACCGCGTAGGGGCACCCGCCCGTACTTGCGCCTACTAAAGTTTCCACGCCGTCCAATTGAACATCCCGTGGACCGGGTGGACCATAAAGCTAACCTGCGAAGGCGGCGCGTGCCGTCCCTGCATATGGTCGAACTCTGTGGTGCCCGGCAGACTGCCGTTCACAAGAATATTCGCGCTGATAATTGCCGGGACATGCCAGTGGCCGATGCTGATATAATCATACATCTTCTCCGGTAACTTGGCCCTTTTCACGGCCTCGCGTGCCTTGTCGCGCTCCATACCGTAGTACGGAATGCCCATCATTCCCATAATGTGATGACCGTGCGAGATAAGGAACTTCTTGCCCAACACGTCGGCCAGCAACTTCGTACCCTCGCCCATGACAACCTTGACGTTCGGGTGCTTGGCCAGTTTCTCGTTGCAGACCACGTGGCCCACATAGGTGTAATTGTTAACGGCACCCTGTTTGGCTTGGCTCTTTCTGGTCAGGCGTCCGTGGTTGTCGGCTGACATTTCCCACAGCACAATCTCATCGAAGTACGGGGCAAATCTGGCAACCGCTTCTGCCAGCAGGAACCCGCCCTTTACCGCTGCCATAGTGACCGGGAACTCATTGGTCACTTCAAGTTCGTAGTGGATGTTACCGGACACCAAGTCGCCCTCACTGAACAAGTGAAGTGTACGAACATTATATCCAGCTTTACGGTGCATAAGCACCCACTCGATAACCTTGTCCACCAGCCTGAATACCCGCTGTTCGGCAATGGCGAAGTTGAATTCGCCAAACCCTTCGGTCTCACTGGCCTCCACGACCTCACCAATCTGCCAGTCTGACAGCTTTACAACCGCTGCTACCGGCGTGCCGGACGGCGGCCCAACCTTGCTCACAAAGCGTGGATAAGGTTCCGTGGCGACAATGGCCGACCGTAGCTCTGCGGCTAGTGCCTTGCCCTTGCCCTGATCTTTTAGGAGGGTGCGTACTGCCGCTTCCAACTGCTGTGACTTCGCCTTGAAGTGAAGCAGTTCTCCGTTTTGATCTTGAATCGGAATCGCTGCCGGTTTAGGTGTCTTGGTCGGTTCGTATGTCACCCCTGCTGATTTAGCGAATGACTTAAATGTTGACCAATACCGCTGCCAATCGGCCTCTGAGTATCCCCCGTTAGCCCGATAAAAGTTTCGTGTAATGTGGGTATCCTTGCTTTTGCTTTTGGCTAGACCCTGCAAGTCATAAATTAAAGAAGCCCTGCTAGGCTTTGTCGGTTGCTTCGCTTTTTCCTTAGACATGATCCTCCATAAGAGAGTCTGGTTCTTGATTCACTTCTTTATCTTATCACAAACTGCGTCAGTTGTCAAGTCGTTTACTTGCGTTTGGTACTTTTACCGCTGGCCTTTGCCTTCCTCTTTGGAGTTGGGCGATTTGACCGGGCAGACCTTTTGCGCGGAGGGCCAGAGGCCGCCGCCGCCATAGCTGGTTTACCGAACGAAAAGAACGTCCTAAAGTCATTGCGGAGTTCTTGGATGTCCCGCGTGTGCGAGACCTCAAGACTAGAAAAACCTTTTTGTAAAACTTCGGTCTGCTTCACAAGTTCGGCCTGCGTGGTAACTACCCCCGCTTGAATCTCTTTCAAATCCTTGGCACGTATGTCTTTGAACCATCCGACAATTCTCCCACCAAAGACCAAAGCACCGAGTATCCCGGCCCACCATTTAACTTGGTCGAGAATAGTAAAAATCAAATCTGGCGTCACAACGAACATTACTGGCCCCCTTGATTACCACCGGGCGGTTTGCCCATGCCGCTCAATTTATTGGCAGCATACCCCGCACAAGCTGTGCCTAAGAGCGCAGCCATCCCGTAAAACTGGTCTGGTGTTGGCAATAAGTGGGTGACAACAAAGAAAGCTATCATGAGTCCGACAAGGGTGAACGCCACGGTAAGGCCAATAATGCGACTAGAACTTCCATTACCATTCGGTTCCGATGGGACACTTTTTGCCCAATTGAAAAGTGCTGTTAGATTTGCCCACATAACGATCCTTACAAAAAGAAACTGAGCGAATTCATGTTAGCCACTAACGGGTGTGCGTCGTGGTCTCCGAGGATTTTTTCCAAGAAGAAAGGAGTAGTAACATCTCTAGTATCACACCAATATAGAGCGCCGTTTGCATA
>Ga0181535_10002487_pt1 | contig 22464 bp, 23 predicted proteins | sample PEATcosm2014_Bin_44_FD_119774 | JGI IMG/M metagenome (GOLD analysis project Ga0181535, IMG submission 119774) | Peatland microbial communities from MTU Mesocosm Facility, Houghton, MI, USA - PEATcosm2014_Bin17_30_metaG | ecosystem: Environmental > Terrestrial > Soil > Wetlands > Peat | place...
ATTTGTGGGTATATAGCGCGACACTCGGCGAAGGATAGAGAAGGATTTCCCACTTCTGTCGAGCCGATACCGATGAGTGAGAATAGTAGTGACGATTACTGAAGCACTGAAGATCATCCAGAGTGCACCGCCAGATTCGCAGCCGTTCGCTGTGATGTTGGCGTGTGGTTTCACACCCCTGCATTTGCAGACTCTGTTGACGGCGCGGCTTCAGCGGCAGCTTCCCAAGCGGCGCGTGAAGATGACCTCCGGTCTGTTTGGCGATCTTGCAGGTACGCTGGAGAACCCCCTCAATTCGGAACTCGACGCGGCTCTGATCGTAATTGAGTGGCCGGACGTGGATCCAAGATTGGGGTTCCGGTCGCCGGCTCCGTGGAGCGCTCAGGCAGTAGCTGACATTCCAGACAGCGCACGAACAATGCTTGACCGTATTGCAGTTGCGATCAGGCGCATACCACCGCAGATTCAAGTTGGATTAGTACTGCCGACATTGCCTTTACCGCCTCTGTTCCACACTGCGAGATGGCAGGCTGGAGAAACGGAGTTGCTGCTGCATCGTGACTTAGCGCAGTTCGCGTCCCAAGTCGCACAGAATGGGCGCGTGCTCATTGCGAGCACCAGCTATCTGGCCGAGCAATCTCCTTCATCGACTCGACTTGACCTCAAGTCCTATCTTCTGACGGGCTTTCCATATACCTTGAAGCATGCCGATCAGATCGCCGCTGCCTCGACGCGCCTCCTACTGCCGTCGCCACCGAAAAAGGGGATTATTACCGACCTGGACGATACATTGTGGGCGGGCATTGCGGGCGAGGTCGGTCCGGATCGTGTCGGTTGGGATCTGGCAGGTCATAACCAGTTGCACGGTCTTTATCAAAACCTGCTGGCGGCGCTGAGTGAGCAAGGCACCCTTATCGCCGTTGCAAGCAAGAATGATCCCGGTGTAGTTCGGAAGGTATTCGAACGCTCTGACCTGTTACTGCGTCCTGAACGTATTTTCCCGCTCGAAGTCCATTGGCAAGCTAAGTCGGGTTCTGTCTCAAGGATTCTTGAGACTTGGAACATCGACAGTGATGCCGTTATCTTCGTCGATGATAGCCCGATGGAACTCGCCGAGGTGGCTGCGGTTCATCCGGAGATCGAGACTATTCTGTTTCCCATCCGTAACTACGACGCCGACCTTGCGACGCTACGTCTTCTGCGCGATCTCTGTGCGAAGGAGCGAATCTCGCAGGATGACACGATTCGCCTTGATAGCATTCGCAAGGGAGCTGAGTTTCGGCAGCAAGTGTCCAGCGCTTCTACGCCGGAACATTTTTTAGCTCAGCTGCATGCAGTCCTGTCATTCGACTTCGCAGCCGAAGATCCCCGGGTACTGGAGTTAGTCAACAAGACGAATCAGTTCAACTTAAACGGTCTGCGCTACACACACTCGGACTGGCACGAACAATGTTCACGACCCGGTGCAATCTGTGTAGCTGTGGCCTACGAAGATAAGTTCGGCCCCCTGGGAACAATTGGCGTAATCCAGGGAGTTACGCGAGGCCAGACACTGCATCTTGCAACCTGGGTGGTGAGCTGCAGGGCGTTCTCACGCCGGATTGAGCATCAATGCTTGCGCGTGCTCTTCGATCGCACCGGTGTGGACACTATCGATTTTCAATTCAAATCAACAGCCAAGAACGGTCCGATGCGGGACTTCCTGACTGCAATAATGGGTAAAACACCCGATTGCCCATACTTCCTAAGCCGTGAAATATTTGATAAGTACTGCCCGTCGCTTTACCATCGGACCACGGAGATTGGGAGAACAGCAGCGAATGGATGAAGTGACAACGCGCCTGAGCAACTGTTTTCAAGTAGTCTTTCCGGAGCTGCCGAATGCAAACATTTTGGCGGCTTCACAGGATTCCATCGCGGCATGGGATTCGGTTGCAGCTATCACACTGGTAAGTGTTATCGAAGAAGAGTTTGGAATCGAGATGGACCTTGATGCACTCGCCGATTTCGATTCATTCGTCAGCATCCGCGGGTATGTCAACAAGAAACTAAGCGCCTGAAATGTACTGAAATGCGCCTTCACCACTTAGGATTCGTCGTCCCGGACATCCGCGATGCTTTGGACCGCTTCGCTTGTTCCCTCGGTGCCACCTCTGACGGCCGGATATGGGAAGATCCCTATCAGGGCGTGAAGGTTTCTTTTCTGACAACACTACCCAATGACGCAAAGGTAGAACTGGTGCAACCGATTGGAGACAATTCTCCCGTCGCACGGTTCTTGCGCGAAAAAGGCGGTGGGCTGCACCACGCATGCTATGAGGTCGACAATCTTGAGGACCAAATTGTTATGATGCGGTCGGCTGGAGGAATCTTGGCGAGGAAGCCGAAACCAGCCGTGGCGTTCGATGGTCGCCGCATTGCCTGGATCCTGACCTCCGACAAGTTCCTGATCGAACTTCTTGAACGCAGCGCACGAGCGATTCTCTAGATGGGAAGTTTCAATAGGTTGTCCATTCGATCAAAACCAGAGAAGCTGATCGTGTGATTGTTTTGAAGATAGGACTCGGAATGTCTACTACCAGTGCCCCTACCTATTATCGCCCCGCAGTTGGCAGAGCTTTCACGATCTGGCGTGTTCTCACGGCGTACCCAATGCTGACCGTTTACGTCGCGGCCCTGGGCCTCTGGCAAGTTAGAGTCAGCAGGTTTCATATGAATCCTGATGGCATCCAGTACCTTGATTTCGCGACGCATATCCTTGGAGGAATTGATTGGACCGTCGTGAACGGCTATTGGAGCCCGCTTTATCCAGTGATCCTTGCCGTTGCCGTTAGGCTGTTCCATCCGACTCCGGCGAATGAAGTGGTACTGGTACATTGGGTTAACTTCGGCATTTATCTGGTTGCGTGGGCGGCGTTTGTTGGCTTCTGGCGCAAACTGGCTGAGCGCCACGTGGGAAACCTCGATGAACTCAGCTTCAGACTTTTCGGATTGGCAATCTTTCTCACTTCCGCTCTGATGTGCTGCGGTCTTGAGCTAGTGACCCCTGATCTTCTTCTGCTCGGACTTGTTTTTATCGCTGCCCGATTCGTTGTCAGCGTCTCGCGGTGCTCTGCGAAACTGAGAACATTTGCGATGCTTGGAGCCGTGCTGGCCATCGGATACTTCGCAAAGGCCATAATGCTTCCGCTCGGATTCGTTGTATTAGCGGCAGCCGCGATGGCTACGAAGAATGTTGCTATAGGTGCAAGGGGCTTTTTGCTGGGGAGTTTGGTTCTGGTTGCCGTTTCATGTGTGTGGATTGTTCCTCTTAGCATTGAGCGCCAGGAGCCTGACTATGGCGATGTTGGGGGCCTCGCCTACGCGATCTATGTAAATCAGGTGGAGAGCCTGCATCCTTCAGTCGCACAATTGCCGCCTGGAACACACCTACAACATCCTTCGCGACGTTTGGCTACCTCACCGGCCGCCTATGAATTTGCCGAGCCATTCCACACGACGTATGGATATCGCTACGACGCGGGTTACTGGCTTTCAGGTCTAAAGCCAAAGTTCAACCTTCGACAGCAACTTAGTAACCTTTGGCTTAATTTACGAGAGTCAAAACACTACGTCCGCCCCTTCTATCTATGGGTCATCCCTCTTGGGGCCGCAACCCTGGTGTTTTGTTTTCGTACCCAGGCGTGGAACGCCGTGGAATGGGTAACTGGTACTGTACTGGTTGTGATCGCCACAACAGCGCTTGCAACATACCTGCTTGTTCTTGTGCAGCCTCGCTACATCGGCATCTCTGTGGCCCTATGTGAAACTGCTATGGTCGTTGTCGCGTGTCAGCTCGCGGGCATACTTCCTCAAAGAGTCGTTTCGTGCCTCTGCCTTATTCTGATTTTGAGCGCGGTGGGCAGATTCAATTGTGCGATAGACTACCAGCGCCTGCAGACCAATGTCTACTGGGAGACGGCGGTTGCAGCTCAGAAGCATGGGATAAAACCTGGAGAACCCATTGCAAATATCGGGGACTCTGCGGACTGCTACTGGGTGCGACTGGCTGGAGCAAGAATAATCGCGGAAGTGCCAATTGGCGCCACGCGGCCTGACTTGGAGTTCTGGAAAGCTTCGGCTGATGTCCAACAGGAGGCAATTCGCAAGCTCAAAGCCGCCGGGGCGCAGCATGTGATCGCCTCGGAAGTTCCCGCCAGTGCTGGGCCGGAGTGGCAGAGACTTAAGGATGGATATGCCGTTTATGAAGGCAAGTAGGTCTAAGCTGATTCGAGTGTTGCCTGAATTGCAGGGGCTGCTGTTTGACATTGACGGCACGCTCTATCGGCAGACCGCGTTGCGCCTCAAAATGGGGGGGGCGTTGCTACAATATTCTCTCCTGCATCCTGTTCAGGCAATGCGGATAGTGGCTATTCTGCAAGGTTATCAAAAGGCGCAGGAACGAATGCGCTTTATCAGTAACTATGACTGTAATATTGCCGAATATCAATTGCGAGTCGCCGCCCAAGTGGCGAAAGCTCCATACCGACAGGTAGTTGACACGGTTCGTTTGTGGTTTCAAACCATCCCTCTGCGATACTTGCGCTCTGTCGTCCGTCCCGGTCTTACAGAACTCCTGGAGAAAGCTAAAGCTAGAAGGCTAAAGATAGCTGCGGTTTCTGATTACCCGTGCAGGGACAAGCTTGAAATACTAGGCATATCCGAATACTTCGATGCCGTCGTTTGCGCACAAGATCCGCAAGTTCAGAGGCTCAAGCCCCACCCGCGAGGTATTTTTCAGGCGTTGACGGAAATCGGAGTTCCTGCCGACTCTGCCGTGTACGTCGGCGATCGTCCTGAGGTAGACGCAGTGGCCGCGCGAGCTGCTGGAGTACGCGCCGTAATTTTGAGCCCGCGCCGTTCAACCGGTGAGTGGGTGACGATTCATGGTTTCGATGAGCTTCTGACAATGATAGAAGGAGTTCCGATTCCCGAAGGCCAATCAATATGAGCACTATCGGAGTCTCAAGAGCGACGACGCCTCGATCCACAATGCCTCCCCAACGACCAAACTGGCGCGGACACCTGCGCATTGCTCGACTGGACCATTGGATTAAGAATGTGTTCGTTTTGCCCGGTACCGTCGTCGCATTCACGATGGACAGCACAGTATCTCGAAGCGCGTTGTTGACCGCTCTACCGTTGGGAATATTGGCTGTTGGCTTGGTCGCTTCGAGTAATTACACCTTAAACGAGATACTCGATGCGCCGTATGATCGCAGTCATCCCACGAAGTGCCAACGTCCCGTTCCCTCCGGGCAGGTGAACATCCCGCTAGCCTATGTTCAATGGATCGGCTTGATGGTAGCTGGGCTACTTGTGGGCTACTGCATAAACCTGAATACGTGTTTTTTCTTGAGTATTCTTTGGGTGATGGGATGCGTGTATAACGTGCCCCCACTTCGAACGAAAGAGGTGCCTTACTTAGACGTACTTTCTGAAGCTATCAACAACCCTTTGCGCATGCTGATTGGGTGGTCCTTGACGGGCACCCACAGCATGATTCCGTTGACGCTGCTCATGAGTTATTGGATGGTTGGTAGTTACTTCATGGCGATTAAGCGTTTTGCTGAGTACCGCGACATAGGAAATATCCAGATAAGCGCCGCCTACCGCAAGTCCTTTGCTTATTACAACGAGAAGCGTCTATTGATTTCAATTAACTTTTATGGGGCTCAAGCGATGCTATATTACGGCGCTTTTCTGATCCGGTATCGGCTGGAATTGATATTAAGCTTTCCTTTGGTGTCGCTGGTAATGGCCACTTACTTCGCTCTCGGATTCAAGAGTGACAGTGCCGCTGAAAACCCTGAAAAGTTGTACCGCGAACCATTACTGATGACTGCCGTTATTACCTGCACCGCAACAATGGGCTTTCTTCTGTGGTACGACATTCCTGCGTTGTATCGTCTGTTCGCACCTTCCTTGCATAGATAGGGCAAGACTCTGTTTGACAAACTGTAACAGTCACAGCAACCGCATCTACCCGGAGCGGGCGTCCCGTGTTGAAGTGTAAGGATGCAGGGGCAAGAGGAGGCGCAAGGTGAAGAGGGTTGGACGTGTCTTACAACACACTCCGTTTTGGGCGAGTTTCCAGTAGCGTTGCTGCTCCTGCTCAGTAAATTCACAGGCTCTCAGCGCAAGTAGCTTGAGTTCTCTGTAAGACAGAGGCTGGCGATCTGGACTCGCGACGAGGTCGGCAACACGGCTCAAAACGCGCTGAAGATCTATTGTGTCAGCACATATCCCCGATCCAAAATCAAGGCTGGTACGGCGATTGACTCGACGCCTGGTGCGAGCCACTCGGAGCAATAATGCCGGCAGCAGCACCCCCGACCACACCCGCCGCGATCGCCGCTATTACCCAACCGGAAGGGATGCCAGCACTTGTCAGAGCCGGTGCTGGGGGGACTCTCGCCGCCCACAAGGGCGCTGGTTCCGGATCACGAGTTCTTCGGGTCATCATCTCTCCCTCCGCCAGAACCATGGTGTGGATTCCATCGGTGACCGTAAGAGGGCCATATAGTGCGGCCAGAATGAGCGTCTGCCCTTCCACCCGCATTTGGAACCTGGCATCCTTCTCAGCGGGCGTAATCTTCAGGTTCCCCAAAAAGGCTTGCACACTCCTGTCGGCTTTCACCTGCACATGGCCGGCGACCATCTGGAGAGCGGTACCCTGGTAAAGAATTGAGGAATTGGCGGCCAGCGTGGTCACCGAACTGGGCGTCGTTAATGTCACCGTAGCATCGTTCGCGGTCTCGATCTTGTCTCCGGAGTAAACGACGGAAGACTGCGATACGACCCGGCCATTGACTCTGACGGCGCCGTTGCCCGACAACAGTGCCGCGTTGGTATCGGCCGCCAGCAGGGCCATGGGGACCAGAAACGCCATGCCCCAGCACAGCAAACGAGACATTCTCTTCATAATCCTCCCGAGGCGCCCACTTGCTCAACCAAACGTCTTCACCGCATCCGACGGCACCGCTGCGTCGCTACGCCCATCCCACCGTAACTCGGTCAAACAGCTTGAAGCCACTAATCTGCCGTAAGCTGCGACACGCCCGGCACGGCGGAAGCAACGTCCAGATCCGAAAACCTCTTCTTTCTTTCGGCAATTGTCTCCACGACCGCGACCATCCGTGGAAGCAGCTCCTGCCGGGAGAGGCCATGGATCATCGCCGGACGCATAGCAGGCCTAACCACCCGCTCTGCCTCCTGAATGGCCTTAATTACACCCTCCACGTCTCCATGCCGGGCAGCGAAAGCAGCAGCCTTCGAGCGCGGTAGCAGCGCGGTTATGGGACTCGCTTCAGGGCCAATGTACAAAAGTGGTGCCCCGACCGCAAGAACGTTGTAGACCTTGCACGGGTGGACGATCCCGGTGAAGGCGTCGCCCATTACCACTGCGTGCAGATCGGCCGCGGAAAGCATTGCGGACAACTTGTCCAGCGGTTGATACGGCAAGCATAGGAAATTGCTCAGCCCGTGGGTCGCCGAGAACTCCTGTACCTTGCGGTACTCACTGCCGCCACCAACAAAGCAGAACTTGAAGCGAGAGTCACCGGAGAGGCGCCGGGCGGCTTCCAGCAAAGTATCGAGCGGGTGGCATGGACTGTGATTGCCCGCATATGTGATGACAAATTTTCCACGCAGTCCGTGTTGCCGCCGGAATTCTTCCCTGCCCTCCGCGTCGAACCAAACTTTATCATCCAGAGACCATGGCGGAATGACGACGATCTTGTGGGGATCAATCCCGCGGCTGCTGATGCGCTCCTTCATGAAGGAATCAAGCGCCACGATGCGATCAGCATGCTGCAAGCTGAAACGTTGCAAAGCGCCAAGAATCTTCGCCGACAGGGAGCCAGAACGCAGCCAGCCTGAGGCAATGGCCTCATCCGGATTCAGATCCATGGTCCAGTGGAGCACCCTGGCCCCTTTCAACGGTGCCAGTATTGCTGCCGCAACCGAAATCAAGGGCGGCGAGGTGAGAGCGATTACCACGTCGAAGCGAGGCAGAGACAGCACGCGCAGCACGCACTTGACCATAAAACTGGCGAAGTCGGCGGCGCGGCGCCACCGCGCCGTTTTTCCGAACCCCGTCGGGGCAACGCGATGGATAGTAATGCCCTTCCATAATTGCCGGAATGTAAAGCGTCGGCTCGGATCGTCATAGCTGCGTGCACTCGAAACCACGCTTACCTGGTGTCCCGCCTCCGTCAAGGCAAGGGCGAGGTCAGTCGCATATTGACCAGTGGCGACCACATCGGGGTAAAACGCCTGGTTGAGGATCAGAATCTTCATGGGGGTTTTCATGCTTGCAGCACCGGCTCGGCAGCGGTTGCGGGGACCATCCTGCGCGACGGCATGACGAGAATGGCCTCGGCTCGCAACGCTCCCTCGCAGGCGCGCGAGAGGGCTGTTGCGAATTCTGAAGTCAAAAACTCAATGTCGATGACAATCGGCGTGGCCCGGTAACGCAGCATCACCAGTTCTCCGTTGCTCTGCCCGTTCGCCGCGCGCAGAGGGATACCGAGGGTGAACGCGGGCGTCGCGCATTGCTCAGGGGCGGCTTCGGACGACGGCGTTTGTACCCAGGAGTGCGTCAACTCAGCCCGGCCTTTGCCGCGATCAAGAGTCAGGGTGAACGCGTCGAAGTCATTGGCGCGAAAAGTCTCTTCGAGCTTTTCCACAACGTCGGTGATGGTGCGGCAACGCGCCAGATTCTCGATGCCGCGCCGGATAACAAGATTGTTGACGATGATTTGTCTCTGTTCCAGTGTGCGGCGCGCAATCCGGCCCAGCTCAAAGAACTCGTGATAACCGAGTTGCTGTACGCCAACCACAATGCCGGTGCCAATGATCACCAGTACGACGGCCACCGGGGCCATCCCTGGAGAAAGCAACAACAGACTCATCAGTCCGAACAACGCCGACACAGCGTACAGCACGACAACAGCTTGGCGCTGCGACCAACCGCGATCCAGTAGCCGATGGTGAATATGCCGCCGGTCGGCGTTGAAGATTGGCTGGCCGGCCAGGATCCGACGAACTACCGAGACACCGGTTTCCAGGATAGGCAGACCAAACGCAACCACCGGGATTGCAACTGCCACAAGGGTAGATGACTTTTGTTGCTGCAATCCGGTGAGCGTAACACTCGATAGCAGACAGCCTATGAACAGGCTTCCGCAATCACCCATGAAAATGGTTGCCGGATTAAAGTTGTATCGCAGAAATCCAAGGATGGCCCCGGCTAAAGTCGCGGTGAGCAAGGCAGTCATCGTGCTGCCTTTCACCATGGCGACCACAAAAACCGCGGTTGTGGAAAATAGTGCGGAACCCGCCGCCAACCCATCCAGGCCATCGATAAGGTTAAAGGCATTGGCGATGAACACGACCCAACCGAGGGTCAGCAATAACGATGTGGCCTCGCCAAAATGTCTACTGCCGAACAGGGTCGTGATGTAGACCACCCGAACGTGACCCACATACAAAAGCAGACCGGCGACAGACAGGCCTGCGATTTTTGCCCAAGGCCTGACCCCCGCCAAGTCATCTCGCAATCCGATGACAAAGCTCACCAGACTCGCGCCCAGTACGAGACTCAACGTCTTTCCAGAAAACTCTAGATCCAGATGCTCCAATCGGAAAATCAGGATGACGAATGCGGTAACGATAAAAACCGTCGCGGCGATTGCAACTCCACCGAGTCGCGGAATCCTCGTGTTATGCAGATGCCTTTCCGACTGCGGGCCTGAAACCCAGCCCCTGGCGAAAGCCGTGTTGCGCACCAACCAAGTGAGACAGGTTGCCGTCAACACCGCGACCAGAAAACATCCTAAATAAAGAAATAACATAAACTTTCCCAAAACAGCACGCCATCAACCACGCCCATTACGGAATGCGAGCCGAGCACTCACCTACGTTCGCAATTGATTAGACAGCCACTCTGGTGTACCAGCAAGTTACGGTGGAGTAGTACGTACGTTACCAATGTCACCGAATGAAATATTCGCCAAGCCTCTGTACCATGAAATGTGACCACATCAGGATTGCCTTGACAGGGGCCTAAAAGCCGCAATTATGGCTATTTTGGGGCTCGGAAGTTGTTTGGCCGATCGGCAAAAGGCGGGTTTAGGCATGGTCTAATTTCTGGTTTGTAAAATCCCCGGGGGTTATCTAATGTGGTACACGCACTAAGATGTGTACCTGAGGCCCCTAGCTTGTGCGCCGGATGTCGACGGAGACCCGTGGCTTTATTGAGCAAAACAATGGAGGAATCGGCCCTGGCACAGTTCGCGCTTTCTCGCGAAGCCGAATTGGCACTCGCGTGCGCGTGCATGGGATTCAGTGACACTGCAGCGCAGAAGGTGCACCTGCTTTTCGACGGGATCGACTGCAACTCCCTGATGCCTTTTGCCGAAGCCCACGGCTTGATTCCGCTCATCTGCTGGAATCTCAATCGGTCTGAACTCCGTCCTGCCGGATTTGAGATATTCGAAGAACGATTCCGGAGTGAGGCCCACAGATCCCTTCTGCTGACAAGGGAGTTGTTCCGCGTGCTCGATGTCCTTGCCGCGAATGGCATCACTGCATTGGCCCACAAAGGGCCGGCGCTTTCCTGCTTGCTCTATGGCGATCTTTGCTTGCGAAGCTATGCGGATATTGACGTTCTGGTGGCCGCGGACGAGGCTCTGCGCGCCAAGGCTGCCCTTTCAAGCGCAGGATGGAAAAGTCTCGACAGCTTCTCCGCGGTCGAGCAGCGAGCCTACATCCGCTCCGGCTGCGAGTTCACTTTCCGAAGCGGCAACGGCATGTTGGTCGAGCTACATTGGGCGGTAACCCCACGCTTTTACGCGGTCGACTTCGATTTTGCGCGGATGATCGAGCGTGCCACGACCATGGAAGTGGCCGGGCGGCTAATCAAGACCTTGGCGATCGACGATCTACTGCTTGTGCTGGCCGTGCATGGGGCCAAACACATGTGGGCGAGGTTCTCGTGGATCGTCGACATCGCCGCTTTTCTTCAAACCACAACAATAGATTGGGGCGGAGTGATTCGGAAGTCGAACGCATATGGGGTGGAACGAATTGTCGGGACTGCGCTGATTGTGGCCAGCGAGACCTGCGGAGTGCCGCTTCCCGCTGAGGCCGAGCCCCTGATTTTGAAAGATTCGAAAGTCCGCCCGCTCGCTCTAGAGCTTGTTGCCGGCGCGGTTGCTGAGGCGCAAAGCTTTGATACGGAAACCACCGGTTATTTCGTAATGTTTGCCAAACTCCGCGAGCACTGGCGCGATCGCGTCCGGATGTTCATGCGCCTGGCTTTTACTCCGAGTTCAAGCGAGTGGAATACGATACGCTTGCCTCGACAACTCTCATTATTCTACGTTTTAGTCAGAGCGCTTCGACTTTTACGGCGCGCCATCTCTCTGCTGTTTCCGTCTTCCCGCTGAATGGCGATGCGAAGCGACCTCACGTCCGGGTCATTGAACCGGCAAGTTGGCGTGTAATCCGCGCTGCGGGTCGCATATCCGTCGTTTTCGTCAGCCGAGTGCGAGTTCTCGAAGCACATTCGATGGTCCATTTATGGCCACAGTTCTTCTTCAAATGCCTCTTTTATCCGGTTCAGCGTGGCAACACGGTAGACAGAGTTCAACAGAGCGCCTACCGCGCAACCGATAAAGAATACTGTGACAACGATCAAAGAGCTGCTCTGCATAACGTATCTCCTTCGTCAGAACTTGCTGTTTCTAAGGTCCTTACTGCAAAAGTCGTCGCCGGATATGAAGTTCGCAGGAAGCGCACATGCAATCACGTGCAATCTGCCGACCATATTCGCCATTAGCGCTTCTCCTCAAGCACGACCTGCCCTGTGGACAATGCACGCCAGGACCCAATCGATTAGCGAGCTTAATCAACCAATTTCCAGTTCCCATCTCCGCCGTTTTCCAGCTTTTGGATACAGGTTCTGGATTTTGGACGATTGGCGTTTGCAAGCCCACGCATCCGCCATTAGCGTCATACAGTAGATCGGCAGATCCACCGGTTTTCATCAGTGGTTAGCGGTGGGAAAAACACAACAAGTCAGGCGTTGCGTCCATGCCGGTCAGTGAGGAGGGCAGATTCGACGCATAAAGCACGGATCTTTGTGAGAATACCTTTCTGGTGCGGGGCCGCCAAGCAAGCTCCTGGTGCGAGCGAAGAACTTGTTTCCCGCGCATGTCTCCGTCCTCGTTCTCAGGTCTTCCAGCAGACGATCTACGAGAGTTCACGGATACCTGAGCGCCAGCCACTCGGGTTACAAAAGAGGCAGCAGTTTTCTGCCCCTCTATCAATGCTACGTCTCGATTATTTATCCTGTGCTTTGACGATCTTGTCGACCTGCCTCGTGTCGCGCCGCATGTGGCAGGGATGGATCGTAGCGTCAGCCAACAGCGTGATCATCTGCATCATCGGATTTCGCACCGCGCAGCTTGGCTTTATCCCTGCCAACCTTTTTTGCTTGGCGCTCTATTTCCACGCCATCTACAAGTGGAAGAGTTCTTCGGAGCGGACGGCTTCTCGGGCAAAATTGGCGTCTCATATGTCGAGGCATTACGGGAAGACGGCTCGTTCACGATCGGGATCTTCGGCCAGGGTGGTTTTACGCAGCGGCGCGAGGCTCAGGTCTTCGGACAGCTCAACCCGCACGCCTGCCAACGATGAGCAATCCGCCAGAAACAGCGATCGAGTTCTCTCACGTACATTACCGGCTCGACCCCGACCGCACTCTAATCTCTGATCTCAGCCTGCTGGTCAGGCGTGGCGAGACTCTCATGCTGTTGGGACGCAGCGGCTCCGGCAAGACAACATCTCTCAAGTTGATTAATCGCCTGCTGGTACCTGATGAGGGCGCTGTTCTGGTGGATGGGCTCAATACCTCCGCATGGGACGTGATCCGGCTACGCCGTCATATCGGCTATGCGATCCAGGATGTCGGGCTGTTTCCGCACTACACGGTCGAGCAGAACGTAGCGCTGGTTCCGAAGTTGCAAGCGTGGGAGCGCCCTAGAATTTCAGCGCGGGTCACGGAGGTGCTGACCCTGGTAGGTCTGCCGGCAGACAAGTTCGCCAAGCGTTACCCCAGCCAGCTTTCCGGCGGGCAGAAACAGCGTGTTGGCCTGGCTCGGGCGCTTGCCGCGGACCCGCCGATTCTGCTGATGGATGAACCATTCGGCGCACTCGATCCAATTACCAGGGCTGAGATTCAGCAAGAGTTTCATGAACTCCAACGGCGGCTTGCCAAGACCGTGGTCTTCGTGACGCACGATTTGAGCGAGGCGATCATGCTTGGCAGCCGCATTGCGCTGATGGACTCCGGAGCCCTCAAAGGCATCTACAAGCCGGAAGAATTCTTGGCCAGCGACGATGCCAACGTGAAGCCTTATGTGGAGGCGTTTCGTCTGGCTCAACGCGTGCCTTTTTCTTCTTCCGGCTCCCGCGAACGTTGCGGCTAGAGCGCGAAAGTTCCGGCCAAAAGTGGTTGCAATAGAGATTTCTTTGAAGGGGCATGGCTTCAGCCATGCCGTCAGGACCGGAAAAAATGCAGGCTTTACGGCTGCGGAAAAGCTCGGAGGAGTGTCATCCTGAGGTCGCGCCGTTTTTGCGCGATCGCAAACAGCAGATCCTTCGCCGTTACCGCTTTGGAAAGATCTAACTTCGGGTCGCGCTAACATAATGTCCGCCGTGCGCTACATTTTCGACCACCGGCACGAGGTTGCGACGCTCGCCGCCGAACACTTCTGGCTTGTCTTCATCTCGATGCTTTTGGCGGTAGCGATTGGCGTACCGCTCGGCATCCTGCTGACTCGCAGGCCGGAATGGAAGACCCTTGTCCTCGGCGCTAATAGTGTGGTTCAAACCATTCCAAGCCTTGCCTTGTTCGGTCTGCTACTGCCGCTTCCCTGGCTCGGAGTACGCGCTGACCGGCTAGCCATCGCGGCGCTCACTCTCTATGCATTGCTTCCCATCGTGCAAAATACATACACGGGAATCGTGGGCGTCGACGCTTCCGCGCGCGAGGCCGCAATAGGAATGGGTCTCACCTCTCGCCAGCTGCTCTGGCATCTGGAACTGCCGCTGGCGTTTCCGGTGCTGCTGGCCGGAATTCGCGTGGCCACCGTAATCACCGTGGGCGTGGCTACCATCGCAGCCGCCATTGGAGCCGGCGGCTTGGGCGAGTTTATCTTCCGCGGACTGGCTATGGTGGACAACAACGTGATTCTCGCCGGCGCCGTTCCCGCTGCGGCGATGGCTCTGACCGCCGACTTCGTTTTGGGAGCACTACAACGGCTGGTGGCACGGCCTCGTTCCTGATATGGACCGTCGCGCATTTCTCGCCACTCTGCCGCTGTTGCTGGGAGCGTGTTCGCCGGCTCATCGCGTCACCGTCGGCTCCAAGAACTTCACCGAGCAGCTCATCCTCGGCGAGTTGCTGGCGCAACTGATCGACTCGGTAGCGCACGAACCGGTCGACCGCCGGCTCTATTTGGCTGGCACCTACATTTGCCATCAGGCGCTGCTGGCCGGCCGCATCGATCTCTATGTGGAATACACCGGCACGGCTCTTGCCGCCGTCCTCAAACAGCAGCCGACTGGCGATCACCAACAAGTCTACGAACATGTCAAAAGCGAGTATCTGCGCCGCTTTGGCCTGCAAGTCTTTCCGACCTTGGGCTTCGACAACAGTTTCGCCATCGTCATGCGCGGCGATGATGCGGCGCGAATGAACCTGACGAAGCTATCGCAGCTTGCACCTTTCTCGCCCAAGCTGCGGATGGGAGTCGGCTACGAGTTTCTCGAACGCCGCGATGGATACAACGGACTCGTCAGCACCTACGGACTGAATTTTGCCGCAACGCCGCGCGTCATGGATCTCGGCCTGCTCTATCGCGCGCTTGAAAACCACCAGGTCGATCTCATCGCAGGCGCAAATACCGACGGCCTGATTGCCGCATTGCACCTGGTCGTGCTCGCCGATGATCGCCACTACTTCCCGCCTTACGATGCCGTTCCGATCGTGCGCAACGATACCTTGCAGCGCCATCCGGCTGTGAGATCTGCGCTGGATCGGATCACCGGGCGCATTTCCGCGGACGACATGCGAAGCATGAACTACGCCGTCGACGGAGAAAAACGCGACGCAGCACAAGTGGCGCGCGGGTTCCTCATCAGCCACGGGCTGATCTCGACGTAGAACCTGCACCGCTCTCCACGCAATCTGCGCTGGCCTTTCACTTCAAAAAAACGGCCCTCGCAACAATTTGCGAAGGCCGTCTAAAAAGCAGTACAACGGCGATTATTTCTGTGTCTCTGACAAGCCCCAATCTGAGCTCGTCCAGTTTCTACGCACCCTGCCAGTTGCGCCGGTCGACGATGGTTGGCGGCTCGTAGGTTATGCCTCTGGCAAGCCGCTTATCTTCCCGCTTCGATGTCCATAGCAGCAGCGGACCAGTGAACCAGCGGATGAAACGCGTCATCCCGCCAAATTCGCCTTCAATCTCGCGACGAAGCTTTCCGATCTTAGCTGCGACCGTGGCGTTCGTCGTCTTGAGGCTCTTCTCCATGGCCCAGAGCGACGCGTTGTAGGTGCCCTTCAGCTTGCGGCCTTCTACCATGAATCGTTCACGAACCCGCAAGTCGGGATCATTCTTGTAGCGCTTCCAGCCCTTGAACATGGTTTCGCAAATGCGATAGAGGCTGGGACCATTCTTCTCGAAGTCGAATTGGAAAGCCCAATCGAGAAAGCGCTGCGAATCGTCACGCGAGATCGCCGCATGCTTGAAGTTGAACTTGAATTGCCCATGGATGTCGGCCAGATCCACATTGTCGAGCAATCGTTTTTCCTCTTCCATCTGGAAGAACAGCGGCGTGCCCGGCACCGGCGTATAGAGCATGAACTGATGGAAGTCCGTGTGGTGCTCAACCGCGTACTCGATTTCCTTGCGAATGTTCTCCGGCGTGTGATGCTCAAGTCCAACAATGGTCGATCCCAGCAGTTTGATCCCGTGTCCACGCAACTCCGCGGCCAGTTTGTGGGTATCGGTATTCTTCAGCTTCGCGTAAGTCGAGTTTGGCGATTCCAACCCAACCCAAATCCAGGAGACGCCCAGTTGCACCAGCTCTGCCATCGTGTACTTGCGAATTGCGTTTACCGACGAGAAGACATAGAACGCCCAGCTCTTGCCTGCCTTCTTCATGCGTTCCAGCAGTTGCATCGCGCGCGGCCGATTGAGCAGGAAATTCTCGTCCATGATGAAGAAGGAGTCGACGTGCATCGTGTGCTCCATGTGCTCCATCAGCTCAAACAACTCGTCGCCCGATTCGTAGAAGTTGACCGATTTGCCCTTGCCCCCAAAAAATGACGAGGTCGTGCAGAAGTTGCAGCCCAGCGGACACCCCACGGAGGGGATGATGGTCGCGGCCGTATCCTTGGCCGAATCGGGAACCCGCATTCCTAGCACGCGCATGCCAAAGCCGGACATGATCTCCGGGTGTTGAATCGGGGCATGAGGGTCTTCGCCGAGATATTGGCGCATCCAGGCGATCCCTTCGCCTTTGACGATGTGATCGGCATCGATCATATTTTCAATACCCGGAATGCCGGCCACGTGTCCGCCGACGATGATCACCGATTTCGGCGAAAGCAGCCGTGTACGGCGGCACATTTCTTTCACCTTGCCAACGTTGGGAATGATCCCGGATATACCCACAATGTCGTACTGATGTTTGGTCAATTCGCGCTCGAAACGCTCCAGGTTGGGGAAATCCAGCAGCGTGCAAGGCGCTGAAATGTTGTGCTGGATCATCATCAGGCCCCACGAGCGATGGAACATGCGCAGCGAAAAGCTTCCCTGTTCGCGGGTTACCTGGTTGTGGTAGAGCTCCATGGGATTCATGGCGCGGCTGCCAAATTCATCATCTTGCGCGTAGGGGCCGAAAACTGAACTCAGCAAAACATGAGCTTGCGTCCCCTTGGGATGGGACTGAACTTCATCTACACCAAATGTCGAAACCATGAGTTAATCCTAAGCAGAAGCCGGCCGGAGTTCCGTGATGTTGTCACAAATTCCCCAGAAATGACAAAAATCTTACAAAACCAGCTTTCCCCTCGAAACTGTTTCACTTGACCAGCAAGGGCTTGGTGTTCAGCAAGTTGCGGACGCGCCAGAATCCGAATATCTCACTGCCTGGGAGATTTTTCCTGCCTTTCATCGCGGAAATCCCACCGCGTGCGCGAGCCGAATGCGCGGAGCGCGGTTATCGGGGCTCGCGTCGTACCAAGCCTTCACTTGAAACCCACCCATCACTTGCTAACGCAATGGAGATCACGTCCCTATTCTGAAACTTCTTGTAATCTGGCAGGGAAATAGTCCTGCTCATGTCGTCGGTTTGGACGAAAAACCACTTGTAACGGGGAATTCGCAATGATATTACCTTTTCCTATATTAACTGCCGAAGAAGCAGCGGCCATGATCGAAAACGGCCAAACAGTAGGTTTTAGCGGCTTCACCCCGGCGGGCGCCGCCAAGGCGATTCCTGCCGCCCTTGCCAAACGTGCGGAGAAGACGCATGCCGCCGGAAAGGAATTCAAGATCGGCGTACTGACTGGGGCCTCCACCGGACCATCGCTTGACGGAGCTCTCGCCAAGGCGGCAGCCATCAGTTTCCGAACGCCTTACCAGTCCGATCCGAACCTGCGCGCGCGTATCAATGCCGGGGAGACCCATTTTGTCGACATGCATCTTTCGCTCATGCCGCAGGCTGTGCGCTATGGCTTCCTCGGCCCCATACACTGGGCCGTGCTGGAAGCGGCGGATGTTACTGCCGGCGGAGGCATCGTTTTAACTTCCTCGGTGGGTGCGGCTCCCACCTTTGCTAATTGCGCCGGTCGCATCCTGCTCGAACTGAACCGTTATCACCCGCCGACTCTGCTCGGCATTCACGACATCTACGAGCCCGCTGATCCGCCGAACCGCCGTGAAATACCCATCTATCGCCCGCAGGACCGTATTGGCACGCCGATGATCGTTGTCGATCCGTCGCGCATCGCTGGCATCGTCGAAACCGATGCACCAGACGAGACCAAAGGTTTTGACAAACCGACCGCCGAGACCGACACCATCGGCAATCTGGTGGCAGAGTTTCTGGTAGGCGAGATGAAAGCCGGGCGCGTTCCCAAATCGTTTTTGCCTGTGCAGTCCGGCGTGGGAAACATCGCCAACGCGGTTTTGAGTGCGCTCGGGCGTAATCCGGGCATTCCGCAATTCAGTATGTACACCGAGGTTTTGCAGAACTCGGTGGTTGAACTGCTGCAAAAGGAACGGGTGAACTTCGTCAGCACCTGCGCGCTCACGCTTAGCCGCGACCTGCTCAAAACCGTCTATGACGACATGCACTGGTTCCGGTCGAGGATTCTGATGCGCCCGCAGGAGATTTCGAATCATCCCGAGGTTATCCGCCGGCTTGGGCTCATCACCATCAATACCGCCATCGAAATCGACATCTTCGGCAACGTGAACAGCACGCACGTCATGGGGCAGCAGATGATGAACGGGATTGGCGGCTCCGGCGATTTCACGCGCAACGCCTATCTGTCGATCTTCACCTGCCTGTCCACCGCCAAGGGAGGCTGCATCAGCACCATCGTTCCGCTGGTCAGCCACATGGATCACAGCGAGCACTCCGTGCAGGTGGTCGCCACCGAATGGGGCATAGCTGACCTTCGCGGCCGCGATCCCCAGGAGCGTGCGGAACTGATCATCAACAACTGCGCGCACCCGGATTTCCGCGAACCGCTGCACGCATACTTGAAAATGGTCCGCGGCGGACATACTCCGCAGACGCTCTCGGCGGCATTCGCCTTCCATGGCGAATTCCTCAAAAGCGGCGACATGCGCAAACTTGACTGGAGAGCGACGATGCCGGAAGTGGTGTGAGACATCGGATGCACCAGGTTTCGAGGTTGTTCGGCGTTAACCTGGAAGACACTGTGCAGGGACCCACATTAGCTCCGCGAAGGTGGGTCCCGGCGCCCCATCTCCGTCATTGTTTTGTTGTCGAATAAGTAACTTTAAGCTGGCTTAAAAGCAGCAAAATCGTCTTTTCGGCGAGCGCAGTTATGTCCGATAATGCGCAATTCTGCCATGCGGGATCGGTTTATCACGTCGGGTGGACACCCGGCGCAAGGCACCAAACGACCCCAGGTCAGCGCCCGGCTGCGGGGCGCGGGACCTGGGATGGATCAATCGCAATTCTGCAAGTTTCTTTTTCGGGCAGCCCACTCTGACTCCATCTCCACGCCGCACAACTCCCCGGTTGCATAGTGCCGGAAACTGCTCCACACCCACTGCTCAGGACTCAGGCACAAACCGCGCTTCACCGGATTGCGATGAATATACCGCAGCTTCTCAACGAAGTCGGAATAGCTGCGAATGTTGCGGTCATAGTAGCGCTTCTGCCAGAAAGGCTCCCGCTGTCCACCCTCAGGATGCGGCACGCGCTTTGCCGAACTCAACTTCACACACCGAATGAACTCGGGCAGCGTGCCGCGCTGAGGCTCACTCACCAGCAGGTGAACGTGTTCGGGCATCAGCACGAAGCCGTAAACGCGCACTTGGCAAAGCTTGCGCGCCGATTCTAACGCGACTAAGAATTCATCGCACAGCCGGTGATTACCCAGATTCGGCAAGCGATGGTAACAACTGAACGTTACGAAATGAGTTTGCCCGGAGCTGTGCAGACGATGGAGGCCTCGCGTCACGGAAGCAGGACACGCCGATGGTAAACAAGAGAGAAGTGAGTCCCCAGGTCAGCGCCGAACAGCACGGCGCGGGACCTGGGGCACCCGACTGCGCTCAGGATGACACCTCCCCAAAATCCGGTAATCGGATTGCTGGCCGTAACTGTTCATAAGGGGATTTTGCGCCAACACGCGGACTATTTCGCTAGACATACCGCTCAACTGCCCCACTCAACGAACAACGCGTTGAGTGGGCCACCAGCCCACTTACAACCGGTAAGCTGACGCGGAGTCTCGCTTCTTGCCCTGAACCAGCCTCTACACTTGCCAAGCGGACGGAACCGGGATACGATGCTTTTGCTCTGTGGTTCTCTCCGGCCTCTTTTCCCACGCAGTGGTCCGCTGTGTTTACGTTGACATATGTTTCGCTGCGATGCGGTTTGAACGCCCTCTCCGTTTGTGTGCCTGATTGCGTCAGCAACCCTGGCCGAAGGCTGGAAGTATCTTGCCGCCGTGAAATGCACCTTTATTGGTGCAATTGCGTCTCCATTCTGCCTAGCGGCAACTCTTCCGGGCTAAAAAGCTACATCAATAGCCCCATATGTTGTGCTGTGGAAAACGCACCCCAAGAAATCGTGTTTTCACTGTTGACTCCGCTGGTCCGGGACGCTAAAGTTAGCTCAACTTGCGCGGCGGTTCCCTTCGGGGAGGTCCGAAGACGTTCACGAGTTCCGGCCTGCTGGTTGTCAATTGCCAAGGATCGGAACAGCAGGCGAAGTTCGGACGTACCAGCCAACCGCTCGCGATGCTGTGCGCAGCCCAGAGTGATCTCCGGGCGGCGCGAGGGCCGCTTCAGCCGATTGGGTATCGATTATGCCAATCCGCTGGGGCAAACGACCGGCAGTCCCGTTTCAGCCGCATCGAATCGGTAGATCGGTGTGGCGGCTAAACAGGGCTGTAGCAAAAACAGGGTTGATGTATCTCAAGTGATTTCCCTGGGTTTGCGGCAATTCGGGTTTGTGTTCGTCTTGATCGTTGCAGTTTGAGGCCGTGCTGGCGCAGAGCCGATGCGCATGACCGGACTCGAGAAGCGACGAACCGGTTCGAACGACCCTTTTCAGAAGCAAGCCGGCAGCGGCGAGCGCGAGCACGCAAGGAGTTGAACTTGCTTAAACTCAAGAAGGTCCAGATCCTGGGGTTCAAGTCGTTTTGCGATCGCACGGAACTCAAGTTCCCGGGTGATGGCATTGCGGCCATCGTTGGTCCCAACGGTTGCGGAAAATCCAACATCTCTGATGCCATTGCCTGGGTACTCGGCGAGCAGTCGGCAAAAACATTGCGTGGCGCGCGCATGGAAGACGTCATCTTCGCCGGCACACGTGATCGCAAGCCGACGGGGATGGCCGAAGTCACGCTGCATCTTATCGATCCTGACGCTTATGAGGGTGCGCCAGTCGCGGTGCCGGAGATCGAAATCCGCGACGAGATGCCCGGCAATGATGATTGGGACGAGGCGGCCCAGCGACAGGCCAGCGCCGAAGAGGTCGAAGAGTATATCGAAGAGGTTCGCCCCGGCCAAGCCGAGGAGCGGCCAGCACTTCCGCCAACCGCCGCGGGGCATCCGCAGGCCGAGATTTCAGCGGCCAACGTTGATCCAAGTTCTCCTGCCGCCGACCCCCCATCGGTCGCGCCAATCGCGGCCGGTGGGGATCTTAGCGCTTCAACATCGGCACAGGGCATAGTCGCGGGCATGGCAGAAGCGGGCGCCGGCGCAAGCGGACCTCAAGTAGTACTTAAGATTCGTCGACGTAAGTTTAAGACGCACTACGGCAAAGGCGAGATTGTCGTCACCCGCCGGCTGTTCCGATCCGGGGAAAGCGAGTACCAGCTCAACGGTAAGCTCTGTCGGCTGCGCGATATTCAGGACATCTTCATGGGCACCGGCCTGGGGCCAGAGTCGTATGCGCTGATCGAGCAGGGACGCATCGGGCAAATTCTGAGTAGCAAGCCCACTGATCGGCGCAACATCCTCGAAGAAGCCGCCGGGATCACCAAGTTCAAGACGCGCAAGCGCCTCGCCGAGGCCAGGCTTGCCGACGCCAAGCAGAATCTGGCGCGCATCAATGACATCTTTGATGAAGTAACGCGGCAGATGAACTCGCTGAAGCGTCAGGCCGCCAAAGCCGAGCGCTTTGCCAAGCTACGCGACGAAATGCGCGACAAACTGCGCCTGGTGTTGGCCAGTCGCTTCACCGAATTGCAGCAGCACGCGACAGAGTTGGACGCCCAGCTCAACACCCTCGGCGAGGAACTGCGCACGCGCAATCAGGCCGTGCAAGAAATGGAGTCCGAGCACGCTGAGCGCGCGCAACGCGCTTCCGAAATTGATGGCGAGGCGAAGCAGGCGCGCGAACGGCTGAACCATCTCCATCTGGAGCTTGATCGCGGAGCGGCCCGCAGCCGCACCAATGACGAACGTTGCGCCGAACTCGATGCGCGCTCCGCCGGAGCCCAAGCCGAGATCACGCAGACGACCGAGCAATTGGCACGTTTGCAGGAGGAAGTTGCCGCCAACCAGCAGGTGCTTGAATCGGCCGCCGCCGACGTTGCCGGCGCCCAGGCCGAACTGCGCCAGCGGCAGCAGG
>Ga0181535_10002488_pt1 | contig 22458 bp, 23 predicted proteins | sample PEATcosm2014_Bin_44_FD_119774 | JGI IMG/M metagenome (GOLD analysis project Ga0181535, IMG submission 119774) | Peatland microbial communities from MTU Mesocosm Facility, Houghton, MI, USA - PEATcosm2014_Bin17_30_metaG | ecosystem: Environmental > Terrestrial > Soil > Wetlands > Peat | place...
GAGGATGGAAGAGATCATGCCCATGAGCGCGCCGAGCAGGACGATGAGGCGGATCCAGTAGAGCGGGTGGCCGCCGGGCAGGACGGAGAGCTTTTTGAGGGCGTTGACGACGGGCGCGGCGTCGCCCACCATGGACTGCCAGGGGACCAGTCCCGTTAAACAGACGGCGACGGCGACATAGAGGACAGTGCAGACGACGAGCGTGGAGATGATGCCGATGGGAAGATCGCGCTGGGGATTGCGGCATTCCTCGGCCGCAGTGGAGACGGAATCGAAACCGATGTAGGTGAAGAAGATGATGGAACCGCCGGTAAGGACACCCGACCAGCCGTTGGGCATGAACGGATGCCAGTTGGAGGGATGGATGAAGCTGATGACGGCAAAGACGAAGATGAGGATGGCAACGAGTTTGAATCCGACCATCATGTTGTTGGTGGAGGCGGACTCGCGGATGCCGCGCACCAGAATGACGGTGATGAACATGACGATAAGGAAGGCGGGGATGTTAAAGCCGAAGTGCCAGCCGGGGTTGTAGATATTGTTGCCGGCAAGATCCTGCAGGCCGTCGGGGAGATAGGCGGGCGAGATCCATCGCGCGCTGGGATGGAGGCCGAACCAATCGAGCAGGTCGACGATGTGGGCGGCGAAGCCGACGCTGACGCTCATGTTGGAGCCGGCGTACTCGAGGATGAGATCCCAGCCGATGATCCAGGCGATGAGCTCGCCGAGCGTGGCGTAGGTGTAGGTGTAAGCGGAGCCGGCGATGGGAATCATGGAGGCCAGCTCGGCGTAGCAAAGGCCGGTAAGCGCGCAGACGAAGGCCACCAGAATCATGGAGAGCGCGATGGCGGGACCGGCGCCGGGACGTCCGGCGAGCGCGGTGTGCGTGATGACGTAGTGGATGAGCGGCGTGTCGGTGATGGTGGCGTTGGGAAGCTGCTCGCCGGAGATGGCGGTGCCGATGACCGTGAAGATGCCCGAGCCGATGACGGCGCCGATGCCGAGCGCGGTGAGCGACCACGGACCAAGGCTCTTCTTCAGCGCGTGCTCGGGTTCTTCCGAATCGCTGATGAGCTTGTCAATCGACTTGCGGGCGAAGAACTGGCTGGGCAGTGCAGGCTCCTGAAAAGCAGCTTCTAGCCTCTAGCTACCAGCTGCTAGCTTTCTTGTGCTGAGGCATAATCTCTACTCCAGCGTAGTGATGCTAGAAGCTAGCAGCTAAGAGCTAATGGCTGTCTTTAACGCTTCGACTGGCCGCGGACCATCTTCTTCACTTTTTTCTTGAGCGAGCCGCGGGGGGTGGTGCGCTTGGCCTTGGGGGCAGCTTTTTTGCGCGCTGTGCGCTTGAGCTTCTTGCGCTCCGCTTTGTCTTTGATCTTTGTGGTGTCGGCCACGATAACCTCTTTCCATCGAATGTTTGAGAGAACCCGCAGCGCGGGCTTTCAAGAGATTTATGTTAGCAGGTGGATCGGCGCAGGAGAAAGCGCGGTGAGCGCGCAGGCCCCGAATGGAGCGGCGGAAGCGCGGCGCAGCAATCGATTGCAGCGTACAATGAAGAGAGACCGACACAGTGCCAGGCCTGCTCGGCTCCGGCTGACCGATCGCTTCTGACGAGCTTCGCACCTCCACGCAACAATCACGGGGTTTGCACCTTGTTCGCAGGAGTTCGTCATGCGTTCCGATCAGGTACACCGCGCGCTTGCGCGGGGAATGAATCGTTTTGAAGTCTGCCGCCTGGTATCGAAGGGCGTCAGAGTCACGCACAAATCGGGCTCCCGTTTCGAGGACTCCATTAACAATGTTCTGCTCTACCTGGGAGACCACGAACTCCCCGAGGGGGGCCTGCATCCGAAGGCCGCGGAGAAGCTGAAGCCGGCGGCGTGAGAAGGACAGGGACCAGGGACTAGGGACTAAGGACTGGGGACTTAGGGATTCGAGCAAGCAAAAGAGGGACGGCAGTTTCGCCGTCCCTCTTGGTCTTTCTGGTTCTGAACTTGTTTCTGGTTCCGAACTTTTTCTGGTTCCGGATCTGAGCTCAGCTCCGGACCGCTTCAGGCGTCTGTCTTAGATGACCTGAACGTTTTCCGCCTGCCATCCCTTGGGGCCCTTGGTGACGTCGAACTGGACGCGCTGGCCTTCTTGCAGGGACCGGAAACCGGTGGACTTGATGGCGGTGTGATGGACGAAGACGTCCTCGCCGTTTTCACGGCTCAAAAACCCAAAACCTTTTGCGTCATTGAACCACTTGACTGTGCCTTGTTCCATTGTGTTGCTCCTCAAAATTACTGAATTACCGCTGAATACAATGTGGAGTGTTGCGTGCAGGCGGTAACCGGAACAGGCAAGAACTTCAAATCGAATTCTACGATTACAGTCAGTGTAGCACGAAATCGGCTCGAAGACGGGAAAATCATGGGGATCCAGTGGCGAAGGCGATTGGATTGAAGGGTTTAAAGGGACGTGCGGAGCGCACAGCGCGCGGACCGGAAGGCAAGGTACACTCTAGGACGCCTGAGATGGACAGAGAGGCGAAGCGTGAGCGGCGAGAACGAAAGAGTGTTGGTCTTGAATCCCGGAACGACGTCGACCAAGCTCGGGATCTTTACGCGAGCGGGCGAGGAGAGTTCGCGCAATCTTCAGCACGGGGACGACGAGATCGAGCGGTTCCGCGGGAGGCCGATGCTGGACCGGCTGGAATATCGGGCGGGGCTGATTGAGGCTGCGCTGGTCGAGGTTGGATACAGTCCAAATGGCGAGACGGTGGGGGCGGATGGTTCCGGTCCCACCCTAAACGCAAAGAACGCTTTTAGGATGGGGCACCCGCCGTGGGCGGCGGTGGCCGGGCGCGGGGGCCTTTTGCCGCCGATGGAATGCGGGACGTATCTCGTCGACGATGCGATGGTGGAGGAGCTGAGGCGGGCGCGGCGCGGCGAGCATGCGTCGAACCTGGGCGCGGTGCTGGCGTTGCGCTTTGCGCGGGCGGCGGGAGTGAATGCATACATCGTGGATCCGGTGACGGTGGATGAGTGGCAGGATTGCGCAAGGCTTTCGGGCTCGCCGCTGATTCGGAGGTCGTTTATCGGCCATGCGCTGAACACCAAGGCCGTGGCGCGACGCCACGCGCGCGGGCAGGGGCGGCGCTACGAGGAGATGCGGCTGATCGTGGTGCACATGGGCAGCGGGATTACGGTTTCGGCGCATCGCGGCGGGCGGATGATCGACAGCAATTCGATTGAAGAAGGACCGTTCGGCCCGGATCGCACGGGTTCGCTGCCAGTGCGGGAGCTGATCAAGCTGTGCTTCAGCGGGAAGATGACGGAGGCGGAGCTGGACCGGCATGTCTTCGGTGACGGAGGGCTGTTCGCCTACCTGGGGACACGCGACCTGAGGGAGGTGGAGCGGAGAGTGGATAGCGGAGACGAGCGGGCCGCGGCGGTGGTTGAAGCCATGATCTACCAGATTGGAAAAGAAACGGGCGCGATGGCGGCGGTACTCGAAGGGAAGGTGGACGCGGTGCTGGTGACCGGCGGCATGGCGCACTCGGAGCGGATGGTGGAGAAGCTGCGCGGGCACGTGGACTGGATCGCGCCGGTCGCGGTGTATCCGGGCGAAGACGAGTTGCGGGCGCTTGCCGAGGGCGTGTTCCGTGTGTTGGACGGCGAGGAAGAGTCGAAGAGGATGGAAAAGGCAGGGAATAGGGAATAGGGAACTGGGAATAGGGATCAGGGACGGTGAACGGTGAAAAAGTGAAGAAGTGAACGAGTGAGGTCGTGGAGGCGCACCGTCTACGGTCGGAGATTCAAAGGTGCGGGAAAGATGACCCCGGATCGCTGTAACGGCCGAGCGTAGACCACCAAAGTCGGTACGGCCAGCACTCTCCACTGAACTGCCCACCGGCCACCGCACACCGCACACTCGATGCCGAACACTGAACACTGCATTAGAATTCGAGAAAGATTCCGAAGACAACGGGGGCAGAGGGTTGGCGGTTCTGGCAGTACAGCAGATCCGGCGGATGCGGGGCGGCGCACAGGGACAGTTGATGCTGGGCGCGGACGGCCATGTGTACGTGGTCAAGTTCCAGAACAACCCGCAGCACAGGCGGGTGCTGGCCAACGAATTGATGGCCTCGCGGCTGGCGGCAGCGGCGGGTCTGACGGTGCCCGAGACCGAGTTGGTGGAGGTATCGAGCTGGCTGATCGAGAACACGCCGGAGCTGGAGATCGACCTGGGATCGACGCACGTGCGCTGCCAGGCGGGACTTCAATTCGGATCGCGCTTCGCCGGGGGCACGATGCCCGGGCAAGTGATGGATTTTTTGCCCGAGGAGCAGATGGCAGAGCTCAGGAACCTGGGCGAGTTTGCCGGCATCCTGGCGCTGGATAAATGGACGGGAAATGCAAACGGGCGGCAGGCGGTGTTTGCGCGCCGCCAGAGGGAACGGCGCTACAAGGCGGTCTTCATCGACTTTGGGTACTGCTTCCATGCGGGAGAGTGGCGCTTTGAGGATGCTCCGCTGCGGGGTGTCTACTACCGCAACGATGTGTACCGCGAGATCGCGGGATGGGATTCCTTTGAGCCGTGGCTGACACGTCTGGAGACGATGCCCGCGGAGACGATATGGGAGACGGCCAATCTTGTGCCTCCTGAATGGTACGGCGACGACCCGGCGGAGATGGAGGCGCTGGTGGAGAAGCTGCTGAGGCGGCAGACCCGCATTCGGGAGCTGGTGGAGGCGTTTGGGAACTCGGATCGGAGACCGTTTCCGAAATGGGGTATGGGGGGTGGGGAGGGGGAGGAAAGTGCTTGGAAGGAGGGAAGATGGGGGAATACGATGAGGGTGAATTGAGAAAAGCAGGGAATAGGGAGTAGACAGCAGGGAGTAGAAAGACAGAGAACAGGGAACAGAGAACAGGGAATAGGGAACAGGGAACAGGGAACAGGGATTTGTTCCTTATCGGCATCGAGCTATTACCAGGGGCCAAGGATCACCAAAGACGGCGTACGATTCGCGATTCACGAACCCCGCGCCACGAACTGTGAACTGTGAACTACGAACTGAGAACTGCATTGTATGGCGATTGGAAACCAGCGGCGTGCATGCGAGTTTCGGCTGCTCCGGTATGTGCCGGATGCGGTGCGGAATGAGTGCGTGCACATCGGCGTGATCCTGCGCGAGGCTGCTGGGGCGGACGAGCGAGGAAAGGCCGGGGCCGGGAAGGCCGAGCCGGGCAAGGTCGAGCCCGGAAAAGTTGAGGTGCGGTTTACGCGCGACTGGCGCCGTGTGCGCTGTCTCGATCCGGATGCCGACACGGCGCTACTGGAAGGCATGGAAGGCGAGTTGAGAAGGCGGCTCGATGCGGAGCCGGAGGGACGGCTGATGCGCCTTCTCGAGGAGTCGCTTTCTCTTAACATTCAGATGACCGAGCCCAAGGCCTACCTGGCCGAAAGCCTGCCGGCGGGGATGGAAGAGCTGATGCGGCTTTACGTGGAGGCGCCGCCGCGAGAGCGCGCGCCGAGGCTGAGCGGCCGCGCTGCGATCCAATCGCGTATGCGCGCGGAGTTCGAACATGCCGGGGTGTGGGACTTGCTGAGAAAGAGAATCGCGGCGTCGGAGTACACGCGGCCGGGCGATCCGCTGCGCATCGATATGGGATACCGGCCCAACGGGATTGTGCGCATGTTTCATGCGGTGAGCCTGGAGCCGGGAATCGCCACGGGGCTGGATACGGCCAAGGTGCTGGCTTTTTCAGCGGCCGCCCTGCGCGCCGGAGTGGAGCGCGTGGAGAAGGCAGAGCTGGAGTTGACGGCGGTGATTGAGCCCGCGGCGCGGGTGGGAGCCAACGACGAGGAGCCCGAACGGCTGGAGCTTTACCGCTTCGGAGTGGAGACGATGGAGGAGCACCGGATCCGCGTGCTGACGACGTCGGACATGGGCCGTGTGGCGGAGACGGCGCGGCGCGAGCTGCACGTGTAACAGAGAACAGGGAACAGGGAACAGAGAACAGAGAACAGGGTCAGGGGGCAGGGATTGCCCGTCGACCTGGCGCTCAAACTCGAATCCGCGTTTTCGAAACTGGACGGGCGCGCCTTTTTTCGCCCATCGGTGATTCTTGTCAAGGGTTACGACAAGAAGAACGCGCCGGCAAAGTGAATTTCAAGAAGCGCATTCCGTGGGCCAGGCCTTTTGTTTTGTGTGAGATGGTTGAATGGTTCGGCTCCAAAGAGAATTTTGAAAATATTTTTTTGAAGTTTGCCGATCATTATTGGGCTTCGCGGTACGATGAATCGTGTTGATGCAATTCAGGAGTTCAAGAGGCGCGGCCGGGAGCGATTGAGGCAGGACTGGCTCACGGCTGAAGGCTGAGAACGCAATACAGAAGAATGAAAAAAGGCATGGCCCGGTGGCCATGCCTTTTGTTTTTGAAAGAAGGTGCCTGGTGAAGGTAGGCGAGCAAATACGGGAGATGTGGCGGCAGGCCCGCCACGGCGGGCAGGCGCGGCCAGTGGAGCTTGAGGCGGAGGCCGAGGCGGCGCGCAAAACTCTGGCCCTGCCGGCGATTCTGAGCCCGGCGCAGTTTCCGGGCAAGCACCTGCCTAAGCCCACGCCGGTGAATTTGCGCCGGTTCGCGGAGACGCCGTTGGTGCGGCGGGCGATCAACGTGATCAAGGATCGGATTGCGGCGATGGACTGGCAGGTGCGGGTGCGGCGCGGCGTCCTGCCGGAGGATGTGGCCTTTGCAGGACGCAAACTACGCGCGCTGCGGCGCACGCTGGAGGAGCCGAATCCGGCGGACAGTTTTCGCACCCTGATGGAGCAGGTGATCGAGGACGCGCTGACCGGCGGCTTCGGAGCCATTGAGATGGAACCGACCGGCGATGCGGAGCGGCCGGCAATGCTGTGGCCGGTGGATGGCGCATCGATCCGCATCAACGCCAAGTGGGACGGGGGCGAAGATACGCCGCGCTACGCGCAGGCGGCGCCGGGACAAATGGAATCGAGCGCGGTGGAGTTGCTGGACCGGCAACTGATGTATATCCGGACGAACCCGCGCAGTTTTACGCCCTTCGGGCTGGGGCCGCTGGAGGTGGCGTTCGAGACGGTGAACCAATTTCTCAGTGCGCACCGGTTTGCGGGGAAGCTGGCAGCAAACTCCGTGGCGCAATATGCGCTATGGCTGAATGAGGCGACGCCCGCGCAACACGACCGGCTGATTCGCTGGTGGCAGGACGAGATCGAGGGCACGGGACGCGTGCCGCTGATTTCGACCGAACAAAAGCCGGAGGTTCTGCGGTTCGCGCAGGGCACGGACGCGGACCTGCGGCTGCAATGGCAGGAGTTTCTGATCCGCATGGTGGCCAACGCGTTTGGGCTGCCGCCGCTGATGCTGGGGCTGGAGGCGGACGTGAACCAGTCGACGGCCTCGGAGATGGCCGACGAAGCGTTTCGCGGAGCGATCTCGCCGCTGGCCATGCTGCTGGCGGGGCACATTACGCGCGACCTCTTTGCGAAGTGCATTGGCTGGCGGGAGTTCGAGTTTGCGTTCAACGAACTGAGCGCGCGGGATGAGCAGACCGAGCTGCAGGTGCAGGTGCAACTGCTGCAAGCCGGTGTGCTCACCATCGACGAGGTGCGTATGATGCGCGGACTGGCGCCGCTGGCGGAGAAGCAGGGAACAGGGAATAGGGAACAGGGAATAGGGAATAGCTGCTAGCTACTAGCTACTAGCTTCTAGCCGCTAGTTCTATGTGCGGGAACGCATGCGGAAATTTCACAACGCAGAATTGATGAGCCGAAGGAACGTTTGGAAATCGAGCAAAAAGCTAGTAGGTAGGAGCTAGCGGCTAGGAGCTGAAAGCAGATGCGAATGGAAGCGATGGCGGTGGAGATTCCTCATGTGGACAAGCATCCGAACCGGGTGCCGTTTGAGGGCGTGTTGACGGTGGTGAATGCGGCCAGCGACAAAGCGCCGGCCGGGGCGCGCGGGCACCGCGTAATGCTGACGCGGGAGGCGGCAGAAAAGGCATTGCCGTCGTTGCTGGGAATGGCCGTGGATTACAGGCCGGGATGGGACGGTCACGATGCGCGGCGGAAGATTGGCCTGCTGACCGAGGCCGATGTGATCGGGCCGCGACTGGTGGTGCGAGGGTACCTTTACGCGCGTGACTTTCCCGAGGTAACGCGGGCCATCGAGGCACACGCCCCGGAGAAGCTGGGCATGAGTTACGAACTGGCCGATGCGCGCGTGGAGGATATGAGGGCCGAGATATGGAAGCTGACCCGGGTGACCTTTACCGGGGCGGCCATTCTGCTGCGGGACAAGGCGGCTTACCGGGCGACGAGTTTCAGGATGGCAAGTCAGCAGGTTAGCAAGTTAGCGAGTTAGCGAGAAACGGCGAAGTTAGGAAGTTAGCGACGTTGTTCAGTTGATTGGCGGCAGAGAGGCTCCGGGAACGGAGCTTTTTTGTTGGAAAACGAATGTTGGAGCTTAATCCCGAGAAACAGGAAAGGAAGGACATGGAACGAGAAGAGAGAAGCGGAGAGAAAAACATGGTGGAGCGGCTGGAGGCTGCGGCCGCCGCGCTCGAAAAGGCGCTGAGCCTGCTGGAAGAGCGGGTCGCCGCGGCGACTACGCTCTCCGGCGAGGTGGAGAGGATCTCGGCGACCGTCGATCAGAGCCGGCGCGAAACCGAGTTGGCGGAGAAGCTGGCCGCGGTGGAGCGTGAGTTGGCCGAGGTGAAGGCGGCGTCGGCGCAGAACGCGCTGAACCCGTTGCGCCGGACCATGCCCGCGGCCACCGCGGAGATGCTGGCCAAGCACGGCATCGGCGAGGGTCCGGTGGACGTGCACGCTCTCGATGCGGCGCTGTCGGGCCTGAGCCTGGAGCAGCGCATCGCGGTGAAGACGCAACTGCTGCGGGCGGGAGCCATCGCGTAAAGGCAGCTTCTAGCTACTAGCTCCCAGCTACTAGCTAAAGGTCCACTGACGATCGGGTCAATTGCGGCCGGAAAGCGGCTCCGATGAGAAGTTATCGGAACTTACCAGCCGAAGGATGTAACCAAGCCGGAATCCGGCGGAGACAAGCTAGGAGCTAGAAGCTAGCAGCTAGCAAGTGAACACGGCCCCATGGAGGGGTGGAGAGACTTATGAACGCAACCTTTGCAGACATTCATGCGGCAGCAGACTACATCGGGCCGGGCGCAGTGGAAGTTCCGCTGTATCAGACGGAGATCTTCGACATTTGCCGGCGATCCAGCGCTTTTGGACAGCGCATCAAGCAGGTTCCCGCGACCGGGCATCCGTCGCGTTTCTTTGAAGAGACGGCGATACCCAATCCGGGCACGGCGGGCTTTGTGAATCCGCGCAGCATCAATCCCACGGTGGTGAGCCCGACTCGGATCGAGTTGAGTGTGCCGCTGAAGGCGATTGTGGCGCAGATCAACTACAACTTGTTTGACATCGAACTGGGCGACCAGCAGAAGCAGTTCGCGTATTTGCAGGCCAAGGACCTCGTGGATACAGTGAGCGGCGTGATGGTGGCGCACGACGTGGCGCTGTGGAACGGCAACGACACCAGCCTGAGTGCACCGACGACCACGCAATATATGGGATGCGCGGCGCAGATCGCGGCCGGCGGGAACTCGGTGACCGTGACCACCGCGATGAAGATCGTGGACACGATGAAGACCACGGTAGCGCAGATGGTGGCCAACAACGGCTATCATGTGCGGCCGACCGCGATTTACGCCAACCCGGTGTTGCTGGACCTGATCGACCAGGAGATGAAGTCGGAGTACAACGTGGTTCTGAATACCGACCAGATCACCGGCGGATTCCGCGTGAAGATGCTTTCGACGCAGGCCGGCGACCTTCCGTTGATTCCGGATTGGAGCTTGCCTTACACGGGCACACCGGGAACCGGCAACGCTCTGCTTCCGGCCTACATCGTGACCGAGGACCTGATTGAGTACCACTGGCTGGGTGATCCGACGCCGCGCGTCTTCCAGCTCGGGCTGCCGAGTTCGTTGACCCACCAGTATGTGGCGGTCAAGTTCGGCGCTCCGGTGGTGAAGGGCGCGAGCTTTGCGCACTACCAGGTGCTGGTGGATCGGTAAGAAACAGTTCGCAGTTCGTAGTTCGCAGTGGGTGTCTAGCGGGAGCAGGTATTACCTGACTCGAACGCGGGAGGCGTCGATCTGTGAGCTGTGAATTACGGACTGTGAACTAAGAACTACGAACTAAGAAAACGGAAGGACACGCGATGGCATATCTGGAGCCAGCGGATTACCCAAATTACGGATTGCCGGCCGGAACCACGGCGGACTGGATCACGGCTGCGACGGCGCTGATCAACAGTTACTGCAGGCGGCCGGACCTGAATGTAATTCAGTACACGGAGCGTCTGCGCTTAACGGCGGGGGCGCAGACAGTGCGGCTGAGCTATCTCCCGCTGGCGCCCTTGGCACCCGCGAGCACGCCGATCGTGAGCCTGGAGGGCCGGTACGCGAGACCCAGGCGCGGGGAGATTTCGCAGGAGCCTCTTGCCGAGATTGCGTGGGCGTTTGCGCTGCCGGGGCAGTGGACGACGATCGATCCGACGCTGGTGGACTTCGACGCGAGCACCGGGGAGTTGACGCTGCCGCGGAATGTGCTGGGTCTGCCGTTCAACGAAGTGCAGGCGACCTACACGGCGGGTTTGACGGCCATTGGCGACGACGTGAAGTCAGCGTGCGCGCAGATTGCGCGCAATGCGCAGGCAACGCCATCGCTGAACACGAGCATGAGCAGAATCGACACCATGCAGATGAAGTACTTCTCAAGTTCGCTGATCGACGAGACGGTGCAGGCCTGGCTGAAACCGTATGTTGCGAACAGGCTGGGATGAGCCATGCGAGGTGAGAAATGACCGATACGGCCTCACGCAACCCGAGAGGAGCGCCGCAGATGGTGGCCGACGCACTGCTGCGCAGCGCGGCAGGTGCGACGGCCCTTCTGCGGGTGACGGGTACAAACACGGATACAAGCATGTCGGAGGTGGGGCTGGTGGCTACTACTTTCGCCGATGTGCCGGTGAGCCCGGCCTTGATGCGCAAGCTGCGGCCCTCATGGCAGGAGGGCGGAGAGTCGAAGTGGGAGCTGCTGTTGTCGGCTACCAGCGTGGAGCAGCAGGTGAACACGCTGGACTTGCCGTCGGCGCAGTCCCTCTTCGCCATAACATTGGCGGTTACCGTGGCCGGCCAGGACTATTTGATTGAGTCGATCGCCTCCAATGAGGCGTTCGGCCAGGTGTATCTTTATCGGCTGCTTTTGCGCGAGGCGCGGCAGCAAGCGGTGTAAGAACAGGGAATAGGGAATAGGGAACAGGGAACAAGGAACAAGGAACAAGGAACGGGGAATAGAGACTTCCTATGCAGAATGCGAAAGATTCGTTTTATATGACGCTCCGCACGCGGTTGACTGCGATCAATCCGGAGCGGACGATCCTGCTGCGCGGTGCCGTGCGGCCGGGAATTCTGGTGGAGGAAGCGGAAGCTCCCTTCAGCCAGTTTCCCAGCGATGTGTTTGTACTGCGCTGGCTGGGGCTGGCTGTCGACATGGACCTGGCATCGACGATGACGGGCGAGCAGTGCGAAATCGTCTACCAGACCTGCGGAACACAGAGCTTCGGCGGATTGGACCGCGGGCGCGCCTTGAGCGCAATGGACGAGGAGCTGATGGCCATGATTCAGCCTTTCTACACGCCAAAGCTGAATTACGCGACCACGCCGCCGTCGGACATGTTGACGCAGGTCTTCTGGGATGAGGCGGTGTTTTCGCCGGTCGTTACGCAGCGTGACCGGCTGAGCCGCAGTGCGACGGTGTTGGTTTACAGCTATCAGGAGCAGGGGGAGTAAATGACCGCGACATGGTTTTCCGCTCCGGCGCCAGTGGCGCGAAGGGTGCGCGCCTTCTTTGCGCCGGTGAACCGGGCGGCGCAGATACCGGTCCTCTTCGATCCGTCGGAACAGGGGCGGTTCAATTTCGATGCTCCGCCAGCGCCGTGGCTGAGCCTGGGATGGGTGCAGAATTTCGCGCGCAAGACAGCGAGTAAGTCGACGCCGCTGATGACTGGAATTCCCGCAGCTCCGCTGGAACAGGTGCGCGAGACCCTTGAAGCCGAGGTAAGTGCTGAGTTTCTTAGCTGGACGAAGTTGACGATGGCGCTGGCGACGGGATCGCAACATATGAACATTCTGGCGCCTGCGGTTGGCGCCGCGGCCGCGGCAGACGGAGCACAAGCCGTGCCCGCGGTGACGCCGCAAACCGGCTCAACGAGCACATCGATCGTGCTGGCGACCGCTGACGCGGCAAAGTTCACACCCGGCGCGATTGTCGCCGTCGACGTGGATTACACCGGGCAGACCGGATATGTGGGATCGCCGGTGGCGGGCGCCTACGTGCGCCAGGCGCTCGCGGATGTGGACTATGTGCGACGTGTAACGTTCAACGTCGCACTGGTGTCGCAGGTGAGTGCGAATGGATTGACTCTTGCCGAGACGTTGCCAGGCGGCGCACCCGCAACCGGCGCCAAGGCGCAGGCGGTTACCGGATTTGTGGATCGAGAAGGAGGGAGCTTCTATCAGGAGTGGTCGGCGCTCTTCGTGATGGAGGGCAGCCAGGGAGAGAGAATCTTCTTCCACTATCCGAGATTGCAGGCGATGACGGGAGCGGAGGAATCCATTTTGCCGCTCAATCAAAAGAATCAAAGCGGACAATTGCGCGTCCTGCTCAAGGGGCAGTTTCGGGCACTGCCGGTCACTGACCCGTTGGACGGAGAGCGCGTGGTTTGCTACCGGAGCTTTTTGCCGGCGGCTAACGCGTTGATATAACTCACGACAAAGAATTCGAGAACCCAGACAGAGAGATGCGATGAAGATCACAATCCAGGGGCAGGATTACACGGCAGCATTCGATGCCGCGCGCCCATTGACCATCGAGCGCAAGCTGAATGAGCCGTCTGTCTGCGAGTTATGCCTAGGCTTACCTTCAGGCGGCGGGCTGGCAGCGCCGGTCCGCTTTCAATCTCTTGCAATAACTGGCGACGACGGGACAACTTACTTTACGGGTTACATCGCAGTTAGCCCACTTCCGCAGTACGCCGGGATGGGGATTGAGGGCCCGCGCTACCGGCTTGCTATCCAGGCAGTCAGCGACGAGATTCTGCTTGACCAGGTGCTTATGCCACCGAGCGCCGGGATCGCGGAAGATAATGCGGGTACTCTGCTCGCTTCCCTTGTTGCGCATACCGGATCCGCGTCTCTGTTGGCGCAGACGGCTTCACTGAGCAGGATGGTGGGAGCCTTTGCGCCAGAGCCCGGAGCGAATTGGAGTAAGAGCGCGGGACAAGCGGCAAGCATGGCGCGGGCGGGATATCGAGCGCTGAATGGGGTCGTCACGCTTTCATCCGTGCAGTCAACGGTACATCCGCTAAACGAAACCGACGGCAGCCTGAACCTGGGAAACCTGGCTTTTACCGGGAGCGTGAAGCGCGCGCTGGCAAACGATGTGACCGTTTGCGGCGAGAATGAGCCGGTGGCCTTTGTCACGGAGTATTTTCTCGGCGACGGAGCAACAACGGAGTTCGCTCTGGCTGCCGACCCGTACTTTCCCGCAGCGGCCCAATCCAAAATCATCAGCGAACTATTCAATGAGCCGCAGATCAACGAGACTGTGTGGGGCGATGCCGGCGGTTCGGGTTACGTAACGATCGGCGCAGGCGGGCTGACCATGAACGGTGGCGCTGGAATCGACGGTCAAACGCTGCTGACGTGGCTCGATCCCGTCGAGTTGGGTGGGACGCTGCTGCTTGAAGCGGTGGGTGTGACCCTCGCCGCAGGTAGCACGGGCATCGTTGCCGGATTGTTTTCGGGGCTTTTCACGGCGGCGAATTGCATTGCGGGTCTACAGGCTACGGCGCAACAAGGATCCGGAGCGGTGACTCTGCAGCCAATCGTGCAGGGAACGCCCGCGGGAATCCCATTTACCTTGAACTCGGCGAACCAATATACGTTTCGCGTCAGAGTGCATTGCCCGGAGTGTAACCGCATGGGAGCTGTCTATTACTCGTTCGGAGACTCGGGACTTATCTCTGCCGGCGGCGGAGGGCCCATCGCTCCGGGCAAGATTCAGATGGAGATCCAGGAGTTTGTCGACGGCGTTGGAGCAACTCCGGTGACGGTTTATGACGGCGGAGTGACCTACTTGCCCGGCATCTGCTTTGTGGTTCCGGTAAGTAGCATCAATTTGACCGGAACCATGCGCGCTGTGAATCTTACGAATCTGGGGTCGGGCTGGGTGGTGAGCACGCCGCCGAACGGCGGCGCCTATACGCGCAGGGTCGGGTCAACGGCCGAAGCTGCAGAGTGTTCTCTTGGGCGCACGGGCAAGCTCACGTTCTTCACCGGATGTGTACCGGTTGCGGGCGAACACATTGCGGTAAGCTATCGCACGATTGGCCGCGCGATAGGACGCGCGGCCAACGCAGCCAACCAACAGGCTTTGGCGCAAGCGGGATCGCCGGCAGTGGCTGCGTGGATGGGCTCGGTCACGCGTCCGCCAGCGCGCTGCTCCGCGGATTGCCGCAGTGCTGCCCAGGTGATGGAGCAGGCGGCGGCCAGCGTAAGCGCGCTTTGGAGCGGGACATATAAAGGAAGCCGGACGAGCTTTGCATCGGATGTTTGGCCGGGCGATGCACTGCTTCTCAATGCGCCTTCGACGAACCTGAACGCACAAGTTGTGGTGCGCACAGTCAAGGTAACTTACAGCGCCAGCTATCCCGACTTAGTGGAGTACGAGATTGCGTTTGCCAATGACTGGGCCGATGACCTCGCGATTAAGACAAGCGCCACGGTTCCGGCGAACGCATGGCTACCCGCAGTGATTGCTCCGACGGTACTGGCGAATCTTGAGTGGTTGACGGTAACGGCGCTGAACGGTAGCACGGTTACGGTGAACACCGGCGTGACTCCGCCGAGCGGAGGCGGATTCGAGATTCGGACGCGGGATTTTGCTTTCATGCCCGGCGAGGATCCAACGTTGGTGTTGCGCGGCTCGCAGCAGAATCTTACCTTTTCGCGCGTTGCAGCGAGCGACAGGTTCTATATACGGATGTACGACGGATCGACGCCGCCGAATTACTCGGAGTTTTCAACGGCATTATTTATCAATCTGCCGTTGAGCAGTGGACAGTGAGCAGTGGACAGAGATAAGAGATGCGCATGATGAATGAATTCGAGGCTCAAGTGCTGAGCGATCTTAGCGTGCTGAAATCGCAGATGGGCGGCCTTTTGGGCGATGGCAGCGGCGGCAGACTGGTGGAACTGGAGCGACGGATGGATCGTCACGAGCAGAATTGGCAGCGGGCGAAGGGATTTGTTGCGGCTATGAGCGTGGTGTTCGCGGTGATTGAAGTGGCTGTGGAAGCCTGGCACCGGCACTAACACCTGCGCGGTGGGCGGACCGAGCCTTCGGCGCAATTCGCGGCGTTGAGCGCAGCTATCATCGGGGGCGAAGCTGAATGTTTTGATCACCACCCAGTGCCCCTTCATATAATGAATGCATGAGCGGGCAGAAGACAGAGCAGGCGCTGGTGGGCGTTGTGATGGGCAGCAAGAGCGACTACGAGGTGCTCTCGGCGGCCGTTGAGATTTTGCGCGCACTGAAGATTCCCCATGAAGAGCGCATCGTGAGCGCGCATCGCACGCCGGACTGGCTTTTCAAGTACGCTGAGACAGCTCGCGAGCGCGGGCTGCGCGTAATTATCGCCGGTGCAGGCGGCGCGGCGCATTTGCCGGGGATGCTGGCTGCGAAAACTCTGGTACCGGTGCTTGGAGTTCCGGTTCCCGCCACGCAGCTGAACGGCCTGGATTCACTGCTCTCCATCGTGCAGATGCCGAAGGGCGTACCAGTGGGGACGCTGGCGATCGGCAAAGCGGGCGCGGCTAATGCTGCTTTGCTTGCCGCGGAGATTCTGGCCGGGACGGATTCTGCTCTTTACGAACGGCTTGCTGCATGGCGTGCAGCGCGTACCCAGGAAGTGCTCGACCAGAAGCTGTGCGAGGAGCAACCTGGGTGAGCTCCGCCCCTACTCCAAAATCAGAGAAGATTCTGCCCGGCGGGCTGCTCGCGATTCTCGGCGGCGGGCAATTGGGGCGCATGACCGCGATAGCCGCACGCACCATGGGCTATCGCGTGCGCGTGATGGACCCCGAAGCAAAGTGCCCGGCGAGCTTTGTTGCCGATGAGACGATTGTGGGCCGCTGGAGCGACGTGGATGCGGCGCGGCGGCTGGCAGCAGGCGCAGACGCGGTGACGCTGGAGATCGAGCAGATCGGCGTGGACGCGTTGCGCGAGGTGGCGAAGATTGCACCGCTGCGGCCTGGCGCGGAGCCGGTGAGGATTATTCAGGACAAGACGCTGCAAAAGGTGTGGCTCGCGGAAAATGGTTTTCCTGTGGGGCCGTTTCGCGTGGTCCGCAGCGAAGCGGAGCTGCATGAGGCAGTCGCTGCGCTCGGCGGACGCGTGTATTTGAAGATTGGCTACGGGGGCTACGATGGCCGGGGGCAGGCGAGAATTGGCCCCTCGTACAGTTCTGGTCTTGGCGAAGTGTGGCGGGAATTAGGCGAGCGGCCCTGCGTCGCCGAGCAAGCTCTCGAACTTGAGTGCGAGATCAGCGTGATGGCTGCGCGCAGCCCTTCGGGCGAGGTTCGCGTTTATCCGGCGGCGCGCAATCACCATGAGAACCAGATTCTGGCGTGGAGCGTGCTGCCGGCTGGTGTGCCAGCTGAACTTGAATCACGCGCTGAGAAGCTGGCGGCAGAGCTGGTGGAGAAGCTCGGGATCGAGGGGCTGCTGTGCGCAGAAATCTTCATCACGCGCAAAGGTGAGCTCTTCATCAATGAACTTGCGCCACGACCGCACAACAGCTATCACCAGAGCGAACGCGGATGTGCGACCAGCCAGTTCGAGCAGCTGGTGAGGGCGGTTTGCAATCTGCCGCTAGGATCGACGGAGTTGATTTCGCCGGCGGCAATCGTGAACCTGCTGGGCGAAGTGTGGCTGAAGGGCGAGCCGAATTTTGCGGCAGCATTGGCAATTCCCGGCGTGCGGTTGCATTTGTATGAGAAGAAAGAGCCGCGCGCGGGGCGGAAGATGGGGCATTTGTCGGCGACGGGCGCGACGGCGCAAGAGGCGCTGGAGCGGGTGCTTGAGGCGAAGAGAAGGCTGTAAGCTGATCGGGCATGACGCTGATCGTGAAATACGACAGCCCGAAAAACAACCGCAGATCCTTCGACTCCGTTGGGAGCGAACTCCCAACTTCGCTCAGGATGACATTTCTAAGTTGATGAAGTTCAGGTGGCTCTGACTGACATCGATTTGGCCGTGAGCCGGTAGAGGACGTGGCGGCGGAGCGGATGGCCTTCCGGCAAGCGCGGATGATCAAAGTCGTCACGCGGTTCGTGTGTCATTCCTATCTTTTCCATCACACGGCGAGAACGCAGGTTTGCTGGAACGGTGAAGGAGACGAGGCTCGAGAGAGCGAGTTCGCCGAACGCGCAGTGGATCACGGCGCGCGCGCCCTCGGTGGCCAATCCCCGGCCCCAATAATCGAATGCGAGCCTCCAGCCAACTTCGACCGCAGGCATGAACGGCGCTTCGAAGCTTGGAATGGACAGCCCGATGAAACCGATGAATGAATGATTCTCAAGCAACTCAACGGCGAACGGTCCATAGCCGTGGCGGTCGAAGTGGGCCTGCGCGCGGTCGACGAGCGCGTCGGACTCGGCGGGCGAGAGGAGCGAGGGCATGAATTCCATCACGCGCGGATCGGCGTTCATGGCTTGAAATGGGAGGCGGTCGGAGTCGCGCCAACGGCGAAGGAGGAGGCGGCCGGTTTGCAGAGAATCTCGCATCAGAGTGCAATCTGATTCAATTATGAAAGTGCAACCTCAGGGGCTAAAGCCCCAACTCATTTTGCGTCGTTGCGGCACGACTAAAGTCATGCCCTGGTACAAAGCTTCTTGGCGAGCGAATTTCTGCTGCAAGCCGTAAGATCGTTCCCTAATACAAGCAGAAAAACGACCGCAGATCCTTCGACTTCGATCGTTCGCCGCGGCGAACGATCTCCGCTCAGGATGACAAATCTGCGAGTATGCAGGTTGGGACGCTCAGGATGACAACCTTAAGATTAAATGCGGGTCCATCGACTCGGTCGCTACTGCGGGCTTCGCTTAGGATGACACGGCGCGGAGTTAATGATGTGCCGGCGGAGTGAGTGCGGGTCAGGAGACCCGCACGACAGCCGGTCTGGAGACCGGCGCTACCTACGGCGTTGAGGATTTTCCGCGCAGACCGATAAGTAGCAATCAGACTGACGCGGCCTGTTCAGCCTTTTCCCAGCGCTTGGGGCGCTTGTTCTGCTGTAAAACTTTCTTGCGCAGGCGCAGCGACTTGGGCGTGACCTCAACAAACTCGTCATCGGCGATGAACTCGATGGCCTGCTCGAGGTTGAGCGTCTTATAGGGCACAAGGCGGATGGCGTCATCGGCAGTGGACGCGCGCATGTTGGTCATCTTCTTTTCGCGCACTACGTTCACATCGAGGTCGTTGTCGCGCGAGTGCTCGCCGACAATCATGCCTTCGTAGACTTCAACGCCCGCTCCGACGAAAAGAATTCCGCGCTCCTGCAGGCCATTGAGTGCATAAGTCGTGGTCGGCCCCTGGCGGTCGGCGATAAGGGCGCCGGTGGGCCGCTGCGGAATCTCGCCCTGGTAGGGAATGTAGCCGTCGAAGAGCGTGTTCATGACGATGGTTCCGCGCGTTTCCGTAAGCATTTCAGAACGCAGGCCGATGAGGCCGCGACTGGGAACGCGAAACTCGAGGCGTACGCGGCCCGAGCCGTGATTGTGCATCTTGGTCATCTCGCCCTTGCGTGGGCCGAGTTTTTCGATGACCGTGCCGGTGAATTGCTCGGGCACGTCGATGGTGAGGTGCTCGACAGGCTCCATGCGCACGCCGTCGACGACCTTGGTTACGATTTCCGGACGGCCGGCCATGAGTTCGTAGCCTTCGCGGCGCATCATCTCGATCAGGATGGCAAGCTGCAGTTCGCCGCGGCCAAGAACCTTGAAACTATCGGGCGATCCGGTTTCTTCTACGCGAATCGACACGTTGGTGAGCAGTTCCTTTTCCAGGCGTTCGCGAAGGTTACGGCTGGTAACGTATTGGCCTTCGCGCCCGGCGAAGGGAGAAGTGTTCACGCTGAACTGAATTGCAATGGTCGGCTCGTCGATGACGATGAGCGGCAGAGGCGAAGGATTCTCGACGCTCGTGATTGTCTCGCCGATGGTAATGCCTTCAACGCCGGCCACGGCCACAATGTCGCCCGTCGCGGTTTCCTGGGTCTCAATGCGCTTGAGGCCGGAAAACGTGAACAGCTTGGTGATGCGCGTTTTGTAGAGAGAACCGTCACGGCGGGAGATATTGACCTCGTCGCCGGCGTGGAGTGTGCCCTGAAAGACGCGGCAGATGGCGATGCGGCCAAGGTAGTCAGAGTAGTCGAGATTCGCGACCAGAATTTGCAGAGCGCCGACGGGATCGCCAGTGGCTTCGGGGATCGTATCCACGATCGCGCGGAACAACGGCTGCAAATCCACGCCAGGCTTTGTTGGATCGGTCGTCGCGGTGCCGTCTTTGGCGATGGCGTACAGGACGGGGAAATCCAATTGTGATTCGTCCGCGTCGAGGTCGATAAACAAGTCGTAAATCTCGTTCAGCACTTCCTGCGGGCGCGCATCGGGCCGGTCGATCTTGTTGATGACGACGATGGGCGGCAGCTTGGCCTCGAGCGCCTTTGATAGCACGTAGCGCGTTTGCGGCAGCGGGCCCTCGGCAGCATCGACCAGCAGCATCACGCCGTCCACCATTTTGAGCGCGCGCTCGACCTCGCCACCAAAATCGGCGTGGCCGGGGGTGTCGACGATGTTGATTTTTCCGAGGCCGAAATTGATGGCTGTGTTCTTGGCGAGAATCGTGATGCCGCGCTCGCGCTCCAGCTCGTTGGAATCCATTACCCGTTCGGCGACCTGTTCATTGGCGCGAAAGGTTCCGGCCTGGCGCAGCATGCCGTCCACCAGCGTCGTCTTACCGTGGTCAACATGGGCGATGATGGCGATATTGCGTATCGTCTGGCTCACAGGTGCAGTTTTTCCTTTTCTCGGATTCGGCCGCGCGGGCCCTCGGAACGGTGAGGGGAGTAATGGTGAGTTGGTGCGCCGCACAGCGCGGCAGATTTCATTTTATCAGCCGCGGGCACTGCGCCGATTCATGCAGCCGGCAGAAGGCACGTGAATTTGAGCCCGGAGGCCGATTTCCCATCATTCAACGGGCATTCACAAAAGCAGCCGTATCAGCCAGCTAGGATGAGAAAATCCGATCCCGCCAAGCGGAACGATTCGCCGCGATGCGATCACCGGCAGCAGCGCCGCAAACCATGAGCCTACTTCAGATATGCGTGCACAAGGTCGATCAGATCCTCGGCCAATTCCGGTGCAATCTGCTCTTTGGCGCCGGCGACCAGGTGAAAGCGGATATGGGTTTCGAGCACCTCTCCCATGAGGCCGTTGATCCCGCCACGGACGGCCGCGAGCAGCATCAGTTGGCCGCCGCAGTCGTCATCCGCTTTGACGAGCCGTTCAACCGCATCCAACTGTCCGCGCAGCCTTCGAATGCGTTGCAGCAGTTTTATTTGTTCCCGCTCATGAAGAGCCATGGAGATTCTCCTTTGCCTGTTTATACCCACCCACGGTATAGTATATACCCAGTGGGGGTATGGTAACACTTTTTGCTCATTTTATGACTCTCCGGATCTCCAACCCGCGAAGGCGCTTGTTCTCTGGGTGGGCTTGCGCCTTTTTATTGGCTGCTGCTTTTGCGGGCGCCCAGGTTCCGAGCGAGACGCCTTCCGCCCCCGAGCCGACGACGGCGCCGGCGACGCCTGAAGCAGAAGTCCTGACCATGTTTCCGCACCCTGACGGGACTCGCTACTGGGTTTCCGGCCAAGCGAATAGCATCTTCCAGATGCATGGGCATTTTCGTTCTCCCTATGAGGGCCCCAACAGCCTGATCGACGATTTCGAGACCAAGGCATCAGAAGTGGGAACGCTCTACCTTGGCTATCAACTGTGGCCGAACAGCCGCTTCAATACGGATTTGATCGTCGACTTTGAGAATGCGGGCGGACGTGGGATCTCCCAGTCGCTGGGTCTGGCAGGCGAGACGAATGTTGATGTGGTGCGCAACCCGACACTGAGCACGTCACCCTATCTCGCGCGAGGCGAAATTCACCAGATCATAGGACTGACGGGCGAGATGGTTGATCAGGAAAGGGGCTCCTTGGCGCTGGCGACGAAAGTGCCTGCGCGCAGGTTTGAGATTCGCATCGGCAAGATGACCCTGCCTGACACCTTCGACGTGAACTCCGTCGGCTCCGACAGCCACTTGCAATTTACGAACTGGACCATCGTGAACAATGGCGCGTGGGACTATGCAGCGGACACGCGCGGCTACACAGTGGCTGGAATTCTGGAGTACGACGACAAGGTCTGGTCGGCGCGCTATGCCATTGGGGCGATGCCAACCATCGCAAACGGGATTGATCTCGACTGGGCATTCAGCCGTGCAAACGGGCAGAACTGGGAGTTTGAACTGCGCAAGGGAATCTTTGCGCGGTGGCTGAATCCGAAACGGGAGGGCGCGGTGCGCGCTCTCAGCTTTGTGAATCACGCACACATGGGCGACTACCGGGAGTCGGTGAATCAATATCTGAACGGCCAAGTGACCACGCCAGACATCACAAAATCCGAGCGATTTGGTGCGGTGAAATACGGATTCGGCCTGAATACCGAGCAGGAAGTGACGGACAGCCTTCGGCTGTTTGCACGCTTCGGCTGGAATGAGGACCAGCACGAATCGTTTGCTTACACCGAGGTCGGGCAGACCGTTCTGTTCGGCGGCGACTACAACGGCCAAAGCTGGCGGCGATCGAACGACAAAGTAGGCGTGGCGTATGTTTCAAACGCCATCAAGCGCGACCACCAGAATTATCTTCACTACGGCGGATTGGGCTTCCTGCTGGGCGACGGCAACCTGCGCTACGGACGCGAGGACATTGTGGAATGGTATTACAACGCCCACATCTGGCATGGCCTTTATGGAATGATCGGCGGCACCGAGATCGCGCATCCGGGCTACAACACCGACCGTGGCCCGGTTTATGTTACGACTGTCCGGGCGCACATCGACTTCTGAGAGAACAGAGAACAGAGAACAGAGAACAGAGAACAGAGAACAGAGAACAGAGAACAGAGAACAGAGAACAGAGAACAGAGAACAGAGAACAGAGAACAGAGAACAGAGAA
>Ga0181535_10002489_pt1 | contig 22449 bp, 16 predicted proteins | sample PEATcosm2014_Bin_44_FD_119774 | JGI IMG/M metagenome (GOLD analysis project Ga0181535, IMG submission 119774) | Peatland microbial communities from MTU Mesocosm Facility, Houghton, MI, USA - PEATcosm2014_Bin17_30_metaG | ecosystem: Environmental > Terrestrial > Soil > Wetlands > Peat | place...
CGCCAGCACAACGTCTACTTCACGCTGCCGCAAACGCACGTCGTCCGCACCGCTACGCTTCACTTCTACTACGCGTTTTCTCCCGCACTCATTCCGCAGCTCAGTCATCTCAAGCTCATCCTGAACGGCACGCTCTTCGCCACCATCCAGCCCGCCGCGGGCCAATTCGGCGGCTCCGACGGCGCGGACTCTGAAGTTGACGTCAACATTCCTCCCGAGTTGCTGGTTCACAACAACACGCTCACGTTCGAGTTCATCGGCCACTACACCATGAGTTGCGAAGACCCCGCGAACACTTCGCTCTGGGCTCGGGTTCATCGCAACACCTCTCTCGACATTCGCGGCGACCTTCTGCCGCTCGCCGACGATCTCAAGCAACTGCCCGTCCCGTTCGTCGATCCGGCCGTCGTTCAGCCGCTCAGCATTCCAGTCGTCTTTCCCGCGCAGCCTTCCTTCAAAGCCATTCGGGCCGCGGGCATCGTCGCCAGCTACTTCGGCCTGGTCTCCGCGGACCGCCCGGTGCGTTTCCCGGTGCGCATCGGAACCATTCCGGAGGGCAACGCCATCGTCATCGCAGAGAGCGCAGCCAGCCTTCCTGCCGGTTTGAATCTCTCAGCAGCCAGCGGGCCCACCGTGGCCATGCGCACCAACCCTAACGATCCCTACGGAAAACTTCTCATCGTCACCGGCGCCAACGCCGATGACGCCATCGTTGCTGCTCAGGCCATTGCACTGCGCAGCGACATGCTCAACGGCGCGCAGACGCCCATCAGCAACCTCACGCTTCCTGCAAAGCAGGCCCCCGATGCCGCGCCGCGCTGGGCGCGCACCGACCAAACCATTCCTCTATGGGACTACTCCAGCTCCGACCAGTTGCAGGGCGATGGGACCGCTCCGCTCAACGTCTACTTCCGGATTCCTCCCGACCTTTATTACGACACGGAAAGCGATGACACCCGCCTGCATCTCGTCTATCGCTACAACTCCATTCCCATCGGCCCCATCTCGAGCATGCAGGTGCGCGTCAACAACGCGTTCCTCGGTTCCACTCCGCTCGTCCCCGGGCAGGACGCGTCGCGCACCACGCAGACCGACGTTGCCGTTCCCGTCGTGAATCTGCGCCCATTCTCCAATACGCTCTCATTCGATTTCACATTCCAGTTGGTCAAGAAACAAAACTGCGACGACACGACACCGATCAACCTGCAGGGCGCCATTCTGCGCGACTCCTATCTCGATCTGCGCGGCTATCCGCACTGGACGCCGCTGCCCAATCTCGAAATCTTTGCCAATGCCGGATTTCCGTTCACGCGTCTCGCTGACCAGAGCGAAACTACGGTCGTGCTGCCGCCGACACCCACTGAGCAGGAGATCGAAACCTTCATCACTTTGATGGGACACTTCGGCCGCCAGACCGGTTTCCCCGGCTTGCGCGTCACCGTAGCCGGTCCCGATGCACTCCACGACGGCGCGGCCACTGACTTCCTCATCATCGGCGCCGGCGACGATCAGCCCGCCTTCGCCAAGCTCGGCACGCATCTTCCAGTCTCGCTCGGCAGCGGGCAGGTTCAGGTTCACGATACACAGGGCTTCTTCGTCTCGCTGCTTCACAATGCCTGGTGGAAGCTCCGCTCCAGCGAGCACGCCGACTCCGGCGGGCTCACCGCCGGTGGCACGCCCGACGCCGTGATCGAGGGCATCGAATCTCCTTACGACATCGGCGGCAGCCGCAGCATCGTCGCCATCCATCTCAAGGACGCTTCCACTTTCGAGCCCTTCATCAGCACATTCCTCGACGTGCAGCAGTCCAGCGACGTCTCCGGTTCGGTTGCCGTCCTTCACGGCGCCGAATTTCAGTCCTTCCGCGTCGGCACGCAGGTCTATTATGTGGGAACGCTGCCGTGGTGGACGCAGCTGCGCCTGTGGGCCGCTGAGTACCCATGGCTGATTGCGGTCGTGGTCGTCGTGCTCGCGTTTCTGCTGGCCATCTGGACCCGTCAATGGTTGCGGTCGAAGGCCAGAGCCCGTCTCACGATGATCGAGAGCTAGCCAAAAGCCAGCCGAGAGTTTCTGACCCTTTTTCCACACTGATTGGCCCTGCTGTTTCACTTCGGGCTTCGCAAAAATGTGCCGGTAGCTGGAAGCTAATACCAGATAGCCAAAAGCTGCCTTTCACTGGAGTGCGCGTACGATGGGCCAATCGATCTTACGGCCAGGAAAGCCCGTTTTTCAGATCGCGGTTTTCTGCACGCTTTCGCTCTTGTGCGGCTGCCGACACAGTCCCTGGCAGCTCTGGCAATCCTATTCGGCGCGGTTCATCGATCCGGAAACCGGTCGCGTCCTCAGCGGCGATGCGTCTGATCCCAACGGCAATCAGCAGCACACCACCTCAGAAGCTCAGGCCTACGCCCTGTTCTTCGCCCTCGCCGCCAACGATCGCCCCACCTTCGACCGCGTCCTCTCCTGGACTCAAACCAATCTCGCCGCAGGCGATCTCTCCACACACTTGCCCGCGTGGCTGTGGGGAAAGGATACAGACGGCACGTGGAAAGTACTGGACCCCAACCCCGCCTCCGACGCCGATGTTTGGATCGCTTACTCGCTCGTCGAAGCGGGCCGCCTATGGAATTCGCCCGCTGACGCCGCCCTTGGCCGGGCCCTCATGGCCTCCATCGCAAAAAATGAAGTCATCGATCTCCCCGGTTTTGGCCCCATGCTGCTTCCCGGTCCAACGGGTTTTCAACACGGCGACACGTTTACATTGAACCCGAGTTATCTTCCGCTCTTTGTCTTTGAGCGCTTCGCCGCAGTCGATCCCGCCGGCCCATGGCAGGCAATTGCGCTCAACATTCCCCGTCTTCTCGCGCAGAGCTCGCCCCACGGCTACGCGATGGATTGGGTCGAGTACTTCCCCTATGACGGTTTCTATCCCGTGCCTCCTCCCGTACCGCCGGCGACTTCCCCCGCAACACCGCCATCGGCTTCAGCGCCGGTTGCCGCCGCGAACCCACCAGCGGCAGCTGCGACCACCCCAACAAAGCCCGACGCCGTCGGAAGCTACGACGCGATTCGCGTCTATCTCTGGGCCGGAATGATCTCGCCTGCCGACCCCGCTCGCGCCTCCATCCTCGACGCCGTTCCGGCCATGAGCGCATGGCTCACGGATCACGATGCTCCTCCCGAAAAAGTCAGCCAGGACGGAATACCTGTGCAAAAGGAGGGCCCAATTGGATTCTCCGCGGCTGTGCTTCCATATCTTCGCGCTTTTCCCAATCTCTCCCGGGCCAGCGTTCGCCAATTGATTCGTCTCGATGCACAGAAGAGTGCAAGTTCGGGATTGTATGGGAAAGACAAAGCATATTACGATCAGTGTCTTGCTCTATTTTCAACAGGATTCCTTCAAGCCAGATTCCGGTTTGGTCCGGGCGGCGAATTAAACGTAGAATGGAAGCGCGAATGAGGGTGGGCTGGGGAGCTTGGAAAGCGGGTTTCGTCGGTGCGGCCTGCCTCGTGCTGACGCTCCAGCCAGCCCACGCTCAAAACACTTCCGTCGCCAACTCCGCCGATGCCGCTCGCGCCAATCTTGTTGAAAAAGCACACGCCCTTGAAGCACGCGGACGGCCCGACATGGCCATTCAGTTCTGGCAGCAGATTCTTCTTTCCGCGCCGCAGAATACTGAGGCCCTGGCGGGCCTGGCCAAAGATTACAAGCTGATCGGCTCCAACGACCTGGCCAATCAGACTCTCGATCGCCTGCGCGCCGTCAACCCAGGCGACCCCAACATCGCCCGCATCCAGTCCATGTCAAGCTCAAGCCAGGAGAGCCAGCAGCTCACGCAGGCCGGCGAGCTCACGCGCCAGGGCCTCAATGACGACGCGATGCGCATCTATCGCCAGCTCTATGGCGATCAACCTCCCAACGGCGACATCGCTCTCGCCTACTATCAAACTCTCTACGGCACCACGAGCGGCAAGCCGGCGGCCGTCGCCGGAATGCGCGCTCTAGTCGATCGAAATCCGGGTGACCCTCGCTACGCCGTCGCTCTTGGCACAATGCTCACCTACGACCAGCGCACCCGCGCTGAAGGCATTCGCATCCTGCAAGCGCATTCCTCCGATTCCGGTGCTCAGTCCGCGTTGCGTCAGGCGTTGGTCTGGGATTCCGCCAATCCCGCCTCCGCCGCCGAGCTCCGCGACTATCTCAAATCGCATCCCGGCGACAGCGAGCTCACCTCAGCTCTCATCCAAGACCAGAAAAAAATGAATTCGGGCATTGCGCGCACTCCTGCCGAGCGCGCTGCCTTCGCGGCGCTCAATGCCGGCCACCTCGACGAAGCCAATCAGCGCTTCACCGATCTGCTGCAAAAAGACCCCACCAATAGCCGCGCTGTCGCCGGAATGGGATTCCTGCGCATGCGCCAACAGGATTTTGGCGCAGCGATCACATTTTTTACGCAGGCTGAGCAGAACGGATACAAACCAAACATCGTCGAGGACGCGCTCGCCAGTTCGCGCTTCTGGCTCACCATGGGCGCGGCGACGCAAGCGTTCAGCCAGAATCAATTCGAAGTTGCCGACGCCAAATTCCGCGCCGCGCTCGCTATCAATCCGCGCAGCACTGAAGCACTCAACGGCCTCGCCGGCCTTTATATCAAGGAGCAGCAGTACACCACCGCTGCCTCGGTCTACGAGCTACTCATCAAGGTGCAGCCCGCATCATTCGATGGCTGGCGCGGCCTCTTCCTCGCCAACGCACGAGCCGATCAGAACTCCCAGGCTCTCGCCATCGCTGCTCGTTTTCCGCCCAGCGTTCGCGTTGCGCTCAACAAAGATCCCGAGTACCTGCGCACCCTTGCCGCCATTTACCAGGCCGAAGGCCGCACCGGCGACGCCGAGCGCACACTCGTTCTCGCTCTTGCCTTGCCGTTTCCCGGCAACGGCAGCACCTTGCAGACCGACACCAAGTTGCAATACGCCGGCATTCTCATGGAGGCGAAACGCTTCCCGCAGGCCGCCGCGCTTTATTCGCAAGTCGTTGCGAGCGATCCCACCAACGTCTCTGCCTGGATGGGCCTTGTCAGCGCACATCACGAGTTGGGCCAGGACACGCAGGCCATCAACGATGTGCAGCGAATCCCCGCCGCCACTTACGAAACCGCGCTTGGAGATCCCGGTTTTCTCTCCGAGCTTGGCGCCATCTATCAGCGGGCCAATCAATATGACGTCGCTCAGGGAATGCTTGAGCGCGCGGAAAAACTCGAAGTCGCCGCCGGCCATCAACCCTCCGTCGCGCTCGAATTGCAGTTAGCCGGCATCGATCTGCTGCGCAACAACACCGATCAGGCCTTCGCCATCTACCAGCAGGTTCTCGCCGCGCATCCTGACAACGCCGCTGCCTGGAAGGGCCTCATCTCCACGCTCGCTGCCACCAATCGCAATTCGCAGGCGCTTCAGGAGCTGGCGCAGATTCCCGCGCCCGTCCACACGCAGCTCGAATCCGACATCGATTTCATCCAGACTGAAGCCGGTCTCTACGCCACCACCGGCGACACCAACGATGCTGTCGCCTATATGGACCGTGTGCTCGCGTACTACGCCAAAATCAAGCAGCCTCCGCCGCCCGGCATCGACATCCAGAACGCCTGGCTGCTTTACAACATCGGCAACGACCGCGCTCTCTACGCGGCGCTGATGCGCATCGGCGGACGCACGGACCTGTCGCTGGCCCAGCGCGAAACCGTGCAGAATATCTGGGCCGAGTGGAGCGTGCGCCGTGCCGCGGCAGCCATGGAGAACGGCAACGCTCGCCGCGCCGTGGATATTCTCGACGCCGCATCGCAGGCTTTTCCCAACAACCTCACCGTGATTAAAGCCGTTGCCGGCGGCTACGCGCGCGTCGGCCGCGCCAAAGAAGCGCTGGCTATTTACAAGACGATTCCCATGCAGGATGCTTCACCCGGCGACTTCGAAGGCGCGATCGGCGCGGCCCTTGGCGCCAACGACAAGAATCAGGCCGAGCTCTGGCTGCGCCAGGCACTCGAGCGTTTTCCGCGCGATCCCGCCGTCCTCTCACTCGCCGCCCGCTACGAACAGGCCCGTGGTGACAACGAGCGCGCCGCCGACTACTATCGCGCATCCATCGCCGCCATGCCCGCCGTTACGCCCGTCGATCGCCTCGCCCACGAGCTCGTTTATCCCGACACGGATCTCCAGCCGCATCGCGCCGTCACCGCCGCTGATCTTCAGCACCTCCTCGATCCCGACTACACGCCTTTCGACAAAACTACGAGGCTCCCGCCGCTGCCCACCTACGGTCCCGATCCCTACGAGGGCCGCACGCCCGTTGTCCTTCCGCAGGCGCAGCCCGCTTCGCAAGCTCCGTCGCCCGTCAACACTCAGCCTGATTCCCACGACCTGCCGCCGCCACCAGTTCCTCAATCATTCGTCGAGCCCGAACCCTCGACAACACGCCCCGCACCGGACGCGCCTCATCTCGTCCTCGCGTCGTGGGCCATCGCCCGTCCGCGCAGAAACTCCTGGCGCGCTTCGATTCGCGGCGACTTCGCGTTCCCCGCCGCCCTCCAATCCGCCGCTCCCACTGCTCCGCTCGAAATCACCCTCGACCCTCCGCACTCTCTCGCCTCCGACGCGTGGAAGGGCCTCGTCTTCTCGCTCATGGCCGCCAATCGCAACGCTGAAGCGCTTGAGGAGCTCAACAAAATTCCCGCACCCACGCGCCGTCTCCTCGAGGCCGACATCGAGTGGGTGCAGGCCATCGCCAGTCTCTACGTCGTCATCGGCGACGCGCCTCACGCTGACGCCTACGTCCATCGCGTCGAAACTTTCTATCTCCTCCATCGCGCCGCCGTCCCCGCCGCGCTCGAAGTCCAGCACGCCTGGCTGCTCTACAACCTCCACAGCGACACCGCGCTCTATCCCGTTCTTACCGCCCTCGACGCGCGGCCAGACCTCGCGGCCGATCAGCGTCAACAACTGCAAACCATCTGGGCCAACTGGGCGGTTCGCCGCGCCAATCAGGCCATCGCCACCGGCCAGCCACTTCGCGGCGTGCAAATTCTCGAAGCCGCCGCGCAAAGTTTCTCCGACAATCTCGACGTGCGCTTCGCCCTCGCCGGAGCTTACGCTCGCATAGGCCGCGCGCAGGACGCGCTCGCCCTCTACAAATCCATCCCCATGAACCAGGGCACCTCCGGCGATTTTCAGGGAGCCATCTGGTCCGCCATCTCCGCCAAAGACATGGCCCAGGCAGAAGTCTGGCTTCGATTCGCGCTCAATCGCTTTCCCTCGGATCCGAATATCCTTTCGCTCGCTGCCAACTTTGAGCAGGCCCGCGGCAACAAGCAGCGCGCCACCGAGTTCTACCGCGCGGCCGTCGCCGCCGCTCCTCCCGGATCTTCAATCTCAAACCCCGGCAGCGGACCCGACAATTGGTCTGGTTCAGCCCCATCAGCAAACACAGGCGACGTCAAGCGCCTTCTTGATCCGAGTCTCGATCCCAGCCTCAACTCCCAGCCATCGCCTGAAGAGCTCGCCCCGCTGCCCTCTTACAAGTCGCTGACTTCGCCGCAGGCCACGTTGCCTCCGCTTCCCGCCGCGACCTCAACTACGACATTTGCTGCTACAGCGCCCTCCGACAATCCGCTGCCGCTTCCGTTCACAACGATTCCATCTTCAGGGCAGGGAACTGCGCCGCCCACGCCACCTGTTTACGTCGCACAAGCTCCCAGCCAAATCACCGCTTCGCAACCTCCGTCCCTCATCGACCAAAGCACCGCGACTGAAGAAGAAAGTCAGCCCGTCGTTCGCCCCGCGCTTCCCGTTTCCCCGCCGCTCACTGGCCGCGTGCGTCTGCCGCCCTCTGAAGAAAACATCAACTCAACCGGAGAAACCGACGCGGACGTTGAAACCGGAATCACGGCCACGCCTCAGCAAACGTCAAACGCATCCGCGCCGTCTGCCGGAAATCGCCGCCTCAGCACTCAGCCCATGAACATCCTCGCCGCGCAGGCTCAGGCCCGCTTCGCCGAGCAGACTGACAGCCAGGTCACTCAAAGGCCGGCTGCTCTGATCCACTCGATTCCCAACGCCGCGGCGTCGCAAACAAGTCCGCCGACGAGTCATAACGCCGCGCCCGCGCAATCGAATTCGCACTCAGCCGCCGCCCCAGCCGATCACAGCGTTTACAACGTCGCGCAGTCGACGCCCTCCGCGCAGGACGCAGCTTCCGGCGCCTTCTCCGCGCCGCAGCATCCGCAACCAACTCAGCCTGCCGCCTCAGCAGCCTGCCAGACCACCGTTCCTGTTTGCCCGCCCGCCAAGCCAGCGCCCACCATCGCGCCCACGAAACACAAGTACCCGCGCAAATCCGGCCCGCAACCCACCAACACGCAAAATCAGCAGCCCGCGCAGACTCTCGGCAACGCTCCAATCGGGACAACTGAAAATGGCGCCGCACCCGAAGGCGCAACGCCCTCCAACCAACCGGCTCCGCCCGCCGAGGCCCAAACGCCATCCGCGCCCGCGCCGCAAGCCCCAACAGAAACCACGGGCACCGGGCTCTCCGATCAAGAGCTTCAACAGCAGAATCTCCCGCCGCTCCGCGGACCCTGGATTCGCATCCAGCGCCAAGCCGGCCCACCCAGCCCGCGAGAACTCGCCGAGCAACAGCTCCAGGCCATCGAGAGCGGTTACAGCGGCTGGCTGGGCGAAACCTCTCTGCTCAACTACCGCAGCGGCGCACCCGGCTACAACCAGCTCGCCGCCATCGACTCGCCCTTTGAGGCTTCCGCTCCGCTCGGCTTCCACGCGCGCATCACCGCCATCGCACGCCCCGTCTTTCTTGATTCCGGCCAGGCCAACGGCTCCGCCACCATGTCTGTCACCGAATCGCAATCCGGCGCAACCTGCCTCGTCACCATCCCCGAGCCCATCGGCACATACACCGCAGGGCAGAACTTCACGCCCTGCACGTCGCCCTCGCTCGGCGCGCTCGCTCCACCCGCACAGCAAAACTCCTTCGGACTCGGCGGCGAACTCCAGCTCACTTTCCCGCATCTCACCATCGCCGGCGGCTACACGCCCTTCGATTTCCTCGTCTCCACCTTCACCGGCCGCTTTCAATGGCAGCCCTCCGGCGGTCCTTTCACCTTCAGCTTCACGCGCGATTCCGTAAAGGACTCGCAGCTTTCCTACGCGGGCCTGCGCGATCCCGCCGGCAACACGCTCTCCACCATGGGCCAAATCTGGGGCGGAGTGGTCGCCAATCAAGGTCTCGTTCAACTCGCCCACGGCGACGCCGAGTCCGGCTTTTACTTTGCCGCCGGCGGCCAATACCTCACTGGCTACAACGTGCTCTCCAACAACCGCGTCGACGGCACCGGCGGCGCTTACTGGCGCGTCTTCGCCTCGCCCGAGTTCGGCAACCTCACCCTGGGCGCAAACTTCTTTGCCATGCATTACGCCAACAATCAGAACGCCTTTACCCACGGCATGGGCGGCTACTTCAGCCCGCAGGCCTACTTCCTGGCCAACGCTCCGCTCAGTTGGGTGGGCAACTACGGCACTCACTGGCACTACAACATCGTCGGCGCATTCGGAGTCCAGGCCTTCCAGGAAGACTCCACGCCGCTTTGGCCGCTCGCCGGCGACAAGCCTCTCGAGACCAGCCAGAACAGTCCCATGCTCCCCAACGTCACCAGCGTCAGTCCCAACTACGACTTCCACAGCCAGGCCGCCTATCAAATCGGCACGCACTGGTTCGCCGGTGCCTATCTGGCCGCCAACAACACGCGCGACTACTCCTTCGCCTCTGTTGGATTTTTCATTCGCTACACGTTCCGCGAGCAGCCTTCCACCGCTACGGCCCCCACCGGCCTCTTCCCCGCCGACGGTCCCCGGCCGTTCACCGTCCCGTAAATCTCTCTTTGCCCTTGCAGCGCCGGCCTCGCGACCGTCACGAACATTCGTTCCTACATGTCAGTGTCCTGACGATCATTGGACCCATTCATCGCGCAACGCGCATCGCATGGCCGCCCCGAATCGATTCGATCTCCCCTGGAATGGCAAAATAGGTGCACCGCATGGCTGCGGCTCGATCGTCGGCGGATGAAGCGACAGCCAGAGAACGAGGAGGAAACGGAATGAGCGCGCCGGAAGCGACACTCGATAAAACCGACACCCGACTTGGATTCATCGGCCTTGGGCTCATGGGAAGCCACTTGACGCGGCGCTTGCATTCGAGCGGTTGGCGTATCCAGGCATGGAACCGCAGTCCACGGCCTGCAGAAGAGATCGGCAAGGAAGGGATTGCCATTGCGCCGTCCATTTCGGATCTCGTCGCTCATTCAGATGTGATTCTTTCTTCGCTGGCAAATGATGCAGCGGTTCGGTCAGTCTACCTCGACAAAAGCGGCGTCCTTTCTGTCGCGCGGCCGCGAACCGTGATCCTTGAAATGAGCACGATCTCGCCGGAACTGTCGCGTCAGTTGCACAGCGAGGCCCGCACGAGTGACGTGAGCCTACTCGATGTCGCCATCTCCGGGTCGACGCCGGCGGTCGAAGCCGGAACCATTACACTGCTCGCCGGCGGTGACAGGGAGACCTTCGAGCGATGCGTCCCGATTTACGAGTCGATTGCCAAACAGTGGTTCTTGATTGGGCCTGGATCCTCAGGCATTCAAATGAAATTAGTGGTCAACCTTTTATTGGGCCTTGATATGGAGGCAATCGCGGAAGCCGTTTCGCTCGGAGAGCATCTTCAGATCGATCGCAATGTTTTGCTCGAGGTTCTTTCCCGGACGGCAGTCGTCGCTCCCGCGATGGCAGGAAAGTTCCGCAAGATTAGAGACGGCGACTACTCACCTGAGTTCCCGCTGCGGCTGATGAGCAAAGACATGGATTTGGTCATGGATGCGGCAAGGGCGTCGGGCGCTGATTTGCCCGCGGCCGCAGTTGCCCAGTCCGTATTTGCGTCCAATGTCGCCGCAAGTGGCCACATGGACCTGGCCGCTATAGCGCCGTTTGTCCTCGGCCGGGTGCGGCGCCCTTGACCAGCCAATGAAGCCGGAATTCCCCATCAGAGCCGCCTTTTGCGCGGCCCGGTTGCCTATACAAAACTCACGTACAGCAAGGCCAAGCCCAGGAGGCAGGCAACGATGCCCCCGAAGATGAGCACGCCGTCCTGATTGCACTTCCGGTAGAGCGCTGTGGCGGGGCCGGGCAGCAGAAGGAGGAAGGCTCCTTTAGCGATGGTGAGCCATCCAAGGATCGTGATAAGCATGGGCAGACCGGATGTCCATACATTATTCATGACAACGATCACGGCGCCCAAGGTGAGGATAACGAAGCTCCATGACCACACAAACCCGCGGTCCTGAGTGACCTTTTCAAGTGCGGCGGAAACGCTCTTCCGGTCGATGGCCGCTGAGAGACCCATGACCGTGAGAACGATTCCCAATACACGCGCGATGGCGATTGAGGTATTCACTGGAATCTCCAATTTGAAAAGAAATTTGCCGTCATCATACGCCGGTTCAGGCAAATTGCAAGACGAACAAGGGAGTTCCAGTGGAAAAGCGAAGCGATTCGCCGCGGCTCCCGCCAATCTCTTCCCAACCGACGGCCCCCGCCCGTTCACCGTTCCGCGAGCCGCCGGAACGGTGCCTCCCATTCACTCTTCGTACTCGATCGTCGCGCCCAGGCTGTGGCCGTAAAGCTGTCCCTTCACAATCGCTTCGATCGCCTCAACGCTCCACGCCGGATGCGTCTCCATCGCATCCCAGTGAGTTCCGTCGGGCGTCGTTCCTCCGCTGACGAAGTTCAACGATGGCCCATCGAATAGCTCCCGGATCAGCTTCTCTCTGCTCCGATCGAGAAATTCGAAACTCCCGGCTCCATTTTTGATCTCGATCACGCAATGCAAACGACTTTTGTCCAATACGAACCCACCGTCGCCCGGCTCAAGCCCGTAGACCTTGACGCGCATCGTCACACCCTCCGCAGTCAAATCCTAAATCCGTGTCAATCCCCGCACTCGCCGCTCCGCACCGCAACCCCCTGAAAATACTCACCAAAAATCATTTTCCAAGTTTGCCGATAATTTCCCCCATAACGCGCACAATGTCTGTATGAGTGCATTCACCGCATCCGCGCAAGAACAGGGCAGGGAACCCGCGCTCACCCGTTTTCCGCCCGAGGCGCAGATCTCCCAATCATTCGGACCGAAAGAAATTCTGAAAAACTGCCCAACACTTGGTTCAATTTCGGCCCACCCGGAGACCTCATTCAATAGAATGAAATGCTTAGCTGTTAACGTATCGATAAACAACCTATTGATCAACGAGTAAACTTGGCGCCAATCCAAAGAATTCTCTTATAGACCCATGAAAACTAAATTATATTAATCATAGATATTGACAGAATTAATAATATTGATTATTGTCATTCCAGCGGTCGGGAAATCCGCTTCATTTCATGCCCAACGACCCCAAACCCGCATCCGACTGGCAAGACCTGCTCCGCATCGCCCAGGGCTCGCCCATCGTCATTGAGCGCATCGGCATTCCGGAGAAGCAGGTCGCTGTCGAAGGCAAATTCACTTTGCCCGAGCTCGCCCGCCTCACTCTCGAAGATCAGGTCTTCGTCATCGCCTTCATTCGCTCGCACGGCACCATCAAGGAGATGGAGCAGACCTTCGGCGTCAGCTATCCCACCATCAAAGCGCGCCTCAATCGCATCTCCAGCCAGCTTGAGTTCATCGAGATCAATCCGTCCGCGTCGCGCACCGACGTGCTTCAGCAGTTGAACGCAGGCGAAATCTCCGCTGCCGATGCCATCCGCGCACTGGAGGCCCTCAAATGATTCCCAACGTCGCCGTCCTCGAAATCGAAAACCCGCAGTTCCGCATGCCGCGGCTGTGGATCCCGCTCATCCTGCTCTGGATTCCACTGCTCCTTGTCCTCCTGCTCATCTCGCCGGTCCTCTTGATCGTCGTCTGCGCCATCAGTCTTACCACCGGCATCAGCCCTCTGCGCGTGATGCGAATCTTCTGGGACATCATGTCAAGCTTGCGAGGCACCGACGTTCGCGTCGCCTCGAACCGAAAAAGAATCAACATACGCCTTCTCTAGCTACTTGAGGATGATTCCAGAATGAGTGATTCGAATATGCGCAACAAAGTCGTCGTGATTACGGGCGCCACATCCGGCATTGGCCAGATCGCCGCCGAGAAACTCGCCGCGATGGGAGCACGAATCGTTCAAATCGCCCGTGATCCCGTGCGCGGCAGCGCGGCTATCGAACGGTTGCGTGCCATCAATCCCCAGGCAGCACCTTCGATCTTTTATGCCGATCTTTCGCGCATCAGCGAAATGAAACGCGTTGCATCCGAAATCGCCGCCGCCGAGCCCCGCATTGATCTCTTCGTCAACAACGCCGGCGCCATCTTTGGCCGGCGCCAGCTCACAGCCGACGGCCTGGAGATGACGTTCGCGCTCAACCACATGGCCTATTTTGTCGTCACCCATGAGTTATTGCATCGCTTGTCGCCCGAAGCCCGCATCATTTGCACCTCATCGGACGCGCACGAAACCGCGATTCTCGACCTCGACGATCTCCAATCGGAGAAAGCCTACCGCTGGAGCCTTCCGGTCTGGCTGCGTTACGGCGGACCCGGCTTCACGGTCTACGGTCGCTCCAAACTTTGCAATATCTTGTTTACTCGCGAACTCTCTCGCCGGCTCCGCGGAAGCGGCATAACCGCCAACTGTTTCCACCCGGGGTTCGTTGCTACACGCTTCGGAAATCGCGCCGGTGGCTTGATCCAATTCGGAGTCGGTGTCGCAAAACGATTTGCCCGCACGCCCGAACAGGGTGCAAAAACGCTCGTTTACCTTGCCTCGTCACCGCAGGTCTCCGGTGTATCCGGCAAGTATTTTCACGATGAACACGAAGTCCAGCCTTCGAAGGCCGCGCAGGACGACGCCGTTGCGGCCGCATTGTGGCAGCAATCGCTAAGACTCGCGAATCTCGACAATTCGTTTTCACGAGTGCCGGCTGCCGGAGCTTCGCAGGTGGCCTGACTATCGCGCTGAGCGTGGCATAGCCTCGCCCATCCGCGTCGAATCCCCACTGGGTTGAAGATTCTTGGAGGAGTGAAATGAATGAAAATCGCCGCCAAATTCTGGAAATGTTAGCCGCGGGCAAGATCACAGCAGACGAGGCCGAGCGCCTGATCGCCGCTCTCGAACCGGAATCTTCGGCAACCGCTGGCGAATTTACCGGCAAATTCGCTCACCTCAACGGCTGGCAGGGAAACGATACTGGCCCAAAGGTCAAGAACTCCGCGAAATATCTCCGCGTCCTGGTCGAGTCCACGGAAAAGAATGGCCCCACGACGGTTAACGTGCGCGTGCCCATGCAGTTGCTTCGCGCCGGCGTCCGCCTTGCCAGCCTCATTCCTCAGCAGGCGCACGATCAGTTGGACGCGACCCTGAGCAAGCACGGAGTTCCGCTGACGGTTTCTCAGATCAAGCCGGAAAACCTCGAAGAGCTGATCGACCACCTCGAAGACTTGTCCGTCGACGTCGACGCCAAGGAAGAAAAAGCCAAAGTCCGCGTCTTCTGCGAATAGATCGTGAGTCGTGTGTCGTGAATCGCAAGCCGGAAGGGTCCGCCAGGATTCACGACTCGCGGTTCGCACCCTTCCGTCCACCGAGCACCGTTCACGATCCACACGGCCTTAGCCCGGTCGCGGCTACTGCAGCGTCAGCATGCCCGACCCGAAGTCATCGTTGCACGTGTTGGTCGCAGGCGAAAAGCCGTAGTTGATTCCAAGGGTCTTTCCATCCGGTGAGAGACTGCCGCTCCAGCCGAGGATCCCGCTCGGCGAATGACTCAGTTCGAGAAAGAAATCGTCACCCACGAAAGTGGCGCCGATCGCAGCCGCCGACGACGGGACGCAGGAATAGCCGTTCACGATGGCAGTGCCTGTCAGCACCAGGAGGCCCGCGGAGTTTGGTGCGGTGCTTTGATCGAGCGTGGCCGTTACCGTAAATTTTTGTCCTGACGCTTGCGACGTGACCGTTCCGGAGTAGGTTCCATTCACCGCTGGATATTCAATCCCGGTCATGGTCCCCTGCGTGGTGCAATCGCCGCTGATCGCAAAGCTGCCGTTGGAAAGGCTCGACCCGCTCACTGTGCCAGTCATGGTGGCGGATGGGATTGCATTCGGGGCCGTGCTCAGCTTGAGATTGCCTTCGGCATCGACCGTACCGGCGAGCGCCACGTTCGAAAACATGCCAATCGGGCTTCCCACGCAGCCATCCGGGTACGCAATGAGGTCGGTTGCCGGAGGGCCCACCGCCACGCCCGAAACACTGCCCGCATTGGATGTGAGATACACGGCAATGGGAACAGTTCCGCCCACAGTTTGGTTGGTCGTCAGCTCCCAGTTTCCCGTCAGAGTTGCTGGCGAGCCCGGAACCGTTGGAGTTGTGCCGCCGCAGCCCGTCAGTATGCCCGCGAAAAAGATTGCGATAAGAAGCGCGGCGCAGCCGCCAGTTGTTGCATTGATGGCCCGTGAAGTCATAACGCACCTCCCGGATTTCTATTTGCCTGGTTGGGTTTCCGCTTGATTGGACGTAAACCAGCCGCGAGGGTTACATGCGCCCTCGCCTTCGATTCATATTTTATGCCCGCCGCAGCGGTTTCTGCATCGGCACCACCTGCACAGTGACGTCGCGTACCTCTGACAGAAACCGGTTGAGCACCGAGCCGCGCAGCAGAATGTCGAACCGGGATCGTGCCGATTGGCCGAAGACGACGTGCGAGATGTTCTCCTGCTGCGCAAAGCGGATCAACGCATCGGCGACGTTGCGGTCAGTGAGCTGAACCACCTTGGCGCCAAGATCCCGTGCCATGCGCATGTACTCTTCGAGCCTGTGGTACGCTTCAGGATCGCTGTGGCCCTTGTCGTCCGGCGGCGTCACGTAGACTGCGTACCAGTTCGTCGCCAGGCGCCCGGCGATTCTCGCGCCGATGCGCAGCAGCCGTTCTGTTCCCGGCCGCGTGCTCAGGCACACCATCACCTTTTCCGGGATTGGCGCCTGTTCCAGCCCCTGCGTCCGCCGGTATTCCGATGCGCGGTTGCTCACCTGCTCCGCGGTGGTCCGCAGCGAAAGCTCGCGCAGCATATTCAGGTTGCCCTTGCGGAAGAAGTTTGCCAGCGACTGCTCCACCTTCTCGGGAGCGTAGATTTTGCCCGCGCGAAGCCGGTTGCGAAGCTCTTCCACGGTCAGGTCGACGTTGACCACCTCGTCGGCGCGCTTGACGAAGCTGTCAGGAACCGTTTCGCGAATGGTGGTGTTGGCGGATCGGTTGACGGCGTCGTTCAGCGTCTCAAGGTGCTGGATGTTCACCGCCGTCATCACGTTGATGCCGGCGTCCAGCAGCTCCTGCACATCTTCGTATCGCTTGCGATTCTTGCTGCCCGGAACGTTGGTGTGGGCCAGCTCGTCCACCACAACCGTCTGCGGATGCCGCGCGATGATCGCGTCCACATCCATCTCTTTCAGGTTGACGCCGCGGTAGGGAATTACCTTCAGCGGCACCAGTTCCAGGTCGCGAATCTGGTCCTCGGTCTCTTTACGCCCATGAGTCTCAATCAGGCCGAGCACCACGTCCACGCCGCCCTGATGCCGCATGAGGTAGGCGTCGTTCAGCATCTGGAAGGTTTTGCCCACGCCCGGCGCCGCGCCAATATAGATGCGCAGTCTGGCGGGCTCCGGCTTTTTTTCGAGAACGATCTCTGCCATCGCTCAGCCCACCTCAACGGGATGGTGAACTTCTTTTGCCACGGCAATGGGCAGCGTGAACCGGAACGTCGCTCCGTGCCCCAGCCGGCTCTCGACCGCGATCTGTCCGCCGAGCGACTCCACGAGCCTGCGAACCAGCGCAAGTCCAAGTGCTGTCCCTTGCTCCGAGAAGGTGTTGAACCGGTCGAAGATCGAGCTCAGGCGCTCAGCCTCGATGCCGCGGCCCGTGTCGCGCACGCTGAATTGCACAAAGCTCTTGATCTCCTCGGCAGCCAGCAGAACCTCGCCATCCTCCGGCGTGTAACGCAGCGCGTTCGACAGCAGATTATCGAGAATCGATCGCAACGCCCGGCGGTCGGCCAACACTACGGCCAGATCGGCATAGGCGCTCACATCCACCCGGATATGCTTCTTCGCGGCCTCGTCGCAGTACCTGTCCCGCGCTTCGTTCAGGGCCTGCAGCGGCCGCAGGCGCTCCAGTTTCATCTCGCGCTTGCCCGTGTCCAGCTCCGCCACTTCAATCAGGTCGGCCATCAAATCATCCAGAGTTTCCGCCTCTTTGCTTGCTGAAGCCACAAGCTCAGTCTGCAGCGGCGTCATCTCGCCGCTGAATCCCTGGGCCAGTGCATAGAGCCCACGCCGCAATTGCAACAGCGGATCGCGCAGCTTGCGGCTGGCCACCGCGATGAATTGTGTCTTGAAGCGGTCGGTATCCTGCAGGCTGGTCACGTCCTCGAGCGTCGTGACTGCACCCAGCAACCGCCCATCCGAGTCGCGCATCGGCGTCGTGCGCAGCCGGTAGCTTCGCTCCTGGTTGCCGATCCTCATGGGCAGCATCGACGCTTCGCCCTCGGCGGCCACCGCCTTCTGCATCGATACGGCGTCCTGAATCGCGCTCAGAATCTTCTCTCCGCCCGGAGTATTCGTCAGCGCCATGCGGTCGCCCGCCGCCTCACCCAGCAACTCCGACGCCGATTGATTCAGCTTCAGGACGTGGCCTTTGCCGTCCGTCACGATAACGGGTTCGAAGATCGCCTGCAGCACGGCGTCGGAGAGTTGAAACTCCATCTGCCGCCGCCCAGCCTCGGTGTCGCGCACCTCGCGCAACCGCACCGCCATCCGGCTCAACTCGCTCGCGATTACGCCAAAGCCGTCGCGGCTGTTCCACTCCACGCGGTGTTCCAGGTTGCCCTGTGCGATGCGGCGAGCATCGCCGGCCAGCGTTTCAATGGGCCGGAGGACAAAGTAGATGGTCGCGGCCGCAACCAGCGCAGCAGCCCCCGCGATCGCGTAGGCCAGGTGCATCTGTCCGTTCGCCGCCAGTGCCCGATGCGCCACGACCACGAGCGCCACAGGCAGGCAAGCCAGGAGCACACAGCCGAGAATCAGTCGCTGGGTAAGATTGAGCATGATCGTTGTCCGAAACGGTGTGCGGTGACTTATTCATTCTCGCGGATGCAGCCGAATCCTGCAAAGCCCTGAATTCGCAAATGCCGCTTGAAACTCACGGAATCTGGCAAACCGCTAGTTGGTTATTATGCCAGCGGCAGGCAAGACCCTCCGGCTGCGGATAATTGACCACCACCCAGTCCACGCCAAAGGTCGCCCTCAGGCGCTCGAAATCAGCGAGCTGGAAATTTCGCCAACCCTCCTGGGCCGCGACCTGGCGAGCCCAGACGGGCCCCAGCTCCGGCACCATCGTTGCCACCGCAGCGTCCTTCACCGCATCCGCCAGTTGGCTGCGCTCGGCCAGCGCCAGAAAGCCGTGATAATCCTCGCCCGGAGCCTCCATGTAATGCGGATCAAGAGCAAAATAGGAGTTCTCCGGCGTGTTGGTTCTGATCCATGCGAAGGCTTGCAGCCAGGGATTGGCCGGCTGGCGCCCCGGCAACTCCAGGTGCTGGCTGCCGGCAAACTCCGCCCGCTGCCATGTAAACATGCATCCATTGGCTACGAGCAGAAACACCGCCCATCGCCACACATTGCGCTTCAACACGAACTGCCCCAGCAGGCATCCAGCCATCATGACCAGAAGGAAATAGAGCAAGTGAAGGAAACGCATGGGCTGAAGTTGCGTTAGCCGCACTAATGAGGCCGGCCAGAGCATCGTCATCGCCAAAGCCTGGTGGAGTGCGCCATAGATGAGGACCGCCGCGGCAAATCGCGCCAGCATCGTCTCTCCGCGCCTGGCTGCGACGCGCCACAGCAACCAGAAAAGAAACAGAGGAGCCAGCGCGCCGAGCCACTCGTACCAGGTCCACTTGTGCAGGTCGAAATACGGCCGCGAATCCAGGGCCTTGCGCCATCCGGGATTTGCTCCCTCGAAGATCCAACCCAGAGGCATGAACGCAACGATCGCGTTCTGCCATCCGCGCACGCGTTCGCGCACCGAGTCCAGCAAGGTCAACTGCAGAATGATGCAAAACGAAATCCCCATTGCCGCCATCAGCGGATGCAAAAGAAAGGCTACGAGCAGCAACAAGGCGGCTTGCCAGATTCGTTCATCCAGGATTCGCCAGATGGCCAGCAGAATCATCGCCGTCGCAAGGGTGCGCGGATGCAGATGCTGGTCAACCATGTAGAGCGCAGTTCCGGTCACCGGAAGCGTGAACATGGCCGCGACCATCGCGACCCCGCCCCATCGCGCGGTCTGATCCGTGAAGAGCCTGTCGGCGATCTTTTTCACTGCCCATAGAATGAGAAACAGCGCGGCAAGTTGCCAGGCCAGCTCAGCCCAAGCCAGGGGAATCCGCGTCCAGCGCACAAAGTGCGCCATCGATCCGTCGAAGATCGTCGCTTCCATCTGCAGCCGGAAGAAATTCGCGTTGTAGGGAAAGAGGGCCGGATTTAGGTCGGCTTTGACTGCAGCTAAATAGATTCCATCGTCCTCAAGGCCGGGATGGTAGCCCATCACCAGAAACCCAAGCACAGTAAATAGAAGAATTCCCAGAAGCTCAATGGGAAGGCGCCTGCGCGCTCGCTTCGGAGTCCCGACCTCCTCTAATACAGGTGCAACGCAATACGCCACATTGGATAGCATACCGTCCGCCGGCGGCCTGGCTGCAGCGGGACGGCGCGGCGCACCGCCTTACACGTGCGGCAGCAGCATGCGCAGCAAGAGAAATCCGGCCACTCCGGCAAAGAATACGAGGGCCATGCGGATTCCCGGTTCCCGGTTCACTTCGGGCACCAAATCCGTCGCCGCCACGTAGAGGGCCACTCCCGCCGATATCGGCAGTCCAAACGGGACCCAGCGAGGCACGAGCTGAATCACCAGAACTCCCAACAGCGTAGCGCCGGCAAGCGCAACCGCGGACCAGAAAGCCGTCGTCCGGCTCCTGCCGCTCGCCATCATCACGCTGGCCATGGTGAATCCTTCCGGCGCCTTGTGCAGCAGGATGGCGAGAAAGATGATCCAGCCCAGCCAATTGGAGAGTGCGAACCCCGATCCGATAGCCACGCCATCGAACAGCGCATGCACGCTGAGGCCGCCGAGCACCGAGTAGCCTGTGTGCGCGGAGACGAATTCGCCGCCGTGCGTTTCTTCGCCATAGTGAAAATGCGCATTGATTGTGTGTTCAAGTAAATGCATTGCGCAATAACCGGCCATGATCAGAACCGGGCCCGTTGTCGGATTCAGCCGCAGGCTCTCAGGCGTCATTTCCAGCAGTGCGGTTGCGATCAGAAATCCTGCTCCCAACGCCACAAAGTAGCGAAGATAGCGCTCGATGCCCCGTGCGCGCACCAGCACCAATCCGCCGGCCACGTCAGCCAGCGCGGCGATTGTGCCGAGAAGAAGTGAAATCGTCAGCATCGGCCTTATCCGCTGTGCCGGATGTGCAACACATCGCCATCCTGCACCACATATTCCTTGCCTTCAAGACGCAGAGTGCCTTTGCCTCGCGCAGCGGCTTCCGATCCGGCGGCCAATAGGTTGTCCCAGCGAATGGTTTCAGCGCGGATGAAATGGTGCTCCAGGTCGGTATGGATCACGCCCGCAGCCTGTGGCGCCTTCGCGCCGACCGTCACCGTCCACGCGCGGCACTCGTCCTCACCCGCTGTAAAGAAACTGATCAGCCCCAACAGCTCGTAGCTCTTCCGGATCAGCCGCACCAGCCCGCTCTCGTGCAGCCCATAGCTTTCAAGAAAATCTGAAGCCTCGGCGTCATCCATCTCCGCCAGCTCTGCCTCCACCTTGCCGCAGATCGCCATCGCGCCGGCATTGGGCCGGCTTGCAATCGCGTCGAGTTTGTAGCGGCCTACAGCGGACTCAAGGTCGGCGCCAAGCGTCGAGCTCTCGTTGACGTTGAGTACATACAAAATAGGCTTTTGCGACAGAAACATGAAGCCGCGGATGAGCTTTTTCTCCTCCGGCGTCATCTCTAGTTCGCGCAGTGGAATCTCCTTTTCGAGAGACTCCTTCGATCGCACCAGCAGCGCCTGTTCCCGCTCCAACTCGCCGGTGCGCCCCTTCTTCAGATCTTTCTCCACGCGCTCCATGCGCTTCTCGACCTGGCCGAGGTCGCTCAACATCAAATCGAAATCAACATTCTTGGCGTCGCGCAGCGGATCGATCGGCCCCTCATGGGGAACCGAGTCGTTCTCGAAGGCTCGCAGAACATGAATGAGCGCATCCACGTTACGCAAATTCGTCAGGAATGCGGTTTCTTTCAGCGCCTCCTTCCCGATCGCGGCAACATCCACGAACTCCACCGAAGCAAATGTCGTCTTCTTGGGCGAATAAAGCGCCGACAGCTTTTCCAAACGCTCATCGGGTACGCGGGCAACGCCGATGTGCGCCTCACGGGGATTCGCGCGCCCGTGCTCGTCAACCTTGGCTTTGGTCAGGATTTTGAATAGCGAGGTTTTGCCCACCTGGGGCAGGCCGATAATGCCGGTTTTCATAGTCTTTCCATCATCGCCCTTGCAAAGCAGGAACTTTGCGTTCGGGCCTTTCCGATGATACAGGAGAAGACAACCGTAAGTTCTCGGGATCAATATGCGCCCCGACGGCCGAAAGGGTGCGCGAGCGCCGACCACTGCAACACGATCTTCTAGTAGATCGCGGTCATCACCGCTGCCACAATGTCCATTGGCCAGTGCGCCACAATCAGCGGCGCCAGGCGGCGGGTTCGCAAATAGAACAGCATCATGACGAGCACTCCCGGCAGGAATCCAAGGAATCGAAACGCCAGATACTTCCAATCCGGCACAAATGGCAGCGCGCAATGCTGCAAGGCCCACCAGAAACTCACAACCATCCACGGAATCCACCTGCGGCCAGTGAGCGCCTGCATGCGCGGCAGAACATAGGCGTTGTATGTCGCCTCTTCCGTTGGTGACCAGATCATCCACCACACGGTGACACTGTAAACAGTTGCCCAAACCGGGAGTGCATGCATATGGAGCAGGTATTTATTGACGGAGTTATCCGTGGATCCATAGAGCAGCAGCCGCGCGCCGTAACTGCCTGCGAGGAAGAACGGGAAGATCAAAAGGAAATACCCCAACCCCAGCCACACATCGCGACCGCCGCGCATCCGCACCGGTCCCAGAAGATCGCGCAGTCTGATTCCTTCGCGCCGCGTAAAGTACTTCAATCCCAGCAGGCAGCCGA